>Ga0306923_10000671_pt1 | contig 27572 bp, 26 predicted proteins | sample sta12Can44000108_FD_203841 | JGI IMG/M metagenome (GOLD analysis project Ga0306923, IMG submission 203841) | Lab enrichment of tropical soil microbial communities from Luquillo Experimental Forest, Puerto Rico - statanox.12C.anox.44.000.108 (v2)... | ecosystem: Environmental > Terrestrial >... | reverse complement strand
CGACGTGGCCGAGGGATGGGGGCGCGAACGGCGCGGGGTTTACCTGACCAACCTTGCCCTGGCCGTTTTGATCTGCGGCTTGGGTCTCGCTCTCGGCTACGGCCGTGTCGCTGCCGTCCAGCTACCGATCATGGTAATCGCCTCAATCGTCGGCGTCTGGCTGTTCTCGATCCAGCACCGCTTTGAGCATGCGAAGTGGATGCCGGACGCGAGCTGGAGTTTTGCCGCGGCCTCACTCGGAGGCGCCTCCTATCTTCGTCTGCCGCGCTTCCTCCAGTGGTTTACCGGCAATATCGGCTTTCACCACGTGCATCATGTAGACCCGCGGATCCCGAATTATCGGCTCGAAGAATGCCACAACGCCGATGCCGGGTTTCAATCGGTGTCAACGCTTACGCTGCGCACGGCGCTGCAGGCCTTGCGCTACGTATTGTGGGACAGCGATCTGGAGCGCCTGGTGCCGTTTCGCCTCGCCGCCGCCGGTTAGCCGATGCCTGCCGCACATCAACCAGAATTCCGGGGATTGACCATGGCCAGACGTTCCACCGTTCGCCGCGTCGAGGAGTTCATTCTCTTCAATGTCCTCTACGAGGACGGGACGCGCACCTCGAACCGTAAGGTGCCCGGCTCGGAACTCGTCGACATCGACGCAGACCTGCTCGCCAAGACCTATATCGAGGCCCAGGACCTGCAAATTACCGAGATCTCCGGAAAACCCCGGGCCCCGGTCAAGTCCTTGACCCGCGTGCGTCGCCGCTAAGCCCCGCCGCACTACGTGCGTATCAGGAGAGGGAAGCAATCCAGTGCAAGTCTATGTCCGCGACAACGACGTCAACGGCGCAATCCGCGTCTTGAAGAAGAAGATGCAGCGTGAGGGCACTTTTCGCGAGATGAAGCGGCGTCGCTCGTACGAAAAGCCATCTGAGCGACGAGCGCGCGAAAAGGCCGAGGCGGTGCGCCGGTACCGCAAGGCGATGCGCAAGCGGCTCGAGCGCGAGGGCTACTGATCGAGGGGTTAGCCGGAAAGCTGCGACAAGCCGCGTATTGAAAAAAGCGCGAGGCCGGCGCACAAAATCGCTAAGGTGGGGCGTCTCGACGCGCCGCAAGTCGTCAGGAGTCTGGTGATGCGTAAACCGAACTATCGCTTTGAGCGTGCCGAGCGCGACCGCGCCAAAAAGGCCAGAAACGACAAGAAGCTGCAGCGGCAGCAGGAAAAGGCGGCGACCCGCCCCGACGACGCCGCTCCCGAACCGACCGCGGAGAACGAGCCGCGCGAAACCTGATCGACTCCGGCCGGTGTCCCATTCCGAGGCAAGCGGTAGAGGACCGGAAGGCGGGACAGGGAACGCTTCGTTCTGTTTGCCGCAATTCCGTGAGGCAGGCGCGAGCTGCGGCTTCGGGGATCGCCTCGGTATCGATGCCGCGGGCGCGGCAGAGATCGGGGATGTCGCCGGATTGGCCAAAACGGTCGACCCCGAGCGGGACGATCGTGTTGCCGCCGAACGCGCCGAGCCACGACAATCTCGCTGGGTGAAAGTCGCCGACGGTGACGGCTTGCCGCCCGTGAGGGCCGCTTCGACTACTTGCTCGTGGGGTCGACGGGGGTCTCGGAGCCGCTGCCCGCCGCGGAGACTCGCCTGGGCCGGCGGGCGGCTCTCACCTTCCCGCTCCTTCCTCCGCCGCAGAAGAACTGATCGCCGCCATCGGACTCGAGCCCCGACACGCCCACTCCGGGCGGCATCTCGAGCCTCTCAAGGACCTCTCCCGTTCGAGGATCGACTCGCCTCAAATCGCTCTCGTCACCTTCCCGGTGCCGTGCCAGAGCTCGCCGTCGATCCAGGTGACCCCGGTGACGAAGCGGTTGGACTGGATGGTCCGAAGAATCGCCCCTGTTTGGGGATCGATTTGATGGACCTTCCGGTCCCGATACTGCCCCACCCAGAGCGTCCCTTCGGCCCACGCGAGCCCCGAGTCACCGCCGCCGCCGGGCGCCGGGATCGTGGCGAGCACACGGCCGGTCTTCGGATCGATCTTCTGGATGCGATCCTCGGCGAGCTGAAACAGGTGCTGGCCGTCGAAGGCCGTTCCTGCATGCCCGGCGACATCGATCGAACGCACCGTCTTGGCGCTCGCAGGATCGAAGGCGTTCAGCTTGTCTCCGGACGCAAACCAGACATGCCGACCGTCAAACGTAACCCCATCAACGTGGTCGACTCCCGGAAAGGGTCCATACTCACGGAGGATTTCGGCTGCTGATCGAATCATGCTTCGTCCTAGTCACTCTGCAGGGGAGCGGGGTGTAGCATGGTCGTGGTGAATCCCGACACGGGCGGGGTTATCCAACGACGCGCTCGCCCGCGACCGAACGACTGCACCTTGCTCGCTGCCACGCCTCTGCTCGAGCTGCGGTCACGCCAGCGCGGCTAGCGACAAGCTCTGCCCTGAGCGCGGGGCAAGTCTCGCGTCAGAAAGGTTGAGGAAGGCTGACGTTGCGAGCGCTGCCGCACCAACCGCGTCCTCGCCGGAGCGTCGGCAGCTGACATGGTCGGTTCGAGTGCGCTTTCCACGCGGCTTGATCCTGAGAAGCCGCGCGAAGTCGTTATACAGAGCGATCAGGCAACCGAGCCCTCGCCACAAACGCGCGCGGGGGCTCCTCCAAGTCTCCGACGCGCGCGGTGCGCGAACGATCTCGCGCGTCGCTTGCAAATCGGAGTTGAAACGATGAATGCGATCGTTCCTATTAATGGGATCATCGTCGCTGCTATCCTCCGGGCGCTGAGACTGCCGGGCGAGCACTGGATAGAAGATGGTTGCCAGCGACAGCTTTGCCGAGTTCCTGCGGGAGCAGTTGGCTCCCCTCGGCCGCGTCACAATGCGGCGTATGTTCGGCAAGACCGGCGTGTTCTGCGACGGGCTGATGTTCGGGATGGTGACGGACAACACGCTCTACTTCCGGGTTGATGACCATAACCGGGCGGCCTTCAAGGAAGCCGAGGTCTTTCCGCCTCTCAGCTACGAGAAGAAGGGCCGCACCATTGACCTCTCCTTTTGGCGCGCTCCGGAGCGGCTATTCGACGAACCCGATGAGCTTGTCACGTGGGCGCGAGCAGCAGTGGCGGCGGCGAGTCGCGTCGCCGCGAAGAGAGAACGGACGGCGCCAAGCCGAGAATCAAAGCCTCAACCAACGTGAAGGCGGAATGGACCCCCCGGCGGGCACGGGCATCGCGCTCAGAAGGGTCACACTGGCGCATGCGTGCCCAGCGCCACCATTCGAGGGGAAATCGGTTGCGAGGAACGGATTTGAACCGTTGACCTCAAGGTTATCAGCCCGGCAAGGTCCGTAACGGCGCTTCCAAATGTTGCAAAAGAAAGGTGCAGTATTTCGCTCGGGCGAGCCAGTGCGGCTGATCGGTCATCGCTTCCAGAACTCTTGCGATGGGATGCGGAACGCCCGGTTGAAGCGCGAGGACGCGTTCTCCCACGCGATGATCATCGTCAGCTCTGCGATGGTGTCATCGTCGTAGTGTCGTTGCAGGTGCGCGAACAGCTCGTCGTCGACGTCGCGGCGCGCGTCCGTGATCGCGTCGGCGTATTCGAGCACTACCTTCTCCGCGTCGCTGAAAAGCGGGCTCTTCGCGTAGTCGTTGAGCGCGTCGATCTTCTCCGTCGGGGTGCCGAGCCTGCTGCTCACGGCAGCATTGGCGTCCTGTCAAAACTCGCAGCCATTCCACGAGGCGACGCGGCGATTGAGCAGCGCCCGGAGCGGATCGGGTACGCGCTTCGTCTCTTGTTGGAGCGCAGTCCACATCCCATGCGCGGCGCGGAAGTACGCGGGGTTGCGCGCGTAGAAGAGGTACGGATAGAGCGGCGCGCCCCAGCTCTTGCGCTGTTCCTCGAGCACGTCGCGCAGGTCGTCCGGGAGCGTCTCGACGTCGACCGGCGGGATGCGCGTCCCCTCCAGCATGGCCACCTCCTCCACATCAGGCTGATCTATTGCTTCGGGGATCCTTGGCATCGCCGTTGCCCCCAGCATGTGAAGCTAAATTGGCTGCTTTAGCGCTGATGTCAAACGAGTAATGGGCTGCCATGGGTGGTCATCTCTCACGCGTCGGCGGATGTCGGCCGCTGAGCGAATCATGCTTCCGCCCTAGTCACTGGGCAGTGGAGCGGGGAGTAACAAAATCGTCGTGAATCCCGGTACGGGCGGGGTCATCCAACGACGCGCTCGCCCGCGACCAAACGACTGCACCTTGCCTGCTGCCGCAAGCGAGTCGAGTGCCCGCTGCACGGTACGCTGGCTCGTTCCAAGCGCCAGCGCCAGGGCCGAGCTCGACCACGACTCACCGTCGGCGAGGAAGGCGAGCACCGCCGCATGCTGCTCTTCGACGGGCCGCGCGAGCACGACGACCTCGTGGGCGCGGCGCGGCGCGAGCGCAAACCCTCGCTTTGTCGCGCTCACGCCGGCCAGCGTCCGCAGCACCGTGCGAAGCCGCCCGACCTCGACCCGCAACCGTGCGCGATGCGATTCATCGGCGTGCTTTGCTCGGAATGCCCGCGCAACGAGCATGTCCCTCGGCACGTCTCCGGGCCACGCCTCGCCCAGCGCGCGTGCGAGCGCGAACAACACCGGACGGCTTGCAAGCGAGACCACCGTGCGCGGGTCACGCACGACATGACGGCACGCGTTCACGACGAGCGCTTTCGACGCCAGTATCGCCTCGACCTCCTTGAGCAGGAGGAGACGCTCCTCGCCACGCGCAATCAGGCGCGCCGCGGGCGTGTTCAGCACGAGAGATGCGCTTTCGACCTCCGCCGTCAGCGCAGGGATACGGGCGTGACGCGCGGCGCGCTCGGCCCGAGCGAGCGCAGCGCGTGCCGTCTTCGTCCGGAGGCATCGCATAGCGATCCCCGCAACGACCAGCTCGTGGGCGGCCCTCGACGCGGGCGGGAATGGCGCGGGGTCGAGCTCGGCGAGCGTACGCTCGGCCTCGTCGAGGCGCCCGATCAGGAGCAGGCGCCGGACCTCGAGATGCCGCGCATGCGCGGCATTTACGCGGTCGCCGTGTGCTTCGAGCGTCGCCCGCGCTGCGTCGAGCGCCTTTGCAGGCCAGCCGAGATCGCGCGAGACGAGTGCGATCTCGGCCTCGGCGACGGCACACCTCGCGCGGGCCACGGCCTCTTTCGGACCGAAGGCGCGCGCCGCACTCCGCACGAGAGCCTTTGCTCGAACGAGATCGCCGAGCTGCGCCATCGCGATGCCGCGAAGCGCGAGCGCAGGCGCGTCGTCGCGCAAGGCGACCCGGTTCAGTGCGCCGAGGGGATCACCCGCCGCGAGCGCTCGCGCCGCGGCCGTGATCAGCGAGTCCATCGGAATCCCGCCACACTTGTCACTCTCACCGTTCGATGCCCGGTACTCATCTACCTCATGACCGCCAACCAGCACGTTACGGGAAGCTGTTTAAAAGGATTCATTTGAACGACGCTGTCGACACGACAGGACGGCGCCCGTCCATCCTCCGCCTCAGGCGGGGGCAGGCCATAGCAACCATAGGAGAGACCGATGCAAGAGGCCCTCGTCGTCCAACGTGAGACGCACATCCCGGCGCCGCCCGCCGCGGTGTTCGCGCTCATGACCGATCCAGAGAAAATTCTGCGCTGGATGGGAACAGAGGCGCAGATCGAGCCGCAGCCTGGCGGGCTCTATCTCGTCAATGTCACCGGCGCTCGCTTCGCTCGCGGCTTCTTCCGCGAGGTGGTGCCGGTGCACCGCCTGGCCTACAGCTTCGGCTGGGACGGCAGCGAGGAGGTACCGCCGGGGTCGAGCCTGGTCGAGATCGACCTGATCGAGCAGCCGGACGGAACGCTGCTGCGCCTGACCCACACCGGCTTGCCCAATGCCGAGCAATGCGCCGGCCATGCGGAAGGCTGGGCTCATTACCTCGGCCGGCTGGCCGAGGTTGCAGCCGGTCGCGACCCGGGCCCTGACCCCCGGCACGGCCGCATTGGGTCGTCGTGACGGCGGCAGTCGCATAGTCTCGCCCTGAATGTCACCTCTCCTTAAGTACGCCCTTAAGGACGTCATGTACTCACGCGACAACACGACAGGCAGGAGCGCCATCGCGAGCGGATGACAGGGCAGGGGCCGTGGCGGCATGATCGCGGCATGGATCTGCCAATGGATCTGCCTAGGCCTCTCGCCTGGCTGGTGGACGAGGCCGGCGCCTCGCCCGGCCCTGACCGGTTCCTGGCGGAGCTCGGCGGCCGGCTGCTGGCCGACGGCCTGCCGCTGGCCGGCGGTGCCCTGACGCTCGCGGTGCCGCATCCGATCATCGCCCGCCGCACCTGGCTCTGGCGGGCGGAGACTGGGGCGGTGATCGAGGCGCTGGGCTTCGCCGGCGGTCCGCTCAACCAAGCCGGGCGCGATTGGCTGGCCGGGCTTGGCCCGGTGCAGCAGGATACTGTGGGCCCGGCGCCGGACGGTCCGGTGCTGGGCTGGGCCGGGACCCGGCCGTTCGGCCCCGCCGAGGCCGGCCGGCTGTGCCAGGTCGCGCGCTTCGTCGCGACGCCCTTAGCCGCCCTGGCCGCGCGGGAGGGGCTGGCCGCGCTGCTCGAGGCCTATCTCGGCCGGCGCAGTGCCGCCCGGGTGCAGGCCGGAGTGCTGCGCCGCGGCACCGGGGAGACCATCCGCGCCGTGCTGCTCTCTGCCGATCTGCGCGACTTCACCGCCATGTCCGAGGCGACGGAGCCCGCGGCGATGATCGCCGCCCTCGACGCTTGGTTCGACCGCGTCGCCGGGGCGGTGCACGCCTTCGGCGGCGAGGTGCTGAAGTTCATCGGCGACGGCGTGCTGGCGATCTTCCCGGTCACCGGCGCGCCGGCCGATGCCTGTGAGGCGGCGCTGCGCGCGGTCGTCGCCGCCCGCGCCGGCATGGCCCATCTCGATGCGGTGCGGCAGGCGCAGGGGTTGCCGCCGCTGCCCTTCGGCGCGGCGCTGCATCTCGGCGAGATACTATGGGGCAATATCGGCGCGGTCGACCGGCTGGACTTCACCGCCATCGGCCCCGCGGTCAACCTGGTCAGCCGGCTGGAGGGGCTGTGCCGGCCGCTCGGCCGGTCGGTGCTGATTTCGGGTGCGGTCGCCGCCGAGACTACCACGCCGCTGGTGCCGCTGGGCGAACACGTGCTGCGCGGCATCGCCGCACCCTGCACCGTCTTCACCCTGCCGGATGCGTGAGCGGCTCGACGCCGGCAGTACATCGCAGGTCGGGATCGCTTCGGCGAACCCAACACCAAACCCAGTCAATGTTGGGCTCGCGACCAGAACCCGACCTGCATCTCGCCGGCCTCATGCCGACTTGCGGAGATGACACTTGACCAGGACTTCGGCAATCTGCACCGCGTTCAGCGCGCCGTCGGCGGCGCGGTCGCGAAGGCCTTTGCCCGCGAAGGCGCCAGGGCCTGAGCGGACGCAATAGCGCTCCGGTGGGGGCGTTTGTAGCCGTCAGCTCTGTCGTCGAGACGGCAACCGTATATGCGCTAGATGAAACGACAATCGAGCGGAAGGCGCGTCGACGCGCAACGCGACCCGGTTCGGTGCGCCGAGGGGATCACCCGCGGCGAGCGCACGCGCCGCGGCCGTGATCAGCCAGTCCATCGGAATCCCGCCACATTTGTCACTCCCACAGTCCGCTACCCCGCGCTCATCTATCTCACGACCACCAAGGGAGTGAGGGGCGATGACGAGACACATGACCGGGACACGTGAAGAGTGGTTGGCAGCGCGGATCGAGCTGCTCGAGGCGGAGAAGGAGCTAACGCGGCGCAGCGACGAGCTGGCGCGGCGACGTCAGGAGCTGCCGTGGGTTCGGATCGACAAGGAGTACCGATTCGAGACCGATGAAGGTAACGCCTCGCTTAAAGACCTCTTCAGACGGCGCTCGCAGCTCCTCGTCTACCACTTCATGTTCGGGCCCGACTACACGGCGGGGTGTCCGTCCTGCTCGGCGATCGCGGACGGGTTCGACGGCTTCGTGGTCCACCTCGCCAACCACGACGTGACACTCTCGGCGATGTCGCGGGCGCCGCTCGCGACTCTGCAGGCGTACAAGCGGCGGATGGAGTGGACGTTTCCGTGGGCGTCCTCGCTCGGCAGCGACTTCAACTACGACTTCAACGTCTCGATCACCGAGGAGCAACAGCGCGCGGGGGGCGTCGAATACAACTACCGGCGCGGTGGCCACGCGGTGGACGCGACACCAGTCCCGGAGCCCGTTGCCCAGTTCGCGACCAGTTGCGGAACCGACGCGCCCACCTACCGGCGCGAGAGGCCGGGCATGAGCGCGTTCGTGTTCGAGGACGGCGTCGTCTACCACACCTATTCCACCTATGCGCGCGGACTGGACCCCCTCTGGGGCATGTACCAGTGGCTCGACCGCGCCTCCAAGGGGCGCAACGAGACGGGCGTCTGGTGGCGCCGCCACGACGAGTACAACAAGCGCTGAGCCAAGTCGCCAAGTCGCCAAGTCGCCAAATCCGGGGTGTCGTTGGCGCAACCAGGGGACGGGAGATCTCACGACACATGGTTTCCGAGCGAGCTTCCCAACAAGCCTTCTTCGGCGGCTCGGCGCTGCTCTTCGCCGCCAGCGCGGCGGTGACCATCGTCTGGTGCGCGTCCGTGTCGGCGATGGGCGAGATGCCGAAGCCCGGCGGCTGGACGATGTCGCTGGCGTGGATGCAGATGCCCGGACAGACGTGCGGACAGACGTGGCCCGGCGCCGCGGCGTCGTTCCTCGGCATGTGGGTCGTGATGATGGTAGCAATGATGCTGCCATCCTTGTGCCAATGCTGTAGCGCTATCGCCAGGCCGTCGGCAGGACAGGCGAGACGCGCCTGGGACGGCTGACTGCGCTGGTGGGCGTGGGATACTTCTTCGTGTGGACCGTGTTCGCAATGGCCGCCTTTCCGCTGGGCGTCGCGCTGACGGCGGTCGAGATGCAGCTCCGGCACTGGCGAGCGCCGTTCCGATCGCGGTCTGTGTGGTCGTCCTGATCGCCGGCGCGCTCCGGTTCACCGCGTGGAAAGCACATCACCTTGCTGCTGCCGGGAGGCACCGGGGCGCGGCCGCATATTGCCGGCGGACGCCGGCACGGCCCGGCGACACGGCCTGCGCCTCGGCCTCCACTGCAGCTACTGCTGCGCCCGGCTGACGGCGATCCTCCTCGTCATCGGGGTCACGGACCTGCGCGCGATGGCTGTCGTGACGGCAGCCATCACCGTCGAACGTCTCGCACCAGCCGGTGAGCGCGTCGCGCGAGCCACCGGGGCCGTCGCCGTCGGGGCAGGGTTGTTCCTGATCGCGCGAGCAGCTGGGCTCGGATGACGCATCCACACGCTCGCAGTGCGAGCTGAACTCACTGCGGTCTGCTAGCGCCGGGCTTCAAGGTCGGCGATCGCAGCGGCCTTTTCTGCATCGGTCATATAGGGGTCGCGGCGAATCATCTCAATTTTGCCGTCGATAAAGGCGCGCGCTTGGGCACGGTCTTCTTCTGTCTGCGGCGTCTTGCGTGCGAAAGCGTCACGCATGTCAACGATCGGGCTGGAAGGTTTGCCCGGCTGTTCGATTATCAGAGGCGGTTCCGGCGGGGGGTCAATCGGCATTGTACCTTCTCCGCCCCGCCGGCACACGGCGGGTCAGCTGTCGACGACGAAGGCGTAATTGGGATCGAGAAACACTAATTGGAAGCCTGTATTATCGGTTCGGACATACGAATTTGCAGGAGAAAGCAGCTCCCAGGTGCCCCAGAGCCCGTTGCTATCCGAACTGATTAGATAGGTACCGAGCGCTCCCATCGCGTTCGTGTTGACATAGAGTGATTGGAACGTCTCCACGATCGGAGCCCAGGAGCCTATCCAACCAGTCTTCTGCTGCGCGTCCATAGCAGCATAGTCATATTGGTAGACCAAATCCCAGCCCTGGCGGACGTTGTTGTAGAGCAGCGCCTGGTTCCGGTACGTATCAGCGTCAATCGCCCAAGTGCCGTTCCACACTGGGAGCACCGGGTACAGGACGCGATGAGCCGATATGGTGGTCAGATAGTTATCCAGCGATGTGAAGGGGATATCAGTCTGCCAGGGGTCGGTCCGGGCCCAGTCGTACACGCAGAAATGCGGCGTGTCCTGACCATAATAGGAAACGAATGCCTCGACCCCGAGCCCGGATCGGTTGGTCGCCGTAAGGTAGAGCCATGTGTTGACATTGCCGCCCGGCGGCACTGGGCACACAAAGTCACAGCTGAATGAGGTGCCCAGACCCCAGCTCGTCTTGAAGTCAGGGGTATAGAAGAAGCCCTCGCCGACGCCACCCGGACGTGGCTTGGTGACGATCTCGTCGCTCTCCTGACCCAGACGATCGACCAGACTAGCCACTGCCTGATCGCGCACCGCCTTGTCGAGGCCGGGATGGGTCTGAGCAATAAGCAGTTTGCTTCGCAGGAAAGCGGTCCGAAACTCTTCGTCCACGGGAGTCCTGGCGGATATCGCGGCGAATCCCGCCTGATGATCCTCCGTGCCTGTGTGCGGTCGATTCAGCGGCGGGGTGGGGCCCTTCATCAGATTGCTGTCAGTTATCATGTCAACTTCCTCGCACCTGGGCTACGCGCGCCGAGCGTGGCGCCACTATGACTACGTCCACCTCCGTCATGATTACGTCCGCCTTCGTCACCCCGCGCGCGAGCTGGATTAATTTTGAGACTCTTCCGCTCCGCAATGTATTGCGGTCAAGGATTGACATATTCGGGTCGCTGTCGTTGCGCTCACACTTGTAAGGCTGGTGAGCAGGCCGTCTTTGTTCTTTCGCTGTTATTGCGCTGTTCTTTTGTTCGGGATTTGAGGCTTTCCGCGGAGAAGAGTGCCCGGTTGCTGATAATTTCCTGTAAATAACAGGGAAAACAGCGGGAGCGCCGTACCGAGCAGGGCAAGTACTCGGTTGGCGGAAGCCCCGAAGAATCACAGTTGATTAGCTCTCATTCCGTTTATCGCAAGCGGTGAGGCAGGCGCGTGCGGCGGCGTCGAGGATCGCATCGGTGTCGATGCCGTAGGCGCGGTAGAGGTCGGGGATGTCGCCGGACTGGCCGAAACGGTCGACACCGAGCGGGACGACCGCGTTGCCGGCGACAGCACCCAGCCACGACAAGGTCGCCGGATGGAAGTCCCCGACGGTGACGAGCGCGGCACCCGGGCGCAGCCGCGCCAGCATCCGCTCGGCGCCGCTGGTTTCACCGCGCGTAGGCCGAGAGCGGCCGGAAATAGACCCGACACAGGGGTGTCGCGCTGCGTTATGCCTTTCTGCTAGTCCGAGTGCGCTCTGGCGCGGATGTCGACGGTGCGACACCACGCCGACGACCGGCACGCGTCATTTTTGGCGGATTTCCTCGGCAATTGCGCTATCCCGTTCCCGATCTGTCCGCTTATGCTACAAAAATGCGCGTTCCGTTACTTAGGGCCTGAATGGGAGACGCAACAGGAAGCACAGCGGTTGATGCGAAGGCACGAAGGCTGAAAGAACCTGCCCCATGAGCGAAATCTTTCTCAGCTACGCCCGGGCCGATGACGAGACACCGCCCGCCGCCGGCGATCGGCCGGGCTGGGTCAAGTTTTTCCACGACAATCTATGGTACGAGCTAAAGCAGCGCGTCTCAAAAGATCTACTGTTCTGGCGCGACGTAAACGACATCGAGCCCGACGGCGATTTCGCGCGCGAGATCGAGGACGCCCTGCAGAAGGCGATAGTGATGGTGGCCGTCCTGTCGCCGAACTATGTCACTCGTCCCTGGTGCCGCCGCGAATTAGAAAGCTTTGCCAAGGCCTCGCCGGGTGCTGACGCCGCGCAGCAGTCGGAGCGAGTTTTCAAGGTTCTGAAGCACAATATACCTGAGCAAGACTTGATACCTGAGCAAGACTTGCCGATCGCGCTGCAGAACCGGGGCCGCGGCTACAAGTTTTTTGAAATCGATCCCGCGACCGGCATCGAACACCCCTACTTCATGGCCGGCCGGCTCCTTGCTAAGCACGAGCAGGCTTACCTCGAGCTGATCAATGAGTTGACCGAGCGGATCAAGCGCCGCCTGCCGGTGCTGCTTGCGCGGGCGGTCGCGCCGGCGCCACCCCCGAGCCGCTTCGTGTTCGTCGCACCACCGCCTTCATCCTCCGCTGTCATGGAAACCTACCGCATTCTGACCCAGCAGCTGGAGACGGAGGGGTTAGGCGTCCTGCCGCGTCCCGGCGATCCTTTCCCCGACACCCTGACCGATGCCCAGAGGCTGCTGGCCGAGGCGATCGGAAGGGCGGAGCTGGCGATTCATTTGATTGGCGAGAGCAGCGGCAAGACGTGCGACGGCGCCACCGAGCCGATGGTGCCGATGCAACTTCGTCTCTCGGCCGCCGCAACGACGGAGCGGCCGGGGCTGCGTCGTCTAATCTGGTATACTGACAAGATTGCGGCCAAGGGCCCGGCGCACGCCGAGCTGCTGCGCGCGCTCGCCGACTGCGACGCGACCCGAGCGCCGCTGCGGCCGGGACGCGACGAGGTCGTGTCCGGCGCCTATGACAACTTCCTCGGTCTGGTGCAGCGGACCCTCCACCCTGCTCTGGCGCCGACGCCGATGCAGGAGGCGGACCGGACGGGGGAAACGCTCGCGGATAAAACCCTATATGTCGTCGCTGCTGACGAGGACATCGCCTTCACCCGCGGTCCGCTTCGTGGCGCGCTTCGCAGCCTCGGCCTCACGGTCGAGGTTCCGCTGTCGCCCGACCGACCAAAGGATGTGCGGGACAAGCACGAAGCCACGCGCCTGCAGTCTGCCGATGCCGTCCTGGTGACTTGGGGCGCACAGCGGGTCGATTGGGTCGAGGACCAGTTGTTCCGATTTCGGAAGCAATGGCTGGAACTCGGGCGCAGTCGACCATTCGAAGGCCTTGCATTGGTTCTTGCCGATCCGGACAGCGACGAAAAGCACGACGAGGAACCGGCTGCGCCCGGCGACACCATCATCGACCTGCGCGGCGGCATCGACGCCGCGCGTCTGCAGCCTTTGGCCCGCCGCCTTCGGGCGGGTGCATGATGGACTGCTCCACGGTCATCCGGCCGGCCGGTCCTTTCCCCGGCCTGCGCCCATTCCAGCGCCAGGAGGCTTCGCTGTTCTTCGGCCGCTCGCGCGAGGTGGCAGAGCTGCGCACCGCGCTGCTCGGCGAACGCCGCTTCCTCGCAGTCGTTGGCACGTCCGGTTGCGGCAAGTCTTCGCTGGTGGAGGCCGGGTTGCTGCCGAGGCTTCTCGGCGAGCGGATGCCGGGCAGGCAGCTTTGGCGTGTGATTAGCTTGCGGCCTTTGGGCGCACCGGTCGCGCAGCTAGCGGCTTCCCTGGCGACGTTTGCTCAGGCAGAGCAGCCCGATGCCTTCGGCCGCCTGCACGCCTCAATGCTCGCCAGCCGGTTCCGCGCCACGCTGCGGCGGACTACGAGCGGGTTGGTCGGTGCGGCCCGCGAGATCCTGATGGACCCGGCGACGCCGGTATTGATCGTCGTGGACCAGTTCGAGGAGCTGTTCCGCTACGAACCGGACGAGACCGACGAGGAACTGCCGCTGTTCCGCGACGAGGCGCAGGCGTTCGCCAACTTGTTGCTCGAAGCGGCAGGGGCAGCCGAGGCGAACTTCTATGTGCTGATCACCATGCGCTCTGACTTCTTCGGCGAATGCGGCCGCTATCGCGGCTTGGCTGAAGCGGTCAGCGGCAGCCAGTTCCTGGTGCCCCGCATGGTCCGCGAGCAGCTGCAGGAGGCGATCACTCGCCCACTTTGCGTCGCCGCCGGTATCCCGCCCCACCAATGGCTCGACCGCTGGCCGGAGGTGATGGAGCCTGCGCTATTGCAGCGCCTACTGAACGCGGTGGGCGACGAGGCGACGGCCGACCCGCTGCCGGTGATGCAGCATGCGCTGATGCGTGCCTGGCAGATAGCCGAGAATGCACAGGGCCAACGCGAACGGCCGACGCCGCAGCTGCGGGTTGTCGACTACGTTAACGCCGGCGAGATCGCCGAGGCGCTGTCGCGCCATGCTGACGAGGTGCTGAAGCGTAGTGTGGCGGCGGCCGGCGCGGCGCTGCCGGGGGACGGCGTCGCCCACCTGTTCCGGGCCTTGACCGACATCGACCGGGAAGGGCGCGCGATCCGCCGTCCACAAACGCTGGCGGAGTTAGCGCCGGTGGTCGGCACCGACATCCCTACTTTGATGACAGTGCTCGATGCCTTTCGCGGCCCCGTCGTATCATTCCTGACACCATACATGCACGCCTCGATCGATGAGGCGACCCCAATCGACATCAGCCACGAAGCGCTGATCCGTCGCTGGACGCGTATCTCTGACCCGTCGGTGGACCCCGCCACCGGGCAACCCCGTGGCTGGGTGCAGCAGGAGTTCCGGGATGGGCTTATCTGGCGGGCACTGGTGGTGCAAGCGGAGGAGTTCGGGCGCAATCCCCAAGCATGCTTGGACCCTGCAACGCTCGGGCAGCGCTACCCGTGGTTCCGTGCGTTGCGCCGCCGCCCGGCCTGGGCCTTGCGCTATGCGATCAGCCCAGCGCGCAGAGCAGAGCCGGACGCCGCTCCCGAATGGCTAGAGGTGCGCCAGCTGCTATTGCAGAGCCTGCGGCGGAAACGCGACGAGTGGCGGGCGCGCCGGGCGGAGGAAATGCAACGGGCCGAGGAAGCCCGAAAGGAAGAAGTGCGGCAAGCGGAGCTTAGCCGCCAGCAGCAGCTCGCCGAGGCCGCCGGCAAACTGGCGCGTGAGCGGGGTCGGCGCATTATGATTGCCAAGATTGGCGTTATCGTTGCGCTCTTGCTGGCCGCTTTCGGCGTGTGGATGGCATTAGAAGCCAATGCCGCAAGAGAACAGGCTCAAATCGCGCGTGATGAAGTGCGCACACTGCTCCTGGCCGTGCAGGCACGCCGCGAGGCCATGGCAGCAACATCTGCCGATTCCGTCGAGCGTGGCGGCGCTTTGGCCCTGGAAAGCATCGCGCGATCAACCGGCCTACCGGACGCAGACGCGATCGAAGCGGCAATGAGCGCGCTGAGCCGCCTGCCACTTGTGGTCCTCACGCACGCCGACATAGTCTGGTCGCTAGCGGTGCTGACCGACGGGCGGCTGGCCAGCGGCGGTAACGACGGCAAGATCAAGCTCTGGTCGGTGGATGGTGCGGGCAAGCCGGAGAAGGTCCTCTCGCACGGCAGCCCGGTCGAGTCGCTGGCAGTGCTGCCGGACGGGCGGCTGGCCAGCGGCGACAAGGACGGCACGATCAAACTCTGGCCCAAGGCGGGTACGGGCGACCCGGTGGTCCTCTCACACGGCAAGCCGACGTCGTTTGGCGGCGATAAAGTGTCCCTGGCGGCGCTGGCGGACGGGGGTCTGGCCAGCGGCGGCAACGACGGCACGATCAAACTCTGGCCTAAGGGGGGTACGAGCGAGCCGATGGTCCTCTCGCAGGGCAGCCCGGTTAGTTCGCTAGTGGTGCTGCCGGACGGGCGGCTGGCCAGCGCCGACGACAAGGACGGCAAGATCACGCTCTGGCCCACGGGCGAGCCGATGGTCCTCACGCAGGGCAGCCCGGTCTTTTCTCTGGCGGTGCTGGCGGACGAGCGGCTGGCCAGCGGCGGCCTCGACGGCGAGATCAAGGTCTGGCGCAAGCAGGGTACGAGCGAGCCGGAAAAGGTCCTCTCGCAGGGCAGCGCAGTCCATTCGTTGGCGGTTCTGCCGGACGGGCGGCTGGCCAGCGGCGGTCACGACGGCAGGATCAAGCTCTGGTCGGTGGATGGTGCGGGCGACCCGGTGATCCTCTCGCACGGCGGCTTTGTCTATTCGTTAGCGGTGCTGCCGGACGGGCGGCTGGCCAGCGGCGGCGGCGACGGCAGGATCAAGCTCTGGTCGGTGGATGGTGCGGGCGAGCCGAAGAAGGTCCTCCCGCACGTTAGCCCGGTCTATTCGCTAGCGGTGCTGCCGGACGGGCGGCTAGCCAGCGCCGGCGGCGACGACAAGATCAAGCTCTGGTCGGTGGATGGTGCGGGCGAGCCGGAGAAGGTCCTCTCGCAGGGCAGCCCGGTTAGTTTGCTAGCGGTGCTGGCGGACGGGCGGCTGGCCAGCGGCGGCTCCAATGGCGAGATCAAGCTCTGGCCCAAGGAGGGTACGGGCGCGCCGGTGGTCCTCTCGCACGGCAGCCCGGTCGACTCGCTGGCGGTGCTGCCGGACGGGCGGCTGGCCAGCGGCGCCTATGACGGCACGATCAAGCTCTGGCCCAAGGAGGGTACGAGCGACCCCGTGGTCCTCTCGTCGGGCAGCTCGGTCGATTCGATGGCGGTGCGGGCGGACGGGCGGCTGGCAAGCGGCAGCGGTTATGACGGCACGATCAAGCTCTGGCTTGTTAACGAACAGAAACTAATTTCCGCCCTCTGTCTTCGCGCCGGCCGCAACCTTCGAGGGATGAGTGGGCTAGATATGTCAGTCCAGACACGCCGTGGCGGCCAAGCTGCGACGCCTTCGGCCTTCCCTCGAACTGGCGAACCCCGGGGTGAAATCACTATCGGTTGACGGCATGACGTCAGTGCCAAGCTCGCTGTCATCCCGCGCGAAGGCGCGGAGTCCGCCAGAACTAACGAACTACCCATTTTTGTAGCATAGCGGTTAAGGCCGGAATGGGCGGGTTGGTTTCGCGGTAGAACACCCCACTCGCACTCCAGGATTCCGCTGGAAAAAGAGGTGGTTGTCTGATCATTTATCGCGAATAACAGTAAAAACAGCCAGAGCGCGCTATTGAGAAGGGCCGGTCTCAGCCGCGCGCGGTGGATGAAGCTTTTGATCGCTGCAATGTCTCGAGGCAGGCGCGGGCGGCGTTGAGGATCGCGTCGGTGTCGATGCCGTAGGCGCGGTAGAGGTCGGGGATGTCGCCGGACTGGCCGAAACCGTCGGCACCGAGCGGGACGATCGCGTTGCCGGCGACCGCGCCGAGCCACGACAAGGTCGCCGGATGGAAGTCCCCGACGGTGACGAGCGCGGCACCCGGGCGCAGCCGCGCCAGCAGCCGCTCGGCGCCGCTGGTTTCACCGCGCGCCCGCCAATCACGGTGCAGGCGATCGGGCGAGGTGATCGCCAGCAGCCCGGCGTCCGGGATGTCTTCCGCCACCGCCTGGGGCGCGGCGAGCGCCTCGGGTGCGACAGAGCCGCAATAGGCGATCGCGAGCTCCGCGCCCAGGCCCGGTTCGCACAGCCAATAGGAGCCGGCGACGATCGCCTCGGCGAGGGTGGGGTCGATCGTTCGCTGGGGTTGCTCGATCGGCCGGGTCGACAGCCGAAAATAGACCGATTCCCCGGTCTCGCGCTGGATCTCCTCGAACGCCCAGCGCAGCAGGACCGCCAGCTCGTCGGCATAGGCCGGCTCGAAGCTCGTGAGCCCGGGCTGGGCGAGCCCGGTCAACGGCTCGCCGACCGACTGGTGGGCGCCGCCTTCGGGCGCCAGGGTGATGCCGGAAGGGGTCGCCACCAGGATAAACCGGGCATCCTGGTAACAGGCATAATTCAGCGCATCCTGCCCGCGCTTGATGAACGGGTCATAGAGTGTGCCGATCGGCAACAAGCGGGTGCCGAAGAGTGGTCCGGCGAGGCCGAGGGCGGCGAGCTGCAGGAACAGATTGCTCTCGGCGATGCCGAGCTCGATGTGCTGGCCCTGCGGCGACATCGCCCAGCGTTGCGCCGAGACGACGTGCTCCTCGCGAAAAATATCGGCGCGCTCGGCGCGGTCAAAAATCCCGCGGCGATTGACCCAAGGCCCGAGGTTGGTCGAGACAGTGACGTCCAGTCGCTGGCCAAGATCGGGGAGGTACCTTTCCCGCCGTTTTTTCTTTGCTGCAATGAAGGCGATTAGCAGGCTGCGGAAAAAGTCGATTGATCGTCGTTTCGCTGCCATTCATCGACTGGGGGACGGCCGTAAGCCATTGATCTAATGTGACCGTAATTCCGGCATCGATCCCATTTCATGGCCGTTTTTTCGAAATCGCGACTTTTTCCGCAGCCTGTTAGACGAGAAGAGGTGTACGGTCACTTGTTGTGATCCTGTAAGTATATGAGTCCGCGAAACACCACATTTAGGTTTGATTTTGATGCATCGGATTCGAGAGCGATTCGATCTTTGTCTGTAATTGGCAGTTCGTGGTAAACATAGATTCTACGTGAAAATATTAGGTCTTTTGTCGACATGACGCCAGTTCCTAACATGGTGTCGTTTGTAACGGAGACCTCTCGCTCCAATTCATTTATTATATTGTCCGCGTTGTCGATAAGCCATTGGCAAGCTCGAAAGGTGCCATTGTTCATTGGAATGTAGGAATATAGCCATTTGGCGCGGTGTTCAAAATCAAGAACCGTCTTCACGGAAAATGTGATACGTGCGTTTGGTATTTCTACAAGGCCCATGGTGTAATCTTTTCCCTGCGTCAAATAGTTTCCATAATCGTGATCATATAGATATCGCAAAGTGATCGCCTCTCGCGGAGATGGCCAAAAATAGATAGTGGCAAACCCAGCAAAACCGACGACGCATACAGCCGCGCCAATAGTCGCGATGATTCGATACCTCTGTCGTAAATGAAATTTGTGTATTTGTGGCGATAAAAAATATAACGTAAGCGCGAAAGAGATAAGCGCCCCAGGAATCGTAACCCAGCGGCTGATATTGGGGAAAGTAAGCGCGAGGAATGTGAAATCGCCCGTTGCCGCCAAACCAGCAAGAGCCAATCGTAATTCGCTATGCATACTGGTAAAGGGCAGAACGACAATCGACGGGCGCGTTGCGGCCGGCGGCGGACTTGATGTGGCGGATGAGTTGCTCGTAGTCGGCATCCGGGTTGTGCTTTCAGGGCACCACGCATAGACCCGAACTGGCCGAGCGATATTCTTGACGGTCTGCTCGCCCATGTCTTTGAAGGCGTACGGGAGGCGGGCGCCGATATGATCGCGCACGGTGCCCGAGACGCAAATGCCGCCCGGCGCCGCCAACCCCTCCAGTCGCGCGGCGATGTTAACGCCATCGCCATAAATGTCGTCGCCGTCAGCGATGACGTCGCCGAGATTCACCCCGATGCGAAATCGCAAACGCCGGTCCTCGGCGAGGTCCAGATCGCGGTCCGCCATCTCGCGCTGGATTTCGCCAGCACAGCGCACCGCGTCGACGACGCTGGCGAATTCGGCTAGCACGCCATCGCCGGTGGTCTTGACGATGCGGCCGTGATGCTCGCGGATTTTCGGATCAACGAGTTCGACGAGATGCGCCTTGAAGCGTTCGTGCGTGCCTTCCTCGTCCGCACCCATCAGACGGGAATAGCCGACTCCATCGGCAGCGAGGATCGCGGCGAGACGACGGGTCGCAGTCGTGGCGGCCATTATACGAACGGCGACAGTTGCCGCGCCGAATTTAACCTGTTTCGCGCGGCAACGCGCTCATATCATTCGGCCTGCGACGCCTGCTCATGCCGTTTGCCGCAATGCCGTCAGGCAGGCGCTGGCGGCGGCGTCGAGGATCGCGTTGGTGTCGATGCCGTAGGCGCGGTAGAGGTCGGGGATGTCGCCCGATTGGCCAAAACGGTCGACCCCGAGCGGGACGATCGTATTGCCTGCGACGGCACCGAGCCATGACAACGTCGCCGGGTGGAAGTCGCCGACGGTGACGAGTGCGGCACCCGGGCGCAGCCGCGCCAATAGGTGCTCGGCGACCCCGGTCTCGCCGCGGGCGCGCGCCACCCGCCAGTCGCGGTGCAGACGGTCGGGCGAGGTGATCGCCAGGAGCCCCGCGTCCGGGATATCTTCCGCCACCTCCTGGTGCGCCGCGAGCGCCTCGGGGGCGACGGCACCGCAATAGGCGATCGCGAGATCGGCTCCGGGCCCCGGCTCGCGCAGCCAATAGGCGCCGGCGACGATCGCCGTGGCGAGGGCCGGGTCGATCGTTCGCTGCGGCTGGTCGATCGGCCGGGTCGACAGCCGGAAATAGACCGATTGGCCCTCCTCGCGCTGGATCTCCTCGAATGCCCAGCGCAACAGGATCGCCAGCTCGTCGGCATAGGCCGGCTCGAAGCTCACGAGGCCCGGTTGGGCTAGTCCGATCAACGGCTCGCCGACCGACTGATGTGCCCCGCCTTCGGGCGCCAAAGTGATCCCGGAAGGGGTCGCGACCAGGATAAACCGCGCATCTTGGTAGCAGGCATAATTCAGCGCATCGAGCCCGCGCTTGATGAACGGGTCGTAGAGTGTCCCGATCGGCAACAGCCGTGTGCCGAAGAGTGGTCCGGCGAGGCCGAGGGCGGCGAGCTCTAGGAACAGATTGCTCTCGGCGATGCCGAGCTCGATGTGCTGGCCTTGGGGCGACATCGCCCAACGTTGCGCCGAGACGACGTGCTCCTCGCGAAACGTGTCGGCGCGCTCGGCGCGGTCGAAGATGCCGCGGCGATTGACCCAGGGTCCAAGGTTGGTCGAGACCGTGACGTCGGGCGAGGTCGTCACGATGCGTTCGGCGAGTGCTCCCTCGCGCGCGGCGATGTCGCCCAGGATCCTGCCAAAGGCTTCCTGTGTGGAAAGACGCGCGCCGCGGGGGACCGGCAGACTGGGCGGCACGACCACGGCAGGGGCGTCATGGCGGCGCGGGCGAGATCCGGCGAGCGGCACGCCTTCGAGAAATTCGGCGAGCCGCTCCGGCGGCAGGTCGAGTCCGGCGAACCGCTCCCATTCGGCGCCCTCGGCTACCGCCATATTGCGCCGGAAGGAGGCCATCTGGTCGAGGTTCATCAACCCGGCGTGGTTGTCCTTGTGCCCGGCAAAGGGCAGCCCATAGCCCTTGATCGTGTAGGCAATAAAGCAGGTCGGCCGGTCGTCTTCGACCGCATGGAAGGCGGCGACGACCGAATCCATGTCGTGGCCGGCGAGGTTGGTCATCAGCTGCTGGAGCGCTGCATCGTCGTGGTCGTCGAGGATCGCGCGAATACCGGGATAGCGGTTGAGGTCGCGGTGGAGATGCTCGCGCCAGCCCTCACCGCCCTTATAGACCAGCGCTGAATAGAGCGAGTTCGGGCAGGCATCGATCCACTCGCGCAGATGATGTCCGTCGGGGCGGGCGAAGGCGGCCTCCAAGAGCCGCCCGTACTTCAGCGTCACGACCTGCCAGCCCATCATTTCGAACAGCGCATCGATGCGGCCGAACAAGCGGTCGGAAACCACCGCGTCGAGGCTCTGGCGGTTGTAGTCGATAACCCACCAGAGATTGCGGACGTCATGCTTCCAGCCTTCGAGCAACGCCTCGAAGATGTTGCCTTCGTCGAGCTCGGCATCGCCGGCGAGCGCGATCATACGGCCGGGCGGGTTGTCCGTCGGCACCAGGCGCTTGAGGCGGAGATAATCCTGGGCGAGCGAGGCGAACAAGGTCATGCCGACGCCGAGCCCGACGGACCCGGTCGAGAAATCGACGGTCTCGCCGTCCTTGGTGCGCGACGGGTAGGACTGGGCGCCGCCAAAGCCGCGAAAACGTTCGAGCTTGTCACGCGTCTGACGCCCGAGCAGGTACTGGATCGCATGGAAGACCGGCGAGGCGTGCGGCTTGACCGCGACGCGGTCTTGCGGCCGCAACACATCGAAATAGAGTGCCGTCATCAAGGTCGCCACCGAGGCGCTCGACGCCTGATGCCCGCCGACCTTGAGCCCGTCGCGGTTCGGCCGGATGTGGTTGGCGTTGTGGATCATCCAGGTCGACAGCCACAGCACCTTGCGCTCGAGCGCCCTCAGGCATGCGAGCTTGTCGTCGGGTTCCGCCTGATGCTCTCGACTAAGCCCGCCCTCCAGGGTGCGCAGCATCGTTCAACTCCCGCTCCGAGCACTCAGATTAGCCGATTTTGGACAGGAAATCCTTGCGAACAGACCGTCGCCCGCTTGCGGAGGTTAGAGGTGTATGCTATAGAAGCAAATTGCCACGATGTTAATGAGAAAAACTCATGTCAGTGATACAATTTAAAGACGTTTCCTTGTTGATAGAACAAGGTCAAGACGAATGATCCCGAATTCCGCTGCCAGTCCGCTGCCGACGCCGATTTGGGGCCCTGAAGCCGCACTTGCTTCCGCTACCGGCCGACCCGCCCCAACCCCATCCAAGTCGCTGATCTACAGAGGCTTTTCGTCGTCCAGAGGACGTTTTTCGGCTGCTGAAACAGGTTTTTCCCCTGTCGACAGCGGAATGCCGTGCGGTCAGCAGGGCCGGACCCCGCGCTTGGTGGTACCGGCGCCGCTGCGCGGGGACGGCTCGGGTGAGCGGCGTTTGACCATATTCCCGCGGATGCTTACATACATTCACCGGATGCCGGAGCGAGCCGGCCCGTATGGGAGCCTGAGGGCATGGCCGAGAGCATCAGCGAGATCGAGGAGCGGCGGATCGTCGTCACTGAGAACGCGGCGCGCCGCATAGCCGCGCTGCGGGCTCACGAGCAGGCTGAAAACGCCTTTTTGCGAATCGCCGTTTCGGGCGGCGGCTGCTCAGGGTTCCAATATGGGCTCACCTTCGACGAACAACGCAACGCGGACGATTTCGTGTTCGAACGCGACGGTGTGGCCGTCGTTGTCGACGATGTCTCGCTCGGCCTGCTGAACGGCGCCGAGGTCGATTTCGTCGAAGACCTCATGGGCGCCTCGTTCCGGATCAATAATCCGAATGCCGCTTCTTCTTGCGGCTGCGGCAATTCCTTCTCGATCGGCTGACCGACCCGATCCGTCGCGGCCGTGAAGATCGCCAGCTGGAACGTCAATTCGGTCAAGGCGCGGCTGCCGCATCTGCTCGCGTTTCTCGAGGAGGCCCAGCCCGATGTGCTGTGCCTGCAGGAGACGAAATGTCCGGCGGCCGATTTCCCGATGTTGGAGGCTAAGGGGCTCGGCTACCACGTCGAAACGATCGGACAGCGAGCCTATAACGGGGTGGCGCTGTTGTCGAAACGTCCCGGCGAGGAGCTCGTTTGCGGACTTCCCGGCAACGAAGATGACGAGCAGCCGCGCTATATCGAAGCGTCTTTTGGCGGAGTCCGCGTCGCTTCGGTCTATTTGCCCAACGGGAACCCGGTCGGGACCGATAAGTTCACCTACAAGCTCGCCTGGATGGAGCGACTCGTCGACCATACTCGGGGTCTGTTATGCCGCGAGATCCCGTTCGTGCTCGCCGGCGACTACAACATCTGTCCGACCGATGACGATGTTTATGATCCCGTGGCGTTTCGCGACGATGCGCTGTGCCGGCTCGAGGCGCGATCGCGGTTCCGCGCCCTTGTCTATCTCGGGCTGACCGACGCCTACCGCGTCTTCCACCGGGAGCCGCACCGCTACACCTTTTGGGACTATCAAGCCGGGCGGTGGCACCGCGACGAGGGGCTGCGCATCGATCATCTGCTGCTCTCGCCGCACGCGGCCGACAGGATAGCGGCGTGTGACATCGACAAGAAGCCGCGGGCCAAAGAACGGGCCTCGGACCACACACCGATCTGGTGTGAGCTAGCGGTTTAGCCTATTCCCCCGGCAGGTATCGCGCCGCTGCAGCGGCGAGAGTGTCCTCTCCCTCTCTGAACGGCGCTAGCGGGACGATGACCAGAGCGCGGTCGCCCGGCGCGAGCTCGGCGAAATCGTCGGCAATCGCAAAGTCGCCCTGCCGCGACACGGCGAGCAGGACCACATCGCGCGGCCCCGGCGGCGAGCCATCCTCGGCGATGCCGACCTCGCCTATGGCAAACTCCTGACCGGCAAACGCTACGCGCCCGCGCGAACCGGGGAAACGCGATAGGCCGACAAAGGCCGGAGCCGCCAGGGCTGCGGCCGAATAGGTCGTCTCGAACTCGAAGTGCCGAGCGATCGACTCGGCGAAGCTCGCTTCGGCGATGCGCAGCACGATCGGCATCGTCGGATTGCGGGCGCGCGCGCCGAGTGCGATCTCCAGGTTCAGAGTATCAACATTGGTCAGCGCGATCAGGCCATGCGCGGCATTGAGATTGCACAGATCGAGTGTCGCGTCTCGGCTCGCATCCCCGGTCAGCAAGTCGAAGCGCTGCTCGCGCGCCTTTTCGACGATGGCCGCATCGGGAGAGATCTCGACCACGACCAAGTGCTTGCCGAGAGCAAGGAGTAGATCGATCACCTCGCCGCCGATGCTGCCGGCGCCGCAAACGACGATGTGGCCGCGACGATGCAACGGACGCAGGCCTTGCATCCTGACCCAGTGCACCCGCGTCAGCAACGAGGCGCCGAAAGCGATGAAGAGGCCGGTAATGATGGTGCCCGCCAGCATCAGCAGCATCGCGGCGACGATATCGACAGGGTGGCTCCGGTCGGGGGTCAGATCGCCGTAGCCGGTCGTGGTCACGGTCGCGACGACGAAATAGACAGCGTCGAGCCAACCACCCTTAAAGACAGTGTGGAAGTACCAGGTGCCGAGGAGAAACACGACCAGCGCCGCCAGCGCGAGACGGACGAGGATCGGGTTGAGCCGAGGCGGTTGGCGCCGACGGCGATGCAACAGCGAACGCAGCCTTCGGCCGAGCGCCTGGTGGCGACCGGCGCGGAGTGCTGCCCTGCAACCCGGCGACGTCGCCGGACACGACAAGCTCCGCCCGGCCCGCTAGGACCGTGTCGCGTGCGAGCTCGGTCTCGCCATCGACCGCAAGGATGCGTGCGCCCAGTACCCGCTCGGCGCCCGCGACGGTCTCGCCGCCGACGCCGCAGCTTTCGGCGTCTCGCGTCGCAAAGCCGGTCAGCGGGCCATCTGGCTCGGGGAATTGCAACCCGCGGAAACATGAGGGGTCGACCGCGGCGGCGGCGTAGGTCGCGGCCGAATGCCACGCCAACGACAGGACCGAGCAGTTCGGAAGATTCTGTTCGATTTTGTGCGCCAGGGTTCGGTTGAACTGGCGAAGAACGATGCGGATGCGCGGATTGGCGTCGCGCGCCAGCAGCGCCGCGTGTAGGTTGAGCTGATCATCCGGCGAGAGAGCGAGGATCGTGACCGCGTCACGCACACCAGCGCGGTCGAGCGCTTCGGCGCTGTCGGGGCGCGCTGCGGCGATGTGGACCGCGCCGATACTCTCCACCGCGCGGCTAAAGTCGGGATCCCGGCGCCACAGCACAACGACGCGATGGCCTTGCAACGCACAGAGCTCTTGTGTGGTGCCGAGCGCGATCGCACCACCGACGACGACGACCATCACCGGGTCGCCGGCCTCGGCCACGGCAGGCTCCTCAGCGCTCCGGATCGGCAGGATAGGCGTGCTGGACCCCGGCACCGTCTTCGACGTTCCACCCCCCCGTCGGACCTTCCGGGGAAACCGCGCTGGCGGCGATCGGCACTTTGCCGTAGCCGCCGGGAATATCGAGGACGTAGGTCGGCTGGCATAGCCCCGAAATGCGACCGCGGAGCGACCGGACGAGAAGCTGACCAGCCGCGATACCGGTACGGAAATGCGCCGTGCCCCGGGCGAGATCGGCATGGTGAAGGTAATAGGGCTTGACGCGCATAGCGACGAGACCCCGGAATAGGGCCTCCAGCACAGCCGCATCGTCGTTGACGCCGCGCAACAGGACGGTCTGCGACAGGAGCGGGATGCCGGCGCGGCTCAGCCGGGTCAGCGCTTCTCTCGCTCGCGGAGTCAATTCGCGCGGGTGGTTCGCATGAACCACCACATAAACCGCCTTCTCCGCTGCTAGCGCCTCGACCAGCGCGAGTTTCACCCGGCGCGGGTCGACCACTGGAACGCGCGTATGGAAGCGGATCACCGCGACATGGGGGATCTGGTCGAGCGTGCGCACGATGTCGGCGAGCCGGCGCGGCGCCAGGACAAAAGGATCGCCGCCAGTGACGATCACCTCCCAGATCTCCCGCCGCCGGCGAATGTAATCAAAGGCGCGTTCGAGCGCCGATTGATCCAGCATCGCCGGTCTCTTGCCCACCACCTCACGGCGGAAACAAAAACGGCAATATACCGGGCATAACAAGGTCGGCTTCAGCAGAACCCTGTCGGGATAGCGATGGACGATCCCGGGAACCGGCGACCACCGCGCGTCGCCGATTGGATCGGCGCGCTCTTCGCGGGCGATCTCGAGTTCCACCCCGCTCGGCACGAACTGCGCGGCGATCGGATCAGCGGGATTCGCAATGTCGATCAGCTCTGCCACATCCGCAGTTAGAGCGACTGCAAATTCTCCGGCCACCCGCTTGATCTCTTCGAGCCGGCTGGCCTCGACCAGCCCGGCGGAAACGAGATCCTGCTCGCGAAGCGATTCGGCCCGCACCATCAGGTTGCCGCCAGCCGATCGTAAGCCAACTTCAAGCGATCGCGGTCGCGAGCTACATCCGCCTCGCGCTCGCGCTGCTCCTCGATGACCTCTGCCCTAGCCTTGGCAAGGAAACCTGGATTGGCCAGCTTGGCGACGATCTTAGCCAACTCCGTATCGAGCCTGCTGATTTCCTTGCACAATCGCCTCTTCTCCCCGGCGAGATCCACTACGTCTCCGAGGCGCAGGATCAAGGTTGCCCCGTCTACGATCGCCTGGATTCCACCCGCCGGCATCTTCGCGACCGGCTCAAACCCGTCAACCCGGGCAAGGCGCATGAAATGTTCCCGATGCCGCTCGATCCGCTCCGCCGCGAGGGGCTCGGCGTCCTTGAGAAGAAGCGGGATCCTGGCCGCCGGAGGAACACTCAGTTCGGCGCGCAATGCACGGAGCGCCGAGATCGCCTGGACAACCCACTCCATCTCGACCGAGGCAGTGGGATCGGTAAGCTCGGCCGGGAAATCCGGCCACCGTGCCATCAGCAGCAGCCCGGCCTCAGGGCCGGCGAGGTTCTCCCACACCTCCTCGGTAACAAACGGCATGATCGGGTGCAGTAGATGGACCATGCGGGCCAACATCCACGCCGCCATGGCCTGCGTCTCGGTGCGTGCCGCATCGTCGTCGCCTTGCAGGATCGGCTTTGTGAACTCGAGATACCAGTCGCAGAACGTGCCCCACACGAACTGGTACAGGCGGTTCGCCGCTTCGTCGAAACGGTAGGCATCGAGAGCCGCGGTGACCGCCGCGGCGCAGTCGTACACCGCCGCGGCGACCCAACGGTTGACGGTAAGCCCGCATTGTCTCGGGGTGAAGCCGGCGACGAGCGCGCAACCGTTCATCTCCGCATAGCGGGCAGCGTTCCACAGCTTGGTCACAAAATTGCGATACCCCTCGACCCGGCGTTCGGCGAGCTTGATGTCGCGACCGGGCGCGGCCAATGCCACAAGTGTAAACCGCACCGCATCGCAGCCGTAGCGGTCGATCAGATCGAGTGGATCGATGATGTTGCCGCGTGACTTCGACATCTTCTGGCCGCGCTCGTCGCGCACCAGCGCGTGGATGTATACGGTGCGGAACGGCACCTCGCCCATGAAGCGCAGCCCCATCATCATCATCCGTGCGACCCAGAAGAAGATGATGT
>Ga0306923_10000661_pt1 | contig 27687 bp, 18 predicted proteins | sample sta12Can44000108_FD_203841 | JGI IMG/M metagenome (GOLD analysis project Ga0306923, IMG submission 203841) | Lab enrichment of tropical soil microbial communities from Luquillo Experimental Forest, Puerto Rico - statanox.12C.anox.44.000.108 (v2)... | ecosystem: Environmental > Terrestrial >... | reverse complement strand
GGGCCGCTCCGGCTCGCCGGCGGCGGCGTCATGGACGCGCCCTGCGGGGTCGCGTTGACGTCGAACCAGGGCGTGAGCGACGAACCCTTCGCGTCGAACCAGCGGGCGCGCCACGGGCTCGTCGTCGTGTCGAGCACGAGCACGTGCTGCGAGTGCGACGCCTGGATGAGGTGGTCCGGCGTGCCGTCGAGCGTCACCGATTGCGTCACCCGTCCCATCGCGTCGGTCCAGTCGAGGTGCGTCGGGCCGAGCGATGGCGTCCTGGTCGCGTCGAACTCCTGCGCCAGCACGACGCTGCCGCCGTCGGCGGTCGGCGTGCTGCTCACCGCGTTCCGCGCGCTGTCGCCGAGTAACTTCCCGGTCGCGTCCCAGCTGCGGAGCACCTGCGGCGGCAGCAGGCCGATGTCGTGGACCAGGCCCTGGTAGCCGAGCGACGTCGGGTGGAACCACGGGTCGATGACGGCGCGATCCGTCCCGACGACGGGGCCGAGCGAGATGTTCTGTGGGGCGCCGGCTGCCGAGTACAGGTCGTAGCGCGTCCCGGCGTCGGCGCTCATCCCGGCGTCGGCGCTCATCCCGGCGCCGGCGCTCATCCCGGCGTCGGCGCTCATCCCGGCGTCGGCGCTCATCCCGGCGTCGGCACTCATCCCGGCGTCGGCACTCATCCCGGCGTCGGCACTGAAAACGCCGAAGCCGAGCGCGACCTGGCCGGCCGGGCTCGTGGTCGGAGCCGAGCCTGTGGTCGGAGCCGTACTCCTGGTCGCGGCCGAGCTCACGGTCGCGGCGGCGCTCGTGGCGTCGTCGCAGTCGACGTGGGTGCCGGTGTCGAACGTGCGCTCCACGGCGGAACCGAAGCTGGGCATGAGCGCGCTACAGGCGGACATGCCTCCATCGCTGCCGCCGTCGCCGCCCGCGTCAGCCGCGCCACCGTCAGTTCCGCCGCCCGCGTCGGCCGCGCCACCTCCGTCAGCTCCGCCACCCCCGTCGGTCCCGGTACCTCCGTCAGCGCCGCCACCTCCGCCTCCGCCTCCGCCACCGCCACCGCCACCGCCGCCACCCCCATCCAGCCCAGCGCCCCCGTCGGCCCCACCAGCCCCGCCAGCTCCGCCCGCCCCACCGGCTCCGCCAGCGCCACCAGCCCCGCCTGCTCCACCGGCCCCGCCAGCTCCTCCGGCTCCACCGGCCCCGCCTGCGCCGCCAGGCGCGCCCGCGCCCCCGTCGACGACCGGCGTCCCGGACCCTCCGTCGCTCATCGGTGGGGATATCGCGACGACACCGCCATCCGTCCCGCCGCCGGTTCCACCGTCAGTCCCACCAGCGGGCGAGCCTCCGCCGCCCCCACCCCCGCCGCCTCCACCGCCTCCGCCGCCTCCACCACTGGCGGTAGGGCTGCTGCTGCCGCCGCATGCCGACAGCACGACGGCGAGCGCGCAAGCGGCCACGGCTGCGGAGCCGCTCCACCGCCGATCGCACGAACGCTGGGCCATGGTTCACCCCGGGGGTGAACCGTGTACACGGGATCGTCCGGTTTCACCGGTCGTGTGTCGGGGGCGGAGCGCGGCGGGCGCTTGCTCAGCCCTTGCCGCTCGCCTTCGTCACGAAGCGGAGCCGCAGGTCGACGAGCAGATTGTCGAGGAAGCGCGCCTCCTCGTCGGAGAGGTTCCCCTTCGTCTTCTCCTGCAGCATCCCGAGGATGTCGATGGTCTGCTGAGCGAGGATCAGGTTCGGCTGCGCCTCGCCGGTCTCCGGGTGAGGCGCGTCGCCCATGTGCACGAACGCGGACGAGCCGAGCGACAGGCAGAACGTGTAGAAGTCGATCGGCGCGGGCTTCTTGTCGTCGGTCATGCGGGGCCCTCCTAATCGAGATCGAAGGCGATGCGCTCGGCGGCGTAGCCGCGCTGCACGAGCAGGACGAGCTTACCCGAGCGGCGCGCCTTGCCGGCCAGCTTACGGAACTCCGCGACGCTCGACACCTCGCGGCTGTTCACCTCGCGGATGACGTCCCCCGACGCCATGCCCACCCTGGCCGCCGGGCTGCCGCGGCGGATGGCCTTCGCGACCACGTAGCGCCGTCCGCCCGCGAGCGCCTCGCCAAGCTGGATGCCGGTGCGCCGGGTCACGAGCTCCTCGAGCCGATCCGGCGAGAGATCGACGGCGCGCAGCGGGAGCTCGAGCCGCGCCTGGCCGCGCAGCAGCTCGACCTTGGCCGCGCCACCGATGGGAAGATCGCGCACCCGGAACCGGTACTCCTCGGCGCTGTCCACCGGCTGGCCGTCGACCGCCTCCAGGACGTCGCCCTTCCTGAAGCCGGCGTGCGCCGCCGGCGAGCTCGGCTCGACCACCGCCACCTGCACGCCGCGCGGCCCCTTCTTCGGGCCGCGCTCGCCCGCCTCGGCCAGGTCCTGGACCTCGAGCCCGGTGTATCCCTCCCGCACCTCCCCGTGCTGGATGAGGTCCTCGGCCACGCGGCGAGCGCGGTCGATGGGGATCGCGAAGCCGATGCCCGCGTTCCGCTCGCCGAGGATGGCGGTGTTCACGCCGATGAGCTGCCCCTCGATGTTGAGCAGGGGGCCGCCCGAGTTGCCCGGGTTGATCGAGGCGTCGGTCTGGATGAAGTCGAACAGCGTCCGGTCGCCCGCCTTGAAGTTCCGGTGGATCGCCGAGACCACGCCAGTCGTGACGGTGTTGGCGAGGCCGAACGGGTTGCCGATGGCGATGACGGTCTCGCCGGTGAGGAGGTCGTCGGACCGGCCCGGCGCGACGAAGGGCATCCTCTCCTTCGTGTCGAGCTTCAGCACCGCGAGGTCGGACGACGGATCGGTGCCGACCACCTTCGCGCCGAGCTCGCGCCCGTCGAGGAGCTGCACGCGGAAGCGCACCCCGCGCTCCACGACGTGGTTGTTCGTGAGGACGAACCCCTCCGGCGAGACGATCACGCCGGAGCCGAGCGAGGTGACCTGGTACCCGCGGCGATAGCGCGGCCGCTCGAAGAGGTCTCCGAAGAGCAGCTCCGCCATCGAGTCGCCGCCGCGCGACGGCTCGCGGATGCGGACCAGCTCCTCGGTCGAGACGTTGACGACCGCGCCGCGCACCTTCTCCACCGCGGCGACCACGGGCGTGCGCCGCTCGGCGAGGCGGGTGGGTGCGGCGCTGGGGAGCACGGTCGCCGCGGCCGGAGCCGGCACGGCGGAGAGGGCGGTGAGGACGGCGAGGGCGAGCGCCCGACTGCGCAGGCAGCTCGCGGGCACGGCTAACCCTCCTTCGGGCCCTCGCTGGCGGAGGCCGGGACGGGAGCCTCCGTCGCGACCTCGTCCTCGTCCTCTTCGTCGAGATCGTCGTGGTCGAGGTCGGACTCGACCGGAACCGCCTGGGCGGCCACGTCGGGCAGCGACTTGAGGTGCTTCTCCCACTCCTTCTCGTCGAGGAGACCCTTGCGCACGTAGCGCTGGGCCACCCGCTTGTCGAGGAGCTTGCGATCGATTTCGTCCGCCATGGCTTCTTTCTTAAGTTGCTGCAAGGAAAGGGCCGCGAAAATATGCGCCCACTCGCCGGCTCGTCAAGCGCGCCTCGTCGGCCGAGGCCCGTCCGGTTATCCTGATCGGCATGACTGAAGATCCGCGGCGAGCGCACATGGCGCGCCTGGCCCGCCTCCGCGGCCTCTACGCCATCGTCGGCGACGACGACCCCACCGGCCGCGCCGCGGCCGCGGTCGCGGGCGGCGCGGCGGTGGTGCAGGTCCGGATGAAGCGCGCCCCGGCCGGAGCGGTGCTGGAGGCGACCCGCCGCATCGTCGCGCTCACCGCTGACCGCGCTCTCGTCCTCGTGAACGACCGCCCCGATGTGGCGCTGCTCGCCGGTGCCGACGGGGTGCACCTCGGAGACGAAGACCTGCCGGTCGCCGAGGCGCGGCGGCTCCTCGGCGAGGCGCTCCTCGTCGGCCGCACCACCCGCACCGCCGAGGACGCGCTCGCCGCGCTCGCCCAGGGGGCCGACCACGTCGGCTACGGGCCGATCTTCCCCAGCCTGACGAAGCCGCTCGACGTGGCGCCGCGCGGGCTCGCTGCGCTCGCTGCGACGTGCGCCGAGGTGCCGGCGCCCGTGGTCGCCATCAGCGGCATCACGCTCGAGAACCTGGCGTCGGTGGCGCGCGCAGGCGCCGCGGCGGCGGCGGTCATCGGCGATCTCTTCGACCACGGGGACCCCCGCGCGCGCGCCGAGGCGCTGGCGGCGGAGTTCGCGCGCGGCGCGGCCGGAGCGCCCCGATGAGGCGGCCCCGGATCGGCCTCACCCTCGACCTCGACGAGGGACGCCGCGAGTACCGGCTGGCGCGCGCCTACGCCGACGCGGTGCTGCGCGCGGGCGGGCTTCCCATCCCGATCCCGTACGGTGACGAGGGCGCAGGCGCGTTCCTCGCGCTCTGTGAGGGGCTCGTCGTCACCGGTGGCGCGTTCGACATCCCGCCCGAGCGCTACGGCGAGGCGCGCCGGCCGGCGTGCGGGCCCGTGAAGCCGGAGCGCACCGCCTGCGAGTGGGCGCTGTGCGAGGCAGCGCTGGCGGGGCGCATCCCCTTCCTCGGCATCTGCGGCGGGATGCAGCTGCTCAACGTCGTGCGCGGCGGGTCGCTCTTCCAGGACATCATCCAGGACACCGGGCTCGGAGGCCACGAGCAGCCGCCACCCCGGGACGTGCCGCACCACGGCGTGGAGATCACGCCCGGCACCGTGGTGGCGCGGCTCGTCGGCCCGGAGCCGCTGGCGGTGAACTCCTCCCACCACCAGGCGGTGCGTACGCCCGGCGCCGGTGTGCTCGTCTCGGCGCGCGCGCTCGATGGGATGGTGGAGGCAATCGAGCTGCCCGACCTTCCGTTCGCGGTGGGCGTGCAGTGGCACCCGGAGCGGCTCGCGAGCGACCCCCGCCACCTCGAGATCTTCCGCGGCCTGGTGCAGGCGGCGCAGGACCTGGGACGATGACAGGGTTGTTCAGAATGCCCGGGACCGAGCCAGGCGAGCGAGACGCAAGCAGCGCGAGGCGCGACGACCGAGCATACCTGGAAGGTATGTGAGGGAGGAGCAACGAAGCGATGCGAAGCGGATCGCTTGCCTGGGCGACGGGACGGGCATTGTGGACAACCCTCTAACGCCGCGCGTCCTCGTGCTGGCCGGCCTCGACCCGAGCGGCGGAGCCGGGATCGCCGCCGACGTCGAGGCGCTGCTCGCGGTGGGGGCGCGGGCGCTGCCGTGCGCGACGGCGCTCACGGTGCAGGGCGTGGGGGGCGCCTACGGCGCGGAGGCGGTGCCGCTGCCGCTGGTGCGGGCGCAGGTGGAGGGCCTCCTCGCCGGGCGTGGCCTCGCCGTGAAGGCGGTCAAGACCGGCATGCTCGCCACCGCCGCCATCGCGGGCGAGGTGGCGGAGCTGCTCGGACGAGGGCGGCTCGCGCGCGCCCCGCTGGTCGTGGATCCGGTCCTGGCCGCGTCCTCCGGGCTGTCGCTCTTCGACGCCGGCGGGGCGAGCCCGGCCGAGGCGCTCCGGCCGCTGCTGGCCCGGGCGGCGGTGGTGACGCCCAACTGGCCCGAGCTCGAGGCGCTCTGCGGAGCGGCGCTCGAGGACGACGACGCGGCCGTCGCCGCGGCGCGCGGGCTCGGAGCGCGCGCCGTGCTGGTGAAGGGCGGCCACCGCTCCGGCGCCCCCGTCGACCTCCTCGTCACGAAGCGTGAGGTGCTGCGCCTGCGCGGCCGGCGGCGGCCCGGCACCGCCCGCGGCACCGGCTGTCGCCTCGCCTCGGCGCTGGCGGGCCTGCTCGCGAAGGGCGCCTCGCTGCCCGACGCCGCGCGCGGCGCGAAGCGGGTGGTGGAGCGGTACCTCGACCGCGAGTCCTAGGAATCCGTACGGCCTAGCCGCCAAGGACCGGGCACATTTCGCTTCGCGAAAAGTGCCTCGGCCGGAGGTCGAAAGCCGGCTAGCCGCCGCGCTGCTTCTCGGCGAAGAAGGTGTTCGTCTTGAAGAAGACGAGCTCGACCACGCCGGTCGGGCCCTGGCGCTGCTTCGCGATGTGCAGCTCGATCTCCTGCACGTCGGCCTTCTGCGCCTGCCCGCCGTCCTGATCCTTCTCGTCGCCGGGGCGGTGCAGGAACATGACGACGTCGGCGTCCTGCTCGATGGCGCCCGACTCGCGCAGGTCGGAGAGCATGGGCGGCTCGCCCTTGCGCTTCTCGACACCGCGGTTGAGCTGCGAGAGCGCCAGGATCGGGACCTCGAGCTCCTTCGCCAGGCTCTTCAGCGAGCGGCTGATGACCGCGATCTCCTGCTCGCGCGACTGGGCGCCCGAGACGTTCATGAGCTGCAGGTAGTCGACGATGACGAGGTCGAGCCCACCCTCGCGCTTGATCTTGCGGCACTTCGCGCGCAGCTCGACCGGCGAGAGGACGAAGTTGTCGTCGAGCCAGATCCGGGAGCCGCCGATGCGGTCGCCGTGCTGCATGATGCGGTCCCAGTCGCTCTGCTGGAGCAACCCCTGTGTCATGCGCCAGAAGTCGAGCTTCGCCTCGGCGGCGAGGATGCGCATCGCGAGCTGCTCGGAGGGCATCTCGAGCGAGAAGATGGCGACGCGCTTCTGCGCCTTCGTCGCGGCGTAGGTGCCGATGTTGAGCGCGAAGGCCGTCTTTCCGACCGACGGGCGCGCGGCGAGCACGATGAGCGCGCCGGGCTGGAGCCCGAGGAGCTTCTGATCGAGCGCCTGGATCCCGGTGGGCACGCCGGTGATCGTGCTCTCGCCTGCGCGCACCCGCGCCTGCGTGGCGTCGATGGTCTCGATCGCCTTGACGAGCGGCTCGTGGATGAGGCGCAGCGTCTCGGTGGTGCCACCCTGGGCGGCGGCGAAGATCTCCTGCTGCGACGTCTCGAGGAACTCCTGGACGTTCGCGCCCGCCTCGTAACCGCGGGCGAGCACCGCCTGCGCGACGAGCTGGACCCGCCTCACCCGTGCCAGCTCGGCGACGATCGCGGCGTAGTGGCGGACGTTGGCGGCGGTGCCGAGGCCCTTCGCCAGCGCGAACGGCAGGTCGCGCGGGACGGCCGCGCCGAGGAGCCCCTTCGCCTCGAGCCGCTGGTGCAGCAGGACCGGGTCGATGGCCTGCTTCTCCTGAGCCAGCTCGGCGCTGGTCTGGAAGACGAGCTGGTGGGCCTGGAGGTAGAAGTCCCCCGGGTTGAGCCGGTCGGCGACGAGGTCGAAGGCAGTCTCCTCGATGAGGAGCGCCCCCAGCACCGCCTGCTCGGCTTCGAGGTTGTGGGGAAGGTCGCGCGCAGGTCGGAGCTGCAGCGCGGGTGCGGCGCCGCCACGTCGCAGGGGCTCGGAGTCGCTCATCGGCCGGCGGATGGTACTCCCGAGGTCTGATGCCCGGCGGTGGACGGCGCTGTGGAGAACGTCGGAATTCCCTGGGAACAGCCGGGTGGGTGTCGACCCGGAATCAATGTGGACGGGGTGTGGAGAATGTGGATGGATTCCCCCGGAGGGAGGATGCGGATGCCACGCAGCCGGCCATCGACCGTGGCTCCGCGCCTCGCCGCCCTCGCGGCGGCGCTGGTCTCGGGGTGCCACGGCAGCTCCGGCAGCGCCGGAGGCGCATCGCCGCACGCCACCGGGGCCCTGTCGTTCGACTCTCCGCCGCCCGGTGGAGCCCGCTCGGCCGGGATCCTCGCCATGGGCGCAGCCGGGCCGGCCGCCTCGCCCGGTGCGTCCCCCTCCGGTGCCGCCCCGCGCACCGTCGAGGAGGCGGACATCTACGCCCGCGCCGGCTCGACGCTCTACGTCCTGAACGCCTTCCGCGGCTTGCAGGTCGTCGACCTCTCCGACCTGGCCGCGCCGCGGCTCATCGCGCGCGTCGTCACCCTCGGGACGCCGGTCGATCTCTATCTCCGGGGAACGACCGCCTTCGTCGCGGTGAGCGACTTCCTCTCGTATCGGCTGGCGAGCGGCGAGGCCCGGCCGGAGCGCGGGTCGCGGCTCTTCGCGGTCGACGTCTCCGATCCAGCGCACCCGGCGGTCGCGGCCCAGGTCCCGATCGACGGGGAGCTGGTGCAGACGCGCCTCGTCGGCGACGTCCTCTACGTCGTGTCGCGACAGTCGCCCTGGTACACCTCGCCGGGCCTCGTCGCCACGGCGGCGGGCGGCGCCGCTTCGGGCACCGGCGTCGTGTCCAGCGGCGCGGTCGCCGGGACGGGCTGGGACAGCGTCACCGTGGCGAGCTTCGACGTGAAGGACCCGCTCCACCCCGTGCAGGCGGCGACGCTCGAGCTACCGGCCAGCGGCTGGGACGCGCACGCCCACGTCACCGCCGAGCGCGTGACGCTGTCGTTCTCGGGCTGGTCGGCAGCCGACGGGAGCCCGCTCACGCGCTTCCGCGTCGTCGACATCTCGGATCCGGGCGGCGCGCTGGTCGCCGGTGCCGAGCTCACCTGCGCCGGCGCGGTGCGGGATCGCTGGTCGATGGACTTCGACGCCTCGACGGGCCTCTTCCGCGCCGTGGTCGCGACGGGCTGGAACGCCGGAGCGGCGCTGCAGATCTGGTCGAGCCCGAGCCCGGACTCCGCTTCGCTCCTCTCGCGGCTGCCGGTGGAGGTGGCCGAGTCGCTCACCACCGCGCGCTTCGACGGCGCCCGCGTCTACGTCGTCACCGCGCGCCAGACCGATCCGCTCTGGGCCGTCGACACGAGCGATGTGGCCCATCCGTGGATCGCGGGGTCACTCGCCATGCCCGGGCAGCTCGACTTCATCGAGCCGAGGGGCGATCGCCTCCTGGCGCTCGGACACACGAGCGAGGCGGGCCAGCCGTGGCAGCTCGCGGTCTCGCTCCTCGACGTGAGCGACCTCGCCACGCCCAAGCTCGCCGACCGCGTCATCTTCGGGGCGAGCTTCGGGTGGGTGCCGGTGTCACCCGACGACCTGCGCAAGGCGTTCATCGTGCTCGATCCGCCGCCCGGCGCGGCGGGGCTCGTCCTCGTCCCCGTGCAGGGGTGGGACGCGACGCGCTGGACTTGGGCCGGCGGCACGCAGCTCGTCGACTGGACGCGCGACGCGCTCGCGCTGGAGGGCTTTCTCTCCCACCCCGGCGCGGTGAAGCGCTCGTTCCCGGTGGACGCAGCGGCGACGCGGCTGGCCGCTCTCTCCGACGCGGCGCTTCAGACGGTCGACGCGACCAACCGGGCCTCACCGGCCGAGCTCGCGCGACTCGATCTCGCCCGCCCGGTGACGACGCTGGCCCTCGTCGGCGGCGACGCCGTCGAGCTCTCCGGCGACTGGTACCGGGGAGACCTGGAGCTCGCGGTCACGCCGGCGCTCGATCCGGACGCGGCCTCGCCGCTCGCGCGCGTGGCGGTGGTCGCCCCGCAGGCGAGCCTTTACCAGGACGGCGCGATCCTCTGGCTCCTGGCCGTGGACTGGACGACCGGCAAGGCCTGGCTGGAGGGGCACGACTTCACGGATCCCGTCCACCCCCGCGCGCGAGGAAGGGTCGATCTGGCGGCGAGCGCTCTGGCCGGAGGCGGGATGGGCGTCGCGGCGCCCGGCGGCGTCGGGATCGCGCGTCCCTGGGGCTACGGCGTCGACGCGGTCCTCGTCGGACACACCCTCGTGGTGCACCGCTCCGGTTGGCCGTGCGCCGGGGGTTGCGAGGGCTCGAGCCTGGGCGCGATGGGCCAGCTCTTCGCGTACGACCTGTCCGATCCCGACCAGCCGCGGCTTGCCTCGACGGTCGACATCGGGCGTGGCTGGGCGTGGGGCCTGCAAGCCGTGGGCAGCTTCGTCTGGCTCACGCATTTCGAGTGGGACGGGAGCTCGCCGCGCGGGAGGTACTTCCTCGACCGCGTCGATCTCGCCGACCCGGCGGCCCCCAGGGTCCTCGCCGACGTGAACGTGCCGGGCGTGTTCTTCGGCGCTTCCGAGGACGGCCGGCGCGTCTTCACGCTGGAGAGCTGGTGGACCGACGCGAACGCTCCGGTCACCTGGGCCCACGGCCTCACGCTCACCGACGCGGGCGCGCGCCTCGACGGCAGCGTCGCGCTCACCGGCGACGCCTGGCGCGCCGTGGCGGCGGGGGGCGTGGCCTGGGTCCCCGCCACCACCTGGGGGAGCGACGGTGCCACCGTGCGCCTGTACGCGCTCGACCTCGCGTCGATGTCGATCGCGAGCGAGCAGGTCGTGCGCGGGGAGGGCGCCTGGCTCAGCCGCGTCGCCGGCGGCAAGCTGTTCCTCCTGTCGAGCTGGGCCGACCCGGGGCTCCTCGTCTACGATCTGTCCGACCCGCGCCAGCCCGCGTTCGAGAGCTTCTTCCGGACCGAGGCCTACCCCTGGGACGTCGTGGTCGGCGGCGGCTGGGCGTATCTCCCCTCCGGCGCCTATGGCGTACCGATGGTGAAGCTGAGACCGTGAAGGCGCCACGCTTCCCGCGGAGGAGGCGGGCGGGGTAGGCTCCGCGCGATGCGCGCCGCGGTCCTCGCCACCTCTCCCGCCTGGCGCCGGGCGCTGCTCGCTCTGGCGGCCCTCCTGGCGGCCGTCCTCGTCCGGCAGCTCTACACCGCGGGTGCGCCGCTCCCGGGCCTCCGCGGCCCGGGCGTGTATCCGGTCGCGGCGCTCGTCGCGCTCTGCCTGGCCGGCTACGCCCTCCCGGGCGGATGGCGGCGGGCCCCCCTCGCCGCCGGCGCGCTCGCGTTCGCCGTGTTCGTGGCGAACGACCGCGTCATCGCCTCAGGCGACACGCACGGCACGGCGCTCCTCCCGTACCGCATCGTCCGGGATCGCTCGCTCACGCTCGACGGCCTCATCCCACCGCCGGCGCCGTACTGGGTCGTCGAGCGCGGAGGGCACGCCTGGTCGCGCTATCCCGTCGCCGCCGCGGTGCTCGCCGTCCCCGTCTACCTCCCGGCCGCGCTCGGCCCCGGGCGGCCTGGTGCGCTGCCGCAGACGGAGAAGCTCGCGGCGGCGCTGTTCAGCGCGGTGTCGGTGGGATTCGTGCTGGCGGCGCTGCGCCGCGCCGGCGCGCCGCCGTGGCTCGTCGTCGCCGCGACGGCGCTCTACGCGCTCGCCTCGCCGGTGCTCTCCACGACCTCGCAGGCGCTCTGGCAGCACGGCCCCGGCGTCCTGGGGCTGTCGGGGGCGCTGTGGGCGGCGCTCCGGGCGCGCGACGACGATCGATGGGCCGCGGTCGCCGGCGCGTTCTGCGGTCTGGCCATCGCGGCGCGCCCGACGGACGTCATCCTCGCCGCCGGGGTGGTCGCGGCCCTCGCAGCGCGAGGCTGGCGTCCCCTCGCTCTCGGCGTCCTGGGCACGCTGCCCGGCCCGGTGCTCGTGGCCGCGTACCAGGTCGTGGCGTTCGGCTCGCCGTGGGCGACGGGCTACGGCAGCGAGGCGGCCGCCTTCACCACGCCCCTCGGCGAGGGGCTGTGGGCGGTGCTCCTGTCGCCGACGCGCGGACTGCTCGCCTTCGTGCCGTGGGCGGCCGTGGGGGCGCTCGGGCTCGCGCGCGGCGCGCGGCGGGACCCGCTCGCGGCGGGCGTGGCGGTCGCGACCGCGGCCACGCTCGTCATGTACGCCAGGTGGCATGGGTGGTGGGGCGGCTGGTGCTACGGGCCGCGGCTGCTCGCCGACGTGACGCCGGCCCTTGCGCTCGGGCTCGCCTACGCCGCTCCGTGGCCCCGGCGCGCGCTCGTCCCGGCCCTCGCGGCGACGGGGATGCTGGCGCTGGCGCTGAACGGGATCGGCGCCTTCGCCTCGCGCTCGGCGGTGGCGCAGGCCGTCTACACCGCCGACGGCGCGTCACTGGCGATGGAGGGCTGGCGATGGCCGCCGGCCCGGCTCCTCGGCCTCGGCGCGCGAAGCCGCTGACGGCGGTCCGAGCGGCCTCGTTTGCGGTCGCCCGGCGCCGCCTGCTACGAGTGAGGGCGCCATGCGCTTGACCCGCAACCTCGCGCTCGCCGCGCTCGTCCTGTGCGCCGGCGGCTGCGCCTTCCTGCAGCGCCTCACCGGCGCCGGCCTCGAGCCACCCCGGCTCACCTACCAGTCCTGGGCGGCCGAGCAGCTCGATCTGGAGGGCGTCACGATCGCGCTCCACTACCGGCTCGAGAACCCGAACGGCTTCGGCCTCGACCTGCGCCGGCTCACCTACCAGCTGGACGTCGAGGGCCGGCAGGTCGGGGAGGGGTCTCTCCCCGCGGGCGTCCAGGTTCCGGCCCAGGGCGCGACCGATGTCGCCATCCCGGTGCGGCTGCGCTGGCGCGACGTGCCCGGCTTCGTCGAGATCCTGCTCTCGCGCGCCGAGGTCGCCTATCGCGTCCGCGGCAGCGCCGGTGTCGGCTCCGCGCTCGGGACGATCGACCTGCCCTTCGATCACCAGGGGCGGGTCGCGGTGCCGCGGCCGCCGTCGATCGGCATCGAGGGCGTCACGGTCAAGGACGCCTCGCTGGCCCACCTCGCGGTCGACGTGAAGCTCGGCATCGAGAACGGGAACTCGTTCCCGCTGCCGGTCGGGGCGCTCACCTACGGGCTGCGCGTGGGGGAGCAGGAGCTCCTCGAGGGCGGTGCGCACCCGCTGGTCGCGGTGCCGCCACGAGGCCACGCCGTCGTGACGGTCCCCATCCGGCTCTCCACGCTCGGCGCGGCGGAGGGGATCTCCGAGCTGTTGCGGGGCGCGGCGCTCCGGCTCCACGGGCGGGCCGGCTTCGGCGACGTGCAGGTGCCGGTCGACGCTCAGGGCGCCGTGACGCGCTGACCTCTGCTAACTTGCGCGGCCATGTCTCCGCACCGCCGCGCCGTCCTCGCCGCGCTCGCCGCCATCGCGCTGTGGGGGACGCTGGCGGCGCTCGGGATCTCGCTCCGCCGCGTCCCGCCCTTCCTGCTCGTCGGCGCGGCGCTGGTGCTCGGCGGAGCCTGCGGCCTTCGCCGCCTCTCGCTGCGCGGGCTCTCGCCGAAGACGCTCCTCCTCGGCGTCTACGGGCTCTTCGCCTACCACTTCTGCCTCTTCCTCGCCCTGCGCCTCGCGCCGGCGGTGGAGGCGAACCTGCTCAACTACCTCTGGCCGCTCCTCATCGTGGTGCTCTCGCCGCTCCTCGTCCCCGGCACGGCGCTCCGGCCGCGCCACGTGCTGGGCGCGCTGCTCGGCTTCGGCGGCGCCGCGTTGCTCGTGACGGGCGGCCGGCTCGGCTTCGCGCGCGAGGGGCTCGCCGGCTACGCGCTGGCGGTGGCGGCGGCGGTCATCTGGTCGACCTTCTCGCTCATGACGCGCCGTCTCGGCGGCTTCGCCACCTCGGCCGTCAGTGCTTTCTGTCTGGTGTCGGGAGCCCTGGCGCTCGTGTGCCATGCGGTGTTCGAGCCGCGCTACGTGTTCACCGCGCGCGACGCGCTGCCGCTCCTCGCCATCGGCGTGGGCCCCATGGGCGCCGCCTTCTACCTCTGGGATCGCGCGCTGCGGGACGGCGATCCGCGCGTGGTCGGCACGCTCGCCTACCTCACGCCGCTCCTCTCCACGCTCCTCATCGCCGCGAGCGGTCAGGGCCGCCTGGCCGGAGCCTCGGCGGCCGCCATGGGGCTCATCGTCGGCGGCGCGGTGGTGGGGACGTGGACGCCCCGCGCGCTCATCCGCGCCCCTGGAGGAACTTAGCGGGTGGGCGCTCCGAGCGCTCGGACGAGTCCAGGATCGAGGAGAGCGCCCGATGCAGCCGGACGCCCTCGGGAACGCCGCCGCTACGCCGCCGCGTCCTCCTCCTCCTCCGGGCGCGCGTGCCGGGCGCGGAAGCGATCGCCGATCTGGTGCGCCACCACGAGCAGCGGCGGCTGGACGATGCGGGTGAGGCCCGCCAGCGCCAGCGAGCCGCCGATCACCACGATGGCGAGCGGCTTCTGCGCCTGGGCCCCGATGCCGTTCGAGAGCGCCGCGGGCAGCAGGCCGAGGGTGGCGGTGAGCGTGGTCATGAGCCCGGCGCGGAAGCGCTGCTCGGCGGCCGCGCGCGCTCCCTCGGTCCGGGTCCGACCGTCCGCCCACTGTCGCTGCGCGTAGGTGACGACCAGGATGGCGTCCTGGATCGCGATCCCGAAGATGGAGACGAACCCCATCGCCGCCGAGACCGAGAAGGCCTCGCCGGTCACGAGCAGCGCCACCAGCCCGCCCAGGCAGGCGACCGGGATCGAGATGAGCACGACCGCGGTGTCGAGCCAGGTCTTCACCGCGCCGTAGACGAGCAGCGTGATGAGGATGAGCGTGAGCGGGATGATGATCGCGAGCCGCCCCATCGCCTCCTTGAGCTCGTTGATCTGTCCCGCCCACTCCAGGTGGCCGCCGGCCGGCAGGCGGACCTTCTCGGCGATGCGACGCTGCGCCTCGTCGATCGTCGAGCCCAGGTCGCGGCCGCGCACGGAGAACTTCACCGGTGAGTAGCGGCTGCCGTCCTCGCGGTAGATGACCGACGGGCCGCTCTCCTGGGTGATCTTCGCCACCTGTCCGAGCGGCACCTGGCTGCCGTCGGGCGTGGCGACCGTGATGGCGCGGATGGCGGCGATCGAGGAACGGTAGGGCTGCTGCCAGCGCACCGTGAGCGCGAAGTTCTTCTCGCCCTCGAACACCTGCGTCACCGCCTGGCCCCCGATGGCGGCCGCCACCACCCCCTCCACGTCGCCCGTGTTGAGGCCGTAGCGGGCGCACTGCTCGCGGTCGGGGACGATCTTGATCGACGGCTGGCCCAGCGTCGCGAACATGCCGAGGTCCTTCACGCCGCGCACGCCCCCCATGACGTCGACGATGGTGCTGGCGGCGGCCTCGTTGTGGTCGATGTCCGGTCCCTTCACCTTGACGCTGTTCTCGCCCTTCACGCCGGACAGCGCCTCCTCGACGTTGTCGGAGAGGTACTGCGAGAAGTTGAACACGACGCCGGGGAACTCCTCGTCGAGCTCCTTGCCCAGCTGGTCGGTGAGCTTCTCCTTCGTGAGCCCGCGCGGCCACTCGTCGTACTTCTTGAGCGGCGCGAAGAGCTCGATGTTCTGGAAGCCGGCCAGGTCGGTGCCGTCGTCGGGCCGGCCGAGCTGCGACACGACCGTCACCACCTCGGGGTGTCGCTTGAGGATGGCCCGCATCCGGCCCACCAGCTTCGAGGACTGCTCCATCGAGACCGACATGGGCAGGCTGGCGCGGATCCAGAAGTTCCCCTCCTCCAGCTTCGGCATGTACTCGCTGCCGAGCAGCGGATAGATGATCACGCAGAGCAGGATCACCGCCGCCGCGATGACGAGCCCGAAGCGCGGCCAGCGCAGCGCCATGTCGAAGAGCGGGCGATAGGCTCGCTGCAAGGCGCGCATCACCAAGGTCTCCTTCTCCTCCGTCTGGGCCGGCACGAAGCGCGAGAGCAGGACCGGCGTCAGCGTCAGCGCGAGCAGGATCGCGCCGCCGATCGCGAACGCGTAGGTGTGCGCCATCGGCGAGAAGATCACGCCCGAGACGCCGGTCATGGTGAAGAGCGGCAGGAACGCCACGCCGATGATGAGCGTCGAGAAGGCCATCGGCCGGCCGACCTCGGCGGCCGCGCTGCGGACCCGCTCCCGGATGCCGCCCACGCCGTGGGCGCCGAGGTGCCGGAAGACGTTCTCCACCATGATCACGGTGGAGTCGACGACGATGCCGAAGTCGACCGCGCCCAGGGAGATGAGGTTCGCGGAGGTGCCGGAGGCGACCATCCCGATGAAGGCGACGAGGAGCGCGAAGGGGATGTTGAGGGCCGTGATGAGGGCGGCGCGAGCGCTGCCCAGGAACGCGACCAGGACGAGCGTCACGAGCACCATGCCGATGAGCAGGTTCTCGAGGACGGTGTGGGTCGTGACCGAGATGAGGTTCTCGCGGTCGTAGTACGGCTCGATGTCCATCCCGGGCGGCAGCAGATGGTTCTTGCGGATGTGCTCGACGCGCTCGTAGATGCCGCGCAGCGTCGGCTTGGTCTCGGCGCCGTAGCGCATGAGCACCGTGCCCTGCACCACGTCGCCGTCGCCGTCGCGGCCGACGATCCCGAGCCGCGGCGCGTGTCCGATGGCGACCGTCGCCACGTCGCGCACGCGCACCGGCACACCCTTCTGCGCCAGCACGACCACGTCCTCGATGTCCTTCGGCGAGCGGATGAGCCCGACGCCCCGGATCGTGTACGCCTGCTCGCCCAGGGTCAGGCGCTGCCCGCCCACGTTCGTGTTGGCGTTCGAGATCGATTGCATGAGCTGCGCGAGCGAGATGCCGCGCGCCCGCAGCCGGTAGGGGTCGACCTCGACGTGGTACTCCTTCGTCTCGCCGCCGAAGGTGACGACGTCGACCACCCCGGGCACCTGCTTGAACTGGCGGACCAGGATCCAGTCGGCCGCGGTCTTGAGCTCCTGCAGCCCGTAGCCCTTGCCGCGGACGTTGAAGCGGTACACCTCGCCGATGGCGTTCGACGGCGAGAGCTGCGCCTGCACGCCGGGCGGGAGCTGGATGAACTGGAGGCGGTTGATGACCTCCTGCCGCGCCGCCTCGTAGCTCGTCCCCCAGTTGAAGTAGCACTTCACGTCGGTGAGCGCGTACAGCGACTGCGACCGGACGTGATCGAGGCCCGGCATCCCGGAGAGCCCGATCTCGAGGGGGATGGTGACGTACCGCTCCACCTCCTCGGCGCTCCAGCCGGGCGGCTGCGCGATGACCTCGACGAGTGGCGGGACGGGGTTCGGGTAGGCCTCGACGTTGAGCTGCCGGAAGGCGAAGAGGCCGGTGACCGCGAGCACGAGCGCGCCCAGCACCACGAGCGCGCGGTTCTTCAGGGCGAAGGCGACGAGAAGCTTGACCATGGGTATGTGCGATCAGAGAAGACCGACGAGGAAGATGCCGCCCGACACCACGACCTGCTCGCCCGGCACCAGGCCCTCCAGCACGGGGACGGTGCCGCCGGGGCGTTCCTCGCCCACCAGCACCTTGCGGCGGCGGAAGGTGAGCTGGCTGTCCTGGACCTTTCCGGACGCCACGAAGACGACCGTCTCGTCGCCGAGGCGCAGCACGGCGTCGCGGGGGACCGTCAGGTGGCGAACCGAGGGGAGCGCGATGTCGAGGACCGGCGCCATCTCGGGCCGGAGGACGCGGCCGGGGTTGGCGATGGCGCACCGGATCTTCGCGGTGCGGGTGGCCGGGTCGATCACGTCGGAGACCCAGTCGACCCGCCCCTCGAACGTCCGCTGCGGGAAGGCGGGCACCCGCGCCTCGACCTTGCTGCCCGCGCGCACGTGCGGCAGGTCCATCTCGTACACGTCGCCCATGATCCACAGCGGGTCGAGCGCACCGATGGTGAATAGCTCGACCGGCGTCCCGGCCCCCGACCACTGGCCCTGCACCTCCAGGCCCGGGGTCGCGGCGCGCGCCACCACGTCGCCCTCGATGGGGCTGCGCAGCGTGTACTCCTGGGTGACCGCGTCGAAGCTGCCGCTCGACAAGAGCTGCGTCTTCTGCCGCGCTCTCGCCAGCTCGGCCTGCGCCTTTCGCCAGGCGCCCTCCGCCGCCTCCAGGTCCTTGCGCGCGCCGGCGTGCGCCTCGACGAGGTCGCGCTGCCGCGCCAGCTCGTGGCGGGCGGCCACCTCGTCCGCCTCCGCCTTGACCGCGTCGGCGAAGGCGCTCCCCACGTCGGGCGAGACGAGCGTCAGCAGCGCCGCGCCCCGCTGGACGTGCTGGCCCGGCTGGACGAGCACGCGCGCGATCCGGCCCGTGACCGGCGAGAAGACGTGCGCCACCCGCAGATCGTCGAAGGCCACCCGCGCGCTCGCGAGCAGCGAGTCCTCCACCAGCTCCTCCCCGACGATCTGGAGCCGGATCCCGCTCCGCTCGGCTTGGTGCACCGAGACCCGCACCTCGCCCGCGCCGACGTCCCGGATCCCGGCGCGCTCGAGCAGGAGCCGGTCGCCGGCCTTGAGCCCGTCGTCGACCACCGCCAGCTCGTCGGCGGGATCGCCCGAGGTGCGCACGCGCCGGCGCACGAAGCGCTGGCGCCCGCCGGCGGGCTCACCCTCGGCCACGAAGGCGAAGCTCTCGCCCTCGATCGCCACGAGCGCGGCGCGCGGCACGGTGAGCACGCGCCGGGGCGCGCTCTCGATCGAGACCTGAGCCAGCATCTCCGGCTTGAGCGCGCGGTCCGCGTTGTCGAGGGCGATGCGCACGCGCCCGGTACGGAGCGCCGGGTCGAGGGTGTCGGACACCCACTGGACCGTCCCCGAGAAGGCGCGGCCCGGCCACGCGGCGACGTGCGCCGTGGCCGCGGCGCCGGCGTGGACGCGCGCGAGATCGCTCTCCGCCAGATCGGCCAGGACCCACACCCGCGAGATGTCGCCGACCGTGAACAGCTCGACCGGGGTCCCGCCGGAGTAGGCGCCCTGCACCTCCATCCCTGGGCTCACCGAGCGCGCCATGACCTCGCCCGCGAGCGCCGACTTGAGCGTCAGCTCCTGGGTCACCGCGTCCACGTCTCCCGCGCGCAGGAGCGCCGCCTTCTGGCGCGCCCGCGAGAGCTCCGCCTGGGCCTTGCGGTGGGCGTCCTCGGCGGCCTCCAGGTCGCGGGCGGGTCCGGCCTGCGCGGCCACGAGCCGGCGCTGCCGCGTCAGCTCTGCCTCGGCCTGCGTCAGATCGGCCTGGGCCTTGAGGAGGTCGGAGAAGGCGAGGCCGACCTCGGGCGACGCGAGCGCGACGAGGGGCGTCCCCCTCGCGACGCGCTGGCCCGGCTGCGCCAGCACGCGCGTGACGCGCCCGGCGACGGGCGAGAGGACGTGCTGCACGCGCTGATCGTCGAACGCGACGCGCCCGGCCGCCGCCACCCGCTCGCGCAGCTCCTGCTCCGCGAGCGTGATCACCTGGACCTCGCTCCGCTCGATCCGGACCTGCTCGACGAGCAGCTCGTCGCCTTGACCGCCGGTGCCCGCCGCCGGCGAGCCGCCGCGGCAGGCGAGGGCGGCCCCGACGAGCGCCGCGAGAAACGGGAAGCCAGATCTCAGGGCCTGTGAAGGAATACCCGGACCGAGCCGGGCGAACGAGACGCGAGCAGCGCGAGGCGCGACGACCGAGCATAGCCGGAGGCTATGTGAGGGAGGAGCAACGAAGCGATGCGACGCGGATCGCTCGACTCGGCGACGGGAGGGCATTTCTTCACAGGCTCTCAACGGAGCTCCTCCCCCACCGCCGCCTCCAGCTTGAAGACGGCGTTCCAGTAGGCCGACAGGTCCTGGCGGTACTCGACGCGGGTGGCGACGAAGGTGCGCTGCGCGTCGAGGTAGTCGAGCAGCGAGGCGGCGCCCTTCCGGTACTGCACCTGCACCAGGTCGCGCGCCCGCTCGGCGCGGGCGAGCAGACCACCCTCCATCCGCCGCACGAGCGCGCCGGAGCCGGCGTAGTCGGAGAGCCCCGTGGCGACGTCCGAGGCGACCTGGGCCTCGAGCTTGCTCGCCTGGAGCGACTGGTTCGCGACGTCCGCCTCGGCGCGGGCGATCTCGCCCTGCTGCTGGTAGAAGATCGGCAGCGGCAGCGAGAGGCCGAAGGTGAAGGTGGGCGGCGTGATCGCCTGGTTGGTCGTGCCTTGCTGGGTGTAGTTCACCGACAGCGTCACGTCGGGGAACCGCTGCCGGTGAGCCAGCGCCAGCGAGGCCTCGGCGCGCTCCCGCTGCGCCCGCGCGGCGCGCAGGTCCGGCCGCCGGTCGGTGGCCCGGGCGAGCAGGCTCGCCACGGTCGCCCCCGCGAGCGCGGGCGGCTCGTGTGAGCGCTCCAGCTCGGGGGCATCCACCTCGAACTCCGGCGTCTCGCCGCGCACGCCGAGCAGGAAGGCGAGCTGGGCGCGCGCGTCGCGGAGCGCCTGGGCGGCGGTGTCGACCGCCTGATCCGCCTCGAGCTTCGTCACCTCGACCCGAGCCACGTCCGCCTCGCTGATGGCGCCCGCCGCCTCGCGCGTCCGGGTGAGCTCGAGCGCCCTCGCCTGCGAGGTCGCCACCTCGCGCGCGAACCGGAGCGACTCCTGCGCCAGGACGACCTGGACCACCTGCTGCTTGACCTGGACGCCGATCGTCCGCTCCGCGTCGGCGCGCGATGCCTTCGCCGCCTGCAGCGCGGCGCGCGCGGCCGAGACGCGCAGCCCGCGCTTGCCGGTGAGCGTGTCGAAGAGCGCCGCCGAGTCGGAGAGGCCGAGGCCGTACAGCGGATCGGGGAGCCAGCCGCACGAGGTCGGGTTGCCTTGGGCGTCGACGCAATCCCCGCGTGTATGAGACCGCCCGTACGAAGCGGACAGCGACGGGTTCGCCACCGCGCCCGCCACCCGCAGGTCGCCCTCCGCCGAGGCCACCGCCGCGTCCGCGATGAGGAGATCGAGCCCGCGCTCGCGGAACGTCCGCAGCGCGTCGGCGAGGGTGAGGCGCGCCGGGAGGACCGGCGGCTCGGGGACCGCGGGCGCCGCGGCGAGCGCCAGAGGGGCAGCGCAGAGGGCGACCAGGAGAGCGAGCGCTCGCGCGTGGGAGGAGTGCACGGCCCCGCGCGGTAGCAAGGAGGGTGCCGGAGGCGAATCCGCCGGATCGCGCCCCATTTCGCGACGATCAGGGACGCAGTCCCGCGGGCCCTCTCAAGTTTCTTTCCAGGGGACGTAGGGGGGAGGACAGTCCCGAGCCCGTGTACTGCGGTCCCGCAATCCTCGAGCTTGCAAAATTCGAAGGACACCACGCCACGCGCGCGAGCCCGGTATTCGGGCGCGGGCTTACGGGACGGGAGCGCGAGCGCGTGGGTCTGATCGCGAGGAGCGGCGCTATCCAGCGACGGCAGCAGGGGCGCCGCGCACCGTGTAGTAGACCGCCTCCGGGTGGTGCAGGACGACGGCCGAGGTGGATTGCTCGGGCACCATCTGGTCGGCGCTCGTGAGCGAGACGCCGATGGTCCGCTCGGGGTCGAGGAGCTTCCAGATCTGCCGCTGGTCCACCAGCTCCGGCCAGGCGGGGTAGCCGGGCGAGTACCGCTTGCCCTGGTCCTTCGGGAGGCCGAGCTCGCTCCGGACCACGGCGTGCCAGCGATCGGCGAGCGCCTCGGCGGTCTCGACCGCGAGGCCGTGCAGGTACAGCGCGCGGCTGTACTCGCCCTCCTGCTGCCAGCGATCGGCGAGGCGGGTCGCCTCGGGGCCGACCGTCACCACCTGGAACGCCACCACGTCGGACCCGGGCTCCTCGCGGAAGTAGTCGGCGAGGCACAGGTGGCGCTCGTCGGGCTGCCGCGGGAACGAGAGCCGCGCCAGCGGCTCCTTCCGGTGGACCGGGTCGAGGACGACGAGGTCGTTTCCCTCCGCGTGGCACGGGAAGTAGCCGTAGACCACCCGCGGCACGAGCCAGCCGTGGGTCAGGATCTCGCTCTTGAGCGCCTCGAGCTTCGGCCCGAACTCCTCCTTCACGAGCCGCTCGTACTCGGCCTTGTCCTTGGAGCGGACGCCCCACTGCAGCTTGAAGAGCTCGACGAGGTCGAGGTGCGGCCAGATCTCCTGCAGCTTGACCTCGCCCGCCGGGACGACGCGCGTGCCCCAGAACGGCGGCGCGGGCGGCTTCCCGACCGGCTTCACCGGGCTGCGCACGCCGGCGGGCGCGGCGGCGACCGGCGCCTCGGGCAGGTCGCGCTGCTTCATCGCCTTCTGCACCGTCTCGGCCTGGAGCTTCTCGCGCCGCTTCGGGTCGACGAGCTGCTCCACGATGTCGAGCCCCTCGAACGCATCGCGGGCGTAGTACACGCCGCCGGGGTAGGGCGAGCCGTCCTCGAGGAAGAGCGTCCGGTAGCCGAACTTCCGGTTGATGGCGGCGCCGCCGATGAGGATCGGGAAGGTGAGGCTGCGGCGGGCGAGCTCCTGGACGCAGTACGGCATCTGCTTCGAGGTCGACACGAGCAGCGCGGAGAGGCCGACGGCGTCGGCCTCGACCTCGATCGCCTTCTCGAGGATGGTCGCCACCGGGACCTGCTTGCCGAGGTCGAACACCTCGAAGCCGTTGTTGGTGAGGATGGTCTTGACGAGGTTCTTCCCGATGTCGTGCACGTCGCCGTACACCGTGGCGAGCACGACCTTGCCCTTGGAGGTGCCCTCGACGCGCTCCAGGAACTGCTCCAGGTGCGCCACGGCCTTCTTCATGACCTCGGCCGACTGGAGCACGAAGGGCAGGATGAGCTCGCCCGCGCCGAAGCGGTCGCCGACGTCCTTCATGGCGGGGAGGAGGACCGTGTTGAGCACCTCGACCGCCGGGTGGCGCGTGAGCGCCTCGTCGATGAGCGCCTGGATCCCCTCCGGCCGCCGGTGCAGGATCTGGAGGTGGATCCGCTCCTCGGCGCTCTTGCCGGCGAAGAGGTCCGCCACCGGCTGCGCGGCGGTGGTCGTCTTCCCCTGGAAGTGCGCGATGAGGCACGCCAGCGCGTCGGCGCGGCGGTCGAGGACGAGGTCCTCGGCCAGCTCCCGCTCCTCGGGCGGGATCTCCTGGTAACCCCGGATGTCCTTCGGGTTCACGATGGCGAGATCGAGGCCGGCCTGCACCGCGTGGTACAGGAAGACCGAGTTCACCACCTCGCGCGCGGGCTTCGAGAGGCCGAAGCTGACGTTCGAGACGCCGAGGCAGATGAAGACGCCCGGGTTCTCCGCCTTGATGCGCCGGATGCCCTCCAGCGTCTCGAGCGCGCTGCGCCGGTACTCCTCGCCGCCGGTCGCGAGCGTGAAGGTGAGCGGGTCGAAGACGAGGCTGTCCGGCGGGACGCCGTACTCCTTCGCCACCGCCACCGTCCGCCGGGCCACCTCCGCCTTGCGCTCGGCGGTCTGCGCCATCCCCTTCTCGTCGATGGTCATGGCGACCACCGCCGCCCCGTACCGGCGGACGAGCGGGAGCACCTTCTTCACCCGCTCCCCCGACTTCTCGAGGTTGACCGAGTTCACGATGCAGCGGCCGGGGTGCACCTTGAGCGCGGCCTCGACCACGTCGGCCTCGGTCGAGTCGATCATGAGCGGCGCGTCGACCGACTGCGCGAGCAGCTTCACGAGCGTGCGCATCTGCGCCGCCTCGTCGTCGCGCTCGTTCATCGCCACGCACACGTCGAGCACGTGCGCTCCGCCCTCGACCTGGTCGCGGGCGATGCGCAGCACGCCGGCGTAGTCGTCGGCGAGGAGGAGCTCCTTCACCTTCTTCGAGCCCTGGCTGTTGACCCGCTCGCCGACGACGAGCGGCCGCGGCTGCAGGTCGAGCGGCACCGCCTTCATCCCGGACGCGAGCTCGGGGAGCGCGCGCGGCCGCTGGCGAGGCCGGACTCCGAGCGCGCGGACCTCCTCCACCACCCGCCTCAGGTGGGCCGGCGTCGTGCCGCAGCAGCCGCCGACGATGCCGACCCCGAAGTCGCGGACGAACTCGGCCAGCGCCGCCGCGAGCGCGTCGGGGGTGAGCTTGTAGACGGCCCGCCCGTTCTCGTTCTCCGGCATCCCGGCGTTGGGGAGGCAGGAGACGACGCGGCTGCACCGCTCGCCGAGGTAGCGGACGCTCTCCCGCATCTCGGCGGGGCCGGTGGAGCAGTTGAGGCCGATGGCGTCGACCGGCAGCCGCTCCAGCGCCGCCAGCGCCGCCCCGACGTCGGTCCCGAGCAGCATGCGGCCGTTCGCGTCGATGAGCGTCGGCTGGGCGATGATGAAGACGTCCTTGAGCGACTCCCGGCGGTACGCGTCCGCCGCCAGCACCGCCGCGCGCAGCTCGAGCAGGTCCTGCTGGGTCTCGATGATGAGGGCGTCCACGCCGCCGTCCACGAGCCCGCGCGCCTGCTCGAAGAAGATGCGCTCCAGGGCGTCGGCGGTGACGTTGGAGAGCACCGGGTCCGACGCGGAGGGCAGCATCCCGGTCGGCCCGATCGACCCCGCCACGAACCGCGGCTGGTCGGAGGTGGCGTGGCGCTCGGCGGCGCGGCGGGCGAGCCGCGCGGCGCGGAAGTTCACCTCGTAGGTGCGGTGGCCGAGGCCGTACTCGTCGAGCTTGAGGCGAGAGGAGCCGAACGTGTTCGTCTCCACGACGTCGCAGCCCACGCCGAAGTAGCGCCCGTGGATCTCCTCGATGAGGTCGGGGCGGGTGAGGGTGAGGAGGTCGTTCGCCCCCTCCTGGCCGCCGAACTCGGCCGCCTTGAGCTGATGCCCCTGGATCTGCGTCCCCATCGCGCCATCGAAGACGAGGACCCGGCGCTCGAGCGCTTCGCGGAAGTTCACTGAGCGGTTGTAGGCGGAAGGCGCCGCGGCGGCAAGGACGCCACCCCCGCTGGGCGAGCATCGACTACCATGCCGGGGTGTTCACCGGCCTGCGCGCCCGTCGCCGCGTCCTCCTCGCCGCCGTCGCGCTCGCGCTGGGCGCCGTCGCCGCGAGGGCGCTCGCCTTCGCGCCCACCGAGCTCTACTCCGACGAGGCCTACTACTGGCTCTGGTCGCTCCGCCCCGCCCTCGGCTACTTCGATCATCCGCCGCTCGTGGCCTGGCTCATCGGGCTCTCCTCGCCCCTCGTCCCTGGCGAGCTCGGGGTCAGGCTGCCCTTCCTGCTCGCCGGCGGCGCGACCGTCGTCTTCGCGGCGCTGCTCGCGGGCGAGCTCTCCGACGATCGGCGCGCGCCGTGGCTGGCGGCGGTGCTCACCGCGACCCAGCCCATGATGAGCCTCGTCGGCGGGATGGCGCTGCCGGACGCCCCCGCTGCCGCCGCCTACACGGCGGCGCTCTGGCTCATGGCCCGGGCGCGCCGGTGGGGCTGGCTCGCCGCGGGCGTCGCGGTCGGGATCGCGCTCCTCGCCAAGTACACCGCGGCGCTGCTCGCCCCGGCGCTCTTCCTGCTCGTCGCGTGGGACGGCGAGCTGCGCCGCGACCTCGCCAAGGCGTGGCCGTGGCTGGCGGCCCTCCTGGCGGTGGCGATCTTCGGGCCGTGCCTCGCCTGGAACGCGCGCCACGACTTCGTCTCCATCCGCTTCCAGCTCGGCCACGGGTTCAGCGAGGGCGCGACGCCGCGCTCCGTCCTCGAGTTCGTGCTCGGTCAGCTCGTCGGCGCGGGGCCGGTGCCGCTCGTGGTGGGCATCGGCGCGCTGGCGCGGGCGCGCACGTCGGCCCAGAAGCGCGTCGCCGCGGCGACGCTCCTGCCGCTCGGGGTCTGCGCGGCCGCGGCGCTGCGCGGCAAGGTCGAGGCGAACTGGCCCGCGCTCGTGTACCCGGCGCTGGCGGCCGCGGCGGGCGCGCGGCTCGCGGTGGCGCGGCCCTTCGCCAGGCGCGTGCTCGTGGCCGGCTCCGCCGCGCTGGGGCTCATCCTCCTCGCCCTCTTCGGCGTCGAGCAGGCGCGCCCGCGGCTCATCGTGGGGACGGCGGCGTTCGAGCGCTTCCACGGCTGGCGCGCGCTGGCGGACGAGACGCGCCGTCTCGCGGCCGCGCCGTGCGCGGAGCTGGGGTGCCCCGAGGGACAGCCGTTCGTCTTCACCGCGAACTACCAGTACGCCTCCGAGCTCGCCTACTACGGGGGCTTCCGGCGGCTCGGACCAGCGATGGAGCGGGCCTCACAGCTCGATGTCTGGGACGACCGGCCGGCGCCGGGCGAGCCCTTCCTGTTCGTGGGCCTCGACGGGGTGAGCCCCGCCTTGCGGGCCGAGCTCTCCACGGCAGGCGAGCGCGCGACCCAGCGTGCTCGCATCGCGCAGGCCGGCGTGCGCCTGCGCGACGTCACCGTGACGGCGTTCGCCCGCTTTGGCGGCGAGGCGCCGGGGCGTTAGATCCCGCGCATGGAAGCGCGTTTCTTCGAGCAGGAGCCGGACGGGCGGCTCCGCTGCACGCTCTGTCCGCGCGACTGCCGCCTCGGCGAAGGACAGGCCGGCTTCTGCTTCGTGCGGCAGAACGTGGGCGGCCGGATGCTCTCGCTCGCCTACGGACGGTCGACCGGGTTCGCGATCGATCCGATCGAGAAGAAGCCGCTCAACCACTTCCTCCCCGGCACGTCGGTGCTGTCGTTCGGTACGGCGGGCTGCAACCTGGGCTGCCGCTTCTGCCAGAACTGGGACATCTCCAAGGCGCGCCTCGCCGACCGGCGCTCGGAGGTGTACACGCCGCGCCAGGTGGTCGACTTCGCGATCGAGGCGGGCTGTCCGTCCGTCGCCTTCACCTACAACGACCCGGTCATCTGGGCCGAGTGGGCCATCGACGTGGCGAAGGAGGCGCGTGCGCGCGGCGTGAAGACCGTCTTCGTGACCGCTGGGTTCGTCACGGAGAAGGCGCGCGAGGAGATCTTCGCGCACATGGACGCGACGAACGTCGACCTCAAGGGCTTCACCGAGGACTTCTACCGCAAGGTGACCCTGTCCCACCTCGCGCCCGTCCTCGAGACCCTGGAGTGGCTGGCGAATTCGAAGGTCTGGGTGGAGGTGACGAACCTCATGATCCCCGGCCACAACGACGCGCCGGCCGAGTCGCGCGGGCTCGCGGAGTGGATCGCGGAGCACATGGGCCTCGACGTTCCGCTCCACTTCACGGCGTTCCACCCCGACTTCCGCATGCTCGACGTGCCACCCACGCCCCCGGCCACCCTCGTCCGTGCGCGCGAAATCGCGCGCGAGGTCGGTCTGCACCACGTCTACACGGGCAACGTCCACGACCGGAAAGGGCAGACGACGTACTGCACCGGCTGCGGCGAGGCGCTGCTGGTGCGCGACTGGCTCGCCCTCTCGAAGTACCGGCTCGACGGGGATCGCTGCCCGCGCTGCGGCGCGACGCTGGCCGGGCGCTTCGGGGCGCCGCCGGCGCGCGCGACGGACGGGCGCCCGCGCTACCTCGGCCTCGTCTGACGAACGCCTACGGCGTCCCGCCGTCGTACGCGATCCCGCACTGCACCATGACCGCCCGGGTGGAGAGCTCCGGGCACAGGTTGGGGTGCGCCTCGAAGTCGGGGCAGGTGGTGAGGAGCTTCTGGCACATCTCCTGGTCGGCGCTGCTGGCCTGACCGTAGCTCGACCCGAGATCGCTGCGCACCGTGGAGCGGCAGCTGTCGCGCAGCGCTCCCGCCGGCTGGCAGCTGCAGATGCGGTCGCCGAGGTCCTGGCAGGCCGAGCCGCAGGCGGCGACGACGAGGGCGGCGGCAGTGGCGAGGGCGGCGAGCGCGAGGCGGGTCGTCATGCGAGGCGGCGCAGGATCGCCCGGAAGCGCTGCCGGATCAAGCGCCGTGAGCCCGCCATGCGCCGCTGCCGCCGTCCATCGGCCCTGGCGCCCGCGGACGCCGGGCAGCCGTGGGCGAGGGTACCCCGCCGGATCAGCCTGTGCGCAGAGCCGCCTCCACGAAGTCGAGCCGGTCGTTCCCGACGAACAGCTCCTCGCCGACGAAGAAGGTCGGCGCGCCGAAGGTGCCGCGCCTCACCGCCTCCTCGGTGCTCGCCGTGAGCGCCGCCTTGAACTCCGGGGCGCTGGCGACCAGCGCCGGCCCGTCGAGCCCGACCGACGCGGCCACCGCCGCCAGCGCCTCGGGCTTCGAGAGGTCCTGGCCCTCCACCCACGCGGCGCGGAAGGCCGCGTGGGTGAACGGCACGAGCTTCCCGTGCCGCTCCGCCGCGAGCGCGCAGCGCATGGCGAGCACCGTCGAGAAGGGGTGGGAGGGCGCGAACGCGAACGGCACGCCGAGCCGCTTCGCCC
>Ga0306923_10000658_pt1 | contig 27700 bp, 29 predicted proteins | sample sta12Can44000108_FD_203841 | JGI IMG/M metagenome (GOLD analysis project Ga0306923, IMG submission 203841) | Lab enrichment of tropical soil microbial communities from Luquillo Experimental Forest, Puerto Rico - statanox.12C.anox.44.000.108 (v2)... | ecosystem: Environmental > Terrestrial >... | reverse complement strand
CGACCACCAACCCTGCATCCGCAAGCCCAAGCCGGAAAAGTTCACGCACCGCCGCCGCGCGACTTGGCATTCGATGCTTAAATCTGAAATCATCAACGGCTTTAAGCTCCTCAGGAGAAAGCATGATTTGTAATCGCTCCCCCCTTTCCATGCTGTTTTGTCGCCGGCCGTTCTTCATGGCGGTAATTCCTGTAAGGTAGACTACAGCTTTAAATACGTCACTTACTCATTTGTGTCAATAGGCGACATGGCATTGAGTCGGGAAGACGACTTATCCGTGCCGTTCGTAAAGCTGGCCATTCCGCGCCGGCCTGCGTTTCCAGTGCACAATCCAGTTCGGCGGCGGGTCGAGTCTCTTACGGGTCAGGAGTCCGCATAAGCCCAACGACGCGCGCGGCAGCCTCACCGCCGGAATGCTTCGCTCGTCCTGCAGCCCTCGCGGCAGTGTTTGAATTCCGATGCAGGTTGATCCATGCGCAGCGCGGTGAGACCGACAAAGCTGAGGCCATCCTGCAGCGCGCTGAGGCGATTGCCGGTCCGCTTGGATTGTTTGCAGAAGCCGTGGATGCCCGAGACGAAATTTTTTGGAACTATCTAGGCAATCCTGTTTAGGTGCTGCGAAACTAATCCCTGCGCTGCGTGGCGACCGCTGCGTCACCGGGTGGAGCGGTTTGCTCAGAGGAAACAAATGTCACTCGGGACCATACTTCTCATAATCCTGATCCTCATCCTGATCGGTGCGCTGCCGAGATGGCCGTACAGCTCGGGATGGGGATACTATCCATCCGGCGGACTGGGACTGATCCTGGTGATCGTTATCATCCTGCTTTTGCTGGGACGAATATAGGCCGCGCGTGCGGCCACGAATCATGAGCCATGGAGCTGCAATGAACGATGACGCGCGACCGATAGTGAAGAGTACGACCGAAGCACGTGAGGCCGTGACGGGTCACAACGTAAGATTATGTGCTGATGATAAGTCTGGCCGGTACCGCCATCGTCCTGGCGGGGTTGTGGTTTTATTACTTCGCTTGATGCAGGCTCCAGGGCCCTCACCCGCAAAAATGCGATCGCCTTGCACTATCCCCGGCGGCGGCCCACCGTGTCCGCCATGACCGCGCCGCGCAGGCCAATCGGCTTATCCGGCCCGACCGTGGCGGCAAGCCTCGTGATCTCCTGGCTCAGGATATCGAGGCTTGCCGCCGGGATGATGTTCGCGGCGGCCGAAAGGTGACCGGCAATGGTGGCGGCTTCGGCGAACAGCGCATAGACCGAAACGCGGCGGCCATGGCGGGGAACAGCGCTACCAGCGAATAGAATGCGACGCCGGCGGCGAGCGCCAGCAGCCGGTTGTCCAGCACCTCGTGATAAGTGCGCACGATGACGTCCTTCCAGCCCGGCCGCGGAATCTGCGTGGGGGCATGTGCCTCTCGCCCCCGCCCGGGCTCTGCCGCGCGCTGGCGCTGCAGGTGGATCGGTTCCTGCGCCGGGGTGGCGCGCGGGGGCACATAGGCGGGCAGGGAACTTTTGCGGTTTCCGCGTCTGGTGAGACGTTCCTGGAAATCGAGCGCATAGATCACGCCCGCGGTGACCATGACCGAAGCAGCAAACCACGCGGCAAGATTTTCCAGCCGCGCGGCGGCGGAGCGGGAAAGGTTCAATCCGGCACCTGATAAAAACAAAAAATCGACTTGCCCAACAATTCTCCATTCGTGTCGCGAGTTCCGGACTCCCTCCCATCCCTCCCCACCGGAACTCGGGCCTGCCCGAGTTCGGGCAATTCAAAGACGACCCAAGTCGGATACATCCGACTTGGGTTGGGGAGGGTGGTCGAGCGAAGCGAGACCGGGTGGGGTCGTCGCAACGTTCGCGCCCGTCGAACGACTCCCCACCCGGCCGCCGTCGCTTCGCTCCGGCGGCCACCCTCCCCTGCGGGGAGGGATTGGCGATTGCTGCTCGTTCTCATGACCGGAACTTTGTATTCGCCATTGTGTTCGTAGGTCAGGTCGAGGAACTGCGAAGAAAGGATCGACAATGACGACGCGCGCGCAGGTCCGGGGCGTGGTCTCGGACGCCCAGGACAAAGGCAGGCAAACAGTGGAGGCGGTGACCGACGTGCGGGACAACATGTTCCGCGCCATCGACAAGTCGCTCGAGGAACGGCCGTACACCACCTTGCTCATGGCGGTAGGGATCGGGTTCCTGCTGGGAGCCCTGTGGACGCGCTAGGGGCCGTGCGCAATGGGCGGTTGGCGCAAATATCTTGAGCTGCAGCTGCAGGCGAAGTCCGGACTGAACTCCGCGCTTGTCGTGGGCGCGCTGATCGGTCTTCTATCGGCCGCCGTCACTTTCGTATTCCTGCTGGTTGCGGCCTTCGTCTGGCTCGCGAGAAGATTCGATCCGCTGGTCGCCGGTCTCGTGCTTGGCGGAATTTTCCTGCTGATCACGATTTTCGCCGTTGGCTACGCGCTCTGGTCGCAGCGCCGTACCGCGCAGCGCGCCAGACTCGCGCTCGCATCGCGGCGAAGCGCGTCGTGGCTCGATCCCAAGCTGCTGGCGGGAGCGCTCGAGGTCAGCCGCACCATTGGCTTGCGCAAGATGATACCGCTGCTTGCCATTGGCGTTCTCGCCGCCGGCGCTGCCATGCAGCTTGGCGGGCGCGAGCGTCCCGATCTCCAGTAGGGGCGAGTGAGTGCGTGTCTGCGCAGCGCGCCGTTGCGATGCAGGAACCGCCTTTCGCTCCGGCCGTTAGGACACCGTCACCAAGGAGGATCAATCCCATGAACGAAGATCGGTTTGCCGGCACTGCGAAGAACCTCGGCGGCCAAATGGAGTCCGGGTTTGGACGCGTTACCGGGGATGCAAAAACTCAGGCGCAGGGCGCCGTGAAGCAGGCGGAGGGCACGCTTCAGGATCTCTACGGACAGGCCAAGGACGTCGCCGCCACCACCGCGCAGGCCGTGCGCAACACGGCCGGCACTGCCGATGACCTCGTGCGCACGACCATAGAACAGCGCCCCTACACGGCGGCGGCCATTGCGCTCGGCGTGGGCTTTCTGATCGGCCGCTTCTCCCACCGGAATTATTAGACGCAGTCGCGTGATGTCATGGTCGGGCTTGCGTTTGCAAGTCGAGTTTGCTCGACTGTCGGCGCTTCTCGGCACTTCAAGGTGCGGACCTCGGACAAGCCCGAGGTCCGGCGCCAATCCCACGAGTTGCTTGCGGGACGATGGACGTGAACGCCCGGAGCAAGTCCGGCGACATAGTTTTTGGCTCAGCTAATTTGATATCCCAAAAGGTGCTGCCGAGCGGCGGTCTTTCAAGGGTGGATTAGCGTCAGCGTAGTCCGCCGGAAAGCGGCACGCCCGGTTGCGGCGCGCAGACGCGCCTCACTAATCCACCTATGAACTGTCAGGCAAATCAGCTCACGGCGGACTCACGGAGGAGAGGCGCGGCGCGGCCGGCGCTTTGAGCCGCAACCATCGTTCGCTCCGGACGGGAACTCGGGAACAGTCCTGCCACGTAGTCGCGCACCTGGGTATAGCATTCGCAACTGTGGCGCTCGAGCTCGTCCCGGCTGACAATCTGCACGCAGCCGCGACGGCCGTCGAGCACGCCCGCCGCTTCCAGCCGGCCGGCGATCAGCGTTACCGTGGTACGGCGCACGCCAAGCATCTGCGCCAGCATGCTCTGGGTGAGCGGAACCTTGCTGCTGCCGCTGCGGTCCTGGATCTCAAGCAGCCAGCGGCAGATGCGCGCCTCGACCGGATGGGCGGCATTGCAGAGCGCCGTCTGCTGCGCCTGCGCCAGCATGGCGCTGTCGAAGCGCGCGGCCAGACGTCGGACGGCGGGGTTCTGATTGAGGACGTAACGGAAAGCCGCGGCCGGCATTCGCGAGGCTTCGCCGGGGATGTGCACCCTGGCGTCGCTGGCTGCGCATGCCGAAGCAGCCGCTGCAAAACCGCCAATGATGCCATCCGCGCCAATCAGGACCGTCGTCGCGCTCACCCCCTCCCGCGACGGCATTGTCATACCGACGAGACCCGAATGGGGAAAGAGCACATGATCGGTCCTCTCACCGGCCCGATGCAGGCAGTCGTCAAGTCGCAGGTCGAAAGGCGTCAAATGTGAACGGAATAATCCAAGCTCTGGCGCGGAAAGCTGGGAAAGAAAGCCATTTCTGCCGCTTTGCTGCGCGGGCATGTTTTGACCCCTCCTCACCTCGGCCCCCCGACCATAGCCTTGCCTTAATCCATAAGCAGCCGACTTGGGGCAAAGTTCCATTCCCGACACATTATATATAGCCGCTTTCGAAGCGTACGATCTGGTAGCCCGCAGGAGCCGCCTGCACTGGTCGGCGGCACGCAAGTGTCCGATATCCGACACTAGAATAGCAGGTGGTTGAGATCGCGTAGCCGCATCGAAGACGAGATCGGGGTCGATTTGCCCGATCACAGTTGCGCGCTTGATCATGCCCGCGCGGTGGGCGGCTGCGAGGCGCGGACCCGATCCTGGCGGCTGAACGTCAAGGACGACAGCGGCAAGGCGCAAATTGCTTCAGCAGGCCGTCGGTGCTGGCCATCGGCTCCTGGCCGAGACCTGGGCCGACAAGGCCCGGGAGTTCGAGCGGGAGATGGAAGTCATCCGAAGCTCGATCCGTCGCATGGATCGCCTCGTCGCCCATTCCGATGAGGCCAAACGCGCGGCGGCGGGCGGGTGAGGCTCCTCATGGTCAGGAGCGCCACAACGGACTGTTACCTCGGCCGCGGTCCCCCTTGTGTCCGCTCGCGTCGCTCGCAACCTCTCCAGCCCAAGTCGGATATATCCGACTTGGGCCAGCTTATAGTGCCGAACTCGGGCAAGCCCGCGTTCGGGCGGGGAGAGGTCGGCGCCGAAGGCGCCGGGTGAGATGCGCGATTCACCAATCGTGAGGTGGAGGGCGAGCGGTAAGCAGGCCGGCAACGCGGCCTTTTTTGCCAAAGACTTGCAGGGAACTTTTGCACCGCATCCAGCATTATTTGATGCGGCCCGGCCATCTGGAACAAACGAGCATGGCAAAAAGAAGCCCAAGAGCGAATGGGCCAGACCAGAATCAGGTCAAGGCCATGGACTGCGTCAACGGGGGGCATCCCGTTAACCGGGTTTTCTCAGATATTGCCCAGATTACCTCGCACGAGGTCGGACGAGCATGGGTCTTTGTCCTCGCTCTCGTGACCATCGTTGTATGGGCGATCACCGGCCCGTTTTTTGGCTTCTCCGATACCTGGCAGCTGGTCATTAATACCGGGACGACCATCGTAACCTTCCTGATGGTGTTCCTGATACAGAATTCACAAAACAGGGATGCCGCGGCCATTCAAGTCAAGCTCAACGAGCTCATTCGGGTCAGCAAGGTTCATAATTCCTTCGTTGGGCTGGAGCGTCTGAGCGACGACGAGATCGAGGAGATTCGCGCGATGTGCGAGGCCCGCGCCAAGGCCGCACTTGCGCGCCCGCTCAGCTCGAAGACACCGAATGGTGATAAGATCGTGCCGTGAAAAAAAGTGACAACCCGGGCGAGCCTAAAGCAGTTTTTCTAGACGGCATGGTCGGCCTTGTACCGCAAGTTGAGTTTGCTCGACTTGCGGGACTTTAACCGTACGGACCTCGGGCAGCCCGAGGCCCGATGTCATCCACCCCTATGCGTGCGGCACGGCAGACGTGGATGCCCTGATCAAGTCTGACCAAGTTCGAGCATGACGATGTAGTTTTTGGCTCAACCATTTCGAAAAATGCTCTAGTTATCGAGAGCCCGCCGCACCGCAGCGGCCAGAAGCGCGCTCGTGAGCGGTTTTTGTATCAGCGTGACGCCGGGATCGAGACGACCCTGGTGCACGATGGCATTTCGCGAATATCCCGTCATGAACGCCACTTTCAAGGCCGGATGCCGCTGTTTGGCCTCTTCCGCGAGCCTGCGGCCATTCACGCCCGGCATCACCACGTCGGTCAGCAGGAGGTCGATAGCCTGGTGCTGATCGAGCAGCTGGAGAGCCTCGTTCGCTCCCGCCGCTTCCAGCACATGATAGCCAAGGCTGCCCAGCGTCTCGACGACATAGGCGCGCACATCCGCATCATCCTCCACGACAAGAATGCGCTCGTCCGGCCGGCCGCGGGTTGCTGCGTCCACCACGGCTTCCCGCGACTCGTATTTTGCGGAGGAACGAGGCAGGTAGATTTTGACGCTCGTGCCTTCTCCGACCTCGCTGTAGATCTTCACATGACCGCCGGATTGCTTCACGAATCCGTACACCTGGCTAAGACCGAGACCCGTGCCCTGGCCACTCTGTTTGGTCGTAAAGAAGGGCTCGAAGGCCCGCTCCACCACGTCCCTCGTCATCCCGGCGCCGGTGTCGCTCACGCCGATCTGCACGAATTGGCCGGGCTGGGCATCGGCATGCTGGCGGCAATAGGCCTCATCGAGATGCGAATTGCTCGCCTCTATCGTCAGCTTGCCGCCGTCCGGCATGGCATCGCGCGCATTGACGGCAAGATTGAGAATTGCAGTCTCGAGCTCGGCGCGATCCGCCCGCACCGGCCACACGCCGCCGCTGCCGACGATCTCCAGCGATATTGTTTCGCCGAGTGCTTGCCGCAGGAAGTCGGAGATGCCGTTCAATATCCGGTTGACGTCGAGCGCGGTTGGAGCGAGCGGCTGCTGCCGAGAGAACGCCAGCAGCCGCTTGGTCAGGGTTGCCGCGCGTTCCGCGCCCTGCATGGCATTCTCGAGCCGGCGGGCGAGCTTGATGTGCGCCCCTTCGGTCCACGACTCCAGCAGGCGTTGCGCCGTCTCAATGTTACCGATGATGATGGTGAGCAGATTGTTGAAATCGTGCGCGACGCCGCCGGTAAGCTGGCCGATTGCGTCGAGCCTCTGCGATTGTCGCATGAGCAACTCGGCCGCCTCGCGACGATCCTGCTCGTTGTAGAGACGTTTCGTCCGCTGCAGCACAAAAAGAAGAGACCCGAACAGAAACGCTGTCGCCGGTATACCGAATATCAGATGCAGGGCCATGGCGCCCATCCACTCGTTCCTGATCTCGGCGGTGCCAATGCCGGCGACCACATAAACCGGATAGCCGGAAAGCCGCCGGACGCCGACGCGCCGCTCGACATGATCGATCGGCGATTGGGCGGTGTGAAAGCCGCCGGCGGGGTTGGCGGCGGTGGTCCGGCGAAATCCGCTGCGCTCGTCGAGGCGCAACTCGCCGGCAAGCTGCGGATAGCGCGCCAGCAGGCTACCGTCGCTGCGCACCATTGCAAACTGGAGACCTGCGCTGCTTGCAAGGTCCGAATAGAACCGGCCGAAATCGCTCGGCAGCAGGGACATCTCGATGACCCCGGAGAACCTGCCGCCGGCGTCATGGCGCGCCCGGTCGAACGTGAAGTAAGGCTCGCCCCCGGAAACCGATTGGTGGATGCCGCCGATGTAGACGCCTGCCTTGCCGTTGCGAGGCACCTGGAAATAGTCCTCCGCGCTGAAGTCCGCGGATGCCGGCGCTGGATACTCGCGCGTTATGACCTGCGGATGGCCGGTCGGCCCGAATATCCAGATCGACTGGAGTTCGGGAAGCGCCGCCTGGATCCGTCTCAACCGCTGATGCAGCCGCGCTTCATCGGCCGCAATTTCCGCCTCGGAGCGGCTCCCCAGCAGATCATCGATGCTGTTGAGGGCAAGGTTCATGGACTGGAACACTTTCAACGCCTGTTCCTGCATGACCTCGAGCGAGCGTTCGATTCGCTCGTCTGCCAGCGCCTGTGTCGCGCGATAGCTCAGCCAGCTGGCAAACAGGAACAGCAGCAGCGGCAGCAGCAATGCGGCACCCGCCAGAGTCTGCAGCAGGCGAACGGTCGTGAGGCGCGAGCGCGCCTGCTCGGAAGGTTTGGGAACGGGGTCCCGCGGCGCGGGCGCATCGGGCATAATCGTGATTTTCCCCGCCCTTTCGTGCGCCCCGAACGGACGGCAGTCTATCGTGACAGCGTTGACGGCAACAGGGGCGGATCCACAACGCGACGAATTGTCGGAGTCCGAAAGAAGACCCAGGTCCGAAATGCGGCCTGAAACTGCTTTCAAGACAACCGGACCAGGCCCATCAGGCGATGCATAACAACCCGGCTGCGTGATGACCCTTCCTTTGCGATTGCCCTACGCTCCCATGGAAGCGCTGTCGGTCGACAGCATTCCGATCGGGGAGCAATGGCAATACGAACCCAAATGGGATGGCTTTCGCTGCCTCGCTTTTCGCGACCGACACAAGCTCGAGCTGCAATCCAAGTCCGGGCGTTCCATGACCCGCTACTTTCCCGAGCTGGTGCAGGCGCTCTGCGGCCGCAAGGCGGATAAATTCGTTCTCGACGGCGAGATCGTGGTTCCGTTGCGGGATGCATTCTCTTTCGACGCCTTGCTGCAGCGCATTCATCCGGCCGAAAGCCGCATCCGGCGGCTTGCCGGGGAAACCCCCGCCCTTCTCATCATCTTCGATCTGCTGGTTGATTCCACCGGACACTCGCTGGTGGAGCAGCCGCTCAAGGAACGCCGCCTTGCGCTGGAAAACTTCATCCGCCGCTATTGCCGCAACACTCCGCTCATCCGGCTCTCCCCGGCGACGACCAGGCTCTCCGATGCGAAGCGCTGGCTCGAACGCGTGGGCGCAACGCTTGACGGCATCATCGCCAAGCGGCGCGACTTCGGATACGCCTCCGGTGACCGCAGTGGCATGCAGAAGATCAAGAACTACCGCAGCGCTGACTGCGTGGTCGGCGGATTTCGTTACAACGAAGGCGCGGCGCTGGCCGGCTCCTTGCTGCTTGGCCTCTATGACGATGATGGCCTTCTGCATCATGTCGGCTTCACCTCGACCATCAGGCAGCGCGAGAAGCCGGCGCTTACCAAAAAGCTGGAGGCGCTGATCGCGCCTGCGAGCTTCACTGGCAACACTCCCGGCGGACCAAGCCGCTGGTCAACAAAGCGCTCCGGCGAGTGGCAGCCGATGCGACCAAAGCTCGTGGTCGAAGTGTGCTACGATCATTTCACCGGCGAGCGCTTCCGCCACGGGACCCGGCTTGTGCGCTGGCGGCCCGACAAATCTCCCCGCCAGTGCACGTTCGATCAGGTCAAGCAAAGAAAAGCGAACTTGATGGCGCTGCTGAAATGACGACCCGAGCCTGTCGGGGTAGCGGCGGGGCATAGCGCGTCGGAAGAAGCGCGTAAGCGCGTTGATGCCTGGCCTCTATCACACTGTTCCAAGCATTCGACGGTCTCGATCAGGCATGCTTTGCCGCTAATATATTGTATACAATGCGCATTGGCCGCGACCGGACGCCGCCGACCAGGGAGGAAAACAACATGGCTGCAACCGCTATCAGTGCCGGCACCCCCGTATCGAGCGCCGGCACGCCGCCGAGGCGGCAACGCCGCAGGGATTTCCTCATCAGGACCGCGGGCGGCGCGGCTGCCGCGGGTGCGCTTGCGGCCTTCCCGCTGCGCTCGCGCGCCGCGGAAACCGTGAATATTGGGGCGCTCTATCCGGTCACCGGCAGCTTCGCCCAGATCGGGCAGGGTTGCGTGAACGCGGCCAGGCTGGCGGTCCAGATGGTCAACGATGCCGGCGGAATAAAGTCGCTCGGCGGCGCCAAGCTCAACCTGATCGTTTCCGATGTGCAGAGCGACACCACCGTCACCCGCACGGAGACCGACCGCCTGATCTCCGGCTATAAGCTCTCCGCGCTGCACGGCGCCTTTGCCAGCGCGCTCACCCTGATCGCGAGCGAGGTGGCGGAGCGGGCGAAAGTCCCCCTGCTGACCGGATCGAGCACCGACCAGCTCAACAAGGGCCGCAGATATACCTTTACGCCGTTCTCCCGCGCTTCGCAGTTCGCTTTGGCGCAATTGCGAATGTCCAGGCTGGTCAGCGACGCACCGAAGGTGGCAGTGATATTCGAGAATACCGCCTTCGGCACTGCCACTTCCAACGGGCTGCGCGAGCAGGCGCCGGGCGAGGGCGTGGAGATCGTGCTGTTCGAGCCGTACTCGGCCGGCCTGAGCGACGCCAGCCCCCTGATCAACAAGGTCAAAGCCTCGGGCGCCAACATGCTGTTCCCGGTGTCGTACCTCAACGATCTCATCCTCATCATCCGCGCGATCAAGCAGGTGGATCTGAAGATCGCCATGAACGGCGGCTCCGGCGGCTTTGTGATTCCGGATTTCCACCGCAATGTCGGTAACCTGGCGGAGGGACTGCTGGGCGTGGCGCACTGGAATCACGACATCGACGCCAAGGCGCAGGAGGTGAATGCCGTATTCCAGAAGCAGTACGGCGAGTTTCTCTTCGAATACGCCGGCGGCCTGGTCGCGCAGACTTTCATGATCGCCGACGCGCTCGAACGCGCCGCATCGGCCGATCCGCAGAAGGTGCGCGATGCGCTCGCCACGCTCGACGTTTCGCAAGGCTACGCGGCGATGTGCCCGGGCGGTCGGGTGAAATTCGGTCCCGACGGCAAGAACATCTACGCCCATCCGGTCGGGGTGCAGTGGCAGCACGGCGACCTCGCAACCGTGTTTCCCAAGGAAGATGCGCGCGCCCCGCTGACCAAATCCTGAACCGTCGCGGGATCGATGCTGGCGACCCTGGCCCAGGCGGTCATCAACGGCCTGCTCATCGGCGGCATCTATGCGCTGGTGAGCATCGGCGTCACGCTGATCTTCGGGGTGGTGAAGATCGTCAATTTCGCCCAAGGCGAATTTGTGATGATCGGCATGTACATCAGCTTCTTCCTGGCCAATCGTTTCGGCATCGATCCGCTGGCTTCCCTGCTGATCTCCATGCCGGTCCTGTTCGTGATCGGGGTGCTGCTGCAGCACTTTTTGATCCGCCGCGTGCTGGCGCTCGGCGACATGCCTCAGATCTTTCTCACCTTCGCGCTTTCGCTGCTGCTGATGAACGTCGGCTTGCTCATGTTCACGGCGAATTACCGCACCGTGCAGACCGCCTACAGCGAGGCGGCGATCCATATCGGCGCGCTCTATCTCTCGGTGGCGAAGCTCATCGCATTTGCCGTGGCGATGGCGCTCAGCGGCGTGCTCTGGCTGTTCCTGCACGCCACCGATCTCGGCAAGGCGATGCGCGCCGCCGCCCAGAACCGTGACGTGGCGATGCTGATGGGGATCAATCCCGAGCGGGTGTTCTGCGTTGCGGTGGGGGTCTCGCTGGCGCTTGCCGGAGCGGCGGGATCGCTGCTGATGCCGTTCTATCCGGCCTATCCGATGGTTGGCCAGGTATTCGTGCTGATGGCATTCGTCGCCGTGGTGCTGGGCACGTTGGGCAACGTTACCGGTGCGCTGATCGCGAGCCTCATGATGGGCGTGGCGGAGTCGCTGGGTGTGCAGTTCGTGGGTGCCGATTCCGGGCTGATCGTGGTGTTCGTGATGCTGCTGGCGACGCTGGCGCTGCGGCCGAGCGGACTCTTCGGGGGCTGGTCGCGATGACGCGCAGGCTCATCGCCTCGCCCGCGCCCTGGGTCGGCCTGCTCGCCGCCATCGCGCTCCTGCTTCCGCTTGCCATATCCAGCCCGTTCGCGATCGACGTCTTCATCCGGGTGCTACTGTTCGCGTTCATCGGCGTCGCCTGGAACCTGATGGGCGGCTATGCCAAGCAGCTCTCGCTGGGTCACGCCGCGTATTTCGGGCTCGGCGCCTACACCTCAACGATATTGCTGATCAGGTTCGGCATCTCCCCCTGGATCGGGATCGTGGCCGGCGGGATGGTGGCGATGCTGGCGAGCCTGCCGATCGGCGCGCTCTGCTTTCGCCTGCGCGGGCCGTATTTTGCGATTGCGACCATCGCGACTGCGCAGGTCCTGATGCTGCTCTTTCTCAAGTTTCGCGATTTCGCCTGGGGCGCGGAAGGCACGACATTGCCCAATCTCGGCGACGCGCCATTGATGATGCAGTTCGATTCCAAGCTTGCGTATTATTACCTCGCGCTTGCCCTGCTGGCGATGGGACTGGCGATCACCTGGTGCATCGAGCGCTCGTGGATGGGCTACTACCTGGTCGCCGTCGGCGAGGACGAGGACGCCGCCGAGGCAATCGGGGTCGACACGCTGCGCATCAAGCGGCAGATTTATCTGATCAGCGCGTTTCTCACCGCGCTCGCCGGAACCTTCTACGTCCAGTACATCTATTTCATCGACCCGAATGTCGCGTTCAGCTTCAACATCTCCGTGGAAGCGGCGCTGGTTTCGATCGTGGGGGGTATCGGAACATTGTGGGGCCCGGTGATCGGAACCGTGCTGCTGGAGGCGACCTCGGCGCTCTTGCAAAGCTGGCTCGGCAGCGGCCATGGTGGGGTGCAGCTCACCGTCTACAGCCTGATCCTGATGGCGGTGATCCTGTGGCGCCCGGCGGGGCTCATCGGCATCCTGACTGATGCCGGCGCACGCTTCGCGCCGGCTTCTCTCGCGCACGCAAAAGAAGCTCCCCTCGATGGCTGAGGCGCTCGTTGTCCGCAATCTCAGCAAGCGTTTCGGCGGGCTGCGCGCGGTGCAAGATCTCAGCTTCTCCGTCAACGCAAGCGAAACCGTGGCTCTGATCGGCCCGAACGGCGCCGGCAAGACGACGAGCTTCAACCTGATCACCGGCTATCACCGGCCCGATGCCGGCTCGGTGTCGGCCTTTGGCCGCGAGCTCGTGGGCTTACGCCCGCACGACATCTGCGCCCACGGACTGGCGCGTACGTTTCAGGTTGCGCGACCGTTCGGCGGGATGACGGTGCTGGCCAATGTGATGACCGGCGCCATCCTGCGCAGCAGGAAGCTCGAGCTGGCGCGCGCGCGTGCGCGTGAAGCAATCGATTTCGTCGGGCTATCCGCCAAGGAGCACATGCCGGCGCGCGACCTCACCACCATCGACCAGCGGCGGCTTGAAATGGCGCGCGCGCTCGCAACCGAGCCCCGGCTGCTGCTGCTCGACGAGGTCATGGCCGGGCTCAACCCGGCGGAAATCGATCAGGCCGTCGCGCTGGTCGGAAGGCTTGCGCAGCGCGGCCTTACCATCGTCATCGTCGAGCACGTGATGCGTGCCATCATGGCGGTGGCGCGTCACATCGTGGTGCTCGATCACGGCCAGAAGATCGCCGAGGGAAACCCGAAAGAGATCGTTGCCAACCAGGAGGTGATCCGCGCGTATCTGGGGACGGACGAGGTGCACGGCATGACGGCTGGAGCGCAGCAATGCTGACGCTGTCCGACGTGAGCGCGCGTTACGGCTCGGTTCCCGCGGTGCATGACGTGAGCATTGCGGTCGCCGAAGGGGAAGCGGTCGGCCTTTTGGGAGCAAACGGCGCCGGCAAGAGCAGCACGCTGCGCGCGATCTCCGGGCTGCTGCGGCTCACATCCGGCACCATCACGTTCTTAGGGAGCAATATCGCAGGGTTGCCCCCGTACCGGATCACCGAGCTCGGGATCGCCCATGTCCCGGAGGGACGCCAGGTATTTCCCGAGCTGACCGTGAAGGAGAACCTCGAGGTCGGTGCCTATATTGCGAGCGCGAAGGCCGCGCGCCGGCGCACGCTCGACCTCGTCTTCGGCATATTCCCGGTCCTGGCCGAGCGGCAAAGGCAGCTGGCGGGAACGATGAGCGGCGGCGAGCAGCAGATGCTCGCCGTCGGCCGCGGCTTGATGCTCAAGCCGCGGCTGCTCATGCTTGACGAGCCATCGCTTGGGCTTGCACCGGTCGTCACCGACGCCTGCTTTGCGAAAATCAAGGAGATTCATTCCATGGGGACCGCGGTTCTCCTGGTCGAGCAGAACGTGAGCCGGGCGCTCGCCCTGGTGCAGCGCGCCTACGTGCTGGAAAGCGGAAGGGTGATCATGCAGGGCAGCAGCGCCGAGCTCGCCAACAACAGGCAGGTGCAGGCCGCCTATCTCGGCATATAGCGCCGCACTCTATGCGCGCCAGAACAGCCAGCCGGCGTGGATCAGGTACACGATGCTGATGGCGAAGATGATGGCGCGCGTCCATTGCCGGTAGCCGTGATCGGTCATGCGCTCGATGACGAAGGGCGCGAGCGATGTGCCCGCAATCGCCAGCACGATCGCCGGGCCGATCGCGCGCAAGGGCAGGTCGCCGATGCCCGAGAGCGAGCCGAAATAGAGCGCTCGCACGATGTGACTGAAGGATTGCGCCACCGCCTTGGTTGCATTGGTGGTCTTGCGGTCGAGCTTGCTCTTCTGGAAGAAGATATCGAGAAACAGGCCGCCGACCCCCGAGAGGATCTGAACGACGGTAGTCACCAGCCCGGTAACGAACGGGACTCCGCGCCGCTCGATGTTCGGACGAAGAGTAGGCGGCAGGGCTTCGATCAGGAACGGCATCAATCCAAGCGCAAGGTAGACCAGCGCCTTGTCCGGAACGAATGCGATCATCCACATGAAGGAAAATGAGATGAAGGCGCCGAGCACATAGAAGCCGAAAATCGGCCACCGCACGTAGGAGCGCCAGTGCAGTGCCCGCCAGCCGTTGGCGAACAGCTGGATGATGGAGAACAGGATCATGCCGGTTGCCACGTCGAAATAATTGAGCAGCACGCCCAGCAGGATCATTCCGCCGGCCATTCCGAAAATGCCGGAGACGAAAGAGGAAAAGATGATGGTCGCGCCGATGACGGCAAGCGCAGCGGGCGTCATCCTTACCGGAGGAACTTGTAGTGGAACCTCGCTCCATCCGGCTCGACCAGTCCGACGGTGGGACGTGGAAAATGCACCGGCATCACGAACGTCCCGGTGCCGGCGATGTCGCCCAGGAATTTGCGGCGCGAGCGCGCCGCCTGCTCGCGGTCCCAGTCGAAGATCGTCGACCAGTCGGGCTCGCGGCACTGCAATGCGTGGTGCATGAGGTCGCCGATGACGACAGCGCGCTGCCCGCCCGAGCTGATGTTGACGCAGCAGTGGCAGGGGGAATGGCCCGGCGTCGGGATGAGCCGGAGCGTGTCGTCGAGCTGAAAGTCGTCGTCGACGAGCAGCGCCTGACCGGCCGCAACCACCGGCTCGCAGTTGAAGCGCCAAACGTTGCCGGGAGGGTTGTCGCCGCGCGTGGTCGCTTCCTCCCAGGCGGCGTATTCGCGCTTGTGAAACACGTATTTCGCGTTCGGAAAAGTCGGCACCCAGCGCCCGTTGCGCAACAGCGTGTTCCAGCCGCAGTGGTCGATATGCAGATGCGTGCAGAACACGTAGTCGATGTCCTCGAACCGCAGTCCGGCGGCGCGAAAGCCGTCGAGCCAGGGTTGCTTCGGAAAGTCCATCGGCGGCGGGTAGCCCTTGTCCTCTCCGGTGCAGGTGTCCACCAGGATGGTGCGCCTTGGCGTGCGCACCACGAAGGTCTGATACGTGATCACCATGCGCCCGGAGGCTGTGTCGAACACGAACGGCTCGAGCGTTGCCAGATGCCGCTTGCCCAGCTCCGGGTCGTAGGCGGGGAACATGTCCTCCGGCCGGCGCCACGGCCCGTCCCTTTCGATGATGCTGGTAATGGTGACGTCGCCGATCTTGAGTGTGTGCATGCTGCCTTGTCTCCGCCCGGGGGACGATATCACAGTCCGGGCGGCAATCACGAGCACCGCCAGTGCTCCCCACCAGCGATCCCGCAGGGAGGAGATTGGGCTGCGTCGCCTCCTTCCCGTGGAGCGTACTGTTCTGCGTAGGTCTTGATCGCGGCTGCCTGCGCAATGACCGCATAACGCCGGCGTAAACACCGCAGGTATCAGCGTGCAATTGCCGTCATGCCGCGGCCAAAATTGTGGAATTCAAGCGAGGGGATCGAGACGGAGGTCATGCCATGTCACGCATTCGTAACGGCTGCGCGCTGTCCGCGCGCTTTTTGGCTCTGCTGTTGCCGGCGCTTCTGGGTCTTGCCCTGACGCAACCCGGCGTCGGAGCTGCGCAGGAGCAGGAACCCAAGCAGATCAGGCTTACCGAGAAGCATATTCAGGGCTTCATGGCATCGCACCAGGATATGGCGAAGCTCTACGATGGGGCGAATCTCGACAAGCCGGACCCGAAGATCGATGCGCAGGCCGAGGCCATCGTCAAAAAGAACGGCTTTGCGAACCTTGCCGAATATGACGAGGTCTCGCTGAATATCTCGATGATCATGTCCGGCATCGACCCGCAAACCAAAAAATTCACCGAGCCGCCCGAGCAGATCAAGCGGGACATCGCGGCCCTCAAGGCCGACAAATCCGTCCCCGAGGCGCAAAAAAAGGAAGACCTGGCCCAGCTCGAGACGGCGCTCAAGAGCGCAAAGCCCGTTCACTACAAGGAGAACGTCGCTTTGGTGCTCAAGTACTACGATAAGCTTCCCGCGCTCCTGCAGGACCAAGGACCAGCGGACTAGCCGACCTACTGCTCCGCTTCAGGCGAGCGCAGCGAGGGGGCCGCAGCCGACCGGATCCGGCGGCGGCTTCAGGCGCTCTTGCGTTGCGCGGTGCGTCTCGTACGCGCAAGGCCGAGATGGTCGCGGAGCGTCACGCCTTCATATTCGCGACGGAACAGACCGCGGCGCTGCAGTTCCGGCACCACCTTGTCGACGAAATCGTCGAACGCGCCGGGGAAATACGCAGGCATGATCACAAAGCCATCCGCCATGCCGCCGGTGAACCAGCCCTCGAAGATGTCCGCGATCCGCTTCGGCGTGCCGCAGATCACCCAATGTCCGCGCGCCGCCGCGGTGATGTTGTAGAGGTCGCGCAAGGTCATGTTCTCACGCCGCGCCATGTCGAACAGCGTCCTGGAGAAAGCCTGCCCGCGGTCGGTCTGCGGAAATTCCGGAATGGGACCGTCGAGGGGATAGCTGGAAATGTCGTGGCCGAGCCGCTGCGACACCAGCGTGAGGGCGTTGGTCGAGGTGAGCCAGCTCTGCAGGAGGTCAAGCTGCTCCTTCGCCTGCGCCTCGCTCTCGCCAATGATCGGCATCACGCCGGGCAGGATGGCGAGCGCTTCGGGCGCGCGGCCGTGCTTGACGACGCGCGCCTTCAAGCCGCCGTAGGCCGCCTTTGCCGCAACCGGATCGCCGTTGACCACGGAGAACACGAGGTCGGCCGAGCGCGCCGAGAGCTCCTGTCCGGGCACCGAGCCCCCGGCCTGGATGATCACCGGATGGCCTTGCGGGCAACGCTCGATATTGAGCGGTCCCTTGACCGAGAAGAAGCGTCCCTTGTGGTTGAGCGGCCGCACCTTGGCGGCATCGAGGAAGGTTCCGGTCGTCCGGTCGGCAACGATGGCGCCGTCGTCCCAGGTGTCCCACAGCCCGCGCACCGCATCCACGAACTCGGTTGCGATCTCATAGCGCAGATCATGCTCGTGCAGGTGCTCGCGGCCGAAATTGAGCGCAGCCGCGCTGTTGGTCGAGGTCACCACGTTCCAGGCCGCGCGGCCGCCGCTGAGGTGATCGAGCGAAGCGAACGTGCGCGCCACGTGGAACGGCTCGCCGAAGCTCGTGGAGACGGTGGCGCCGAGCCCGACATGGCGCGTGACCGCGCTGAGCGCGGCGATCAGCGTGGTCGGCTCGAAACGCGATATGAAGGAAGGGTGGTCGCCGGCGTCCATCGCCAGGCTGTCGGAGATGAAGAACAGGTCGAACTTTCCACGCTCCGCGATGCGGGCGATGGCCTGCAGCACGCCGACGCAGCAGTTGCTCGTGGTGGCGCCCGCATAGCGCCATCCGGCCGAGTGGTTTCCCGTCCCGAGCACGAAAACACCGAGATGCATGTGGCGCCTGGCTGCTGCCGGCATGGCGTCGATCTTCCTTTCAAAGCGGCGTCTTGTCGATCGTCCCGTTCGAGCGCACAAACCAGCGCTCGCTCCCAAACGGCTTGCCTGCGAGACGCTCCGCGAGCCAGTCCGCGACCAGGATCGGCGGGAACGGGCCCAGATTGGCCGCCGGCACGTTGCCGACTGAATGGCGGGATTCCTGGTACACCACCATCAGCTTGGGCCCCTTGACGGTGCGCACGAGCCGCTCTGAGTGCTCGAGCGGACTTAGCTCCTCGCATTCGCCCGCGACCACGAGATAGGGCACGCGGATCTTTTCCGCATGACCCTCCCAGGTGATGGTGCGGCGGAAGGCGTCGAACTCGGCCTCATTGGTGATGCCCGACATGTACATGAAGCGCTTCTTGAAGGTGGGGGAGGCCTCCTGGAAGATGGTGTGGCAGCCGGGCTCATGGCACACCGACATGGCGGCGAACGCGCTGATCCGCGGCTCGTGCGCGGTGAGGATGGTGCCGAAGAAGGTGCCGAAGCTCGTTCCGCTCGCGCCGATGCGCTCGGGATCGATCTCGGCGCGCGCGCAGAGCCAATCGACCAGCGCGCGCCCCGCCGCCGTCCAGCTCTCGACCGAGAAATAAAGCCCGATCATGGGCGCCTCGTATTGGCCGGGCCCGTCGATGGCGAGCACCGCCATGCCGCGGTTGAGGAAGCGGTCGCCGTAGAGCGCCACCTGCATCTCCTTGAAACTGTCCATGCCGGGAATGGCGATCACGGCAGGGATGCGCCCGCCTGCGTAGCCCAGCGGCAGGTGCAGCCAGGCGGGGATGGCCTTGTCCGCAAACGGCACCCACACCGCCTCGACGTGATGGTCGGCAAGGGTCGCATATTTGACATAGCACGCGCGCTTTTTCTCGTTGCAGGCGATGTTGGTCTCGTCGTTCTGATCATACGGCCATTGCGCCGCGCCCCAATGCACCGCGGCCATGAAATAGTTGTCGCGCGCGGTCACGTTCCGGCCCGCCTCGGCGGCCGCCTGCGCCTTCGCTTCGCGCCGGCGCGCCACCGCCTCGAAGGCGGGCCCGATGTCGGCCATCTTCTTGACCCGCTCGCGGATGCCGGCGAAATCGGCGTTGGCCTCGATCCCGCAGGGGCCGTTCAAATAAAGCGAGCGCGGCTGGTCCCAGTCTATGCCGTTGGCGCGGATGGTGTTGTCGATGAGCCAGCGCTGCTCCTCAAACCGGCGCACGTGCGGCTCGCCGCGCTTATCCAGCACCGGCTGCAGGGGCGCAACGACGTTCATGAGATCCTCCCTGGTTTTGACTCGGGTCGCGCAATGGACTCCCGTTATACCTCCCCGAAGGGGAGGTCGGGTGAGGTGAATTGCCAGGCGCGCGAGCTGGGTGTTCTTTCAGGACCCCACCCGGCCTCCCCCCGATCAAGTTCCGATCAAGTCGGGGGTCGGCCAGCCTCCCCTTCGGGGAGGGATTTTCGCGCATTTTGCATTGCGCGCCAGAGCGCATAGGGCGTTGCCGGCATGGCGATGTCGCGCACGCCGCATTCGCGCAAGGCATCGAGGATGGCGCCCACCACCACCGCCGGCGCTGCCGTGGTGCCGCCTTCGCCGCCGGCCTTGATGCCGAGCGGGTTGGTGGGCGAGAGCACTTCGGCAATCTCGGTCGCAAACGGCGGCACGGTGTCGGCGCGCGGCAGCCCGTAGTCCATGAGCGAGCCGGCGAGCGGCTGCCCGCTCTCGGGCTCGATGCAGCACAACTCCCACATCGCTTGCCCGATGCCCTGCGCAATGGCGCCATGCGTCTGTCCATGCACGATGAGCGGATTGATGCAGCGGCCCACGTCGTCGATCGAGGTATAGTGCGTGATGCGCGCCTCGCCGGTCTGCGGATCGACTTCGACTTCGCACACGGCGCAGCCGTTGGGGAAGACCGGATCATGCATCTCGTTGTCGGTGACGACGGCGATGCCGTCCTCGAGGCCGGCCGGCAATTTGTGGCGCGCCGCTTCCTTCGCGAGCTCCAGGAAATCGAAGGTGAGGTTCGATCCGCGCGCGCCAAAGCGGCCGTCATTCCACTCGACCGTTTCGGGCTCAACTCCCAGAACGGCGGCGGCGATCTTTCTTCCCCTGGCGACCAGCGCCGGCAACGCCTTGGCAAACACGGCTGCGGCATGGCGCATGGAGCGGCCGGAATGAGAGCCGCCGCCGGCCTGCACCACGTCGGTGTCGCCCAGCACGATCTTCACGCTCTCGGGGGGAACGCGCATGAAGTCTGCGAGCACTTGGGCGAAGCTCGTCTCGTGGCCCTGGCCGCTCGGCTGCGTGCCGATGACCACCTCGACGTGACCTTCGGAGCGCACGGTGATGCGCGCCTGCTCGTTGGGCGCGCCGATGGAGGATTCGACGTAGTTGGCGAGAGCGCGGCCGAGCAACATTCCGCGTCTTGCCGCCGCGCGCCGGCGCGCCGGAAAGCCCGCCCAGTCGGCGATTTCCATGGCGCGGTCCATGTTCTCCTCGTAGCGGCCGCTGTCGTAGACCATGCCCACCGCGTTGCGGTAGGGCATCGCCTGTGGCGGCACCAGGTTCCTGCGGCGCAGCTCGATGCGATCGATGCCGAGCCGTGCGGCTGCTTCATCGATTGCGCGCTCGATGGCGAAGGTGACCTCCGGGCGGCCCGAGCTGCGATAGGCGTTGGTGGGCGTGGTGTTGGTGAAGACCGCAAGCGCGCGCAGGAAGGCTGCGGGAATGGCGTAGGAGCCCGGGATGAGGCCGGCTCCCTTGGAGAGCGGGGAGAGCGAGACGCAGCGCGCGCCCACATTGCTGATGTTGGTGGCGCGAATGGCGAGGAAGCGCCCGCCTTTGTCGAGCGCGAGCTCGACCCTGGAGACGAGGTCGCGGCCCTGGTAGTCGGAGAGGAACGCCTCGGAGCGGCCGGCGGTGAATTTCACCGGGCGGCCGAGCCTGCGCGCCGCCCAAAGCACCAGCGCGAACTCGACGAACACGCGGTTGCGGGTGCCGAAATTTCCCCCGACGTCGTGGGAAATGACGCGCAGCCGCTCGGGCGCGACGCCGAGTACGCCGGCAAGCTCGCGCTTTTGGCGCACCGCGCCGCCGCTGCCGGCATAAAGCGTGTAGCGGGAGCTTGCCGCATCGTAGTGCCCCAGCGCCGCGCGCGGCTCGAGCGGCACGCCGGTCACCCGCGCGATATGGAAGTCCATCGCGACCACATGGTCGGCGCGCGCGAGCGCCTGCTCGGTGGCGGCGCGATCGCCGAAGCAGGCGTCGATGAGCACGTTGTCCGGCACCTCGTCCCACACGATGGGCGCTCCCCGCGCCATGGCCGCCTCGGCGTGGAACACGCCCGGCAGTACCTCGTAGTCGACCGCGACGGCCTCCGCCGCATCGAGCGCGGCAGGGAGCGTCTCTCCCACCACCATGGCGACCGCCTCGCCGACATGGCGCGCCTTGTCGATGGGCAGCGCCAGGTGCGGTCCGATGAACACCGCGCCGCCGCCCGCCGCGGTGAGCTTCATGTCGTAGCGGGTCTTGGGCAGCGGATCGTGCGGGATTGCGGCAAGGCCGTCGGCGAGCGCATCGGCGCCGGTGAAGACGCCGAGCACGCCCGGCATGGCTGCGGCTGCGCTGCGCTCGATGGCGCGGATGCGCGCGTGCGCATGGGGCGAGCGCACCATTGCGGCATAGGCCTGCCCGGCGAGCGCAAAATCGTCGGAAAAGCGCCCGCGCCCGGTGACAAGGCGCGCGTCCTCCGTGCGCACGCGCGGCTTGCCGATCGCCTTGAAGCTTGCGGGGGCGGGGATCACGGTATCGGTCATCGGATGCGATAGTCGACTTCAGCGGGATGTGACGCGGACGCGGGGCCGATGGCGATTATAGATGATGATGCTGCGCCGCGCGCGGTGCTGATCGCAGGCGCCACCGCAAGCGGCAAGTCGGCGCTGGCGCTCGCGCTCGCCGAAGCGATTGGCGGCACCGTCATCAACGCCGATTCCATGCAGGTCTATCGCGACCTGCGCATCATTACGGCGCGGCCTTCGCCGGCGGAGGAGGCGCGCGTGCCGCATCGGCTCTACGGCCACGTCGATGCGGCGGAAAATTATTCGACCGGCCGCTGGTGCCTCGATGCGGCGGCGGCGATGGCCGAGGCGCATGCGGCGGGGCGGCTGCCGATCCTGGTGGGCGGCACCGGGCTTTATTTCAAGGCGCTCACGCGCGGGCTTGCGCGCGTTCCGCCGATTCCGCCGGCACTGCGCGCGTGCCTGCGCCGACGCCTTTCGGAGGAGGGCGCGGCCGCGCTTTATGGCGAGCTTGCCGCGCGCGATCGCGAGAGTGCGCGCCGCCTCATGCCGGGTGACCGCGTGCGCATCCTGCGCGCGCTCGAAGTGATGCTCGCGACCGGCCGCTCGCTTGCGGACTGGCAGCGCGAGGGCGCGCCGGCCGCGCTCGATGCGGGTAAGGCGCTGCGCATCTTTATCGAGGTCGAACGCAGCGCGCTCTACGCGCGCATCGCTGCGCGCTTTGATGCCATGCTCGCCGCCGGCGCGCTCGAGGAGGTGCGCGCGCTCCTTGCCCGCGATCTCGATCCCGCACTGCCCGCCATGAAGGCGCACGGCGTGCCGTGGCTCATGCGCCATCTGCGAGGCGAGATCGACCTTGCGGCGGCGGCCGAAGGCGCCAGGCGCGACACGCGCCGCTACACCAAGCGCCAGGCCACGTGGTTTCGCCACCAGCTCCCGGACTGGACGTGGATGGCGCCCGAGCGCGCGCTCGCGCAAGTGCGGCGCGCATTTGCCCGGTAACGTTTTGGCCTCCAATGCAAATGGATAGTCACGCAAGCTCACTCAATGGTCTAATTCGCAGAAGTACAATTTATAGTAGAAATATATAATGTTACTCGCATGAAGAGTTGGAGTTGCAACGCCAACACAGGCCCACTCGAATCTCCGTCCGGCCCGCGATGGTTCGCCCGTCATCCAAATTCGGACACGTAAGGGGCGAAGATCCCTTGCTCGAATCGGGGGTAGATCCATGGGCATCCAGACCGACCAGGCGCTCGCACCTTTGTGCGATCTCGGCCGCCGCCAGCTCGCGACGATGGGAGCAACCATCGTGGGCATTGCGCTCGCATCGCTGATGCTGTTTGGCTGAGCGCCTGCAAACGACGATGGCGAAATTAACTACGGCTGCCCGGCCTGCTCGGTGGCGGCGGTGCGCGCAAACCAGCTGCCGCGCGGGGTCAGGCTTGCGACCGCGTGCTTGCCGGCGACCGTCACCGTTACCATGCCGTCGCGCGCAAGGTCGGCGACGGTGACGCCGAACACGGGCCGCTCGCCCCCCTGCGCCGCCGGCGATTTCCACACGCCCATGCACTTGTGCAGCGTGCCGTCGCCCTTGACGCAGGCGATGAGCGCCGCCCGCTTGGTCGGCGACAGGTTCGCGGTGGGCGCACGCGGCTCCTGCGGCGCAAGCACCGCCGTGCTCGACGCATTGTGCGCCGGCTCGCCGCGCGCAGCCGGCGGTTTTGCTGGAGGCTCGACTGGCGAGGCGGCTGGCGTCACGCCTTCTGGCACGGCTTCTGACACGGCTTGGCTCAAATTCATCTCCCCCTCACAAGGGATGTTCCCGATCGGCGCCGGTGTGCTTGTTGCGCACAATGTGCGGCGCGCGCATCTTCAGTAACGCCGCGGCACGCACCTTCCAAGACACATCCGCCGCGATTGCGCGCGCAACGCGCGCAATCCACGCCTTTCACAGGAGCGCGCGCCGTTTATTGCGCAAATGTCACATGGTGAGATTCTTGCGGCGCCGAACGTCCGGCAGCGCGCGAACGACGGTATGCTTATCCCGGTTGCGTTGGGGGTTGCGTCATGCCGGGGTACACCGACAAGTCGAGGAGATATCTGCGTCTCGCGGACGAGCAGACGCATCGCGCGCAGACCGCTCTCGGCGCGCACACGCGCTCGATGTTCCTCGCGCTGGCGCGGCAGTATCGCGAGCTTGCCGGGCAGATCGACGATCCCGCGCGCTGGCGTGCCCGCGCGGCGCCAGCCGGCAGCTCAAGGAACGCCGGAGCGCGAACCACACGGGCCGATTAGCGCTTATCAAGCTCAACGGGGCCAACGACCGTTTACTGGTGAGGGGCCGCCGCGTTCTTCGCCGTCCTTGCCGGCTTTTTGTCGTTATTATCACCGGCCTCGTCAAAGCCGACATAGACGACATAGGCTGCGAGCTCGGCGGCCGGCGGCAACGGGAAGCTCAGGCCGTCTTCCACGTCCACGAACTGCGCGCGGGTCCGATCGGCGGCAATGGTCACGCCGATACGCTTGAATTGGGAGACGATGAGTTTCGGCTCCGGCCCTTCTCGCACGACGGCAAAGCGCAATGGAACATCGACCTTCCCGGGCGCCCCGAACGGCCCGAGAATGACACGCCCCTCGACGCCGACCTTGATCGACATGGTGCCGTCGCGCAGGCTGCACTCGCGGGCGGTCCGGCCGAAGGAGAGCTGATAGCGCAGGTCGCCGGCGGTCGCCTGGTCGCGCTTGACTGCAATGTTCAAGGTCGACGCGCCGGGACGAATGTCCACTCCCGGACATTCGATCTTCGCTGCGGGCGGCGTCCGTGATTCAGGCTGGTCCTGACGCGCAATCGCGCCGGTCGTTTCGTAACGGTCCACCACGCTGGAGGCAGACGAGCATCCCGAGATCATGGCGGCGCTCGCAATCAGCGCCGCCGCACGCGCGCGCATTAAGCTCTCTCTTGCCGCCCTCCATTGATCTCAATCTTCTGGCAGACAACTCAATAATTATTCCCTAACGCGTTGGAGCCGACCCTTCCGGGCCCGCTGTTGGAGAAATGCCGGCGCGCGCCGCGCAGCTCTTCGACCAGAGCCGTGGCGTCCACGCCCACGTAGTGGATGACCTGCTCGTTCGCGGGCGCGAGCCGGACGATCGGCGGCGCCGGCGGGTAGGGCGGATCACGCAAGTTGCCGAGCAGCAGCGCGACGCATGCGCTGGCGCAGACGGCGCCTGCGATCTCCAGAAGCTTGCCGCCAAGCTTCGACAAATGTGGAAAATGTGCGATCATTCGCGGTTCCCTCCGAATTCAAACGACCTGTTGTTTTTCAAACACTCGTTTGAGGCAAAAGCGCGCCGCAAAGCCGGCACCGGATGGGAAAAGCTGGGAATTTCCGCCGGCCTGATTTCGACCAAACAAGCGGAATAACACCATACCGGCTTTCCGGCGGGCGGCCGGACATTTCAAGCGGGAGGTTACCGATGCGTCTTGCAGCGATTGTGTTGATGGCGACGGCTTTGGCTACCGCGGGAGCCGTTTCTGCGGCGGCGCAGCGCGCTCCGAAAGCGAAGACCGATGCGGAGCTGATTGCCAACGCCATGTCGGCGGCGCCCGCCGCCGTGTCCAAGGACGCCGCTATTGTCGTAGCGGAGACCGGCGGAAAGCTGCGCACATTGCGGGAGGGAAAGGGCGCCTTTACGTGCATGCCGGACGATCCGAGCACGCCCGGGCACGACCCGATGTGCCTCGACCGCAACGGTCTGCAATGGCTGAAATCGGTGCTGGCGCGCGAGAAGCCGCCGGAAGGAAAGATCTGGTTTGGCTATATGCTCGCCGGCGGCTCCGATGCAAGCAGCGAGGATCCGTATGCGACCGAGCCTCTGGCGGGCAAGAAATGGGTGCAGACCGGCCCGCACGTGATGGTCGGCGGACCTGGGATCGCAAAGATGCTGGACAGCTATCCCACATCCACCGACGATACGCACAAGCCGTTCGTCATGTTTGCCGGCACGCCCTATGAATATCTGATGCTTCCGGTGCAATAGGGGAGAGACCGGCTTGTGGCGCTGATCGAGCGTGCGCTCGCCGGGCCCGTCGCCGATTGCGTTGACGTTCAGGCTGCTGCGAGCGGCGCGTACTTGTCCAGGATTCGCAAAGCCTCATCGCGGCCGAGATCGGGCACTTCGAGCAGCACGCGGGTGATTCCCGCATCGCGGTAGGGCGCCAGAGCCGCCCGATCGGCGGGGGCGTTGAAGACCGTGATCGACAACGTTGCGGGATCGCGTCCGGCGGCGACGGCGGCTTCCCGCAGCCGCGCCGCCGCGGTCTTGGGTTCGAAGCCCGCGCGCGGGCGCGGGAACCAGCCGTCGCAGAACTCCACGACGCGCCGCACTGTATGATCGCTCTCCCCGCCCAGCAGGATGGGCGGATGCGGCTTCTGCATCGGCTTGGGATAGAGCCACACCGGATCGAAATTGACGAACCGGCCGTGAAACTCGGCCTGCTCCTGCGTCCACAGCGCCTTCATCGCCAGCACTCGTTCGCGCAGCAGCCTGAAGCGCGTCTCGTAGCGGGCGCCGTGGTTCTCCATCTCTTCAACGTTCCAGCCGCCGCCGATTGCAAAAATGAAGCGGCCGCCGCAAAGCCGGTCGAGGCTCGCCACCGATTTGGCGGTGATGATCGGGTCACGCTGCGGCATGAGCGCAATGCCGGTGCCGAGCCTGAGCGTGCGCGTCGCCGCGGCGGCAAACGACAGCGCCACAAACGGATCGTAGGTGTGCGAATATCGCCTCGGCAGCTCGCCTCCGCTCGGAAACGGCGTACGCCGGCTGACCGGGATATGCGTGTGCTCGCACACGAACAGCGACTCGAAGCCGCGTTCCTCGAGCGCGCCTGCCAGCTCGCGGATGTCGATCCCGTAATCAGTCGGAAAATGAAAGGCGCCGACCAGCATGGCAAGAAGCTTCTCTTACAGATGCTATGTAGTGCAACTGGTGCAGCCCCTCACCCCACCCTCTCCCCGCAAGCGCGGGGAGAGGGAGTGAAGCACTGCGCCTGCATCCAATCGCGCGTGTGGCACGGCTCGTGGACTCCCTCTCCCCGTTCTTCACGGGGAGAGGGTGGGGTGAGGGGCACGCGCCCGCATGTGACTTTAATCGTCGAGCCCGCTCAAGCAACTGAAAAGTCGCCCCCAGCTTGTCACCCGTTCAATGCGAACGGCGATGACGGGGTATGCTTCGATCTGCATCGCCTCAAGCTGCGGGTAACGGGAACGCAGGAGCGCTTGGGCATCCCGATGCTCTGTTCCCGCGCTCAGGATTTCGGCCCGCCCGCGCAGCATCACCCAGCCGAGCCTTGTCCAGTCCTCATCATAGCGGTCCACGACGACGGCGACCATCGGATTCTCTGCAATGTTTCTAAGTCGCTTCAGCGAAACCGTGGACGTGCGTTTTGGCTTGTCGTCGATGGTGATGTAGAGCGTGCCTTCGAGGATCACGAAGCATACCGGCACCACATGGGGAACCGCGCGTCGATCGGCAGTGGCAAGGTGAGCGATGCGCTGGTGCGACAGAAACCGGCGCTCGACCTCCGAGAACATGCGGCCATTCACCCGCTGTGCCTTTGCTAATACGGTCTGGCCAAGATCGCATATCGCGTTCCCGTGATACAATCGCCCGTTCAACCGGGGCTCTCGCATGTCGAAAGAAACAAGGCCGACCCGAGGACGCAAAGCACAACGCCGCTGACGCCGGATTTGTCGCGCCGCGGTTTCGCTGCGACCGCCACGGCCGCGGCCGGCCTTGCGCTCGCGCGCAGGCCGGCGCACGCTGCCGTCGTGCGCACCGAACCTGCAAATCTTCCACCCTATGGCAACGGCACGCTGCCGGCGGAGATTCGCTCGCGCGCGATTGCCGGCGTGAACGGGCTCAGCGTGCATGTCCTGGAAGCCGGCTTCGAGACGGCGAACCGGCCTGCCGTGCTGCTTTTGCACGGTTTCCCGGAGCTTGCCTACAGCTGGCGCAAGGTAATGCCGCCGCTCGCGGCGGCAGGCTATCACGTGATCGCTCCTGATCA
>Ga0306923_10000654_pt1 | contig 27748 bp, 23 predicted proteins | sample sta12Can44000108_FD_203841 | JGI IMG/M metagenome (GOLD analysis project Ga0306923, IMG submission 203841) | Lab enrichment of tropical soil microbial communities from Luquillo Experimental Forest, Puerto Rico - statanox.12C.anox.44.000.108 (v2)... | ecosystem: Environmental > Terrestrial >... | reverse complement strand
GGCAGGCGGGTGTACTCCTGCTGGCCGTGCCCCCGTCATCGGCCCGTCACCGTGCGGCCCACCGGCTGCCCGGGAAGCACCTGTCCCGCCGGTGCGCTACCCTTGTCCCCGGCGACCGCAAGGTCAAGGTCGGGGCTGGTCTCGGCCTTCTTGTGTCGGCTGATCCCGCGTAGCTCAATCGGCAGAGCGTCCGGCTGTTAACCGGCAGGTTATAGGTTCGAGTCCTATCGCGGGAGCGATGTGATCTCTCAAGAGATCGGAATGTCCCCGAACCCACGCTTGGCGGGTTCGGGGTCTTGGTTCTGGTGGGCCGCCTGGGCTTGCCTGTGGGCTGGTAGTTGCGGGCTGGGTCGAGGGGTGGGTTCGCGGAGCGGAAGGCCGGTGCTGCGACGGCCTCGCTCGGTGTGAAGATCGCTGTTAAGTTGCCCGTGTGTTTGAGCGCATACGGGAAGACTGGCAGTCCGACCGTGCCCGGCTAGCGTGGTTCCTCGTCCACGGGGCTGCGCTGGTGATCCTCATGGCGTTCACGCTTGGAAGCGGCAGCGTGTTTGTGATCGGTGGTGTCATCATCACGGTCAGCTATGGAGTCGGCTATGTAGTCCTGACGCGTCGTGCTCTGCGCCGCCACTCGTCTTCCCCCTCGAAAGACCGGAAGTGAGAACGGGCAGGGGCTTGCATTCCCTGGCCTCCGGCATTTTGACCAGGGGCAATGGCCCGCCAAGATGAAGACTTCTCCGGGCTACCCGATCGCGGACGCGATCGCGTCGCAGAGCACCGTGAAGTCACTCCCGAACGGGTGCGGCCCGTGCTGGATCACTTGCTCGCTGAGGACGTTCCCCCGGGAATCGGTTGTGGTCACGATCGAGAAGAACCCCCCGTCCTGCACCAGGGTGTTGCTGTGCGAGGTGTAACCAGCAGGTCCATCCCGGTGAGGGTATCGGCGGAAGTGATGGTGCCGGCCGGGTTGATCACTCCATTGGGGGTGTACACGTCCCGGCCCGCTCACGTGCACCACCTTGCCGTTAGCCGTGTTGGTCAAGATGCTCACGCTGCCGCGCCGAACCTGACTGTCGGCCGGTGTGATACGCCCAGATCGGGGGCAGACTGTGGCCCATGAGTGGCACCCGCACCCTTCGGTATAAGGGCAGCTACCAGGGCGCCATGGTCCTCCGGCAGAGGCTTGAGGATAAGGGTGTCCGCGTTGAGTTCCCGCGGAAAGCCCGGAAACGGCTGGAACTGGCGCAGCGCCGTCTCCAGAAATGGCAGGACCTCATGGAGAATGCGGAACTGCTGGAGCGGCAGGACCGCGAGCAACGGGAACTACTGAAGCGGCTGGGCCAGGAGCCGCGGGAGATACGCGGGCAGCATGCACCGCAGTTGGATGAACTGGACCGGCGGCACAACCGGGAACGGGAGGAAGTGGGACTGCCCCCCCGCGAGTGGCTCGCACAACCGTGGGCGGCGGAACAGGTGCCGCTGGTTTCTCTCCACCAACTGTTCGACGCCGACCTCGATCAGGTCGGCATAAGCCTTAGGTGCACCGGGACTGCAGGGGCCATCGCCGAGACAGTGGTGCAGTTCCGGGGGCGACCCCCGGCTGCGAGGTTGACGTCCAGGGAGAACCGCGCATCGCCGATGAGGACGGCCCGCTTCCGCCAGCGGCGCACTCCACCCTGTCACCACAAGTGCCACGCGCCAGCGCCAGGTGCACGGCCACTACTCGCACAGGCGCCAGGTGCAAGTTGAAAGCCGGGCAGGACGGCCTGTGCCCGTTGCACCAGCCGCAAGAGCCGCAGCTCGAAGCTACGTAATGACCGGTGGTATGTGAGAAGCGACCGGGAATTGCCCCTGACGTCGAGCTATGGCAGCAACTGAGCGCAAGCATCGTTCAGGAAATAACGGGCAATGCCACGATCACTGCACTGTAGGCACCTACCTCGACCCGGCAGGAGCCCGAGTGGCAGGCCAGGTGAGAGGGTGCATTCGGGGTGAACGTGCCGTCCGGCTGTACCTGGGCGCCCTGGATCCGTACCCCGCTGGTCGCAGTGAGAGACGGGCCGGTCAAGTGCAGCGCAGTTGCGGTGCCAGACGCGCTGCCTGCGCGTAGCGAGATCCCGGTGGCGGCGCCGGATAGGTTCTCGATGACGACACGGATCCTTCCGTCAGGAGCCGTCATGGCATGAGCGACGATGTTGGCCGCTGGGTGGATGGAGACCGGCAGCAGATTGCCAGTCCCTAGCAGGTGGGTGAAGAGCAGCCCATAGTAGACCGGTTGGGCCGCGTACTGATGGGGAGCAACCTGGCAAAGCGGGGTGTAGCCGTTGCAGGCGTGGGCCAGGGATCCGTGAAAGTTCATACCGGTGACACCGTGCTCGGCGCCAGTCACCAAGTAGTCAACGGCCCAGAGCGCGGAAGCATAGGTGTTGCTCACGCCCGGGATGCCGCCGCAGGCGGCAGAATTCGTCTCGCTCATTCGCAGTGATACACCCGCCCTGTGCGCGGCAGCGGCCGCCACACTGACGACGCTGGCTTCAGCCGCGGCCGTTGACCGGGACAGCAGTGCCGTCGCGGTACCGGGGCCGTGGCAGGCGCTGAGCGGGTAGTAATGCACGGCCAGCAAGCTGATCGTGCCCTTCTCCACCGCTGCATATCGGGGCAGCCAGCTCACGTGGCCAGTGTCGGGCCCAGAGATAGGTGCTGCCGGAGCACCTTTCCGGACCGCCCGAATGCAGGCCCTAGCCTCCTTCAGATAATCGGTCTCGGTATAGGCAGAGGAGCGAAGGCCACTGTGGCCAGACATACCATGGCCGGCGTAGTCATCTGGCTCATTACCGCAGGCGATCGAGGTGAGGTAGCCGCCGAGTGCGCCCGCCACCGCCCGGGCATCGCGCGAGACTGGCCCCGCATTGAAGTGGCCGAGGTTCACGCTGTAAATCACGTGCCAGCCAGTTGCCCGCACCAGCCGGACCAGGCCGGCCAGCGCGGCCGGGCTCGCTCCGGTGTATTTCAGGTCCACCGAGTTGCCGCCGAACCGGAGAATGCCGGAGCCCAGGTTCTCCAGCAGGCGGGGCAGGTTGCCGACATCGTCGAAGCTGCCGCTGTTGACGGCGGACCCGCTTTCGAACGACAGGCCGAGGTAGCGGGCGGAGAGATTGCCGGAGTTTCCCCCACCGAGATCGACTGTCACGGTGCTGCTGATGCGGATGGGAGTGGCACCGCCCGCGCCGTCTGCGACAGCTGCCAGCGCCACGATGACTGCCACGGCGATGGCCACCGCGCCTATCCAGATGAGGGTGAAGCGAGCGATCTTGTTTCGCCGTCGTGCGGGGGGCGGCACAGCCCCCTGTCCCCTGTCGGCTTCCACAGGTGCTTTCCTTTAGCCAGCGACACCGGCCCGCGGTTCTGTCTACCAGGCGACTTGGCCCTGCCTGGCCGGCCGCGGCGTGCCGCAGACGCGGGTGCTGCACCAGTTGGCATGCCACGCGGACTGCAATGCTAAACGAGACTGGCCCCTGGCAGCTCACCGTTACGGTCGATTGAGGCGCCGGTTGGGAAACATTGACACGCAGGCGCACTATGCGCTGAGGTTCGTCATGTGAACTCCCGTGCGATGCATGGCCGTTCTGGCGGTGCCCGCACCAGCCTGCGCCCGCTGGCTGCCCGGCCAGCTGCGGCGCTCATCTGAGAGAGGTAGCTATGAGCGCGTGGAACGCGTTGACCTATGAGGGGAAAGACACCATCCTCCGGGTCGTCCGCGAAGAAGCGGAACGCATGTTCGCGATGGCCGAGGCCCCCGGCGCCTGGGAAGCTCCCACCGCGGCAGGTGACTGGCAGGTCCGCGACATCATCGGCCACATCGTGGATACCACCGAGGGCTACTTCAAGTCGTTCGAGACCGCCCGCGCGGGCGGCTCGGCGGAGGCACATGGGCTGCCTGCCATGCATGAACTGGCGGGGGACGGCGGCCGTTCGTTCCGGGGCGTACCGCAGACCGAGATGATGAGCCGGGTCAGGGCCGACCTGGACAGGATGCAGGGCCTGCTGGCCGGGATTTCGGAGGAAGAATGGGGCACCTTCATGGCCCCGCACGCCTACATGGGGCCGGTGCCGCCGTCCATCTATGCCGGTGGCCAGTTGATGGACTACGGCGTGCACTCGTGGGACATCCGCGAGGGCATCGGCCGCGCGCACGCGCTTTCCGCGGACGCGGCTGACCTGCTGGTCCCGTATATGTTCATCATCTGGCAGTACACCATCCGGGCCAGCGCCGACCTCAGCCCGTTCTCGATCGGCGTGACGGTCACCGGGCGCAACGCGGGCAGCTACCGGATGAACATCTCCGAGGAGGGGATGTCCTACGAGCCAGGTGATGTCAGCGACCTGCCGACGGTGCTCGATTTCGACGCCGGCGGCCTGGTGCTGACCGCATTCGGCCGGATAAACGGCGGCAACGCGCGGGGGAACCTGGAACTGGCGGACCGGTTCCTGAACCTGTTCTACCGGATCTAGGCGAGCAGCACATCTGACCTGCGCAGGAGCCCTGATGAACGTGCCTGAGGTAGCTAGTTGCCCTCCTGCAGGAGGCTGAAAGAGCACGCCTAACGCCGAATATTTGCTGGTCCAGCCGCGTGGTGCGGGCTCGCCCGGCGAATACGGATCATCCGGTTCTGCGCGTCTACCGCTCGCTGGATGTTACGGCTTTGCCGGGATCGGGATGTGCTGGCGGGCGGCCGCGTCGGCGACCTGTGCCTCCCACCAGGACAGTTCACCGGTGTCGCCGAGCGCCTTCTCCCAGCCGAACGCGGCCATGATGCCGATCATGCACAGGTCGAGTTGCTGCTGCCACCAGCTGCCGGTGCCGATCCCGTGGTGTTCGAGCGCGGCCCGGAACCGGCTGATCGCTGCTTCTTTCGGTTCGGGCAGCCGGGCCTGGTTGAGCGCCAGGTACCAGCACAGGTCCCAGCAGGCGGGCCCGGCGCCGGGAAGGGCCCAGTCCAGCAGGATGGTCCGCCCGTCCGGATGAGTGCCAAGGTTGCCCATCTTCCAGTCACCGGCCAGGAACGTACGCGGCGTTCCCGACAGCGGCCCGGTGATCAGCTCGGGCCGGTCGTGGACCAGCCGCGCCAGCCGGGCCAGCAGCGGCGACCGGCCGGGCAAGGCGCGCCAGCCTGCCGCGGCTGCGGCGATCGCCACCGGGACCTCGGCCGCGGTGAGCTCGGGGGCGATGGTGTCCGGTGCGAACAGCCGTATCCGCTGCGCCATCGTCGTGAGGCCGATGTGGTCGTCCCAGCCCCAGAACGCGCTGCTCAAAGCGGCCATGTGCGACATGAACCCGGCGTGCTGGCCCGCTGGCACAACGGCGTCTCCAGGCGGGACCAGCAACCCGCCGACCTCACGCATCACGATGGTCAGCACGGCGTCGTCGCCCGCGCCAGCCAGGTCCATGGCCACCACGGCGTGATCGATGCAATGGGGGAACCGGTCCATGATCCCCGCCTGCCAGATCAGGTACTGGCGGCACACATCGTCGCCGGTGACCCGCATGACCCAGTCCGACGCGAAGCCGAGGTGCTTGACGAAATAGCAATCCGAGCCCACCACGATCCGCTCGAAGACCGCGCCAGACCGCGCATCAGCAGGCATCAGCCGCTCCCGCGAGGAGGCCCGGGCCAGCAGCCCGGCCGCTGATCGGGTAATGGTCACGGTTTCGCTCCCAGCCGCAGATCCCCGGGCAACAGCAGGCTGAACAGCCCCGGCAGCGATGGGCATGATGAACCCCTGTCGCCGTCTCCGTTTGCCCACCGCCAGTCTCCGCCGGGGCATTGCACTGGCATTGCAACCGGGCTGCCACGGCATCGCGGGGCCAGGGAACCAAGACGAATCCCCGGGCATCTGCGCCAGGCACCGATGCGGCAGCCGTTACCAGCCCGCGGCTACGCCAAGATCAAACTTACTGCCGACCAAGCGCCAGGCCCGCAGCACAGAACTACCCCACCCCGTGTTGCCCGGCTGCTGGCCGATCACAGCGCCAACCCATGCAGATCGGCGGTTCCGGCGCCCGCCACAGATGCATCAGCGTCGGAGGCAAATTATGCGGTAGCTAGTTGCTTGGGTCGTCGGCTGCTCACTGGGGTCGTCGGCTGCCACGTTGGCACGCTCAGCAGGGCCTGGGCGAGGGCCTCGCACCCATCCCTCCGGCGCGGGAGATTCCTCAGACCATCGTGCGTGGATGAAGTTCGCGCGGGTGAGGTTCGTGTGGGTGGGTCCGCGCAGTGTGCCCTCGCCGTTAGACACCTCACGGCTGCACCGTGTCAAGCCGCGGCTGGTGGTGCTGGCTGTGACTGTTCTTGGTGCCGGGTCCAGGCGGTGGCCTCGTCGTAGGGGACGCGGTGCTGCAGGCAGTGGTGGAGCTGGCCGATGAGTTTGCTGGCCAGGCGGCGCAGGGCGGCTTGGTGGCCGTCGCCGGCGGCGCGGCGCTGGTGGTAGTAGGCGCGGGCACCTGGTGAGACGCTGAGCGCGGCGAAGGCCCACCAGTGGGCCGCGTCGTAGAGCCGGCGGTTACGGATGCTGCGGGCCAGCACCACGCGTTTCTTGCCGGAGGCGCGGGTGATGGGGGCGCTTCCGGCGTAGGCGCGGCGGCTGGCAGGATCGGGCCAGCGGGTGCGGTCGTCGCCGAACTCGCCGGGCACCCGGGCGCTGAGGATCGGACCGAGCGCAGGCATGCTGTGGTAGATCGCAGCGTCCGGGTGTTGCTCAAAACTTGCGTCGATGCGCTGGGCCAGCGCGGTGACGGCGGTGTTCATCGCGGTAATGGTGGTGATGACTGCGGTGGCCGCGTCGCCCATCGCCTGCTCCACCGCGGCGGGCTGGCGCATCTGCGGCGCGGCGAACACCTCCGCGAGACGGCGTGCGTCGGCCCGGCGCCGCCCCCGGCCCGCGGCGGCCAGCAGATCGAGCAGGTCGCTGGTGGTCAGCTGGGCGGCTGCCGCCGGTGTGGGCGCGGCGGCGAGCACCGTCATCGCGGTGCGGGTGGTCAGGTCGCCGAAGGCGGCCAGGGCAGCGGGGTAGTAACCGGCCAGCAGCGAGCGCAGCCGGTTCACCTCGTGCTGGCGGCTCCAGACCAGGTCCTGGTGGGCGCGGGCGAGCACCTCGATCGCCCGCGCGGCAGGGCTGTCAGCGGGCAGCGGCCGGTGCAGATGGGCGTCGGTGCGCAAGATGTGCGCCAGCACCATCGCATCGGCGGCATCAGACTTGCCCCGGGCCAGATGATGGCGGTCCCGGTAGCGGTCCACGGCCTTGGGATTGACCGGATAGATGTCATACCCGGCCGCGCGCAGCGAGGCGACCAGCAGCCCCCGCTCGGTCTCGATCGCGATCTTCACCGTTCCCGGCCCGGCGCCATGCCCGGCGAACATGCCGGTGAGCTCACCCAGCCCCGCAGCGTCGTCGCTGATCCGCCGCCGCCCCAGCTTGATCCCCTCCACATCGATCAGGGCCACGTCATGGTGATCGCTGGCCCAGTCGATCCCGCACAAGATCTCCTCCATCGGCCTCCCTCCTGACCTGCGCAAAGTGAGTGACCGAGGGCCAGTGGCTCCCTAATAGATCAGCGCTCAGCGGCAGCAACACCCCACCAGCCATGCAAGCCCTCAGCAACCAGCGGGGCCACCGTCTAACGGTAGTGATCCACGTCACTGGGCGCCCAAGTGATCATCCCGCTGGCCACTCAAAGCGCAGCCTGGCCCGCCACCGGTACTGGCCTCCAGCGACACGCCGGCCTGCCCGGCTACAGAGCTATTAGGGGGTGTCCGGCTGGCCCCAGCGCGCCGGGCCCTTGCGGCCGAGCGGTAGCCGGGCGGCGAGCATGGCCAGGGCCAGCCCGATGACCATCGGCAGCCACCAGCTCCACGGTCCCCGCCAGGAGACCTGCGAGCCGAACGTGAGCAGGCCGGCGATGACCGAGGTGGTGATCAGGCTCAGCCAGTTCGACGCGGCCGGGATCAGCACCAGGGCCAGCGGGGGCCACAGATAGTAGGCGACCATCACCGGCTCGAACACCGAGCGGAGGGCCAGTCCCAGCGCGGCCCACCACAGCAGTTCGGTCAGCAGCTGCGGGCTCCAGTGGCCGGCCCGCCAGGCTCCCCGCAACCGGCGCCCGGCCACCAGTGCACAGCCGCACGCCACGGCGATGATGATCAGCCGGGCAGGGCCGGCAGCGACTCCGCCGCCGTGCAGCGACGGGGCCAGAAAAGTCCAGGCGGTGGGGTGATCGACGGTCACCCAGTTGGGCTGGCTGGTGATGGCGGTGAAGGTGGCGGGCCAGTTGGCCGCCGCCGCGGCGGCCAGCAGGACGGCCGCCGGGGCCGCGGCCCTGGCCAGGTAGCCGGGCAGCCGCCGTGGCTCGACGACGACGGCGAGGAACGGCAGGGCCAGCAGCACTAGTGGCTGGATCGCCACTGCCGCCCCCAGCAGCCAGGCCGATCGCGCCGTCTTCGACCGCGACAGCGCCAGGATGCTGTACAGCAGCAATCCCACCGCCACCGCGTCCTCGGGGTGGCCCCACTGAACCGATACGTTCCACAGGGCCATGGCCTGCGCGGCGGTCAGCGCCATCCGCCGCCAGCGGGTGAGGCCCAGCTGCTCGGCGATGGCATCGGCGGCGAACAGCACCACCGCGGACAGGACGATCTGGTACGGCCCGGCGATCAGCCAGGCCGCGGGCTGAGGGTAATGCGGGCCCGGGATCCGCAGTGACAGCCCGGCGGCGTCGATGACCGCCGCCGCCGGGGCCAGGATCAGCGCCCCGCCCGGCAGCGTGATCAGGCCAGTGGGCTGGGTGTACAGGCCGCCCACGTCCAGATGCACCAGCCGGCTCGCGGCGATCAGCGTGCCCCACAGGTCGTGCGGCAGCGACCAGGCGGTGTGCCCGATCATGGCCGGTCCCCACCAGATGGTGCCGCCCATCCCGATGATCAGCAGGGCCACGGTAGCCAGCAGCGGGAACAGCCGCCGGGCCAGCCACGGCCCGGCGGCGGGTACCGGGCCGGCGGCCTCACCGCCGGTGTCGGCGCCGGTGGCGGTGACGGCACGGCCGGGGGATTCGGCAGCCAGCGCGGGGCTGCCACCCGGGTCCGGATTCCCGCTCGCCACTATGACCGCCTCAGGCCCGCCTGCCAGATGACGAGAGCATAGCTCCGCGGTCTCCGGCACCCCCCGGTGGCCGGCGGGTCCGCGACCGGTGCGCGATACTGGCGGCCATGCCAGAGCTGATCGGTGAACCGCGCCGGGTGGCGGCCGCAGGTGAGCCGCCGAAACTGATCGACGAATACGTGGGCCTGGCCAGCACCGGTGAGGGCGGGCTGAGCATCGCCTACATGCGCAGCCCGTCCGGGTGGTCCGAGCCCGGCCAGCGCCCGGAGTTTGACGAGTTCACCATCGTGCTCCGGGGCACGCTGATGGTGGAATCCGGCAACGGCACGCTGACCGTGGCTGCGGGCCAGGCGGTGCACACCAGCCCGGGGGAGTGGATCCGCTACAGCAGCCCGGGACCGGCCGGCGCGGAGTACCTCTCGGTCTGCCGGCCGGCCTTCGCCCCGGATACGGTCCACCGCGACGGCTGACCCGGCGCCGGGCAGGCGGGCCGGCCGCCGGCACCGGGCTCGGCTGGGCGATCAGGCAGGCAGCGAACCGTAGACCTCGAACCGCTGCACCGAGCTTGGCGCGGGCCGGTGCCGGTCCGGATCCTTTGCCCGCGCCTGCGCCACGCCCGCCATGCCAGCCTGGTAGTGCTCTTCGCTGTCCCAGACCATGACGCTGACCCGGCGGCCGGATTCCCGGTCGACCAGCCACCAGCCGTGCAGGCCATCGGCCCCGGCCAGTGCCGGGATCACCTCGTCGTGGACGTGCTCGATACCCGCTGACAGATCCGCCGCGGACTCGTTGTCGAAGCTCAGGATCATGCCGAACATGGCCCCTCCTACCGGGGTTGATATTTTCCTACCGAAAGAAATATACTAGCTGGCATGGCGGCGTCAAGAGCTTCCGGGACCCGGGCTCCGGCGGAGCCGGCCGAGACGGCCCGGCAGGAGAGAGCCGAGGGCGAGCTGGCCGGGCAGGAGCCGGCCGGGCATGAGCCCACGGGGCATGAGCCCACGGGGCATGAGTCCGCGGGGCATGAGTCCGCGGGGCATGAGTTCATGGCGCCGGAGGAGTGGGCATCCTGGCTCGCGCTGCTGCAGCTGCAGCAGATGGTACTGGCCGAGCTCGACACCCAGCTGCGCCACCGCCACGGGCTGGCCGTCACCGAGTTCGACGTGCTGATCACGCTGTTCAACGCCCCCGGCCAGCGGCTGCAGATGTCAGCACTGGCCCGCCAGGTCATGCTCAGCCCGGCGGGCACCACACATCTGGTCACCCGGCTGGAACGGGACGGACTGGTCCGCCGGGCCGTGGATCCAGCCGACCGGCGCAGGTGGTTCACCGTCCTCACCACCGACGGGGACACGATGCTGCGGGCGGCCCGGCGCACGCACAACGACGTGCTCCGGCGCACCTTCCTGGCGCTGACCTCGGCGGCCGACCGGCGCACGCTGGAGCGCCTCTGGCAACGGCTGTCGCGGGTGCGGGCGGGCGCCCGGTAATGGCCGCAGGCGTTCTGGGGCCGGCTTATTTGGGCTGGGCCGGTTATTGCCCGGCATGGCGGCGGGCGTGTCTCGCTTATCGCCAGCCATGAGCGCTAGCCTTGCCTGAGCAGTGGCCCGTCCTGCTGCGGGGTAATGACGGACCAGGGGCGGGAAATGCGGCGGGGAGGCCAATGTGTCGGCAGCGGTCAAAGCACGGTACGCCCTCGCTGCGATCCGCATTGTCAATGGCGCGCTGGCGCTGGTGGCCCCGTCCTTCATCATCCAGCGGTTCGGCGAGGATCCCGCTAGCAGTGCCGCCGCCGTGTATGGGCTGCGGCTGTTTGGCGTGCGCACCGTGCTGCTCGGCGCCGACCTGGTCACCGCCCAGGGTGAGGCGCTCGAGCAGACGCTGCGGCAGGCCATCGTCATCCATGCCAGCGATACCGCCACGGTGGCCGGGCTGGCCGTGTCCGGGCGGCTCCGGCCAAAGATGGCAATCCCGCTCGCACTCATCTCGGCTCTGAACACGGCCCTCGCCATCACCGCCTGGGCCGGGCGTGAGCACCAGGACGGGCGGTGACCTCGGGCCCCGGCGGCTCATCCGCTGGCGGCGGTCCGTACGACTACATCGTGGTTGGCTCGGGCGCCGGCGGCGGACCGCTGGCCGCCCGGCTGGCCGAGGCGGGCATGCGGGTGCTGCTGCTGGAAGCGGGCACCGACGGCGGCGACGGTACCGACGGCGCGGGCAGCACTGACAGCTACGACTACACGGTCCCGGCCTTCCACGGCCGCGCCAGCGAAGACCCGGCCATGAGCTGGCAGTTCTTTGTGCGGCACTACGCCAGCCAGGCGCAGCAGAAGCGGGACGCCAAATACGTGCCCAGCCACGATGGGATCTTCTACCCGCGTACCGCGGCCCTCGGCGGCTGCACCGCACACAACGCGATGATCACCGTGTACCCGCACGCCGAGGACTGGGATCAGATCGCCGCGCTGACCGGGGACAATTCCTGGTCTGCCGACGCGATGCGCGCGTACTTCGAGCGGCTGGAGGACTGCCGCTACTGCTCGGGTCCCTGGCGGCTGCCACGCAACCGGCTGCTCGCCAGCCTGGTCCGGAACCTGCCACTGATCTCCGAGCGGTTCAGCAATTCCGCCCGGCACGGGTTCGGTGGCTGGCTGACCACCTGTCTGGCCGACCCCGCGCTGGCGGTGACCGACGGCCAGATCCGTGACGTGCTGCTCGACGCCGCGGCGAAGCACCTGGCCGACTTCCTGGACCGGCCGCTCAAGCCGCTGGAAGGGCTGGGGAGCTACGTCGACCCCAATGACTGGCAGGTGCGCAACACCACGGAGGGTCTCTGGCAGATCCCGCTGGCGGTCCGGGATGGCCACCGCACGGGCACCAGGGAGCGGATCCGCGACGTCGCCCGCCGCAACCCGGACCGGCTGGAGGTGCGCACCGGCTGCCTCGTCACCCGGGTGCTGCTGGACGAGCGGCTGGCCGCGACCGGGGTCGAGTACCTCGATATGGCGCATGCCTACGGCGGCGACCCGGACCCGGCCGGCGGCCCGCTGCCGCCGCGGCAGCAGGTGCACGCCAGCCGCGAGGTGGTGCTGGCGGGCGGCGCCTTCAACACCCCGCAGCTGCTCAAGCTGTCCGGCATCGGGCCCGCGGCGGAACTGGCGGAATTTGGCATCGATGTCCGGCTGGACCTGCCCGGCGTCGGGCGGAACCTGCAGGACCGGTACGAGGTCGGCGTGGTCAGCCGGATGTCCCGGGACTTCTCGCTGCTGCGGGGTGACCGGTTCCGCCCGCCCGGCCCCGGCGAGGAACCTGATCCGGCCTTCCGGGAGTGGCAGGCCGGCCATGGCATCTACACCACCAACGGCGCACTGGTCGCGGTCATCCGCCGGTCGCAGCCCGAACTGCCCGCCCCGGACCTGTTCGTGTTCGGGCTGCCCGCCCGCTTCACCGGCTACTACCCTGGTTACTCCGCCGACCTGGAGCAGCATCACGACTACTTCACCTGGGCGGTGCTGAAGGCGCACACCAACAACCGGGCGGGCGAGGTGCTGCTGGCCTCCGCCGATCCGCGGGACCCGCCGCGGATCGACTTCCACTACTTCGGCGAGGGCGACGACACCGCCGGCGCCGACCTGGACGCGGTGGTGGCCGGGGTGCGGGCCGCCCGGGACATCATGAGCCGGGCCGGCGACCTGATGGCAGAAGAGGTGTCACCCGGCCCGGCCGTGCAGACCGACGAGGAGCTGCGGACCTGGATCACCGATCAGGCATGGGGCCACCATGCGTCGTGCAGCTGCCCGATCGGCCCGGCCAGCGACCCGGGCGCGGTGGTGGACGGCCGGTTCCGCGTGCACCGGACCAGCCGGCTGCGGATCGTGGACGCCTCGGTGTTCCCGCGCATTCCCGGGTTCTTCATCGTCACCTCCGTCTACATGCTGGCCGAGAAGGCGAGCGACGTCATCCTCGCCGACGCGCACGTACTGGATACTTAACGTAACCGCCCGGCGACTCAGGTACCCATGCCGGTCGCCCGTCAGGGGAGACAACCGTGAATCAGCAGAAGCCATCGGGTTACCGGGACACGCCGCTGTGGAACGTGTACGACCAGCTGGCGCAGGCAATCGACCACCAGTTCGGCTGGGACAAGCTGCCCAAGCTGATCGGCCTGCTCGTGCTCATCGGCTTGCGGAACATCTTGCGCCAGCGCAACCTATCCGACACCTCGGCGCTGCCGAGCGAGGGGGCCGTGCAGCCCGGGCCGGCCACCCCGGACATGCTGACCGGGCGGACCGCCGACGGCTCGTACAACGACATCCACCACCCGTCGATGGGGATGGCAGGCAGCAGGTTCGGCCGCAACATCCCGCTGGCCGCGGCCGACCAGGAGTCCCCGGACGACCTGCTGTCCCCGAACCCGCGCACGGTCAGCCGGGAACTGCTCACCCGGACCACGTTCCAGCCCGCCACCACACTCAACCTGCTGGCGGCGGCCTGGATCCAGTTCATGGTCAAGGACTGGCTGAGCCACGGCCTGGGGGATCCGCAGCACACCTACGAGCTGCCGCTGGTGCCCGGCGACCCGTGGCCGCAGCCGCCGCTGACCGTGCTGAAGACGCTGCCCGACCCGACCCGGCCGGCCGGCAGCGGTGGCCCGCGGACGTTCATCAACCACGAGACGCCATGGTGGGACGTGTCCCAGATCTACGGCGGCGGCATCGACCCGCTGGACCGGCTGCCGCGCCGGTCCGGCACCGACGGGAAGCTCATCATCGGGGCCGACGGCCGGCTGGCGTTCCCGCCGGACCCGGCGATCAGCCCGGACCACACGCCGGGCTGGTGGCTCGGCCTGGAGATGATGTTCACCCTGTTCGTGCTGGAGCACAACGCGGTCTGTGACGCGCTGCGCCAGGCTTACCCGGACTGGACCGATGATGACATTTGCCGGCGTGCCCGGCTGATCATCTCCGCGCTGGTTGCGAAGATCCACACGGTCGAATGGACCCCGGCCATCATCGCGCACCCGACCACGGTGGCCGCGCTGCGCGCCAACTGGTGGGGGGTGGCGGGCGAGCAGATCCGGCGCCGGTTCGGCCGGATCAGCCACAGTGAGGTCATCAGTGGCATCCCCGGCAGCTCCGCCGAGCAGTACGGCGTGCCCTACTCGCTGACCGAGGAGTTCTCCATCGTCTACCGGATGCACCCGCTGATCCCGGACGACTTCACCTTCTGGTCGGTGGACAGCGGGGCCGAGCTGGCGCGGCACACGTTCCGGGAGATCGCCGGGCCAGGAGCGCACGAGACGACCGGGAAGCTGGCGCTGGCGGACCTTTTCTACAGTTTCGGGATCTCCTATCCGGGTGCGCTTGTGCTCAACAACTACCCACGCTTCCTGCAGGAATTCCAGCGGCCCGACAACGACCGGCTGATGGATCTGGCGGCCACCGATATCCTGCGCACCCGGGAACTGGGGGTGCCCCGCTACAACGAGTTCCGCCAGCTGCTCCACCTCAAGCCTGCCGCATCGTTCGCAGATCTGGCCGGTGACCCGGCGGTGGCAGCGAAACTCAGCGACATCTATGGCGGCGACATCAACCGGGTGGACACCATCGTCGGCATGTTCGCCGAGAAAAAGCCGGCCGGGTTCGGCTTTTCCGACACCGCGTTCCGCATCTTCATCCTGATGGCGTCGCGGCGGCTGAACAGCGACCGCTACTTCACCGAAGATTTCAACGCCGATGTCTACACCCAGCTGGGCATGGACTGGGTGCAGGGCACGACCATGACCGATGTGCTGCTGCGCCACTACCCGCAGCTGCGGCGGTCGGTGCGCGGTGTCAGCAACGCGTTCGCCCCCTGGCCGGGGGCCGGGCGCTCGTGACCCACGACTGGGACGCGGTCTACACCGCACAGCAGGCCGCGCCCTGGGACATCGGGCACCCGCAGCCGGCGTTCGCCCGGCTGGCCGCCCGGGGGCGGCTGTCCGGCCGGCTGCTCGACGCCGGCTGCGGGACCGGTGAGCATACGCTGCTGGCCGCCGCGGCGGGCGCCGACGCCATGGGCGTAGACGTATCCGCGCAGGCGATTCAGCAGGCCCGGCGCAAGGCGGCCGAACGTGGCCTGACCGCGCGGTTCGAGGTGGCGAACGCGCTCGACCTCGGCGCGCTGGAGCTGACCTTCGGCACGGTCCTCGACAGCGGGCTGTTTCACGTCTTCGACAACGGTGACCGCGCCCGCTACGTGGCCAGCCTGGGCATGGTGGTGGAACCGGGCGGGACCCTGTATCTCATGTGCTTCAGTGACCGCCAGCCGGGCGAGTCCGGCCCGCGGCGGGTCCGGGCAGACGAGCTGCGTGCCGCATTCGCCGACGGCTGGGCCGTCGCCAGCATCGTCCCGGACACCTTCGAGCTCAACCCGGGATTCGGCAGCATGACCGCGCAAGCCTGGCTGGCCACCATCGGCCGCCGATGAAGGCTCGCCATCACCGCGACCAGCCGGAATTCGCAACTCGTGGTAACTGGGCGATAACCATGATGTCCGGCCTGCTAACCCCATTTGGTTGTACCGCGTTGACAAACACCCAGTCTGGCGCGGACCATTAGTCTTATGTCAAAGAGCGTATCGGTCATTATCACCGACGACCTTGATGGTTCTGAGAACGCTCAGACCATCTCCTTTGGATTGGACGGCGTGGCCTACGAAATCGACCTCGCCAAGAAGAACCGGGCCAAGCTTGAGCACGCACTTGCCCCGTTCATCGAAGCCGCCCGGCGGGTACCACGGGGTGGGCGGCGCCGGGGCGGCCGGGCCGCCGGCGCACCGGCGGACCGCAGCGCGGTGCGCGACTGGGCCCGCTCGGCTGGCCTGCAGGTCTCCGAGCGCGGCCGGATCAGCGCCGACATTATCCGGCGTTACGAAGCGGCACATTAACCCGGCGGCGGGCTGACCACGCGGCCGGCAAGGCCGCGCCCGGGCTGGCGGTGCGGGCAGCCGGTCCGGGCGGTCTCCGGATCAGGCGGGCCAGACGACCGGGAACAGCGGGTGATCCATGGCCGCCCCGGCCGCCAGTTCTGCCTCCAGGCCGTCGAACGGCGGGGACGTGCGCCACCGGCGCGGAGCATGCCGGGCACCGGCGGACAAGTAGCGCAGCGAGAGGATCCGCCGCCGACTGTCATAGCGGAAACCGGGTGCGCCGTGCACGGTCAGGAAGTCGAAGAAAATCGCGTCGCCGGGTGCCAGCTCGAAGCGGCGGATGTCGAACGCAGCCCGGTCGGATTCGATATCTGGCAAGTCGGCCAGGGTTCCCTCGGGAAACCAGCGTGCCTCACCGCGCAGGAATGTGCGCGGCATGAGCCAGGGGCCGCGATGAGAGGTGGCCACCAGTTCCAGGCACCCATCCGCGGGCACGGGATCCACCGGGATCCAGGCGCTCACGCCGCGGCCGTCGACGTTGTAATAAGGCTGGTCCTGGTGCCACGGAGTGCGCTGGCGGGTCCGGCCCTCCTTCACCAGCACGTGATCGTGATAGAAGCGGACCTGTGGCGTGGCCAGCAGTGCCGCGGCCACTGCCGGCACCCGCGAGTACCGGGCCAGCTGCTCGATCTCGGGAACCTCCCGCCAGCGGCAGAAGTCCTCGGTGAACGCCCCGGGGTCGCCAGCTCCGCTGGCCACCTGGGCGAGCGGGCCGGGGCGGGCCAGCACGGCGTCGATCCCGCGGGCAGCGGTCACGACCTCACCCGGATCCAGCACCGAGCGGACGCATACGACGCCATCCCGGGCGAAGGCGGCCACCAGTTCACCGTCCACCTGCGGGGCCATGGACTGCACTCTAGCGGCGGCACTTCACCGGACCGGTGCCCCCTTTGAGAGCATGAGGCGTGACCGAACTCGAGCCTGAGGCTGATGCAGCTGAGCTTGGGCTGGATGCGGGCCGGCTGCGGCGGATCGACCAGCACTTCGCCCGGTACGTCGACGACGGCCGGCTGCCCGGCTGGCTGATCACCGTCAGCAGGCACGGCCGCCTGGCTCACGTGTCCTGGCGCGGGTCGCGCGACCTGGAGGCGGGGCTGCCGGTCGAGCCGGACACCCTGTGGCGGATCTACTCGATGACCAAGCCGGTGACCTCGGTGGCGGCGATGATGCTCTACGAAGAGGGTGCCTTCGAGCTCACCGACCCGGTGAGCGCGTTCATCCCCTCCTTCGCCGATGTGCGGGTCTACGCTGGCGGATCCGATCTGCGGCAGGAGACCGTCCCGGCGGCCGAGCCGGTGCGGATCTGGCATCTGCTCACCCACACCGCCGGCCTGACGTACGGGTTCCTCCGGGTTCATCCGGTGGACGCCAGTTACCGGGCGGCCGGGTTCGAGCTGGACACGCCGCCGGGCGTGAACCTGGCCCAGGCCTGCGACATCTGGGCGGGCATCCCGCTGCTTTTCCAGCCAGGCACCGAGTGGAACTACTCGGCCGCCACGGACGTGCTGGGCCGGGTGATCGAGGTCGTCTCCGGGCAGGGCCTGGACGAGTTCTTCCGCACCCAGATCCTGGGGCCGCTGGGGATGAGCGATACCCAGTTCTGGGCCGCCGGCCGCGACGCCGCCCGGCTGGCCGCCCTCTACACGCGAGGCCCGGACGGCAGGCCCGCCCGGCTCGACGCGCTCGGTGCCGCCGTCCTCCAGCCGCCCTCGATGTTCAGTGGCGGCGCGGGCCTGGTCTCCACCGCGGCCGACTATCACCGCTTCCTGCAGATGCTGCTGCACCGCCCGGACAGCCCTGCCGGGGAGCTGGCGGGTACCCGGCTGCTCAGCCCGGCCACCGTCGCCTACATGGGCCGTAACCATCTGCCGGGTGGTCTGGATCTGGAGACGTTCGGCCGGCCGCTGTACCCCGATTTCCGGTTCTGGGGGGTTGGCTTCGGCCTGGGCTTCGCCGTGGTGATCGACCCGGTGCTGGCCAAGGTGGTCTGCTCCGAGGGCGAGCTGTCCTGGGGTGGTGCCGCCAGCACCGCCTTCTGGATCGACCCACGCGAAGAGCTGACCGTCGCCTTCTACACCCAGCTCCTGCCGTCGAGCACCTACCGGATCCGCCCGCAGCTGCGCCAGCTCGTCTATCAGGCACTGACCGGCTGACGCCCGGGCCGCCGCTCCCTTCGCTGGTGCGGCGGCGCGGGCGGAGGCCATGATCCCGGCCGGTCCCTCCTGCCCGGACCCGCACGATCTGTGGGGTAGCAGCCGCCGGATCGTGCCGCTGAGGGATAGTCTTGGCTGCCTCTGGCGAGGCGGGCCGCGGTGCCTGCCAGGGGGAGCGGGGCGCATGACTGACACCATGACGATCTGGCCGGACTGGCGGCCGGCAGCGATCGCCGCGCCGTGCCTGCTAGCTCACCGCGGCCCGCGACGGCGGGCGGGCCGTAACCCGGACGAGGACACAATTGCCTGAGGCATGCCATGGCCGCCGAGCGCCCCGGTTACCGCGACGCTCCGGGCTGGCGCGTGTTCACCGCCGTGGTCAGGGGTGCTGCGCATGAGCTAGCCGGGCGCCCGCTGCAGGATGCGGCCGGCTGGACGGCCGGCCCGCCCGGGGACACCGGGTGGCTGGTATTGGCCGTGGCCGACGGGCATGGCGGCCACCCGCACTTCCGCAGTGCCCGCGGCTCGGAACTGGCCATCGAAGCGGCCCTGGAACTGGCGGCGGCGTTCGGGCCGTTGTTCGCCACCGCTCCGGCGGCGGCCCCGGTGTACCTCACCGCCCGCGAGAACCTGGTGCCCGGGCTGATCGGCCGCTGGCAGGAGGCGGTGGCCGACGATCTGGCGGAGACCCCGCTGACCGGCGATGAGCAGCAGATGCTGGCCGCCGACGAGCCCATCATCGCCTACGGCAGCACCCTGCTGCTGGCCGTACTGGCCGCGCCCTGGCTGGTGCTCTGCCAGATCGGGGACGGGGACATGGTCCTGGTCAGCGCGGACGGCGTGGCCAGCGTCCCGGTCCCGCACGACCCGCGGCTGGACGGGCACAGCACCACCAGCCTGTGCCAGTTCGATGCCGCCGACGCTTTCCGGATCGCGGTGCTGAACCTGCCCGACAGCCCGGTCGCCGCGCTGCTGCTGGCCACCGATGGCTTCGGCAACGCGCAGGCGGCTGACCCGTGGTACCAACCGGTGGGCGGTAACCTGGCCCGGCTGGCGGCTGAGCGTGGCGCCGACTGGGTCGGCGCGCAACTGCCGGTGTGGGCGGCCCGGTGCGCATCGGCCGAAGGCAGTGGGGACGATACCGCCCTGGGCCTGCTGCTGCCGGAGGCCCGGAGCGAGCCCGACTTGCCGGTGACGTCGGCCAGCAGCCTGGCGGATGAGGAGACCGAGACCTGGCCGGCCCTGGCCCAGCGTGGGGAGATCCGGCCCGGCCAGGTGCAGCCCGGCGGGCGCTAGCCGCCGGCCAGGTCGATGATCGCCATGGTGAGCGGCTGCCGGATCTCTTCGCGCAGCCCTGCTTCGGTGCCCGCATGCAGGCGGGTGCTGCTGCCACTGACGCCGCTGTCGCCCCGGCTCTCGGTACTCAGGCTGCCTGCCCGCCCGGGGCCGGGCCGGGTCAGCCAGGCCCGGACGGTGCCACGGGAGGTAGTAACGGTGGCCTCACCGGTGGCCAGCATGCGGGCGGCCGCATCATCGGCCCAGCCGCTGACCCAGTCCTCGACCCGGTTGAGTGGGTCCTCCGGCCGGGCGGGCAGCGCCTCCAGCCGGGGGTCGGCCAGCAGGGTGCGGATCAGCCCGGCCGGCCCGGCCAGATAGGTCCAGGGCAGGTCGATCTCGCTGGCCACACACCAGGCCCGGTCGGCCGGCCACCACAGGTTCGCGGTCTGGTCGTCGCCGGCCAGCGGTGCGACCGCGGTGACCGCCGTCACCGGCCCCGCGTAGAGGAAGTAGTCACGGCCCGGCAGCCGCACCCGCGGGCCTTGCCGTACCACCGCGGGAACCGGGTCTGGCCGTGGCGTCCCGCCATCCGTGCCTGGCGTCACCATCCCCGCCCAGCCGTAACCCTCCCAGACGCAGAACCAGCACTGCTCCGGCGTCGCCGTCCAGTCCCGCAGGATCCCGGCCAGCACCTGCGCGTCCGGCAGGTACAGCCGGCCCGGCTGCGGTCCCTGGCCCGACCAGGGGGCGGGACCGGGCGGGCGCCCCGGCGGCAGGGCGATGGAGTGGAACTGCGTGCCGCCGTCCAGCGGCCGTCCGCTCCAGGCGGCCACCTCCGCCCAGCGCACTAGCCGGCTGCCACCCTCCCCTGGCTCCTCGGCCGGGTGCAGCACCCGGGCGTAGCTGGCGAAGCCGCCGGGCACCACCGACGTCACCTGGTAGGCGCTGAACGGGGCCAGCGCCGCCCGGATCCAGTCGGCCTCGCCGACGGCCCGGCTCCACGCTGGCTGGCCGGGCGTGGTCATCTCATGATCTTCGCAGTCGCCCGGAGCGACCCGCCAGCCGATTAACGCCCGCATGCCATGCCGAACGACTGCGTAGGCTGAAACCGCCGACCCGGCGGGAGGCTGCCTGGTGATGCTCAGCCTGGCTGCCCGGTTGCACCGGGTACGCACCGGCCGGGCGGGTGACGTCCCGCATGCTGCTGTGCCATGGGGCGACCCCGCCAGCGGTCCCGCGCTGCTGCTGATCGCGCCGGGCGGCCGCTACCGGATCGAGACCACCGGCGCCGGAGACGGGCGGGTCATCCGGGGCAGCGACGGCGAACGGGCCTGGCTGCTGACCGAGCCGGGGACCGGGGATCCGGCCGAGGCAGCGGGGGAGCAGCCCGGGGACGGGCCCGGGAGCAGCTTCCGGATGTTCGGCCGCCCCGAGCCGCCCGCGTGGACGCTGACCTGCCCGGCCTGGCTGCTGAACGAGTTCGAGCTGACGCCCGGCGGGCCGGCCACCGTCGCGGGCCGGGCGGCGCAGCTGGTGGTGGCTACCTTGCCACCCGGGCGGACCCGGAACCGGGTGGGGCCGGTGGCCTTCGCGGACCGGATCGAGGCCGCTGTCGACGCCTCGCTCGGCATCCTGCTCCGCTGCCAGCAGCTGGCGGACGGGGAGCCGGTCCGGCTGGATGAAATGACGGATCTGCGGCTGGATCCGCCGGAGGCGACCGACCCGGCGCGGTTCGCGCCGCCGCCTGGGGCGGTGGTGAGCGAGAACGGCCCGCTCCTGTCCGGCCCGGGCTGGCGGATCGTGGGTACCGCCGCCGGGCTGGCCGGTTCCGGCCTGGGGTTCGCGATCAGGCACGTGCCGCACCGTCCCCCGCCATCCCCAGCGGCCGGCGAGGCGGCGATGCCGCTGGACCACCAGGTGCCCGGCGCGGGCCGGCCGGAACCGCTCGCCAGCGAGCTGCTGGGCCTGCTGTCCCGCGCCACCCACCAGCTGCCGGGGCTGACCGCCGAGCTGCACCGGTGGGACGACCCCCGGCTGAGCGTCGAGAAGCTGCGGTCGGCGTGGGACGCCACTGGCCTGGCCGCGCTCCGCGTGCCCGGGGCCGGGCCGGTGGCCGACGCGGTCAGCGGGCACATGCACGTCAGCCACCGGGTCGCCCGGATCCGGGTGGCACCGGGCGGCCGGTACCGGATCGACTACGGCGCCGGCTGGCCGCGCCGTACGCCCCGGGCCATCGCCTGCGACGGCCGCCAGCGGTGGCGGCTCTACCGCGATCACCTGTACGCCGGGGCGGCAGCGCCGATGCCCGGCGATATCGCCGACCTGCTGGACCCATCCTGGCTGCTGAGCTGGCAGCTGTCCGGCGGCACCGGCGCCATCGCGGCCGGCCGCCACGGGTTCCGTATCGACGTGACCGGGCCGGTACCGGTGGCCGGCCGCCCGCCCCTCATCCTGGCCCCGCCCGCAGAAGTGGTCGCCGACGCGGACCTGGGCATCCTGCTGCGGCTGACCTCCTACACCGGCAGCGGGCCTGCGATCGTCTGCGAGCTGCGTGGCATCAGCCTGGCAGAGCCGGACGACGGGGCATTCCGGATCGGCGCCCCGCCCGGCGTGCGGGTCATCGAGGACGCCGGTGGCCTGCTCGACGAGATGGACGCGCCCGAGCCGGTGCGCGCCGCGGTCCGGGCGGTGAACGACCTCCGCCGGGCGGCCGGGGCCGGGGCAGCCGCGGTCAGCGGCTTCCTCGACGCCCTCCGCGACCAGCGCCGGCCGCCGCCTACCGCCTGACCGGCGCGGTTCGGCTGCATCGCCGCCTGGGTGTGTCAGCCCGCCTCGCCGGGCGGAGCGCCGATAGCCAGCACGTGCCAGATGGTCGCGGTCAGCCACAGGAAGGTGGTCGCCACCACCACGAACTCGACCGCATGCCCGCTGTTGGTGATGAGCCCCACCAGCGCGGCGAACAGGGCGATCACGCCGAGCACCGTGGTGATCCGGCGGAAAATCCGGCCATCCCGGGCCAGCTGCCTGGTGTGCAGGTCAAACGCCGCGGCCACGGCGCAGATGGAGCCCAGCACCAGTTCCACCGCGCTGGCCCGCCACGCGCTGGACAGCAGCGGCATCCGGGTTCGGTATTCGAACGCCACGTACGAGAGGATCATCGCCACCACGGCGGCCGAGGACACGAGATCCCGCCAGGTCAGTCCCATGGCCAGCGCCTCCCGCCAGTGCCGGAGCGGCCACCCCCTGACTAGTGTGCGCCCAGCGGGCCACGACCGGGGACACCGGTGGCCAGCTCGCGGCATAGCTACCGGCCACGCCACCCGGCGCGGGTCACGGCGGGCCGGGCGCCGCCCGCCGGGCGGCGTCGATAACGAAGGCCAGGATCTCCGCCTCGTAGGCCAGCCGGTCATACCGCCCCGCCGGGCCGGTGTGGGCCGCCGCACCCAGCTCGGCGCGGAAGAGCAGCCTGCTGCCCTCGGTGTCGGTCGCACGCAGCCAGGCGACCCACTTGGCCGGCTCGTGGATCAGCACCCGGGGGTCGTGCAGGCTCCCGGTCACCAGCAGGTCCGGCCGCCGCCCGGCCGGCACGTTGTCGTACGGGCTGTAGGAGGCCAGGTAGCGGCGGACCACCGGGTCGCGCGGGTCGCCCCACTCATCCCACTCGTTGACGGTGAGCGGGATGGCCGGGTCGAGCATGGTGGTCACGCAGTCCACGAATGGGACCTCCGCCACCACCGCCCGCCAGCGCCGCGGTGCCATCGAGAAGACCGCACCCTGCAGCAGCCCGCCCGCCGACAGGCCGCGCGAGACGATCCGGTCGGGTGCCGCCCAGCCTTGGCCGGCCAGCATGTCCGCGGCCGCGATGAAGTCGGTGAACGTGGTCCGCTTCCGGGTCAGCCGCCCGGCCAGCCACCACCGCCGCCCGCCCTCGCCACCGCCGCGCACGTGTGCCACCGCGTACACGAAGCCCCGGTCGAGCAGGCTCGGGATGCCAACGCCGAACTCTGGCCATTCGCACGCCTCGTACGCGCCGTAGCCGTAGAGCAGGCAGGGGGCGGTGCCATCGGGCCGCAGGCCGGCCCGGCAGGCAAGGGTGACCGGGATCGGGGTCCCGTCCGAGGCCAGCGCGGTGACCCGCCGGGTCAGGTACCGGTCCGGGTCGTGGCCCGGTACCTGCTGTCGCTTGCGCAGCTGCCACCGCCCGCTGGCCAGTTCCACGTCATGCCAGGCGGGTGGGTCGATCAGCGATTCGGTGCGCACCGTCACGGCCGGCACCTGGTACTCCTCGTTCGCCGCCAGCGCCAGCGACAGGTGTGGTCCGGCCGCCTCGATCAGCCGCTGCTTCCCGGACCGCCGGTCGATGACACGCAGCTGGGTCGCTGCCTCCCGCCGCTGCTCCACCACCAGGTAGCCCGCGAAAGCGTGGCAGCGGACCAGCCGGGTGGCCGGGTCCGGTGCGATCACCTCGGTCCACTGCTCCCGGCCGGCCGCCCTGGCCGGCATCGCGACCAGCCGGAACTCGGGCGCGCCGTCGTTGGTGACGAGAATGAACTCCCCGCCGCCCGGGCCTGCGGCGTGCTCGGCCTGGTACTCGACCCCGTTCCGTCTCGGCAGCAGAACGGCTGGCGGCACACCCGGGCTGGTGGCCGGCACGGCCAATGTCTCGCTGGTGTCACGGGAGGCCGTCTCGATGAGCACCCACTCCCCGCTGCGGGTCGCCCGGACCATGACCTCGAACCGCTCGTCGTCCTCGCGGTACACCAGCTCGTCAGTCTCCGGGCTGGTGCCCAGCCGGTGCCGCCACACCTCGTGTGGCCGGTACTGCGGGTCGGTGACGACGTACCAGAACTCCTCCGAGCTGGCTGACCAGGCCAGCCCGTAATACGTCTGGCCGAGCCGCTCGGGCAGGTCGGCCCCGCTGCCGAGATCGCGCACCCGGAGCTGGTAGACCTCGTCGCCGGTGAAGTCGGCCGAGTAGGCGAGCAGCCGCCCGTCCGGGCTGACCTCGCGGACGCCGAGCGCGACGTAGCCGCCCGCGCCAGGCTGCCCGGCCAGCAGCTCATTCTCGTCCAGCAGCACCTGCACCGGCTGCCCGGCCGGGCCGGCCCGGCAGAACTGCTCGTACTGCTCGCGCGGGCGGGACCGGGTGAAGTACCAGTAGCCGCCGCGCCGCCAGCGGACGGACTCGTCCGCAGCTGCCAGCCGGCCGGTGAGCTCGGCGGCCAGCTCGTCCCGCAGCCCGGCCAGCGGCGCCATCTGCTGGTCGTAGTAGCCGCGCTCGGCGGCCAGGTAGCCGCGCACGGCCGGCAGATCCCGGTAGCGCAGCCAGGCGAACGGGTCGGCCACTACCGGCCGCCGCGGGCGGCCAGCAGTCCGCGCAGTTCCGCGGCGGGCAGCTGGCAGGAGGTGTGGCCGTCGCGGCCGGTGACCGTCGCCGACTGCAGCAGGGAGTTGAGCACCGCCTCCTCGGTCGCCTCCACCACCGCGGCGAAATAGTCGTCCAGCCCGGTGCCGGTCACCGGAATCCCGGGCGGCCTGCTGCCGCGCGGTGCGCGCAGCCCGGTCGCCAGGGCCAGGAAGATTTCCCCGCTGGCGTGGCGCCCGGTACTGCCGGTGCGGGCCAGGCCAAGCCCGGCACGGCGGGCCAGCCGGGTACAGCCGGCCGCGTCTAGCGGCCCGTCGGTGAGCACGACGACGATGCACGAGCCGGCCGGCTGGGGCCGCTGGGCCTGGCCCGCCGGGTCGGGCAGCAGCCGGCCGGCCGGGTGCCCGGCCACCGTGAGCTGGCTGCGGTCCCCGAAGTTGGTCAGTGCCACCACCGCCACAGTGTGCCCGCCTGGCACGATCCGGGAGGCGGTGCCGATGCCGCCCTTGTAACCCAGGCAGCTCATCCCGGTTCCGGCCCCGACCGCGCCCTCGCCGGCGGCGCGGCCGCCCACCGACTCCCGGGCGGCCTGCAGCGCCCGGCGGACGTCAGCCGGTTCGACCTGCATCCGGCGGGTGTCGTTCAGGAAGCTGTCGTCGCATTCGGCGACCACCGGGATGATCACGTCCTCGGTGCCGATGGCCGGCTGCTCGGAGATCAGCAGTTCGCACGCGGCGTCGTAGACCCGCCCGACCTGCATAGTCGACGTGAGGAAGACCGGGGTCTCCGCCAGCCCCCACTCGCGGATGGCGAGCAGCCCGGTGCACTCACCCGCCCCGTTGAGCACCGCGCCGCCCGCCGGGACCGGTGCGGCGAACAGGTCGCCGCCGGGGTCGATGACGGTGACCCCGGTCCGGGCGACACCGCGCCCGGCGGGCGGGTCCGGCTCGTCCCGCCAGATGGTGGCGTGGCCCAGCCCGGCGCCGGGGATGTCGAGCACCGAACCGGTCGGCCCCGGCGGCAGCAGGCCGATGGTGAGGCCCAGGTCGGTGACACGCGGCATTCGCAGATGGTAGCCGGACAGCGGCCGCCAGCCCGCCGCGGCCTGCCGGTAACGTTCCCCGGGGAGGATCTGTGAACCTGCCGGTGCCGGTGGTGTGGAGCGAGGACTGCCTGCGGCACGAGCCGGCTGGCGAGGTCTGGCTGGGCATCAGGGATCCCGGCACTGAGGTACCGGCCCGGGCGGTGGTGCTGCGCGACGCGCTGGCCGCGGCCGGTGCCCCGGTGCTGCCCTCGCGGCCGCACGGCGATGAGGTCCTGCGCGCGGTGCACGACCCGGGGCTGCTCAGCCACCTGGCCGGGGTCTGGCAGCAGTGGGAGCTTGCCGGGCTGCCCGCCGAGCACGGCCGGGACCGGGTCGTCCCGTACGTGTTCCCGACCCCGGGCATGCTGGCTGGGCTGCCGCTGCGCACGCCACCCGCCGTGCACGGCCGGGCCGGGCAGTTCTGCTACGACACCATGACCCTGATTGGCCCCGGCAGCTGGCAGGCCATCCGGGGGGCAGCTGATGCCGCGCTGACCGCCGCCGACCTGGTCGCTGCGGGCACGCGGCTGGCCTACGCGCTGTGCCGGCCGCCCGGCCACCATGCCACCCCGGCCGGCTACGGCGGCTCCTGCTACCTCAACAACGCGGCTATCGCCGCCCAGGCGCTGCGCGCCGCCGGGGCTGGCCGGGTGGCCATCATCGACATCGACGCCCATCACGGCAACGGCACTCAGATGATCTTCTACCACCGGCCCGACGTCTGGTACGGCTCGCTGCACATCGATCCCGGCGCGGGCTGGTTCCCGCACTACGCGGGCTACGCCGACGAGGGCGGCGCGGGCGCGGGGGAGGGATGCAACCTCAACCTGCCGCTGCCGCCGGGAGCCGGGGACAGCGACTGGCTGGCCGCGCTGGCGGTGCTGTGCCAGGCGGCACGGGCGGCAGGGCCCGACGCGGTCGTGGTGTCGCTCGGGCTGGATGCGGCGGCGGCGGACCCGGAGAGCCCGCTGCGCGTCAGCGAGGCCGGCTACCGGGCGGCCGGCCATGCCGTGGCTAGCCTCGGCCCGGCCGTGCTGATCCAGGAAGGCGGCTACGATCTCCCCTCGCTGGGCCCGCTCGTAGTCGCCACCCTCACCGGCGCCGCCGAGGCCGCCCCGGTCTGACGGCTCCCTCCGCGCCCGCTCCCACGCCGGACCTGGACATATGGGCGGCGATACCGGCCCGGATCGTGCACACCGCGCCCGGTGCCGGCACTCATACCGGTCAGCCGGGCGGATATTGTGCGATAGCCAGGCGGCATCCGGCCGGCCCGCGCTGTGCGCCGGGACGTTACCGGCCCGCCAGCGGCGGGCAAGCCCGCGGCCGGTCATGGCGGCGACGATGTGGTGCCCCTGGTGTGGCCACCGCACGGTTGCATGAGCGGCCACCGCGACCAGGGGCAGCCCGGGAAGGGGAAGCATGGCACGGGCTAAGTCCAGGAAGGGCAGGCGTCCGGCTGCCGCGGAGCCAGCTAGCCCGGTCACAGCCGGGCCGCCCGCCCGGCCAGCTCCCCGCCGGGCGGCAAATGGCGGCGACGGGCCGGCCGGCCGCGCGACGCCGGCGGCGGGGCAGGCCGGCCGCCGGCCGTCACCACCTCCTGCGGCGCCACCCGCCAGCACGCCGGACGACGTGCCCCGGTGGGCAGCGAAAGCCCTGGCCGACATGCTGGCCGTGACCTGCTGGGTGGACCCGGGCGAGCAGGGCGGCCCGGTGACCGCCACCGTGAGTTTCTCTGGACGCCGGCTGGAT
>Ga0306923_10000652_pt1 | contig 27776 bp, 20 predicted proteins | sample sta12Can44000108_FD_203841 | JGI IMG/M metagenome (GOLD analysis project Ga0306923, IMG submission 203841) | Lab enrichment of tropical soil microbial communities from Luquillo Experimental Forest, Puerto Rico - statanox.12C.anox.44.000.108 (v2)... | ecosystem: Environmental > Terrestrial >... | reverse complement strand
CACCGTCGGTGGGTGCTCACCCCACCGCGACTCACATCTTCCTGGCGACGAGCTCCGCCTCCTCCAGCACGCGCAGCCCGCGCGCCTTCACGGCGGCGAGGGCGCGCGCGGGATCGTCGAAGCGGAACACGATGGCGGCCTTCCCGGCGCGCGGCGCGACGGTGAACGGGTACATGTACTCGACGCCGATCCGCGCCTCGTCGAGCGCCGCCAGGACCTCCGCGAGCCCGCCGGGGCCGTCGTCCACCTCGATGGGCACCACGTCGGTCACGTTCACCACCATCCCGGCCTGCTCCAGGGCGCGCTGGCCGCGCTCGGGGTCGCGCAGGACGAGGCGCAGGATCCCGAACCGGTCGGTGTCGGCGAGCGACATGGTGAGGATGTCGACCCCAGCCCGGGCGAGCGCCTCGCAAGGCGCGCGGAGCTGGCCGGGGCGGTTCTCGAGGAACAGCGAGAGCTGTCTCAGCATGGCGATCTCCTAGACGCTGCGGAGGTCGGAGACGCGCTTCGCCTTCCCCTCGCTGCGGGCGAGGGAGCGCGGCTCCACCAGCGTCACCTTGGCGCGAATGCCGAGGACGTGGTCGATGGCGGTCTCGAGCCGGCGATGGAGCGTCTCCAGCTCGCGGACCCTGTCGGAGAAGAACTCGGGCGTGACCTCGACCTTCACCTCCATCTCGTCGAGGCCCTTCTCGCGGGTGAGGACGATCTGGTAGTGCGGCAGGGTCCCTTCGACCTCGAGCAGCGCCGTCTCCACCTGCGACGGGAACACGTTCACGCCGCGGATGATGAACATGTCGTCGGAGCGGCGGCCGATGCGGTGGATGCGGCGGATGGTGCGGCCGCAGCGGCAGGGCTCGGTGACGAGCGCGGTCACGTCCCGGGTCCGGTACCGGATCATCGGCATGGCCTGCTTGGAGAGCGTGGTGAGGACGAGCTCGCCCTCGGCGCCCTCCGGCAGCACCTCCCCGGACACCGGGTCGATGATCTCCGGGTAGAAGTGGTCCTCGAAGAGGTGGAGCCCCGACTGCGCTTCGCACTCGATGCCGACGCCGGGCCCGATGATCTCGGAGAGGCCGTAGATGTCGTGGGCGCGGATGCCGCTCTCCTGCTGGATGCGCTGGCGCATCGCCTCGCTCCACGGCTCGGCGCCGAAGACGCCCACCCGCAGGCGCGAGAGGTCCACGTTCATCTCCCGGGCGCGCTCGACCAGGTGCAGGAAGTAGCTCGGGGTGCAGCAGATGGCCGTGGCGCCAAAGTCCTGCAGCACCATGAGCTGCCGCTCGGTGTTGCCGCCGCTGGTGGGGATGACCGTCGCGCCGAGCGACTCGGCGCCGTAGTGCGCGCCGAGACCGCCGGTGAAGAGGCCGTAGCCGTACGCGTTCTGGACGACGTCGCCGCGGTGCAGCCCGCAGGCGGCGAAGGTCCGGACCATGACCTCGGTCCAGACCTCCAGGTCGGCCCGCGTGTAGGCGACGACGATGGGCTTGCCGGTCGTGCCCGACGAGGCGTGGAGGCGGACGATCTCCTCCATCGGGCTCGCGAAGAGGCCGAAGGGATACGTGTCGCGCAGGTCGGTCTTCACCGTGAACGGCAGCCGCGACAGGTCCGAGAGCGACCGGACCACGTCGGGCGCCAGGCCGCGCTCCTCCATGCGGCTGCGGAAGAGCGGGACGCGCTCGAAGGCTCGCGTCACCACCCCCTGCAACCGCTGGAGCTGCAGCTGCCGCAGGTGCGACGGCGGCAGGTAGTCGGGGGCGCTGGCGGGGTGGAACCCGCCCGGCGGGTCATTCCAGGCGGCGCGACCGGGGCTCATGGAGCGGCCCCCTCGCCCTGGCCCTCTCCCCCTGAGGGGGAGAGGGTATTGGATGCGGCCGCCGCGCGGCCGAGCTCGAACGCCTGCTCGTTCACGGCGTGCAGCCGCTCCGGCAGGGCCGCCTTCACCGCCGCGAGGAGCGCGGCGGGCGGGAAGTCGAGGTGGTGACTCAGGGCGCCGAGCAGCGCCACGTTGAGGCTCTTCCGGTTGGGGAGCTTCGACTCCGGCACGAGGTCGGGGCCGATGAGGACGCCGCCCGGGGCGAGCAGCGGGCGCGTCACCTCCACCTCGGACGGCGAGAGCACGACGAGGAAGTCCGCCTCGCCGCGCGGCACCATGGGCGAGAGCACCTTCTCGCCGAAGCGCACGTCGGAGGTGACCGAGCCGCCGCGCTGGCTCATGCCGTGGACCTCCGCCTTCTTGACGTCGAGGCCCGCCCGCACCGCGGCGTCGGCCAGGATGTCGGAGGCCTTGAGCACCCCCTGGCCGCCGAGACCGGCGAGGACGACGTTGGTGACCTTCATCGTTTCCTCGGCGGCGGGGGACAAGCCCCCGCCCTACAGTCAGCGTTCACCTTCCGTTCGCCCTGAGCGTAGCGCCTGCGAAGCAGGCGCGTAGTCGAAGGGCGAGCGTACGTTTGCGACCGCAACCTCACTCCTCCGCCTGCGCGCGGCACGCCTCGACGGCGCGCCGCTCGGCCCCGGCCTTCTCCCACTTGCGGATGTCGGCGGCGGCGAGGATGCACGGGCGCCGCGCGATGATGACCGACACCTCGCGCGCGGCGAGCCGCTCCGCGAGGAGCCGCTCGAAGCCGGCCGGATCGGCGAAGGCGTCGAAGACGGTGACGCTCGTGACGCCGAGCGTCCGGGCCAGGTCCTCGATGGAGAGCCGCGTCGTCGGCGCGTGCTCGAGGGTGCGGCCGGTCGCGGGGTGCTCCTGCTGGCCCGTCATGGCGGTGGTGCCGTTGTCGAGCACGAGCAGGACGTGGCCGGTCGCGGGCGGGTTGTAGACCGCCTCGACGAGCCCGGTGATGCCGGAGTGGACGAAGGTCGAGTCGCCGATGACGGAGACGACCCGCCGCGCCTGGTCCGGCGGCAGCGCGTGGCGCAGCCCGAGCCCGACACCCAGCGCCGCGCCCATGGCGACGCAGGTGTCCATCGCCTGGTAGGGCTGGAGCGCGCCGAGCGAGTAGCAGCCGATGTCGCCCGCCACGATGCAGTCGAGCTTCTTCAGCGCGGCGTAGGCGGCGTGGTAGGGGCAGGCCGGGCACAGCTCCGGCGGCTTGCCACGGGGTGGCGCCGGCTCGGACGAGGTGTCGTTCGCCAGGATGCGGCGCACCCGCGGCACGTCGAGCTCGCCGAAGCGGTACATCTCCGGCTTCGACTCGACCGCGATGCCGGCGGCCCGGAGCGCGTCGGCGATGACCGGGTCTCCCTCCTCCACGACCACGCAGCGCTCCACGCTAGCGGCGAAGCGGCGGAGCTTCTCGAGCGGCAGCGGGTGGACGAGCCCGAGCTTCATCACGCTCGCCGCGGGCGCGGCCTCGGCCGCGTGGAGGTAGGCGACGCCGTCGGTGATGATCCCGAGCGACGGATCGCGCGCCTCGACGCGGTTCACCTCCGACTCCTCGGCCCAGGCGGCGATCTCGGCCAGCTTCTGGCGGAGGCGCCGGTGGGCCGGGCGCGCGTTGGACGGGATCATGACCCGCCCGGCGATGTCGCGCTCGAAGAACCCCGCGCGCGGCGCCTCGCGCCGGCCGCGCGCGCGCACGAGCGACTTGGCGTGGCAGACGCGGGTCGTCATGCGGAAGAGCACCGGCAGCTTCCAGCGCTCGGAGATCTCGACGGCGGTGAAGAAGAGGTCGTACGCCTCCTGCGCGTCGGCGGGCTCGACGACGGGCAGGCCCGCGGCGATGCCGTAGCGGCGGTTGTCCTGCTCGTTCTGCGAGGAGGCCATGCCGGGGTCGTCGGCCGAGACGACCACGAGCGCGCCCGTGACGCCGGTGTAGGCGGCGGTGAAGAGCGGGTCGGCCGCCACGTTCACGCCGACGTGCTTCATCGTGACGAGCGCGCGCACCGCCGCGTAGGCGGCGCCGAGCCCGACCTCGAGCGCCACCTTCTCGTTGGGCGCCCACTGGGCGCGCCCGCCGAGCGCGGCGAACGCCTCCAGGATCTCGGTGGAGGGCGTGCCCGGATAGCCGGTGCCGAGCGAGACGCCGGCGTCGAAGGCGGCCAGGGCGACCGCCTCGTCGCCGGAGAGGAGCTGCTTTTCGGGCATCGGGGCTCCTGGGAGAGGGACCATCATACCCGGCCCCTCTCCCCGACCCTCTCCCCGCTAGCGCGGGGCGAGGGAGACGAAACGCACGGCGCGTCGTCGGACCCTCTCTGGCGAGACGAAACGCACCGCGCGTGATCGACCCTCTCCCCCACCGGGGGAGAGGGCAAGGGAGAGGGGGCCGCTCAGCGCGACCCCCGTGCCATCACACCTTCGACTTCGGCGCGCCGTTCGTGGGCGTGGCGCCGCCGGGGACGAGGTTCTGCGGGCTCATGGCGCGGGCGAGCTGCTCGTACAGCGCGTACCGCTCCGTCACGCTCTTCTGCGCCTCGGCGAGGAAGCGCTTCCACTGATCCGGGTGAGCCAGCTCCACCTGCTTGAAGCGGTTCTCGTTGGACGTGAAAGCGGAGAGCGCGAGCTTCGGGGCGGGCGAGTCCATCTTGAGCGGGCTCTCGCCGGCCGCGATCTTCCGCGGATCGTAGCGGAAGAGCGGCCAGTAGCCCGACTCCACCGCCCGCTCCTGCTGGGCGACGCCCTCGGCCATGTCGTAGCCGTGGGCGATGCAGTGGCTGTAGGCGACGATGACCGACGTGCCCTGATAGTTGTCCGCGTCCTTGAACGCGTTCACCGTCTGCACGTCCTTGGCGCCCATCGCGACCCGCGCCACGTACGGGTGGCCGTAGGTCATGGCCAGCATGGCGAGGTCCTTCTTGCCCGTCGTCTTGCCGGCGGTGGCGAACTTCGCGGCGGCGCCGAGCGGGGTGGCCTTGGAGGCCTGGCCGCCGGTGTTCGAGTACACCTCGGTGTCGAGGACGAGGATGTTCACGTCGCGCCCCTGGGCGATGACGTGGTCGAGGCCGCCGTAGCCGATGTCGTAGGCCCAGCCGTCGCCGCCGACGATCCAGATCGACTTCTTCACCAGGTAGTCGGCGATCTTGTCGAGCCAGGCCGCCTCGGCGAGCGACGACCCGGCGAGCTTCTGCCGGAGCGTCTTCACCCGCTCGCGCTGCGCCTGCAGGCCGGCCTCGGTCGACTGGTCCGCCGTGAGGAGCTCCTTCACGAGCCCGTCCCCGACGAGCGTGCCGAGCCGCGACAGGATCTCCCGCGCGTGCTCCTGCTGCTTGTCGACGGCGAGGCGGAGGCCGAAGCCGAACTCGGCGTTGTCCTCGAAGAGCGAGTTGGCCCAGGCCGGCCCGCGCCCCTCGGCGTTGCAGGTGTACGGCGTCGTCGGGAGGTTGCCGCCGTAGATCGACGAGCAGCCGGTGGCGTTGGCGATGAGGAGGCGGTCGCCGTAGAGCTGGGTGAGGAGCTTGATGTACGGCGTCTCACCGCAGCCGGAGCAGGCGCCCGAGTACTCGAAGAGCGGCTCGAGGAACTGGGTGCCCTTCACGTCGAGCTTCACCTTCGTGCGGTCGGGCTCGGGCAGCTTCAGGAAGAAGTTGAAGTTGTCGCGCTCCTTCTGCCGGATGGGCACCACCGACGCCATGTTGAGCGCCTTGTGGCCCTTCACCGTCTTCGACTCGGCCGGACAGATCTCCACGCACAGCGTGCAGCCGGTGCAGTCGTCGGGGGCGAGCTGGACCGTGTACTTCTGGCCCTTCCACTCCTGCGACTTGAAGTCCATCGCGTCGAAGGTGGCCGGCGCCGCCTGGAGCGACTCCGCCGGGTAGAACTTGGTGCGGATCGCCGTGTGCGGGCAGATGAGCGAGCACTTGTTGCACTGGATGCAGAGGCTCTTGTCCCAGACCGGGACCTCCAGCGCGATGGCGCGCTTCTCCCACTTCGAGGTGCCGCACGGCCAGGTGCCGTCCACCGGGAAGGCCGAGACCGGCAGCTTGTCGCCGTGGCCGGCCAGCATGAGGCCGGTGACGCGCTTCACGAAGTCCGGCGCCTCGTCGGGGATCATGGGCGGGCGCGGCGCGCCGTCGGCGGCGCCGCGGCGGGTGACCTCGAACAGGCTCGCCAGCGTCGCGTCGATGGCCTCGAAGTTCTTCTTCACGACCTCAGCGCCCTTGCGCGCGTAAGTCTTCTCAGCGGCGTGCTTGATGGCGGCGATCGCCTCCTCGCGCGGCAACACGCCCGAGATGGCGAAGAAGCACGTCTGCATGATGGTGTTGATGCGCACCCCCATGCCGGTCTCCTTCGCCACCTTGTACGCGTCGATGACGAAGAGCTTGATGTCCTTCTGGAGGATCTGCTGCTGCACCTCGCGCGGCAGCTGCGCCCAGATCTCGTCCGGCCCGAAGGGCGAGTTGAGGAGGAAGGTGGCGCCCGGGGCGGCACCCTCGAGCATGTCGTACTTCTCGAGGAAGTTGAACTGGTGGCAGGCGACGAAGTTGGCGCTCGTCACGAGGTACGCCGAGCGGATCGGCTTCGGGCCGAAGCGGAGGTGCGAGATCGTCACCGAGCCCGACTTCTTCGAGTCGTAGACGAAGTAGCCCTGCGCGTAGTTGGGCGTGTCCTCGCCGATGATCTTGATCGAGTTCTTGTTCGCGCCGACGGTGCCGTCCGCGCCGAGGCCGTAGAAGACCGCGCGCACGACCTCCTTCGGCTCGGTGTCGAAGCTCGGATCGTAGTCGAGCGAGAGGTGCGTCACGTCGTCGTTGATGCCGACGGTGAAGTGGCGCTTCGGGTGCGACTTCTTGAGCTCGTCGTAGACCGCCTTCACCATGGCGGGCGTGAACTCCTTCGAGGAGAGCCCGTAGCGGCCGCCGATGACGTTGATCTCGTGGTGGAACCGGTCGATGTGCGCCTGGTGCGCCTCGCGGAGCGCCGTCACCACGTCCTGGTAGAGCGGCTCGCCCAGCGAGCCGGGCTCCTTGGTGCGGTCGAGCACCGCGATCTGCGCCGTGGTGCGGGGCAGCGCGGCCATGAACTCGCCGAGCCCGAAGGGCCGGTACAGCCGGACCTTCACCACGCCCACCTTCTCGCCGCGGGCGAGGAGCGCGTCGACCGTCTCGTGCGCGACGTCGGCGCCCGAGCCCATCATGACGATGATGCGCTCGGCCTCGGGGTGGCCGTGGTAGTCGAACAGCTTGTACTGGCGGCCGGTGATCCCGGCGAACTCGTCCATCGCCTCCTGCACCGCGACCGGGCAGTCGACGTAGAACGGGTTGCAAGCCTCGCGCGCCTGGAAGAACGCGTCGGGGTTCTGGGCCGTGCCGCGCACGACCGGCTTCTCCGGCGTGAGGGCCCGCGCGCGGTGCGCCGCCACCAGCTCGTCCGGGATCATCCGGCGCAGGTCGGCGTCCTCGAGCAGCTCGATCTTCGACACCTCGTGCGAGGTGCGGAACCCGTCGAAGAAGTGCAGGAACGGGATGCGGCAGCGCATCGAGGCGCGCTGCGCGATGACCGCGAAGTCGTGCGCCTCCTGCACGTTGCCGGACGACAGCAGGCCGAAGCCGGTCTGCCGCACCGACATGACGTCGGAGTGATCGCCGAAGATCGACAGGGCGTGCGACGCGAGCGCGCGCGCCGAGACGTGCATGCAGAACGCGGTGAGCTCACCCGCGATCTTGTACATGTTGGGGATCATGAGCAGCAGGCCCTGCGACGCCGTGAAGGTCGTCGTCAGCGCGCCGGCCTGCAGCGCGCCGTGGACCGCGCCCGCCGCGCCGCCCTCCGACTGCATCTCGGAGACCGACGGGACCGTGCCCCACACGTTCTTCTTGCCCTGGGACGACCACTCGTCCGCCCACTCGCCCATGTTCGAGGAGGGTGTGATGGGGTAGATGGCGATCACCTCGTTGATGCGGTGAGCCACCGAGGCGACGGCCTCGTTCCCGTCCATCGTGACCATCGTCCGCTTCGACATGCTTCCTCCTCGTGCAACGGGTGCGCGACAGGCTGCCACAGGTACCTCCGACGCAAACCGTGCGGAACCTGTGGAAATGCCGGGGAAGGCTGCAAGGACCAAGCCCGACTTGAGCTAGGTCAAATCTGGTGGTGAAACGGAAGTCGATTCGACTACCAGATCGCCACCGCGATCATCAAGGCTGGTTGCGGTCCACGTGATGACGCAGCGCAATACGACTAGTACGTTCCCGCCGAGGCGAGCGTGAGGACGCTACCGCCTGTACCCGTAGGGGGCTTCTCACCAGCGGCGTCGAGCGCGGCCAATGCGGCGTCGAGTCGCGGCAGCGCCACCTCCTCCGTGTACCGGATCATGTGCTCGCCGAGGACGGCGAGCGTCACCGCCCGCGCGAACGCTTGCCGGCCGCGGACGGCGCCCTTAGCGAGCAGCCGCCAGAAGCGCGCCCGCCGCCGGCCGGCGACGCCGATGCCGAGCGCGGCGCGCGCCAGCGTGGCCTGCCAGCCCGGCCTGAGCGCGCCGCTCTCGGGGAAGATCGTCTCCTCCAGGTGACGCTCGCACCGCGCGTAGAAGGCCTCGTCCGTGTAGAGCTCGGAGAGGAGCCGCCGGTACCCCGCGACGAGCACGCGCTCGTCCATGGCGGGCTCGAAGTTCGGGCGGGCGAACTGATCGCCGGTCGAAGCGCGCCGGAGCCGCCCCTCGCGCTCGAGGCGCCGCCAGAGCGCCGTGCCTGGGAGCGCGGTGAGCACTCCCGCCATCGCGCGCGGAATGGCGCTCGCGCCGATGAAGGCGAGCTGGCGCTCGAAGATGTCCTCGCGGTCGGCGTCGAAGCCCACGATGAAGCCGGCCATGACCTCCAGCCCGGCGCGAGTGAGCACGCGCACCGCCTCCGCCGGATCGAGGCGGAGGTTCTGGCGCTTGCCGGCCTCGGCCAGCGCCTCCGCCGAGGGCGTCTCGATGCCGACGAAGACGGCCGAGAAGCCCGCGCGCACCATGGCCGCGAGGACCTCGGGCTCCGCGGCGAGGTCGAGGCTCGCCTCGGTGTAGAGGTCGAACGGGTGGCCGTGCTCGTCCTGCCACGCCGCGAGCGCGGGCAGGAGCTCCTTCACCGCGCGCCGGTTGCCGATGAAGTTGTCGTCGACGAAGAAGAGCGAACCGCGGGCGCCGAGCTGGTAGAGCGTCTCCAGCTCGCCCAGGATCTGCTGGGCCGTCTTGAGGCGCGGCACGCGCCCGAACACCTCGATGATGTCGCAGAACTCGCACTGGAATGGGCAGCCGCGCGAGAGCTGCACCGACAGCGAGGCGTACCGGTCGAGGCGGAGGAGCTCGAAGCGCGGCGTGGGCGAGGTGCGCAGATCCGGGCGAGCGGCGTCGGCGGCGGACGAGAGGATGCGGGGCGCGGGCGCGGACGGATCCTCGAGCGCGGCAACGAGCCGATCGAGCCGCCCCTCGGCCTCGCCGCGGAACACGTGGTCCGCCTCGGGGAAGAGGCCGGGCGAGGTGGTCGGCGCGGGCCCGCCCACCACGGTGCGCTTCCCCATCGCCCTCGCGCGGAGGACCACCGTCCGCATCGACTCCGAGTGCACCAGCATTCCCGAGACGAGCACGGCGTCGGCCCAGGCGAGGTCGGCGTCGTCGAGCGGCGCGAGGTGCAGGTCGACGATGCGCACCTCCCAGCGCGACGGCAGGAGCGCCGCCAGCGTGGCGAGGCCGAGCGGTGGCAGGGCCGCGCCGTTGCCGGTGTACGGCAGCGCGAAGTGGTAGCTCCAGTAGGTGAGGGGCGACCGGGCCTGCACGAGGAGGGCGCGCACGAGTGATGTCGTACGCGCTCGCCTGTCATCAGTCCGTCATGGGCGAGCACTCCCGGTGGGGGCTCTGAGCGCACTGTGGCTCGTAGGAGGCGGATACCCGCCGGCGTTTCCGATCCGTTGCACCGGTGTCCCCCAGCCGCCACGTTTCATCGGGTGACCGCGGTTCGCAGGGCGATGCCCGCGACACTTCGCCGACGACGGGTCTTGGTCCGACCGGAAACCCAGGCAGGCAGGCGGGGACTGTGGCGAACGCCCGAGGCCTCTGGCCCTGCCTCGCAGTCTCTTGCCGTTACCGTGTCGGCCCGCCATGTTGCGTCATCGATCCGAACGTTCGTGATCAGATCACGCGCGTGATTCACTCGAGGGGGTTCCCATGGCTGCACCCTCTTCCACCTCGTCAGTCCCAGGGCAGCTCGAGCACGGCACGCAGGCCTTCATCGACAGCCTCGCCGGCGCGACGCCGCTCTACACGCTCTCACCCGACGCGGCCCGCGCCGTGCTCACGGGCGCCCAGAAATCGGTATCGGTGAGGCTCGCGCCCGCGAGCGTCGAGGACCGCGTCCTCGATGTCGGCCCGAAGGGCCGCACGAACGTCCGCCTGTACCGCCCAGCGGCAGCCCGAGGCGCGCTGCCGGTCGTGGTCTACACCCATGGCGGCGGCTGGGTGCTAGGCGACCGCGAGACCCATGACCGCTTGGTACGCGAGCTCACCGCGGCTGCGAACGCCGTCGTGGTCTTCGTCGACTACGACCGCTCGCCCGAGGCCCGCTACCCGGTGGCCGTCGAGGAAAGCTACGAGGTCCTGAAGTACGTGGCCCAGCATCCCGATGAATTCGGCGCGGATGCCAGCCGGATCGCGATCGCGGGCGACAGTGTCGGCGGCAACATGACGGCCGCGATCGCGCTGCTCGCCAAGGAGCGCAAGGGGCCCAGGATCATGGCGCAGCTGCTCTTCTACCCGGTGACCGACGCCTCGATGTCGACCGCCTCCTACAGCCAGTTCGCCGAGGGTCCGTGGCTGACCAAGAAGGCGATGGCCTGGTTCTGGGATCAATATCAGCCCGACGTCACGAAGCGCGCCGACATCCACGCCTCGCCGATCAATGCCAGCTCCGACCAGCTCGAGGGCCTGCCTCAGACGCTGATCATCGTCGACGAGAACGACGTCTTGCGCGACGAGGGCGAGGCGTTCGCCCGAAAGCTCGCGGCGGCGGGTGTGACGGTCGAGTCGGTCCGCTACAACGGCACCATCCACGACTTCATGATGCTCAACCCGATCGCCGAGACGCCCGCCGTGCGCGGCGCCGTGGCTCAGGCGTCGGACTATCTGCGCAAGGTCTTCGCAGCGCACTGAGGCGCGAAGTGGGGGGCTCGTCCCCCGCCGCCGCGTTTCCTCGGTGTGACTACAGTTCGTAGGGCGGGGGCTCGTCCCCCGCCACGGGCTCATCAGGCGACGGCGGCCGCCGTCACCCCTGGATCGGAAAGCGCGGCGCGTCGGCCCAGAGTCCCTCGAGATCGTAGAATCCACGCGCCTCGCGGCTGAAGACGTGCGCCACCACGTCGCCGTAGTCGACCAGGATCCAGCGGCCGCTCTCGTAGCCCTCGACGCCCACCTTGGTGGCGCCCTTGGCCTTGAGCTTCTCGTCGACGGCGTCGGCGATCGCGCCCGCCTGGCGGTCGGAGTCGGCCGTCATGAGGACGAAGTAGTCCGCGTAGCTCGTGAGGCCGCGGACATCGAGCACGAGGACGTCCTCCGCCTTCTTGTCGAGGCCGGCCTGGGCGATGTCGAGCGCGCGGGGGCGGGCCGGATCGGGCCGCTCCTCGGGCGGCTTCGCCAGGGCCGGCGCGCCCTCGGCCGCGGTGGCCTCGGCCGGCGCCCGCGGGCGGAGCGCCTTGCGCTTCGGCGCGGGCGGCTTGCGCGCCTGCGCGATCTGGTTGCGGCCCGGCTTCTTGCTGCGGAGCGGCCCGCCCTTCTTCTTCTTCGGCGGGGCCTTCTTCACGGCGGTCTTGCGCATCGTCGGTGGTGTCCTCGTCAGTCAGTTACGGATCTGTCCGTCGCCCTCCACCACGTACTTCTGGGTGGTGAGCTCGGCGAGCCCCATGGGCCCGAAGGCGTGCAGCTTGGTGGTGGAGATGCCGATCTCGGCGCCGAGCCCCAGCTCGCCGCCGTCGTTGAAGCGGGTCGAGGCGTTCACCATGACGGCGCTCGCCGTCACCTCGCGCTCGAAGCGGCGCGCGCTCGGAAGGTCCCTGGTGAGGATGGCCTCGGTGTGCAGCGACCCGTAGCGCGCGATGTGGTCGAGCGCGCCGTCGAGCCCCGGCACGACGCGGACGGCCAGGATCTTCTCGCCGAACTCCTTGCCGAAGTCCTCCGGCCGGGCCGGCACGGCCTTGACCGCGGCGCGGCGCAGGAGCGTGAGCGCGGTGGGATCGCAGCGCAGCTCGACGCCAGCCGCGGCGAGCGCGCGCCCCACCGGCGGGAGCAGCCTGGCGGCCGCCGCGCGGTGGACGAGCAGGCACTCGAGGGCGTTGCAGACCGCGGGGCGCTGCACCTTCCCGTTCATGGCGAGCGCCACCGCCTGGTCGACGGGCGCCGTGGCGTCGAGGAACAGGTGGCACACGCCCTGGTAGTGCTTCACGACCGGTACGCGCGACCGCTCCGCGACGGCGCTGATGAGCGACGGCCCGCCGCGGGGGATGGCGAGATCGATGAGGTCGTCGAGCTGGAGCAGCGCGAACGTCGCCTCGCGATCGGGTGTCGGCACGACCTGGGCCGCCTCGCGCGGGAGCCCCGCCGCGGCGAGCCCGTCGGCCAGCGCCTCGGCCAGCGCCAGGGAGGACCGGAGCGCGTCCGAGCCGGGCCGCAGGATGGCCGCGTTGCCGCTCTTCACGCACAGCGCGGCGGCGTCGACGGTGACGTTCGGCCGCGCCTCGTACACCATCAGCACGACGCCGAGCGGGATGCGGACCTTCTTCACCGAGAGTCCGTTCGGGCGGCGCCAGCTCGAGGTGACCTCGCCCACCGGGTCCGGGAGCGCCGCCACCTCCCGCAGCGCGCGGGCGATGCCGTCGAGCCGCTTCGGGTCGAGCGCCAGCCGGTCGAGGTAGGCGGCGCCCTGCCCTGCCTTTCGCGCGGCGTCCAGGTCGGCGCGGTTCGCCTCGAGGATGGCGCGCGACCGGTTCCCGAGCGCCGCCGCGGTCTCGAGGAGCGCCGCGTCCTTCTGCGCGGTCGGCGCGTGGGAGAGCAGGCGCGCCGCGTCGCGCGCCGCCTCGGCGAGGCGTCGCATCTCCTGCTCGAGGGTGGCTTCGGCGGCCTGCCGCATGGCGCTACTCCGGTCCCGCGTCGAGCAGGACCATGTCGTTCCGGTGGACGATCTCGTCCAGGTCCTTATAGCCGAGCGCCCGCTCGATCTCGCTCGTCTTGAGGCCTGCGATGCGGCGGACCTCGTCGGCGCCGTAGCCCGCGAGCCCCCGCGCGAACGGGCGCCGGCGATCCACCGCGATGTCGACCGGGTCTCCCACCCCGAACTGGCCGTCGACCGCTCGCACGCCCGAAGGGAGCAGGCTCTTCCCCCGCTCGGTGAGCGCCCGCGCCGCGCCGGCGTCCACCAGGATGAGCCCCTTTCCGCGCGCCGCGGCCGCCAGCCACCCCTTGCGGCCGGAGAGGCGCTCCGGGTCCGGCGGGAAGATCGTCCCGACCGCCGCCCCCGCCAGGAGGTCGGCGATCGCCCCCGGCCGGCGGCCGGAGAGGAGCGCGGTGGCGACGCCCTGGGCGGCGAGCTTCCGCGCCGCCCGGACCTTGGTCGCCATCCCGCCCACGCTGCGCTCGTTCCCGGAGCCGCCCGCGATCCGCTCCACCTCGGCCGTGACGCGCGGCACGACGTGGAGCATGCGCGCGCCGGGCTGGCCCGGGTCGCGGTCGTAGAGGCCCTCGACGTCGGTCAGCATCGCGACCAGCTCGGCCTCGACGCAGGACGCGACCAGCGCGGCGAGCGAGTCGTTGTCCCCGACCTTGATCTCGGCCACCGCGACCGTGTCGTTCTCGTTCACGACCGGCAGGACGCCCAGCTCGAGGAGCCGCGCGAACGTGCGGCGCGCGTTGAGGAAGCGCTTGCGGTTGGCGAGGTCCTCGGCGGTGAGGAGCACCTGCGCCACCTTCACCCCGTGCGGCGCGAACGCCTCGCCCCAGGCGCGGACGAGGTCCGGCTGGCCGACCGCCGCCGCGGCCTGCTTCGTCGCGATGTCCCACGGCTTGGCGCGCGAGCGGACGAGGCCGAGCTTCTCCGCCCCGAACGCGATGGCCGCCGAGCTGACGAGCACGAGCCGCCGGCCGCGCCCCACCTCCGCCAGCTCCGCCGCGAGCCGCGCGCAGTTCTGCGGGTCGAAGCGGCCGGTCGCGTCGGTGAGCGTGCCGGTGCCGACCTTGACCACCAGGGACTTCGCGCTGAGGAGCGTGGAGCGAGGCATGAGAAGGCCGCAGCATACAGCGGGCGCCCGGGAGGGGGGAGCGGACCGATGCGGCTGGCCGTTCTCGGAGGCGACCTTCGCAACCGTGGGGCGGGACGACGCGGCGGGTGGCATCGACGCCATCGCCGCCGAAAGCCCGCGGCGTGGGGCTCGTTCGTCCTTCGACTACGGCGCCGCGGAGAATCCGTTCGGGCTGAGCGTAGCCCCGCGCAGCGGGGCGTAGTCGAAGCCCGCCGCGGCGCCTACGCTCAGGACGAACGGACTCGTAGCGCGGGCGCTTGTCCTCCGCCCTCCGTCGCACGTTGGGAAGAGCGCCGCGCGGCTACGCCGTCTTCACCTTCGCCGCCGCCTCCAGGCCCAGCTCCGCGATCGCCTGCTCCCGCATCTTGAACTTCTGGACCTTGCCCGTGACGGTCATGGGGAACGCGTCCACGAACTTCCAGTAGCGCGGGATCTTGTAGGTCGCGATCTTGCCCTTGCAGAAGGCGCGCAGCTCGTCGGCCGTGAGGCTCGCGCCGGGGCGGAGCTTCACCCATGCCATGAGCTCCTCGCCGTACTTGATGTCGGGGACGCCGATCACCTGCACGTCCGCGATCTCCGGCTTCGTGTAGAGGAACTCCTCCACCTCGCGCGGGTAGATGTTCTCGCCGCCGCGCAGGACCATGTCCTTGATGCGGCCGACGATGTTCACGTACCCCTCGTCGTCCATCGTGGCGAGGTCGCCGGTGTGCATCCAGCGCCCGGCGTCGATCGCCTGGCGCGTGGAGGCCGCGTCCTCCCAGTAGCCGAGCATGACGGAGTAGCCGCGCGTGCACAGCTCGCCCGTCACGCCGCGGGACACCACCCGCGCGGTCGTCGGATCGACGATCTTCACCTCGACGTGCGGGTGCACGCGCCCGACGGTCGAGACGCGCTTGTCGAGCGGATCGTCGACCGCGCTCTGGGTCGAGACCGGCGACGTCTCGGTCATGCCGTAGCAGATGGTGACTTCCGGCATGTGCATCTCGCTCTGCACCCGCTTCATGACCTCGATCGGACAGGGCGAGCCGGCCATGATGCCGGTGCGGAGCGAGCTGAAGTCCGTCTTCTTGAAGTCGGGGTGCTCGAGCTCGGCGATGAACATCGTGGGCACGCCGTACAGCGAGGTGCAGCGCTCCTCCTGCACCGTCCGCAGCACCGTGCCCGGCTCGAAGCTCTCCCCCGGGTAGATCATGCAGCCGCCGTGGGTGGTGATGGCCATGTTCCCGAGCACCATGCCGAAGCAGTGGTAGAGCGGCACCGGAATGCAGACCCGGTCCTGCTCGCTGTAGCGCAGCGCCTCCCCGATGAAGAAGCCGTTGTTGAGGATGTTGTGGTGGCTGAGCGTCGCGCCCTTGGGAAAGCCGGTGGTGCCGCTCGTGTACTGGATGTTGATGGGGTCGTCGGGGTCGAGGGTGCGCTCGCGCTCGTCGAGCGCGCCCGCGCCCGCGCGCCGCCCCTCCTCCAGCAGCTGCCGCCACTCGTCGTCGATGACGAGCGTCTCGCGGTGCATGGGGCAGCGCTGCACGACCTCGCGGACCATCTCGACGTAGTTCGCCTGCCGGAAGCCGCGCGCGATGACGAGGAAGCTCGTGCCCGACTGCTTCAGCACGTGCTCCAGCTCGTGGGCGCGGTAGGCGGGGTTCACGTTGACGAGGATCGCGCCGATGCGCGCCGTGGCGTACTGCACGAGCACCCACTCGTGCCGATTCGGCGACCAGATCCCGACGCGGTCGCCCTTCTTGACGCCGCGCGCGAGGAGGCCTTGCGCCACGAGGCCCACCTGCTCCCAGAGCTGGCGGTAGGTCGCGCGGTAGCCCTGGTACGGGACGACCAGCGCCTCGCGATCCGGGAACCGCTCCACGGTCCGGCGCAGGTTCTGGCCGATGGTCTCGCCGAGTAGCGGGACGTCGCTGATGCCGTGGACGTAGGACGTGCGTGTCACGTTACTCCTCCGAGGAAAGGGCCGAGCGTATGCTGGGCCGCCCCCTCCTGAGAAGCCGAAGTGCTGGGCCGTGGCCGGATGGGGGGCGGTCCGTTATGCTGCCGATCATCGAATGCAGGACGTCTTCGGCAACACCCTCGGCCTCAAACCCTCCCAGCTCCACGCCCTCCGTCGCACCTACCGCCGCCGCGTCGGCGCGGAGGACGTCGTCTCTCCCGAGCTCGCCCGCCACCTCTCCGAGGTCTCGCTCGAGACGCGCCGCCAGATCGGGGTGCTCCTCGATCGCAAGGGAGACGTCCAGGCGGTGATCGTCGGCGACTCGCGCAAGCTCGAGCTGCCCGACGTCGGCCGCGCGCGCGCCGGCTCGCACCGCCTGCGCGGCCTGCGGCTCGTGCACACGCACCTGAACGGCGAACCGCTCACGCGCGACGACCACACGGACCTCGCGCTGCTCCGGCTCGACCTCGTCGCCGCCATCGAGGTGCTGGCGGACGGGCTGCCGGGCAAGATCCACTACGCCCACCTGCTGCCGGAGAATCCGTCCGGCGCGATGTGGAAGGACGAGGTCGCGGCCTCGGTCCACGACCTCGCCTGGGACGCCGCCTCGGCGCCGCTGGCGCTGGAGGACGAGTTCGCGCGCGCCTCGGCCCTGCGCCGCACCGGCGGGCGCGAGCGCGCGCTGCTGATCGGCTTCGGCGACGGGCGGAACCGCGGCCGGGCCGAGGCGGAGGCCTCGCTCGACGAGCTGCGCGAGCTGGCGCGCACGGCCGGCGTGGCGGTGGTCGACGCCACGCTCCAGATGCGGCGCGAGATCGACCCGCGGACGCTCATCGGCAAGGGCAAGCTGGAGGACATCCTGCTCCGCTCGATGCAGCTCATGGCGGACCTGATCGTCTTCGACTGGAACCTCTCGCCGTCCCAGGCGCGCGGCATCGCCGACGCGACGAGCCTCAAGATCCTCGACCGGACCCAGCTCATCCTCGACATCTTCGCCCAGCGAGCGCAGTCGGCCGACGGCAAGCTCCAGGTCGAGCTGGCGCAGCTCAAGTACCTCTACCCGCGGCTCGTCGGCCGCGACGAATCGCTCTCGCGCCTCGCCGGCGGGATCGGCGGCCGCGGCCCCGGCGAGACCAAGCTCGAGATCGACCGCCGGCGCGTGCGCGACCGCATCACCGGGCTCGAGCGGCGCATCGACGCCCTCTCGGCCAACCGGCACGTCCGCCGCAAGCAGCGCAACGAGCGCGGCCTGCCGGTCATCTCGATCGTCGGCTACACCAACGCCGGCAAGTCGACCCTCCTCAACGCCCTCACCGACTCGAAGGTGGTGGCCGAGGACGTGCTCTTCGCGACGCTCGACCCGACGAGCCGCCGGCTGCGCTTCCCCGACGAGCGCGAGGTCATCATCACCGACACGGTGGGCTTCATCCGGGACCTGCCGGCGGACCTCGTCAACGCCTTCCGCGCCACGCTGGAGGAGCTGGGCGACGCGCACCTCCTGCTCCACGTCGTGGACGCCGGCGACCCGCGCCAGGACGCGCAGGTCGCCGCGGTAGAGTCCATCCTGCGCGACCTCGGGCTCGACACGAAGCCGCGCCTGCTCGTCTTCAACAAGGCCGACAAGCTGCCGCCCGGCCAGGCGGCGGCGCTGGCGCATCAGGCCAGCGGCGTCGCGATCTCGGCCGCCCGGCGCGAGGGGTTCGACGAGCTCCTCCGCCGCTGCGACCGGATGCTGTGGGCGGACGGGAAGTCGCTGCCCGCCACCGCGCCGTGGGCGGCGCCGGAGGTGGCTGGCCCATCCTCTCCTCCCCCTCTCCTCGGCGCGGACAGGGCCGGGGAGCGGAACGGCGTCCCCGGCGTCGCGCCCGAGCCGGAACCCGGGCGCCTCTTCCCGGCGGCGGTTGCGCCGCTCCGCCGGTGATGCGCCTGGCGCGCCGCTTTCACACAGGGCCCTGATCGCATACCTTTCCCCGCCGATGCCGCGCCGCCCGCCGAAGCTCGCCCTCCTCACCGCGCTCGCGCTCGCGACCGGAACGGCCTGCTCGCGCGGCGGCGACCGGGACGTACGCACCCGGGCGCTCGCCACCTTCGCGGGGGAGGGTCGGCCGGCGGCGCTCGATCCCGACCGTCCGCTCGAGGCGCTGCGACTCTCGGGCGACGACGCCGCCGCGAGAGCGGGCTCCTTCGCCTGGGAGGCGAAGGTCGCCTGGACCGTGGCCAGGCCCGGCGCGGCGCCGGTGCACCTCGTCGAGCGCCACCGCATCCGCCAGCTCGCGACCGGCGAGTTCGAGGTCTCCGCCGACCTCGATCCGGGGGCGGGCCCCGGCTCCGGGACCGGCAAGCAGGTCGTCTACGCCGGCGGCATGACCTACGCGCGCGGCCAGTGGGCACCGTTCCGCGAGCGGCCCACCGACCGCGGACGCGACGCGCGCCGGTTCCGCGACGAAAGCTTCCGGATGGCCGCCGACGTCGCGGACCTGTTTGGCCCGGCGCTCTCCGCCCAACCCTCCGGCGAGGCGAGCTTCCTCGGGCGTCGCGCGCGCCGCTACGTGCTCTCCCTCGCCGACGCGGCGCAGCCGAAGCCGCCGCCTCCACCGGCGGCCCTGCCCGGCGGCAAGTACGATCCCGAGACGCGCAAGCGGCTCGACTTCCTCGAGGGGCGCGCTCCCACGGCGCTCTCGGGCGAGATGCTCGTCGACGCCGCCACGGGCCTCCCGCTCTCGATCTCGCTGCGGGGCGCGTTCTCGCAGCAGAGCGATCCGCAGCTCCGCGCCGACCTGGAGCTCGACGCGGCCGTTCGCGCGCTCGGCGGCGAAGTGGCCGCCGTGCAGGCGCCGCGCGGCGCCCTCGCCGACGAGCGGAAGCCGAAGGGCGTGGCCCGCGCGCTCGAGGCGGCCGGCCTGCGCCAGCGGGGCGCCGCTCCCGCCGAGGAGGAGGAGGCGCAGCCTGAAGAGTGATCGCCCGCTTCGGCGCGATTCCGGCTGCTAACCGTTCCGCCCGCCGAACCGCTGCCAGTCGACCATGAGGCAGCGGTCCTGCACCACGAGGATCCCCGCCTCGGCGAGGGCGCGGGCCGCCTCGTCGTGCCGGATACCGAGCTGGAACCAGACCGCCCGGGGCCGCAGCGCGAGGATGTCCTCGACGTGCTGCGGGATGTCGGCCGGTCGGCGGAAGACGTCGACGAGGTCCACTGGCGGCGGCACGTCCGCTAGCCGGCGAAACACCGGCCGCCCCAGGATCTGCTTCACCTCGGGGTAGTAGACCGGCACCGGGATCACGTCCACGCCGGCCTTGGCCAGGTAGTCCGCGACGTAGAACGCCGGCTGGTCGGCCTGTGCCTCGGTCTTGATGCCGAGCACGGCCACTCGCCGTGAGGAGCGGATCAGGTCGGCGACGCCTGCGTCGTCCTCGACGAGGTTCTGACGGTAGTCCATGCGCGCACTCGCGGTGGCTGCGCCAAGCTGCGCAGCACCTCCCAGATAACGGGCGGTTACAGTGGACGCTCGCCCTCATGGCGGCCTTCCTTGCGCCCGCCAGCCCGCTATAGCCGATTTCTGGACGCTCGAGCAGAGCCGCCTACGATGGACCGGACTCGAGGGCGGCGCGAGCCGCGGCGAAAGGGTGTGCACATGTCAGTCACGCGGCGCACGGGGACGGCGGTCGTGACGGAGCAGGCGGCGCAGTCCGCCCTGCGCCGCGGAGCCGCGCCCGAGCTCGACGCGACCGAGGAGCGCGCGCTGCGCATGCGGCTCGGCGCCTCGCTCCCGCTCTCGGCCCGGCTCGAGCGCATCGCGGTCGCGACCGACGCCGAGATCGAGCTGCTCGCGTACGAGATCGAGGGCTTCCTGAAGCTCAAGGCGCGCCGCGCCGCCGCGGCTGCCGCGCCCACCCGCGCCGCCGTCCCGGCCGCCTCTCGCACGAAGGAGAAGATCGTGCGGGCGCTCAGGAAGAAGTCCTAGGCGGCGCCGGCGGGGGACGAGCCCCCGCCCTACGTCCCACCGCGATCCCCGCGCTATCCCACCTCGAGCCAACCCTCTCCTCCGGAGGAGGAGAGGGCCAGGGAGAGGAGGCGGCGCTCACTCCATCCGCTTCACCAGCTCCTCGCCGCCGAGGGCGAGCGTCGGCTCCTCGCCGGCCCAGGCGCCGCCCGCCGCGAGCCAGCCTCCGATCACGTCGGCCGCGCGCGGATTCCTCCACCAGTCCTCGTCGCAGCGCTCGAGGAGCACCCGCCGCAGCGCCTCCGCGCGCGACGCGCCCGCGAGCTGCGCCGCGCACCGGCCCGCGTCGCCGTCGCGCGCGGCGAGCCCGCGGGGCCAGCTCGCCAGCGCCGCGCGAGAGAGCGCGTCGCGGTGCGCCTCATGCCAGGCCGCGCCGGACGTGCCGCGCTCGACCTCGGTCGCGACGCGCAGCGCGGCCGCCGCGGCGCGGAGCCGGAAGAGCTGGCGCAGCGCCAGGGCGCGGACGAGGTCGGGCGCGTCGCGCCGCTCGACCTCGAGCCGCAGGGCGAGGAAGCCGCGGTCGAGGAGCAGCCCCGAGAACAATGCACCGAACGTGAACGGCGCCGACGGGTGCAGCCGGTGAGGCTGCGCCGACGCCGAGGCGAGCGCCTGCCCTACGGCGTCGAAGAGTTGGAGCCAATCGCTCGCCCCACCTTGCCTTCGCAGCGCCACGCGCGCGCCGAGCGCGTGCGCCCCCGGCCACTGCGCTGGCCGGTCGGCGTCGTCGATCCGGACGCGGCCGAGCTGGAGCCGGAGCGGCTCGGCGGCGCGGGTGAGGACGATCGACAGCATGCCGCGCGGGAAGCGCCCCTCGAACCGGCGCGCCGCGAGCACGAACAGCAGATCGGCCCGCCCCAGATCGCCACCCGGCGCCGGCGCGAGCCCCGCCTCGCGGTTCGCCGCCCAGGCCAGCACATCCCGGTAGGCGTCGTCCGTGGCGGAGAGCAAAGCGTCCGCCTCGACCACCCGCTCCCAGTCCGGGACGAGGCCAGCCTCGCCGCGCGCGCGGGCGCGCTCCTCGACCGCCGCCTCGCGCGCCGGCTGCGCGGCCCCCTCGGCCACGGCGGCGCCGAAGGCGCGGCGCCGCTCGCGATCGGCCTCACGCGTCTGGCCCAGCTGCGCCTCGCCGAGCGGGACCGGACCGTCGGGTCCTTGCCCCATGGCGGCGGCCTCCGCGGCGCGCCACGCCTCCTCGCGCTCCGCCTGGGCGCGCTCAGCGCGGAGGGCCGCCACCCGCGCCGACAGCTCCGGCTCGCCGACCGCGAGCGCCGCCACGGAGTCGCGGTGCGCGGCGCGGGCGTGGGCGCGGAAGATCGGCACCAGCGCCGGGGCCGGCTCGAGGCCCGCCACGTGCCGGTAGCGCTCCGCCGCGAGCGCCACGGCGAGCGCGTCCACCTCGCCCCGGATCAGCTCCGTATCGACCGCGTCCATGACCTACCTCACCCACGCTGTGGCCCGTGAACGCGCCCGCGCCCGAGCCCGGGGCCCCTTGCGGGCTCGGTCTCGGGCTCGTTCACGGAAGATGCCCCGGCCGGGGAACAAAGACACTCAACATCGCGTTCTGACCAGCAAAATCTCAGGTGCCTGGCAGTCCGTACCCCCGACTGCTTGACAGGCGACCAGAGAAGTCTAATTTCCCCCTCGGAGATTTCTGACATGCCTCTCTACGAGTACGACTGTCCGAAGTGTGGTCGCTTCGAGGTTCTGCAGAAGATGTCGGACGCCCCGCTCACCCTGCACGCCTGCGGCAACGAGGTGAAGAAGGTGATGAGCGCGAGCGCGTTCTCCTTCAAGGGCTCGGGCTTCTACATCACGGACTACAAGAGCTCCTCCTCTTCCGCCCCCGCCTGCGAGAAGCCGAAGAGCGACGCCTGCGGCAGCTGCCCGTCGAACAAGACGGCCGCGTAGCGCCGGACCAACCACCAGCCCCCAGCTCCGTTGCGCCGCCTCTCCCTCCGCGTCACCGATTCCGACGCCGGCGCGCGCCTCGACCGATTCATCGCCGAGAAGGGCGCCATCTCGCGCGGCCTCGCGCGCCGGGCGCTCGAGGCCGGCGGCGTGTTCCTCGACGGCCGCCGCTGCAAGGTGGCGAGCCGCACCGTGCGTCCCGGACAGGCCGTGGTGGTGAACCTGGAGGAGTCCGGGCGCGCCGCGCCGGCCGTGGCGGCGCTCGACCGCGCCCGGCTGCTCTACGCGGACGAGCACCTCGTGGCGGTGGACAAGCCGCCCTTCGTCCCCGCCCAGCCCACGCTCACCACCGACCGCGGCGCGCTCCCGGAGCTGGTCGCGGCGATCGTCGGCTCGCCGGTCACGGTGGTGCACAGGCTCGACCGCGAGACCTCCGGGGTGACCGTGCTCGCGCGCACCCGCCAGGCGGCGGCCTCGCTGTCGGAGGCGTTCCGCGAAGGGCGACCCGAGAAGACGTACCTCGCGCTCGCGGCGCGGGCGCCCTCACCGCCCGAAGGTCGCCTCGACGCGGCGCTCGGCCCCGATCCCGCGCGGCCCGGCCGCCGCGCCGTGCTCGCCTCGGGGGAGCCGGCCGCCACCCGGTACCGCACGCTCCGGACGGGCGAAAGCGGAGCGGCGCTGGTCGAGTGCCGCCCCGAGACCGGCCGCACCCACCAGATCCGGGCCCACCTCGCGCACCTCGGCGCGCCGCTCCTCGGCGACCCGCGCTACGGGGGACCCCGGCGCGTGCTCGAGACGAGCGTGCCGCGCGTCATGCTCCATGCCCGGCGGCTCCAGCTCGCTCACCCCGCCACCGGCGCACCGCTCGCGTTCGAGGCGCCCGTGCCGGAGGACTTCCTCTCCGTCCTGCGGGCGCTCGTCGCGCCCGTCGACGACGCGCCGGAAGCCCCCTAGATCCAGCGCCGCGAAGATCGACGGAGCCGGGGAAACGTGGTCTGCTCCCCCTACTTCGGCGGGGGGCAAGCCCCCGCCCTACATTCGCGGGACGATTCCGTAGGGGGGCGGGTACACGCCGCCGCGTGCGCCGGTGGGTGATCCCGGGCCGCCGCTCTCGGGAGGAGGGGTCTGCATGGAGGCGAGGGAGCAAGCGGTGCATATGGAGGCCGCCTCGAAGCGCGGGCTCACGCCCTACATCGGACCGGAGACCACGCTCCCCGAGCTCACGCCGCGCGCGGTCATCCTGGGGACGCTGCTCGGGATGGTGTTCGGCGCGTCGTCCCTGTACCTCGTGCTCAAGGTCGGCCTCACGGTCAGCGCCTCCATCCCGGTCGCCGTGATCTCCATCGCGCTCTTCCGGCTCGGCTCCAAGGTCGGGGTGAAGGACGCGAGCATCCTCGAGAACAACATCGTCCAGACCGCCGGGTCGGCGGGCGAGTCGATCGCGTTCGGCGTGGGCGTCACCATGCCCGCCATCATGATCCTCGGGTTCGACCTCGAGATCACGCGGGTCATGCTGGTGGCCGTGCTCGGCGCGCTGCTCGGGATCCTGATGATGATCCCGCTCCGGCGGGCGCTCATCGTGGCACAGCACGGGAAGCTCAAGTACCCCGAGGGCACCGCCTGCGCGGAGGTGCTGAAGGCCGGCGCGACGGAAGAGTCGCGCGCCGCGGCCTCGCCCGAGGCGCGCGCCGAGGAGGAGCAACGCGGCGGGAGCCGCCTCTCCGCGCACACCATCTTCACCGGCTTCGGGATCGGCATCGCCTACAAGACGGTGATGGTGGCGCTCAAGGGGTGGAAGGACGTCCCCGAGAGGATCTTCGGAAAGCCCTTCGCCGCCGGCTCCATCTCGGCGGAGATCTCTCCCGAGCTGCTCGGCGTCGGCTACATCATCGGCCCGCGGATCGCGTCGACCATGTGCGGCGGCGGCGTGCTCGCCTACCTCGTGCTCATCCCGCTCATCAAGTTCTTCGGCGACGCCATCCCCGGCGCGCTCGAGCCGGGCACCATCCCCATCCGCGAGATGGGCCCGTCCCAGATCCGCAGCGCCTACATCCTCTACATCGGCGCGGGCGCGGTGGCCGCGGGCGGCATCATCAGCCTCCTCCGGTCGCTGCCCATCATCGCCCACGGGCTGCGCGAGGGGCTCCGCGACGTCGGAGCCGCGCGCGGCGCCGCCGCCGCCGGGCGGACGGAGCGCGACCTCCCGATGAAGCTCGTGTTCGCCGGGATCGCAGCGCTGATCATCGCGATCTGGGTAGCGCGCCCGCTGCACATGAACCTGCTCGGCGCCATCCTCATCGTGACGCTCGGCTTCCTGTTCGTGACCGTGTCGTCGCGGCTCACGGGCGAGATCGGCTCGTCGTCGAACCCGATCTCCGGGATGACGGTCGCCACCCTGCTCATCACCTGCCTCGTGTTCCTCGTCGTCGGCTGGACCGGCGGCGCCTACTACGTGACGGCCCTCTCGGTCGGCGCGGTGGTGTGCATCGCCGCCTCGAACGGTGGCGCCACGTCCCAGGACCTCAAGACCGGCTTCCTCGTCGGCGCCACCCCGCGGCACCAGCAGGTCTCGATCCTCGTCGGCGCGCTCGTCTCCGCGCTCGTGCTCGGCCCCATCCTCCTCCGGCTGAACGAGAGCGCCACCACCTTCGTCCCGGCGAGCCAGGTCGCGCCCGCCGGGCTCCGCGTCGATCCGACCACGCTGACGGGCGCGCGCGAGCGGCCGCCGGCGGCGCAGGTGGGCGGCGAGGCGCGCGACTTCCTCGTCTGGCACAAGACCGACGCGGTCGGCGGGCCGCCGGGGCGCTACCTCGTGGACGAGGCAGGCCAGGCGCTCTGGCTCATCGACCCCGGGATCAACGGCGTCTTCACCAAGCGCGCCGACGGGACCGAGGTCCGCAAGTTCGACGCCCCCAAGGCGACGCTCATGTCCTACATCATCAAGGGCATCCTCGATCGCCACCTACCGTGGGGGCTCGTCCTCTTCGGCGTGATGATCGCCGTCGTGCTCGAGATGGCGGGGATCCCGTCGCTCGCCTTCGCGGTCGGCGTCTACCTCCCGCTGTCCTCGTCGACACCCATCTTCATCGGTGGGCTCGTGCGCTGGCTGATCGACCGCCGGAACCGGCCGCGGCTCTTGGCTCGCGGGCTCACCGAGGAGCAGATCACGGCCGAGGGCGACAAGAGCCCCGGCGTGCTGATGGCCTCGGGCTACATCGCGGGCGGCGCCATCGCCGGCATCGTCATCGCGTTCATGGCCGGGGTGCTCGAGCCCGTGGACGCGCTCCTCACGAAGTGGTCGACGGCGCACAACCCCTTCTTCGCGGGCGGCAGGTCCGACCTGCTCTCGCTCCTGCCGTTCGCGGCGCTCACCCTCGTTCTCCTGCTCTCCGGCTGGGAGAAACGGGCGCCGGATCAGAGCGCGCCCGCGCCGTCGAGCCGATGAGCGCGGGCGACGCGCTCCTGGAGCGTGCGCGCCTGCCGCAGCGCCTCGACGAGGAACCGCTGCTCGAGCGGGTTGAGGCGGCGGGGATCGATCCGGTTGTCGAGCTCCTTCCCGGCCTGGCCCAGATCGTAGTGGTGCCTGAAGCGCAGCACCTGGACGTACTGGAAGGCCTCAATCCAGGCCTCGACCTGACCTGAGGGGATCCCGGAGCGCGCGCCCGCCTCGCGCAGGCGCTGCTCCGTGCTCGGCCCGGCGCAGCCGTTGGCGAGGCCCAGGATGCGGGCGGCGTCGACGAAGATCCGGATGGCGTCGCGCTTCAGCTCGATGGTGCCCGGCCGCTCTCCGCCCTTCTCCACCGCGAGGCCCCCCAGGAAGCCGAGGGGCGGCCGCGTCTCCAGGGCGTTCTCCGCCATGAGGGCGAGGAACCGGCGATCTCCGGGCGCGCGGCTCGCGAGCCACGCCTGCAGCGAAGCGCCCAGCTGCACGTTCCCGTAGACCGGGCGCAGATCGAAGAAGATCGAGGCGTGCAGGAGCGCCTCCGGCTCGGGCCGCTCCATCCACTGCGAGAACCGCCCGCGCCACTCCTCCAGGCTGAGGCACCAGGCCGGGTTCCCGGCCATGACCTCGCCCTTGCACAGCGGGAAGCCACACTCGGCCAGGGCGGCGTTGATGCGCCTCGCCATGGGGAGGAGTCGCTCGCGCAGCGCGTCCGGCGGCTCGCCCAGCGGCGGCTCGAAGACGATCCCGTTGTCCTGGTCGGTGCAGAGGGTTTGCTCCATGCGCCCCTCGCTGCCGAGCGCGATCCAGCAGAAGTCCGCGCCGGCGAGGTCCGCCCGCTCCACCTCCAGCTGGATGACGCGTTCGGTGACCCGGTCGTTCATGGCGGAGACGAGCCGGGTGGTCTGGCCGGCCGCGATGCCCCGCAGCATCATGAGGCGCGCCAGGTCTCGGATGCCCTGGGCGGCCTTGGCGAGCGCCTTCGTGTCGCGCGCGCGCCGGATCGCGTTCGCGATCTCCTCCGTGCCGCTGCGCTGCATCGAGAGCTGGCTCGCCACCGTCCCCATCTCGGCCAGCTGGGCCTGCTGGATCCGGCGCAGCTTCTCGAAGAAGCGGCGCGAACGCCGCTCGCACGAGGCGCGGAACTCCTCGTTCATGGCCTGGAGCGCGCGGAAGTCCTGCAGCGACAGCTCGGCGCACTCGGCGTCGATGCGCGCCCGGTAGCCGAGCACGGCGGGGCGCTCCTCGTGCAGCTCCTCGAGCGGGAAGCAGTCGCCGGCCGCGATCCCGGAAAGACTGCTCGAGAGACTGCTCTCCTCCCCGTGGCCCGGTGCGACGATCTCGACGGCGCCCGACCGCACGATGTGGAGGTGGTCGGCCTGCGCTCCCGACCCGAGCACGACCTGGCCCGCCGCGTGTCGGGCCGGCCGCGCGCGGTCGACGAGCCACTCCAGCTGGGATCGGGTGAGGAGCGAGAAGGGGCGACGCTTCGAGAGCGCGCCGACGAGGTCGGTCTGCTCCTCGCGCGCGACGGCCAGCGGCGGGCTCTGGGTCATGTCCCCTCCGGTTCGATGATGCCGCGAGCCGGCGTTCGTGACGTTTTCCAGGCTTTATTTGTCGCAGGCGCTCGATTTGTTGGGCCCCCCCGTTCGGACGCCACCTCTTCACTCGAAGTCCCTCGATCCAGGGACGTTCTTCGCGAGCCGGTCGCGAGAAACACACCCTCCGGTACCTCTTCGGGAAATTCCGACTTTACTGTCCGTACGGTTCGCTGATCGTGAATCAAGAGGGAGCCGCGAATGGGGGATACGCAGACGCGTCCGTGGGCGCGGTGCGTGCGGTCGCGGGGTTGTCGCGTTTGTCGCAAAGTGGAATCGCTCGGCTCCTCTCCGGGGGGGGAATCCATGTTCCGAGTGCGTTTTCACGCAGCGGCAGCACTGTCCGCTCGAGTCGCCACGGTTCTGCTCGCGATGCTGCCCGGCAACTCGCCGGCGCAGATCGCGGGCGACAACGTCAACATGGTCTCGGGCACGCAGTGGCCCGGAGGCGATCCCTTCCTCCAGCGACAGAACGAGCCGACGCTCGCGGTCTCGTCGGCGAATCTGCAGCACCTCATGGCGGGGGCGAACGACTACCGCTCCGTGGACATCAAGGTCCCCGACGCGGACGTGAAGAAGATGGCCGGCGACGCCTGGCTCGGGGTGTTCAAGTCCCTCGACGGCGGCCAGACCTGGAAGAGCGTGCTGCTGCCGGGCTATCCGCAGGATCCGGCCTGCCTGAGCGCGGCGCCGT
>Ga0306923_10000640_pt1 | contig 28089 bp, 22 predicted proteins | sample sta12Can44000108_FD_203841 | JGI IMG/M metagenome (GOLD analysis project Ga0306923, IMG submission 203841) | Lab enrichment of tropical soil microbial communities from Luquillo Experimental Forest, Puerto Rico - statanox.12C.anox.44.000.108 (v2)... | ecosystem: Environmental > Terrestrial >... | reverse complement strand
ACCGCCGAGGCGAGCCGCTCTGCGAAGAATGCCTCGTCCACGGGCACGTCGTCCCGGGTGAGGGTTCGCAGCGCGATCTTGGAGCGGGCAGACCAAAAGGCCTTGCCGAGGAAACGGCCGCGGCCGTCCTTCATCACGACGACCTCGCCGCCTTCCAGGCCAGCAGGTGCCTTCTCCACGTCGCCTCGGTAGATCCAGGGATGCCCGGCACCGAGGCGCTCGGCCCCGCGCCGGGTGATGGTCACGTTCGGTTCCATGGTCAGAGGGCGACCGGCTCGCGGAATGCGGGTTGCCCGTCCTCCTCGCGTACCCGGCACGCGGCCAGGTCGGGGTCGTGCTCGAAGAAGAGGATGCCGTCGTCCTCGAGCGCCTGGGCGAGCAGCATCTTCTTCTCCTCGAGCGTGGTGAGCGGATAGAGGTCGTAGGCCATCACCCACGGCACACGCAGGTGAGCCCGGGTCGGGATGACGTCGCTGCAGAACGTGAGGTGCGTGCCGTCGCCGTGGAACCGCGGCAGCTGCTGCGCCACGGTGTGGCCCTCGGAAAGCACGAGCTCCACGTCCGGGAAGAGCTCGCACTCTCCGTCGACGAGGTGCAGGCGCCCGGCGTGCTCGAGCGGCGCGAAGTTCTCGGCCAGATAGCTGCCCTGGTCTTTCTCGGTCGGGGCGTGCGCCCAGTGCCAGTTTCGTCGCTGCACGTGGAAGGTGGCCCGCGGAAAGGCGACCTCGAGCCGGCCGTCGCCGGCGCGGCGCGTCGCCCCGCCGGCGTGATCGAAGTGGAGGTGCGTGAGAATGACGTCGGTCACGTCGGCGCGGCGGAGCCCGCGCTCGGCGAGCGCCGCGTCGAGTCCGCCGCCGCGGTGGTCGAGGCCGTACCGCTCAGCGCTCTGCGCGTCCCACTTCTCGCCCATCCCGGCGTCGACGAGGATGCGCCGCCCGGCGTCCGCGTCGACGGCGAGCAGGCACCGCGCGGCGAGCCGGACGCGGTTCCGCGCGTCCGGCGAGAGCTGCCGCTCCCACAGCGGGCGCGGCACGGTGCCGAACATGGCCCCGCCGTCGAGCGCGAAGGTCGCCTCGACGAGCCCCGTCAGCTGGTAGCGGCCGAGTTGCACGCGCTGGAACCTAGACCAGCGCTGCGCGGCGGCGCAACCGAGCAGCGCCCGACCGCGTGAGCGGGCGTCGCGCACGGGCTGCCCTCGCGGACCCGGCGGCGAACTCGAGGACGAGGGTGCACCGCGCACCGCCACCGTGGACGTGAGCGCGTCTGCGCCGTCTTCCGCGTGCTTTCGCCTGGCGAGCAGGGCGACCCAGGTGGGTCCCTGGTCTCGTGGTCATCCAACGAGGACCAGGGCGCGAACGCGCTCACCATCGCGGCCTGGGGCCTCGGGGTCGCCTTCTCCGCCCCCTACGACTGACCGCTACCTCGCGCGCTCGTACTGGACCGGCCACGCCGCCTGCGCATGCACGCGCGGCGCGGCGTGGAGCGGCCAGTACGGATCGCGCAGCAGCTCGCGCGCGAGCAGGACGAGGTCGGCCTGGCCCGTGCGCAGCACGTGCTCGGCCTGCTCGGGCGCCGTGATCATCCCGACGGCGCCGGTGGCGATGCCGGCCTCGCGCCGGATCCGCTCCGCGAACTGCGCCTGGTAACCCGGGCCGACCGGCACCTTCGCCGTCGGGACGAGGCCGCCCGACGACGCGTCCACGAGATCGACGCCCAGGTCCTTCACGGTCCGCGCGAGCGCCACGGTCTCGTCGGCGGTCCACCCTCCCTCGGCCCAGTCCGTCGCCGAGACGCGCAGGAGGAGCGGCAGCTCCTCCGGCCACGCCTGCCGCACGGCCGCGGTGAGCTCGCGCACGAACCGGGTGCGGTGCTCGAGCGAGCCGCCCCACCGGTCGTTGCGCCGGTTCGTGAGCGGGGAGAGGAACTCGTGCGCGAGATAGCCGTGCGCGGCGTGCAGCTCGATCACGCGGAACCCCGCCTCGCGCGCCCGCCGCGCCGCAGCGACGAACGCTTCGATCACGCCCGCGATCTCCGCCTCGTCGAGCGCGCGCGGGACGGGGTGCCCCTCCGCGAACGGGATGGCGCTCGGCGCGACCACCTCCCACCCGCCGTCGGGGGGGCTGAGCGGCGCGCCGCCCCGATCCCACGGCGCGCGCACGCTCGCCTTGCGCCCGGCGTGGGCGAGCTGCAGCGCCGCGACCGCGCCCTGCTGCTCGACGAAGCGGACGATGCGCGCGAGCGGCGCGATCTGCGCGTCCTGCCACAGCCCGAGATCGGCCGGCGAGATGCGGCCCCGCGCCTCGACCGCGGTCGCCTCGAACACCACCAGGCCGGCGCCGCCCACCGCGCGGCTCCCCAGGTGAACGAGGTGCCAGTCGTTGGCGAACCCGTCCTGCGCCGAGTACTGGCACATGGGCGAGATGGCGATGCGGTTGCGCAGCGTGACGCTCCGCAGCTTCAGGGGATCGAAGAGCATTTACGGATCTGAGTACTGCCGGCGAGGCGACGCAAGCACAAGTTGTCGACATGGCCACCTCTCCGCGCTCCGTGATCGTCCTCGGCGCGGGCGCCGCTGGGCTCGCGGCGGGGCGAGCGCTCGTCCGGGCTGGGCTGAGGGTGACCGTGGTCGAGGCGCGCCCGCGCTGGGGTGGACGGGTCGACACCCGCCGTGATCCCCGCCTCGGCGTGGTGGTGGAGGGCGGCGCCGAGTTCGTGCACGGGCGGCCGCCGCAGGTGGCGCGCCTCGCGCGCGAGGGTCGGGTGACGCTCCGCGAGGTCGACGGGCGGGTCGTGGCGCTCGACCGCGGCCGGCTGCGGCCGGCGGATCGCGCCTTCGCGCGGATGGAGCGGCTGCTCGAGCTAGGCGACGGTGAGGGCCCATTCTCGGAGGTGCTCGCGCGGCCCGAGGTGCGCCGCGCTCCTCGGCTCGAGCGCGAGCTCGCCCGCGGCTTCGTCACCGGCTATTACCTCGCCGATCCCCTCCGTCAGGGCCGCGCCTCGCTGCGCGCCATGACCGAGGCGGAGGAGGCGATCGAGGCCGATCGCACCTATCGCGCCGTGGAGGGCCAGGCGGCGCTCCTCGCGCCGCTCGCGCGCGCCCTCGAGCGCGGCGGCGTGCTCCGCCTCGGGACGCGTGCCACCGAGGTGCGCTGGCACGCCGGTGCGGTGGAGCTGCGCGCGCGAGGCCCGGCGGGCGCGCAGCTCGCTCCGCTCGGCGCCGAGCGGCTCGTGTGCACGCTGCCGGCCGGCCTCGTCGCGTCTGGCGCGATCCGCTTCTCCCCCGACCTGCGCGCGCATCGACGGGCGGCGTCGCGGCTGCAGATGGGACCCGTCGTGAAGGTCCTGCTGCGGTTCCGGAGCCGCTTCTGGGCGGAGCGGGGGGGAGCGACCCCGCCGTGGCCAGAGCTCGCCTTCGCGCTCGCTCCCTCCATGCAGGTCCAGACGTTCTGGACGCTCCAGCCGCTCGACGCGCCCGTCCTGGTGGGCTGGGCCGGAGGGCCGAACGCGGCCGGGCTCACCGGCCGCCCGTCGCGCGCGGTGATCGGCGCCGCGCTGGCGACGCTCGCGCTCGGCTTCGGCCGGCCGCGCGCCGCCCTCGAAGACCTGCTCGACGGCGCCGAGGTGGTCGACTGGTCGGCCGACCCCCTCGCCGGCGGCGGCTACGCCGTGTTCCCGCCTGGGACCACCGGCGTGCCGGACGAGCTGGCGCGTCCGGTCGACGGCACGCTGTTCTTCGCCGGCGAGGCGACCGTCCTCGGGGCCGCGGGCACCGTGCACGGCGCGGTCGAGAGCGGCGAGCGCGCCGCGCGGCAGGTCCTGGCGAGCTTCCAGTGGTGAGGCGAGGTCGTCAACTCTTGTCGGGTCCGAGCGCACGCTCCGCCGCGCCGAGTAGCGCCGCCGTCCCGATCGGCTTCCCCGTGGCGTGCTGCATCCAGAGGCCCGGCGTCACGGACCCGAAGCTCGCCATGCGCTCGAACTCGGGTCCGAGCGCCTTCGCCGCCGCGAGGTGCTCCTCGATCTGGGACGCGATGAGGTGGCCGAGCGGGTAGTCGGGCAGGTAGAGGAAGCTCGAGATCATGTGCGAGTAGATCGCGAGGAGCGGCACGTCGCGCACGCCGAAGACCGGCGCGTACCAGCGGTTCCACAGCTCGCGCGCCAGCCCCAGCGTCGCCTCGCGGAGCTCCGCCGGCGTCGCCTCCGGGTGGGCGTACATCCAGCGCCACACGCCCGTGTCGAGGAGCGCCACGCCTGCGATCTCGTACGTCGTCCAGAGGTCGTTGAGGGCGAGCAGCCGCTTCGCCTCCGGATCCGGAGGCGGGAGCCCCAGCACCTCGAGATCGCGCGCCTGGAACACGAAGGCGAGCGCCTCGGTGAAGGCGGTGTTCGGGACGCCTTCGAGCAGCGTGTGATCGACCTCGTAGAGCGAGAAGACCTGCTCGACGTTGTGGCCGAGCTCGTGGATGGCGATGTTGAAGCCCTTGTAGTCCATCCCGTCCTTGCCGACCCGCGTGCGCAGGCGCGGGAAGTCGCCGCGCCTCGCCGCGCCGAGCGCGTGGCCCGAGCCGCGCGCCGGCTCGACCACGATCCGGTCGGCGAGGAAGCGCGCCTTGTCGGGCGCGAAGCCGAGCTTGCCGAGGATGGCGGGCAGGTCCTTCTGGAACGCCTCCACCGTCGGATAGCGCTGCTTCGTCATCCGGTCCAGCTCGGCCTCGCTGAACTGCGCGCGGGGCCGGAAGCCGTCGTACCAGACGTCGAACGGCTCGAGCTTCCGCCCGAGGCGCTGCTCGATGAGCTTCGCGACGCGCGGCACGAGCGGAGAGGCAAGGATCTCCTCCAGCAGCGCCGTGACGCGCGCCTCGGGGATCTCGCGCTCGAGATCGAACTTGCGCGCGATGTGGGTGGGAGCGATGGGCGAGTAAGGATCGGCCGCGCGCGCGGCGTGGAACGTCTCGAGGAGCCGCGCATAGCGCGTGTCCGGCTCGCGGTCCGCGGAGGCGCGCGCGGGCGGCGCGGCGCCGGTCTCGATGGTGTCGCGCGGCGCGGGGCTCACCGAGTTCGTGTACGGGTCCCAGTCGAGGAGCGGCGAGTTCACCACCGCCGCCGGGATGGTCTGGGTGACGATGCGCTCCATCACCTTCTGGATCGCGCGCTGCCGCGCGATCCCGTCCTTCGACGCGTAGTCGGCCTTGATCTGGTCGCGGAGGTTCCAGTGGCTGAGCAGGCGCATGCCCTTCGGAAAGAGCCGCTTCCCGTCTACGAGGACGTGATGCATGTAGACGTTGTCGTCCGCGACGTAGATCTCGGCGTCGGCCGACGCCCTGGCGATCTGCTGGTTCACGGCGGCCGGCACGCGCCGCGCGAAGCGGCCGGTGAGGCGCGCCTCGGCCCACTGCCGCCGCGTCCAGCGCGCGCCGTCCCGGAGCCGCTCCTCGAGCGTGGTCAGCGGGAAGTTGAGCAGCGCCACGAAGGCGAGCTTCGAGTCGAAGAGGTCGTCCGTGAGGTGTGCGCCGGCGTCGAACGCCTGCAGCAGTTCGTCGACCGGCTGCATGGGGCCGAGGTCGAGCACCGCCCACCGGGAGAGGGTCCGGTTCTGCTCGACGAAGCCTCCGTCGAGCGCCTCGAGCGACTGCTCGAACCGGGCCAGCAGCGCGTCGAGCCGCGCCGGGTCGGACACGAACTGTGCCTCGAGGAAGCGCTGCAGCGCCACCGCGTCGCCGTCGGAGGGACGCCACGCCGCGACCACCTGCGCCACGCCGCGCTCGGCGCGGGCGCGCTGCCCTGGGCCGTGCTTCGCGACGAGCGCGGCCGTGGCCTGTGCGGCGGCGCGAGCGAGGGCGGGATCGGCAGGGGTCATGGCGGCGGGGCCGGCGGCCAGCGAGAGCGCGAGGAGGGCGGTCAACATGGAGTGGATCACACTTTAATGCGCCAGACGGGTCGCGTCCCGCGCTTGACGCCGCGGTGGCGCGCGCGGCATGAGGACGCGGTCCGCCATGAAGACCACCCACCGCCGCCTCACGGTCGTCGCTCTCCTCCTCGGCATGTTCCTCGCGGCGATGGAGATGACGGTCGTCTCGACCGCCATGCCGACCGCCATCGGCGACCTGGGCGGCCTGCACCTCTACGCGTGGGCGTTCGCGGCGTACATGCTCGCGGCGACGGTGACGGTCCCGATCTACGGCAAGCTCGCCGACCTGCGGGGCCGCAAGCCGGTCATGCTCGTCGGGCTGGCGCTGTTCCTGATCGGCTCCTTCGCGTGTGGCCAGGCTCACTCGATGGCCATGCTCATCGCCTTCCGCGCGCTGCAGGGCCTCGGCGCGGGAGCCATCCAGCCCATCGCCCTCACCATCGTGGGCGACCTCTTCAGCGTGCACGAGCGCGCCCGCTGGCAGGGGATCTTCGGGGCGGTCTGGGGGCTCGCCGGTCTGCTCGGTCCGCTCCTCGGCGGCGCGCTCGTCCACTACCTGTCCTGGCGCTGGGTCTTCTACGTCAACCTGCCGCTCGGGCTCGGCAGCGCCGCCGTGCTCTCGATCGCGTACCACGAGCGCGTCGAGCGGCACGAGCATCGGCTCGACCTCGGCGGCGCGGCGTTCCTCACCGCCGGAGTGCTGGCGGTGCTCGCCGCCGCGCGGTCGCGAGAGGCGGCCGCGGTGGCCGCGCCCGTGGCGGTGGTCGCCCTGGGCGCCTTCCTCTGGGTCGAGCGCCGGGCGAAGGAGCCGCTGGTCCCTCTCGAGCTCTTCGCCGAGCGCGTCATGGCGGTCGCGTCCGCAAGCGGTGCGCTGGTGGGCGCGGCGATGATCGCGACGGTCACCTACGTGCCACTCTTCGTGCAGAGCGTCGTGGGCGCGTCTCCCACCGCCGCCGGCAGCGCCATCGCCCCGATGGCGATCGGCTGGCCCATCGCCTCGGCGCTGGGTGGAAGGCTCCTGCCGCGGCTCGGTTACCGGGTCCTCATCCGCGGCGGCCTCTTCCTCACCGCGGTCGCCGCAACCGCGATGGCCCTGCTCCTCCGCCCCGGCGTGGAGGTCGGTACCCTCCGCCTCGTCACCGCCGCCTACGGCCTCGGGCTCGGCTTCGCGAACACGCCGCTCGTCATCGCCGTGCAGTCGAGCGTGCCCTGGAACCGGCGAGGCATCGCCACCGCCAGCACGATGTTCTTCCGCACCATCGGCGGGACCGTGTCGGTGGGCCTGCTCGGCGGCGTGCTGGCGGGGGCGCTGACCGGGAGCGGCGCGCGGGCCGCCGAGGTCGAGCGGCTGCTCGGGCCGGAGCGCGCCACGCTCGATCCAGCGATCGTGCGCGGGCTCGCCTCGGCGTTGCAGGCGGGCATGGGCCGCATCTTCTGGACCATCTGCGCGGTCGCCTTCGCCGCCTTCGCGGTCAGCCTCGCGTTTCCAGGCCTGCGCGTGCAGGCCGGCGCACACCCCGCCTCCAAGGAAAGTGCCGCCGAAGGCCGACCTCGGTTATCCTGAGGCGATGCCACCCCGGAATCCAGGCTCGCTCAAGCGACAGAAGGAGCTGGCGCGCCAGCAGAAGCAGCGCGAGAAGCGCGAGGATCGCAACGCGCGCAAGGAGGCGGCGAAAGACCGCCCCAAGGCGCCGCCGGGTGTCGACCCCGACATCGCCGACATCATCCCCGGACCGCAGCCGAAGCTGGACGAGGAGTAGCGGCGCCGCCCGCCATCGAAGACGACGCCCGCCGCGCATCCAAGGGATGCGGGCGGGCGTCGTTGCTTAGATGCGCGAGACGGCTATGGCTAGTAGGTGAAGACGCCGGCCACGTCCTCGGTCTCGGAGAGCTGGACGAAGGTCGTCCCGAGCGGCATCGAGTCCTTGATCGCCAGGATCCGGAGCTGGTAGGTCATCCCGGCCTGGAGCGCCGTGCCCGCGTAAGTGACCGAGTTCGTCGCCGCCGCAGCCATGTCGTGCGACCAGATCTGGTTGCCGAACGAATCGAACACCAGCACGCGGTACGTGGCCGCCGACGAGTCGACGCTCCCCTTCTGCCAGGAGAAGGTCGGCGTGGCGGTCGTCACCACCGCGGGCGTCGCGCTCACGGGCGTTCCGCCGATGGTGAGCAGGTCGACCGCCGGGATGATCTTGAAGCCGGGGGGTGACCCGACCACCTGGCCGCCCTGGATCGTCACCAGCGGCGCCGCGGTGTTGCCGGTCCCGGAGACGTCGCGCACGTCGCCGTCGAGGCCGAACGCGGCCAGCACGACGTACTTCCCGTCGGGCACTCCGGAGAAAGTATACGCGCCGCCAGCCGCGTCGACGGTGAGCCCCGGGGGCGTCTCGCCGCGATCGAGGTTGGTCACGTAGGTCGACTGCACGACGAGCGTGACCTGGATGTTCGAGCTCGCGCCGTTGTTGAAGATGAGGCCCCCGCTGAGGGGGGCGCCCGTCCCGCTGCCGAGCGCGAGCGTCGCGACCGCGTTGTCTCCCGCGACGAGCGCCGCGGTCGTGACCGGCACGTAGTTCGCGCCCTTCGTGTAGGCGGTGACGACGTACTGCGTCCCGGGCGCGAGGTTGAAGATGGCGTAGCTCCCACTCTCGTCGGCGACCCCCGTGAATCCGGTCTGCGGGCCCGCGCCGCCCGGCGCCGGCTCCGCCACGACGAGCGCCCCCGCCCCCGACGAGGGCTTCGCAACACTGCCGTGGAGGGAGGCGGTCCCGCCGCCGGTGAGCGGCAGGAGCTGCACCGCGGTGAGCGTCCCGGAGACGATCCAGCTTCCGCTCACGAGGGTGGCGCTGGACAGGTCGATGGGCAGCGCCGTCCGGACGCCGCCGGGGAACGTCTGGTAGCCCTGCTTGTCCGCCCGCAGCGTGATGAACGCCTGGACCGGCTTGCCGGTCGCGTCGCGCGTCGCGCGCACCTTCAGCTGATACGCGCCGTTCGTCTTCCCGTCGTTCGCCGTCACGGCGACGGTGGAGAGCGGCGCTCGATTGGCGTCGAGCGCGACCACGCGCGCGTCGTTCAGCAACGTCGCGGGGGTGGTGGTCGGATCGGAGACCGTGCCGCTCACGAAGACGGGCGAGAAGCACGCCGGGGCGCCGTTCTGCACGGGTTCGCAGACCTGACCGCTGCTGCAGCCCGTCTGGGCGGTGGGATCGCAGGTCTTTTGGTCATTGCCGCCGCAGGCGGCCATCGTCATCAGCAGCGCCGTGGCGCAGGTTGCAAGAGCTCGCATGAGTACCTCCGTGGTGCACGGACGGTACCCCCCAGTCCCACGTTCGCGCTACGGAGCGATACGCCCACATCACCTCACGTCGTGGGTGAGGAGGACGCGATTCACGAGATCTCTCAGGTCTGCCGCGCCGCCGCGAACCCGCGCTCGAGGTCGGCGATCAGGTCCTCGACGTTCTCGATGCCGCACGAGACGCGGATGAAGCCGTCGGCGATGCCGAGCTCGTCGCGAGCGGCCTTCGGCACCGAGGCGTGCGTCATGATCGCGGGGTGCTCGATGAGGCTCTCCACGCCTCCGAGGGACTCGGCCAGCGCGAAGATGCGGAGGCTGGAGAGGAACGCTCGCGCCGCGGGGAGCCCGCCGCGGATGACGAACGTGAGCATCCCGCCGAAGCCCTTCATCTGCCGGGCCGCGAGCGCGTGCTGCGGGTGCGACGCGAGGCCGGGGTAGGTGACCTTCTTCACCTGCGCGTGGGCCTCGAGGTAGCGCGCCAGCGCGAGCGCGTTCTCCGCGTGTCGCGCCATGCGCAGGTGGAGCGTCTTGAGCCCGCGCAGGACGAGGAAGCAGTCCAGGGGGCCCGGCACGTTGCCGACCGCGTTCTGCAGGAACTTGAGGCGGTCATGGAGCGCGTCGTCGCTCGTCATGATCGCGCCGCCCACCACGTCGGAGTGGCCGTTCAGGTACTTGGTGGTGGAGTGCGTGACGACGTCGATGCCGAGCTCGAGCGGCCGCTGGAAGAAGGGGGTCGCGAAGGTGTTGTCGACCACCGTCCGGGCGCCATGGGCGCGCGCGATGGTGGCCACCGCCCGGAGGTCGACGATCTTGAGCATTGGGTTCGTCGGGCTCTCGATCCAGACGAGGCGCGTGTTCTTGCGCAGGCCGCGCTCGACGTTGCGCGGGTCGCTCATGTCGATCTGCGTGACCTCGACCCCGTGCCGGCGCCAGACCTTGTCGAGGATGCGGAACGTGCCGCCGTAGAGATCGTCGGACGCGAGGATGTGGTCGCCCGCCTCAAGCAGGTGGAGCAGGGCGTCGGTCGCGGCCAGCCCCGAGGCGAAGGCGAGACCGTGGCGGGCGCCCTCCAGCGCCGCCAAGCACCCCTGCAGCGCGTCCCGCGTCGGGTTCTGGGACCGCGAGTACTCGTACCCCTTGTGCTCGCCGGGCGCCGACTGGGCGTAGGTCGAGGTGAGGTACACGGGCGTCATCACCGCGCCCGTGGTCGGGTCGGGCCGCTGCCCGGCGTGGATGGCCAGCGTCTCGAATCCCAGCTTGCGGTCGTCGGTCATAAATAGATTCTAGCGGCGCGCGTCGGAAGAAGGTGAGCCCACCGGGCGCGCCGCGCGGGTGGGGGTTCGGGGGAGGCGGCGCCCCGCCTCCCCCGGTAGGGCCCGCGGGGAGGGCCCGTGCCTTGCGGCTTTCTTGCAAGGCACGGAGCCTTCCCCGCGAAGTGCCGCGCAGCGGACTCCAGTGAGCTGGCTCGTCACTGCTGCGGAGCGGCACTAGCGGAGCTTCTGGCCGAGGAACTCGATGAGGTCGATCTTGGTGAGGATGCCGGTCACCCGATCGCCCTCCTTCACCACCGCCACGTTGTCGTCGTTGAAGATGTCGCGCAGCCGCGCCACGGGCGTATCCGGACCGACGACGCCCTGCAGCGGCTGCACGAGCGGCTCCACCACCTCGGACAGCCGGTGCTTCCCCTCGATGAGGAAGTTGAGCAGGTCGTACTCGTGGATCATCCCGGTGCAGCGTCCATCCGCGTCGATCACGGGCATCTGGGAGATGTCGTGGTCCTTCATCTTCTTCACCACGACCTCGACCTTGTCGGTCTTGCGCGCGGCGATGACCTCGCCCCGGCGGCCGCCCAGCACGTCGCGCACGGTGGAGGCGCCGAGGCCCTCGCCGCCGTTCGAGACGGGGAAGCCGTTGTCGCGCATCCACTCGTCCGAGTAGAACTTCGAGATGTAGGAGCGGCCGCCGTCCGGCAGCGGCACCACCACCACCTTGCCCTTGCCGAGCTCGCGCGCCAGCTGCGCGGCGACGTGCACCACCGCGCCCGAGCTCCCGCCGGCGAAGAGCCCCTCCTCGCGCGCCAGCCGCCGCGCCATCGCGAACGCCTGGCGGTCGTCGAACTGGCGGACGTCGTCCATGACGGCGAGGTCCATCGCGCCGCACATCATGTCCTCGCCGACGCCCTCCACCTTGTAGCCGCGGGGCTCGGAGAGCTTGCCGGTCTTGAACATCGAGTAGTAGACGGAGCCCACCGGGTCGGCGCCGACGTTCAGGATCTTCGGGTTCTTCTCCTTGAAGAACCGGCCGCAGCCGCTCATCGTCCCGCCCGTCCCGATACCCGCCACGAACGCATCGAAGCGCCCGCCCGTCTGCTCCCAGATCTCGGGGCCGGTCAGCCGGTAGTGGGCCTCGACGTTGTCGCGGTTGTGGTACTGGTTCAGGTAGAAGCTGTTGGGTGTCTCGGCGGCGATGCGCTTCGCGACCGAGTAGTAGCTCTCGGGCGAGTCGGCCGGGACGCTCGTGGGCGTGACGACCACCTGCGCGCCGAACGCCTTGAGCGTGTCCTGCTTCTCCTTCGACATCTTGTCCGGCATCGTGAAGATGCAGCGGTACCCCTTCACCGCCGCCGCCAGCGCCACGCCCACCCCGGTGTTGCCGCTGGTGTTCTCGACGATGGTGCTGCCCTTCTTGAGCAGCCCCTCGCGCTCGGCCTTCTCGATGATGCAGAGGGCCATCCGGTCCTTGATGGAGCCGCCCGGGTTCAGGTACTCGAGCTTGACGAGCACGGTCGCATCGTCGGGGCCGACCACCTTGTTCAGGCGGACGAGCGGGGTGTGGCCGATCGCGGAGAGGACGTTCTCGTGATAGGGCATGCGCCGTCCGTATAGGCGTGCGTCGAACGGGGTGTCAAATGAAGGATCCGGTGATCGAGGAGCGCGCACGGCGGGCGGTCTGCCGCGCCGCGGGAGCGGGCTTCGGCGCCGCGCCGGTGCGGAGGCTGGCGGGACACGCCTCCATGCGGAGCTACTGGCGCGTCGGGACGTACGACCCGGCCGGCGGCGGCGCGCGGCCGGCCTCCTACGTCGTCATGGTGATGCCGCCCGACGCGAGACCCGAGGAGGTCACGAACGGCGAGAGGCCGGCGGTCGATCCGTTCCTCGACGTCCAGCGCTACCTGTCCGGGCTCGGCGTGCGCGTGCCCGGCATCGCCGCCTTCTACCAGGACGACCCGCGCGGCGGGCTCATGGTGCTCGAGGATCTCGGCGACGAGATGCTGGAGACGAGGCTCCTGGCCGGGGACGATCGCAGGAGCCTGTACGAGGCCGCCATCGACCAGCTGGCGCGGCTGCGCGCCGCCGCCGAGCGCGCCCCGGGCGGCTCGATCGCGTTCACGCGCAGCTTCGACCGCGACCTGTACCGGTGGGAGCTGGACCACTTCCGCGAGTGGCTGCTCGAGGCGTGGAAGGGGGCGCGTCTCTCGCCCTCCGAGCGGGAACTGGTCGATCGCGAGTTCGAGCGGATCGCGGCGACGCTCGAGGCGGAGCCGAAGGGCTTCACGCACCGCGACTACCAGTCGCGGAACCTGATGGTGCTGCCCGGCGGCGCCCAGGCGGTGATCGACTTCCAGGACGCGCTCCTCGGGCCGCGGCAGTACGACCTCGTGGCGCTCCTGCGCGACAGCTACGTCGAGCTCGAGCCTGGGCTCGTCGAGGCCATGCTGCGGCGGTACCTCGACCGCTTCCACGAGGCGGGCGGGCCGCGCTTCGAGTACGCGCCGTTCCGCGCCGTCTTCGACCTCCTCACCGTGCAGCGGAAGCTCAAGGATGCCGGGCGGTTCGTGTTCATCGACCGCGTGAAGAAGAACCCCGGCTTCCTGGTGTCGATCCCCGCTTCGCTCCGGTACGTGAAGGAAGCCTTCGCCCGGCGTCCCGATCTGTGCGAGCTCCAGGACGTGCTCGGCAGGCACGTCCCCGAGATCGCGGCGTAAACAGGCAGCCCAAAAAAAGAGGAGGCGGGGCGCGCGGCCCCGCCTCCCTCCCCGCAAGCCCGCGGGGCTTGTTCGCTACTCGGCGCCGACGCCGAGGTACGTGCGCAGCTTCTCGTCCTCGAACTTGGCCTGGGCCAGCGGCTCGGGCGACAAGAGCGAGACGAGGATACCGACCGCGAACGCCGCGCTCATCGAGATGACGCACGGGTTCTTGAGCGGGATGATCGCCTGCGAGTTGTGGAAGATGTCGACCCACACCGTCGGGCTGAGCAGGATCATGCCGACCGACAGGAACGCGCCGGTGAGCATCGAGGCCACCGCGCCCTGCGTCGAGAAGCGCTTCCACACGATCGAGAGGAACAGCGACGGGAAGTTGGCGCTCGCCGCGATGGAGAAGGCGAGGCCGACCATGAAGGCGACGTTCTGGCCCTGGAAGAGGATGCCCAGGCTGACCGCGAAGATGCCGAAGACGATGGTGGCCATCTTGGCCGCCTTGACCTGCTCCTCCTCGGTCGCCTTCCCCTTCTTGATCACCGAGACGTAGATGTCGTGCGAGTAGGCCGACGCGCCGGCGAGGGTGAGGCCGGCCACGACGGCGAGGATGGTGGCGAACGCGACCGCGGCGATGAAGCCGAGGAACGGCGTGCCGCCGAGCGTGAGGGCGAGCACCGGAGCGGCCATGTTGCCGCCGGCGTCGATGGCCTTGATGGCCGCCTGGCCGCCCGGGATGAGCACCGCCGCGCCGAAGCCGACGATCGGGATGATGATGTAGAAGTAGCCGATGAGGCCGGTGGCGTAGAGCACGCTCTTCCGCGCCGCCTTCGCGTCCGGCACCGTGTAGAACCGCATCAGGATGTGCGGCAGGCCGAGCAGGCCGAGCATGAGCGCCAGGCCGAGCGAGATCGCCTCCAGCGGGTTCTTCGCCAGCGCGCCGGGCTCGAGCATCTTCTGCCCGTACTCGTGCGCCACCTTCGCGTAGAGGTCGGTCGGGGCGCCCACCTTCGCCAGCACGAGCACGGTGAGGAGCGTCACGCCGAAGAGCAGCAGGCCCGCCTTGATGATCTGCACCCAGGTCGTGGCGAGCATGCCGCCGAAGAGCACGTAGGCGAGCATCACCACGCCGACGATGATCTCGGCCCACAGGTACGGGATGCCGAACATGAGCTTGATGAGGTTCCCGGAGCCCACCATCTGGGCGATGGTGTAGAAGAGCACCGTCAGGATGCCGCCGATGGCCGAGGCGATGCGCACCGGCGTCTGGGTCAGGCGGAAAGCGACCACGTCGGCGAAGGTGAACTTGCCGAGGTTACGGAGCGGCTCGGCGATGAGGAACATGAGGGCGGGCCAGCCCACGAGCCAGCCGGTGGCGTACACCATGCCGTCGTAGCCCTTCAGCGCGACCATGCCGGAGATGCCGAGGAAGCTCGCGGCGGACATGTAGTCGCCGGCGAGGGCGAGGCCGTTCTGGGCGGCGGAGACGCTGCGCCCGGCGGCGTAGAACTCGCTCGAGGTCTTGGTCTTCTTGGCCGCCCAGTACGTGATCACCAGCGTGATCGCGACGATGATGAAGAAGAAGAGGAGGGCGGTGTTGTTGCGCTCGCCGAGCTTGTAGTCGGCGGCTTGAGCGGCGACGGCGAGGAGCTGCTGTGCGGACAGAAGCATCGTGGGAGCCTCTCTCGAATTGGGAGGGGGTGAGCGGTGGCTACTTCCGGAGCTGGTTCTTCAGGCGCTCGACCTCGGGGTCGTAGCTCTTGTTGGCCCAGACGACGTAGAAGGCGGTGAGGACGAACGCGACGATGATCACCCCGACGCCGATGGGGATGGCGTTCGTCGTCACCTCGCCGATCTTCGCCCGCATGAAGTCGGGGGCGTAGGGGATGAGGAGGATGTACCCGTAGTACGTGACGAAGAGCAGGACCAGCAGCACCATGCTCACCGTCCAGCGCAGCGAGACGAGCCGCTTGAAGTCCGCGGACTCGATCACCTCCGATGCGGATTTGTGGATCTTGGGTTCGGCTCTCGAGATGGTGCGTGCCGTATCCGCCATTGACTCGTCTCCTCCGGTCTGGAGCGGCCCGTGGGCCGGCTCGGAAGCGATGATTTGAATTACCCCGACTGCAGTCCTCGGTTCTCCCGCTGCGCACAACACCCACACGCGCTAAGATCCGCAATTGACAAGGATCAAGTCACATTTCCTGTGGGTGAGACACTCATGACATGCCTGCGGCATTACGTCATGACGCAGCGAGTCGAAACGCAATATTTATCGTCGCGGTCGCGCAAAACGCGTCGGGCTGCGCGCGGCACCGCGCAAGAACGCTGTGGTTCCCGCGTCCGGGGCATGGCGCCGTGACGCTGCACCGCTGACCGCGGGCCGATCCTCGGCCATGAAGCTCGCGCTCCTCGCCGATCTCCACTCGAACCTGGCGGCGGTCGAGGCGTGTTTGTCTCACGCCGAGGCCCACGGCGCCGAGGCGCATGCGTTCCTGGGGGACCTCGTCGGGTACGGGCCGGAGCCGGATGAGGTGCTCGACCTCGTGGCGGGGCATGCCGCGCGGGGCGCGCTGGTCGTGGGCGGCAATCACGACGCCGCGGTGGTCGATGGGCGGACGGAGACGATGGACCGCACCGCGGCGGCGGCGGTGGAGTGGACTCGTCGCCGGATCTCGGAGCGGGGGCGGAGGTTCCTGGCCGGCCTGCCGCTCGTCGCGCGGCGCGACGACGCGCTCTTCGTGCACGCCAGCGCCGCACACCCGCGGGCGTGGATCTACGTGAGCGATCAGCTCCGCGCGGCCGAGAGCCTGGCCGCGAGCGACGCGACGTGGGTCTTCTGCGGGCACGTCCACGTGCCCGCGCTGTATCACGCCACCACCGCCCGTCACGCCGCGCACTTCGCGCCGGTCCCGGGTATCGCCATCCCGGTCGCGCCGCGCCGGCGCTGGCTCGCCGTGGTCGGCTCGGCGGGGCAGCCCCGCGACGGAGACCCGGCCGCGTGCTACGCCCTGTTCGACGCGGCCGCCGCGACGCTCACCTTCTACCGCGTGCCGTACGATGTCCGAGCCGCGGTGGCGAAGGTGCGCGCGGCGGGGCTCCCCGATCGGCTGGCGCTCCGCCTCGAGCACGGAAAGTGAGGACGAGCCTCTGATCGAGCTCCCGCAGCCGGGCGACGTCGTCGGCGGCTTCCGCGTCGGGGAGCGGCTGCACGCCGGCGGCATGGGCGTCCTCTACGCGGTGAGCGGCCGCGACCCGGGCTTTCCGCTGCTCATGAAGGTGCCCCGCCTCGGCCCGGGTGAGCCGGGCGAGGCGGTGCTCACCTACGAGATGGAGCAGACGGTGCTCGGGGCGCTGCGCGGCCCGCACGTGCCGCGCCTGGTCGCGGCGGGAGACGTGGCGGAGCAGCCTTACCTCGTCATGGAGCGCGTGGAGGGGCGCTCGCTCAAGGAGTGGTCCGATCGCGCGCCGCTCCCCGCCGCCGAGGTGGCGAGGCTCGGGGCGGCGGTCGCCACGGCCCTGCACGCGCTCCACGAGCAGGAGGCGGTCCACCTCGACCTCAAGCCGTCCAACGTGTTGCTCCGCCCCACGGGTCAGGCGGTGCTGATCGACCTCGGGCTGGCCGCCCACGCCCACTACCCGGACCTGCTGGCGGAGGAGCTGCGCCGGCCCATCGGCTCGGCTCCCTTCATCTCTCCGGAGCAGGTGCTGGGCATCCGCGGCGATCCGCGCTCGGACGTGTTCGCGCTGGGCGTCATCCTGTACGAGCTCGCCACGGGGCAGCTCCCGTTCGGCGCGCCCACCTCGCCGGCGGGGCTCCGCAAGCGGCTGTTCCGCGACCCGGTGCCGCCGCGGGCGCTCCAGCCGACCGTGCCCCCCTGGCTGCAGGAGGTGGTGCTGCGGTGCCTCGAGCCCGACGCGCGCGCGCGGTACGCGTCCGCCGCGCAGGTCGCCTTCGACCTCGTTCACCCCGACCAGGTGGCGCTCACGGAGCGCGCCGGCCGCCTGCGCCGCCGCGCCGGGTTGCGCGAGCTCTTGCGCTGGCTGCGCGCCGCCGGGCTCGAGCCCACGCCCCCGCCCCGCCCCTCCGCCCAGCTCTCCACCGCGCCCATCCTCCTCGCCGCCATCGCCACCAGCCACGGGAACGAGGCGCAGTTCGAGGCGCTCCGCGAGGTGGTGTCCCGGCTCCTGGCGCAGCGGGGCGAGACCCGCCTCGCCTGCGCCACCGTCGTCCGCCCCGCTCCGGAGCTGGGCGGCTCGGCCGAGGAAGCCGCGAGCGAGCAACGCATCAAGCACCTCGTGCTGCTGCGCCACTGGGCCGGGCCGCTGCGCCTCCCGCCTGGCCGCGTCTCGTTCCACGTCCTCGAGGCCGCGGATCCCGCGGCGGCGATCGTCGACTACGCCCGCGTGAACCACGTCGACCACGTGGTCATCGGGGCGCCCCCGCCCGACCTGCCGTTCAAGGGGCTCCTCGGGACGATCCCGACCAAGGTCGCGCTCGAGGCGCCCTGCACCGTGAGCATCGTGCGGCCGCGCGGCGGGCGGTGAGGCCTTACCTGACCCGTGAACGCGCCCGAGTCCGAGCCCGAGCCCGGACCATGCCGGGCCCGGGCTCGTTCACGGGCTCTCGGGCCATCACGCGTGGTGGATCTCGCGGTCCTTCGTCTCCGGCAGGGCGATGGTGCCGATCACGGCGGTCATGAGCGCCACGACGATCGGGTACCAGAGCCCGAAGTAGATGTCGCCGGTCGCGGCGACCATGGCGAAGGCGATGGTCGGCAGGAACCCGCCGAACCAGCCGTTGCCGATGTGGTACGGCAGCGACATCGAGGTGTAGCGGATGCGCGCCGGGAAGAGCTCCACCAGCCAGGCGGCGATGGGCGCGTACACGAGCGTCACGTACATGGCGAGGAGCCACAGCAGGAAGATCACCATCGGGCGGTTGATCTTGCTGGGGTCGGCCTTGGTCGGATACCCGGCGGCGTCGACCGCGGCCGTCATCTTCTTCTGGAACGCCGCGTTCTGCGTCTTGAACTCGGCGGGCGGGAGCTGACGGCCCGGGAAGCTCGTGACGACGACGTGGTCGCCGATGCGCGCGCTCGCGAGCGTGCCGGGGGGCGCCGCCACGTTCGTGTACGGGATGGCGCGCTTGGCGAGGAAGCTCTTCACGAGGTCGCAGGAGGTCGTGAACTGGGTCTTGCCGATCGGGTCGAACTGGACGCTGCAGTCCGCGGGATCCGCCACCACCGTGACGGGGTTCGCGGCCTCGGCGGCCGCGATGTCGGGGTTGGCGGCCTTGGTGAGCGCCCGGAACACCGGGAAGTACGTGAAGGCCGCGATCACGCAGCCAGCCATGATGATGCGCTTGCGGCCGATCTTGTCCGAGAGCGCCCCGAACACGATGAAGAACGGGGTGGCCAGGACGAGCGCGATGGCCACCAGGATGTTGGCGGTCGAGGGGTCGACCTTGAGGTTCTGCTGCAGGAAGAACAGCTCGTAGAACATGCCGGTGTACCAGACCACGCCCTGTCCGGCCGTGCCGCCGAGCAGCACGAGCAGCACGATCTTGAGGTTGCCCCAGCGCAGGAACGACTCGGTGAGCGGCGCCTTCGAGGCCTTCCCCTCCGCCTTGATGCGCTTGAAGACCGGGGACTCGCTCAGCTTGAGTCGGATGTAGACCGAGATGGCGAGCAGCCCCGCGGAGAGGATGAACGGGATGCGCCAGCCCCACGTGTCGAAGGAGGGCCCGAGCGCGTTGCGGCAGGCGAGGATGACGAGCAGCGAGAGGAACAGGCCGACGGTGGCGGTGGTCTGGATCCAGCTCGTGAAGAAGCCGCGCTTGCCGGGTGGCGCGTGCTCGGCGACGTAGGTCGCCGCGCCGCCGTACTCGCCGCCGAGCGCGAGACCCTGCAGGAGCCGCAGGCCGATGAGGATGATCGGGGCGGCGACGCCGATGGTCGCGTACGAGGGCAGCAGGCCGACGATGAACGTCGACAGGCCCATGATCATGATCGTGACGAGGAAGGTGTACTTCCGGCCGATCATGTCGCCGAGCCGGCCGAAGAAGATGGCGCCGAAGGGCCGCACCGCGAAGCCAGCCGCGAAGGCGAGCAGGGCGAAGATGAACGCGCTCGTCTCGTTCAGCGAGGAGAAGAATTGCTTGCCGATGATCGCGGCGAGCGAGCCGTACAGGTAGAAGTCGTACCACTCGAACACGGTGCCGAGCGACGACGCGAAGATGACGAGCCTCTCCTCCTTCGTGATACCGACGCGCGCGCCTGGGGCGAACGGAGCCTTCGGCGAGGCCATCGTGGTGGACGCCATGCGGTTCTCCGTCAGCTGGGGACTTCGTTAGACGAGCCGTAAGAAGAGTCGAGCCGTCCACATAGGTTGGGCCCTCAACCCGTGGAAGGGAGGGCCCCATTTGACTAAAATCAAATTTGATCCCGATGCGGGGCGGCGAGCACGACCGATAGCGCGAGCGGGACCAGCTCGAAGACCGCGGCCCACCCGAAGAGCGGGCCGACGCCCCCGAAGCGGTCGTATCCCCACCCCGCGAGCTGGTAGCCCACGGCGTTCCCCGCCCCGAACACGACCGCGGCGTACAGGGCCTGGCCGGTCGCGCGCAGTGGCGACGGAACCAGCGCCCCCATCGCCTGCATGCTCGCGCCCCAGAAGAGGCCGAAGGTGAGCGCGTGCAGCAGCTGGAGCAGGACCAGCGCCGGCGCGCTCCCGGCGCGCGCGAGCAGCGCCCAGCGCAGCGCCGTCCCGGCGAAGGCGACGGCGAAAACGACGCGCGCGCCGAACCGCCGCGCGAGCCTGGGGTAGGCGAGCAGCGCCAGCACCTCCGACCCGACCCCGGCCGTCATGGCGAGTCCCGTGACGCTGGCGGGGAGCGCCAGGTCGCGCACGAACACGCCGAAGAGGAGGTGGAAGGGAGCGCAGGCGCCCCAGTGCACGGCGCACGCCGCGAGCAGCGCCAGGAGCCGGCGGTCGCGGAGCAGCGCCAGCGCGTCGCGCGCGCGCGGGCGCGGGCCGGTCGAGCCGGGGGTGTCGAGCCGCCTCGCCGCGAGCGCGTAACCGGCCACGCAGAGCGCCATCGCCCACGGGACCAGACGATCGGCGGGGCGATCGTGACGCGCCGCCAGCAGGAGCCCGAGGCCCTGCGCCAGCGCGATGAAGCCGAGCGAGCCGAAGAGGCGGATGCGCGTGTACTCCGCGCCCGGACCGCGGCGGGTCCACTCCAAGGTGACGGCGTCGGCGAGCGGTACGACCGCGCGCTCGGCGAGCGACTGCAGCAGCACCACCGCCCCGAGCGCGAGCGGGGTGCGCGCCCAGGGCAGGAAGGCCGCCGCCCCCAGCGACCAGGTGGAGGCGAGGGCGAGCGCCCGGCCTGGAGCGCGCAGCCGGTCGGCCACCGCCCCCCAGGCGAGCGCGACCGGCGCCGCGAGCAGCGGGCCGATCATCTGCACCGACCCGATCTGCTCCCCGGAGAAGCCGAGGCCGCGCAGGTAGGCGGCGAAGAAGGGCAGGTTGGCGCCCACCGCGCCGTAGTACGCGAAGTAAAAGAGGCGCAGGCGGGAGGCGGTCGACATCGGTTAGTGGCGCGCGTCAGAAGGCATTAGAGTCGGCGTCTACCATGGAACCCATCGTCGGGATGGTCCTCTGTGCCGGCCTCGGCACCCGGCTGCGGCCGCTCACGGCGCGCCTCCCCAAGCCCGCGGTGCCGGTGTGCGGGCTCCCGCTCGTCCGTTACGCGCTGGCGCTGCTCGCCGGCGCCGGCGCGCGGCGGGCCGTCGTCAACGTGCACCACCTGCCCGACGCGATGGCCGCGGCGGCGCGGGCGTCGGCCGGCGCGCTCGGGCTCGACCTCGCCGTCTCGCGCGAGCCCGTCATCGCCGGCACCGGGGGGGCGCTGCGCGAGGCGCGCGCGGCGCTCTCCGGCGCGGCGGCGGTGGTGGTGGTGAACGGGGACGTGCTCTTCGACGTCGATCTCGCCGCGGCCGTGCGCGCGCACGGCGCCTCCGGCGCGCTCGCCACGATGGTGCTCATGCGCATGCCGGCCGGCGGCGGCTATGCCGCGGTCGAGACGGATCGGACCGGGGCGGTGCGGCGCATCGCGGGGCGGTTCGGGCCGGGCGGCGAGGGCCTCACCCCCTGGCACTTCACCGGCGTGCACGTCCTCGCCCCCGAGCTCCTGGCGCGGGTTCCGGCCGAGCCGTTCGAGCTCGACGTGAACCGCCACGTCTACCCGCCGCTCATGGACGCGGGCCTGGTCCGCGGCCACGTGGTCGAGAGCGCCTGGGACGATCTCGGCACGCCCGCCCGCTACCTGGCCGCCAACGAGGACGTGTTGAGCGGCCGGTTTCCCCTCGCGCGGTTCCACGGCGCGAGCCCGTTCGCCGGCCACGAGCCGTCCGGTCACCCCGGTGTCTGGCTCGGGCCGGGCGCCCAGGTCGACCCGAGCGCGGTGCTGCACGCCCCCGCGCTCGTCGGGCCCGGCGCGCGGATCGAGGCGGGCGCGACGGTGGGGCCTTCGGCCGTCGTCGGGGCCGGGGCGCGCGTCGGCGCAGGCGCGCGCGTGGCGCACGCGGTGGTGTGGGAGGGCACGGACGTCCGGCCGCGGGAGGAGCTCCTGCGCGCCGTCGCGGCAGGCCAGGAGCGGGTGACCGCAGCCTGAGGCCGCCGCCCTTGCCCCCCGCCGCGCCCGTGAAGAGCTTGCGAGCCGTCGCGGAGAGGGGGACCTCATGCGGATCGGGATCATCGGCTCCGGCAACATCGGCGGGACGGCGGCGCGGCTCTTCGCGGAGGCGGGGCACGAGGTGGTGCTCAGCCACTCCGGTGCCCCGGCGACGCTGCGCGACGAGGTGGCGAAGCTCGGGCCGAACGCGCGCGCCGGCACCGTGGAGGAGGCTGCGCGGTTCGGGGACGTGGTCCTCCTCGCGCTGCCGTGGCGCAACCGCGCCTCGCTCCCAGCGCGCGCGCTCGACGGCAAGATCGTCATCGACGCGACGAACCCGTACACCCCCGACTTGAAGGTGTACGACCTCGGCGATTCCACCTCGAGCGAGGAGGTGCTGAAGGTCGTCCCGCGGTCGCGGCTGGTGAAGGCGTTCAACACGCTCTTCGCGAAGGACCTGGCCAGCCGTGGGCGCAGGGACCTCCCGCTCCAGGACCGGACCGTGCTGGTCATGTCGGGTGACGACGAGGAGGCGAAGCAGGCCGTGGCGGGGCTCATCCGCGATATCGGCTTCGCGGCGGTGGACCTCGGCGAGCTGCGCGAGGGCGGGAAGCTCCAGCAGCCCGGGTCCCCCATCTACGCGAAGACGCTGCGCGCGGCGGACGTCCCTGCGGCGCTCGGGATCGAGGACGCGGAGGGCGAGGAAGAGCAGCCGCCGCGGTGAGTTCCCGTCGAACGCGGCGGGGCGAGGGGGACGGAACGCACCGTCACCACGGGTGATCGACCCTCTCCCTCACCGGGGTGAGGGGAGGGAGTCGGGGTCGCACCGCGTCGGCTACGCCGGGCCGGCGGGCTGGCCGCAGCGGTCGCAGAAGCGCGCCGGCGGCGCGAGCACGTTGCCGCACGCGGCGCAGGTACGCCCACCGGGCGCCGTCGCGAGACCCGGAGCGATCGGCACTGCCGACCCCTGCGGCGGCGGCACGGCGCGGCGCGCGCGGAGCGCGTCCCCGATGGCGCGGTGATCTTCGAACAGCTTCACGGCCTGGAAGGCGAGCAGCACGATCCCGACCAGGAACCACCAGGTCAGCAGCCCGCTGATGAAGAGCGCCTTGTGCGTGCCGTCCGACGTGAGCACGGGCGCGATGGCGTGGCGCCGCACGACGTCGGCGCGGAGCGCGAGCAGCTCGAAGAGCGTCAGGACCGTGAAGGCGACGGCCGCCAGGTGCGCCGTGAACCCCGGGACGCCGCCGAGCGCGTGCAGCGGGCCGCCGATGAGCCCGAGCCCGATGGCGAGCCAGAACCAGGTCGTGAAGCGCGAGGGCCGGCCGGCGAGCACCTGGTAGGCGACCCCCGCCTGGTAGAACTTCACGATGGGATAGATGCCCAGGGTGACGACGCCCAGCCCGAGCAGCGCCCCCGTCGACACGGGCTCCATCCCGTCCGGCAGCGCCGTTGGCTCCGCCGGGGTCGGGGTCGGGGTGGTCGCGCTCGAGGTCGGGTTCGCCGCTCCCCCGCCCGGCGGCGGGCAGGTCTCCGAGAGCGCCGGCGCCGGAGTCGTCGGCAGCGCCATCGCCACCTCGGGCACGTTGTGGACCGCCTCCCACCCTGGCATCCCCGATCGCCAGACGCGAGCCTCCCCCCGCAGCGTCCCGGAGCGGATCAGCTCGACGAGCGCCCCGTGCTCGACCGGTCCTGCCTGCCGACCCTCCCATTCGTACCACCAGATCGCGTCCGCCATCGCCGCCTCGTCTACCCTCCGCGTCAGCGGTGGACCTGCGCCAGGACGCAGGTGATGTTGTCGACGCCCCCCGCCTCGTTGGCGGCGGCGATGAGGTCCTGCACCGCGCTCGCCACGTCCCCTCGTGCGCCGCGCAGGATGTCGGCGAGTTGCGGGTCGGGCACCATCCCCGAGAGCCCGTCGCAGCAGAGCAGCACCTGATCCCCTTCCTCCAGCGGGACCCGAACCAGGTCGACCGCGAGGTCGTCGCGCATCCCGAGCGCCCGCACGATGACGTTCTTGTGTGGGAAGGCGTCGATCTCGGCGGGGCTGAGCCGGTGCACCTTGATGTAGTCGTTGAGGAGGGAATGGTCCTCCGTGAGCTGGGTGAGGGCGCCCCTGCGGTACAGGTAGGCGCGGCTGTCGCCCACGTGCGCGACGAGCGCCTCCGGCGCGCGATCGGAGAACCAGGCGGTGACGAGCGTGGTGCCCATCCCGCGCAGCCGCTCGTCGGCCCGGGCGCGCTCGCGGATGCGCAGGTTCGCGAGCCTCACGCCCGCGATGAGCCGGTTCTCGTGCTCGCCGCGGTCCGGCTCCTCCGGGGACGGCCAGGTGGTCTCCTCGCCGCGCCCGGTCAGCCGGAAGAACTCCGCCATCTCCTCCACGGCCAGGCGCGCCGCCACCTCGCCCGAGGCGTGGCCTCCCATCCCGTCCGCCACGCACAGCAGCCGCTCCTCGAGGAGGAGGAGGAACGCGTCCTCGTTGTGGGCGCGGCGAAGCCCGACGTGGCTGTCGCCGGCGGCGGTGAGGCGCATGGGGACCCGTCCAGGGAGGCGGGGAATCTACCCGTGGGCTGCCGGGCCGGTCAACGCGATGTGCGGGGGCCGGAGGGCTATCGGGGTCAAGGCATGACCAGCCGGACGGGCGGTCCGGTGCGGACGCGCGTGGTGCGCTCCGCCTGCTCGAGGTCGCCGTCGATCGTGAAGCGCAGCGGCCCGTCGAGGCGGAGGTCGCGGGTGACCGCGTCCACCGCCAGCGTCCGCCGCCAGGGCCGGCCCGCCCAGATCTGGGGCAGGCGCGAGGCCACCTGCAGCGCCGAGCCGGTCACCCCCACGGCGTGGAAGAAGCCCGGCTGCTCGTCGCACCGCGAGAAGGGAGTGAACCCGAACCCGATCTCGGGGATCGCGCCCGCGAGCACTGCGAGGTAGGGGCCGTCCGGCCAGTCCTCGCCGTCGGCGCTGACGCGCAGGGGCTCGCGGACGGTGAGCGCGGAGGCGAAGCGGCCTCCGACGAGCGCCGAGCCGACGGCGCGCACGAGCAGCGCGGCGGCGGTCGCGGGGGCGGCGTGGCCGGTACCGTAATAGGCGTCGAGGAACGTGACCACCGCCCCGGTCCCGAACAGGAAGCCGAACTGGGGTGGCGCTCCGTCCGTCTCCACCGCCAGGAGGTCGCGCTCCACCGTGCGCCAGGGCTGGCCCGACCGCCGCCGCTCGAGGAGCCCCCGGAGGACCGACTCCGGGGTCCCGCGCAGCTGGTGGGCGTCGGCGACGGTGTTCATGGCGCCGCCGCGCAGGAGCGCCACCGCGGGCAGCGGCGCGGTTCCGTAGGCGCGCACGAACGCGGTCAGGACGACGTGGCCGGTCCCGTCCCCGCCGCTCACGCCCAGGACGTCGATGCCGCGCGCGCGGAACCGCTCCACGGCGACCGCGAGCTCGGCGTGCGTGGAGGCCTCGACGAGCTCGCCCTCCCCGCCGAGGAGCGCCCTGAGCCGCTGCGCCGTCCCGGGGGCGCGGACGTTCCGTCGTGACCGTGGGTTGTAGATGATCCCGATGCCGCCCATGGGCTGGTGGCCGTGCCCTCCCGGCGCCCGACTCTGAAGCGCGGCCCTGCTCGGGTCAAATCGAAAAGCGGGCCGTCGAGGGCACCCCGAGCCCGTACCCGCGCCCGGCACGGTCCGGGCTCGGGGCTCGCTCTTGGTCACATCGCCGGGTGGCGAGGAGTGCTCTCGCGGTACAATCCGCCGGCGATGGCCCTCCTCGACGAGCCAGGCGATCTGGCCCAGGTGCCGCTGGCGGCGGTCCTCATCGAGGCGCTGAACCAGCGCGCCACCGGCGTCCTGACCGTCGAGCACGGCGGCGGCACCTCGCGCGTGTACCTTCGCCATGGCATCCCGGTCGGCGCGCAGTCGTTCTCCGGGTTCAGACCGCTCGGACAGGCGCTGCTCGCGGCCGGTCTCATCGACGTGGACTCCCTGAGCCGCAGCCTGGCCGAGATGGCGGCCAGCGGCCGCCCGCAGGGGGAGGTCCTCGTCGCGACGGGCGCGGTCACCCGCGAGCAGGTGGACCGCGCCTTGACGGAGCAGCAGGGCGGATACCTGCGCCAGATCGCGACCCTCGGCTCCGGCCGGCTCTCGTTCGACGCAACGGCACCGGTGCCGGCGTGGACCCAGGGGATCCGCATCGCCCCGCTGCAGGCCATCGTCGATGCGCTGGAGCAACCGCAGGCGGCGCCGCTCGTCATCGCCGCGCTGCAGCCGGTCGCGACCACGCCCCTCACGCTCACCACCCGTGAAAAGTCCCTTCGCACGGCCTTCGGGTGGAGCGCGGCCGAGGCGGCGCTGGTGGATCGGCTGCGATCGCTCCCCACGCTCGAGGCCTTCTTCGCCGAGCCCGGCGTCGCGCCGGAGCGTGCGCGCGCCATCCTCGCCGCGCTGCTCCTGCTCGGGCTCGCCGCCGGCTGCGGCAGGGGCGGCGCCGCGCCGGAGCCGGTGCCGGATTTGGTGGTCGAACTGGCCGATCTGGAGGGAGAGCCCGTCGATCGGGCCGAGCCCGCGGCGCGACCCCGACCGGCCCCGAGCGCGCCCCCCGAGGAACGCGCCCCCGGCGCGACGCCCCTCACGCCGGCGCCCGTCGGCCGGCGCAGCGATCCCGAGGAGGCGCGGCGGCGGCGCCAGCGCCTCCTGCAGCGAGCCATGCAGAACATGGGGGTGGGGCCGCTCTCTGGACACGCGCCGCCCACGCGGGAAGCCGCTCCGGCCACCCCCGGGCGCCCCGCGCCCACTCCGGCCGACGAGGAGCTGCGCCGCGCGTTCGAGGCGGTCGATCCGCGGGCGCGCTCGGCCGATCTGTTCGAACGGCTCGGGATCGGGCGCGGTGCGACGCGCGAGCAGGTGAAGACGGCCTATTTCCGGCTCGCCAAGCAGCTCCACCCCGACCGCTTCGCCTCGCCAGGGGTGGCCGATCTCGCGCCGCGCGTGAAGGACCTCTTCGCCGCGGTGAACGAGGCGTACGAGGTGCTCTCGGACGACCGGCGCCGCGCCGACTACCTGGCGCGCGCAGCCGCGGACCACGGCGTCGCCGCGCCGACCGGCGACCCCGCGCAGGCCGCCATCGACTTCCAGAAGGCGGAGGCGTGTGCCCGCACCCGCGACTACGCCCGGGCCCGCGGCCTCTACGAGGCGGCGCTGCGCGCCGACCCACGAGCGGAGTACCAGGTCGCGTACGCCTGGACGTTGCTGCAGGACCCGCGGGGCGATCGCGCCCGGGCGAAGGCGCTGGCCGAGGCGGCGCTCCGGGAGCCGGCCTGCGTCGACCGCGCCGCGCTGGTCGGCGCCCTCCTCGCCCGCGACCAGGGCGACGACGAGGGCGCCGAGCGGCTGCTCCGCCGGGCCCTCGACGCAAACCCCCGCAATGTCGAGGCGGAGCGCGAGCTGCGCGCGCTCGAGGCGCGTCGCGGCCGGCCTCGCGCCTCGAAGCTGCCCGGGCTGTTCCGGAAGAAGTGAGCGGGAGGCACAGCCGGCGCCTTGACGCCTCCACGCGTCCGGGGTGACGATCGGCCACAGGTTCGTTTCGGCCACCCACGTCCGCGGCGACGGACGGTCGTGTCGGGCGACCCCTTGGAGGGGACCTTTTTGGATCGGCGGCGGGCGCAGGAACCCATCGACTCGCGCGACACGCGCGCCAGCTTCTCGGGCGACCTCTCGGAGGTCGCGCTGGTGGACCTCGTCCAGACCCTGGAGATGGGGCGCCGCACCGGGACGCTGCGGCTCACCGACCGCGCGGGCCGCTCCGCGACCGTCTGGCTGCGCGATGGACGGCCCGTGGACTGCGAGCTGGGCGCGGCGCAGGGTGAGGCCGCGTTCTACCGGCTGCTACGCTGGACGGAGGGCGCTTTCGCCGTCGAGTTCGAGCCGGTGACGCGCCCGGCGCGCATCGCTTCGACCGACGCGCTGGTCCTGGAGGGGCTCCGGCGCGCCGACGTGTGGCGCAGCGCCGTGGCTCAGCTCCCGGATCTGGGCGCCGTCGTCCAGATCGACTACCGCCTCCTGTCCGAGCGGCTGGCCGAGATCCCCGACGACATGAACGCGCTGCTCCGGCTCGTGGACGGGCGCCGCACGCTCGGGCAAGTCCTCGAAGAGGTCGGGATCGACGAGCTCGCGGCGGCGGCGATGATCGGGCGCCTGTGCGTGGAGCAGATCGTCCGCGTCGTGGCGCATTGCGTCGAGGACGGGTCGGAGGCG
>Ga0306923_10000637_pt1 | contig 28105 bp, 27 predicted proteins | sample sta12Can44000108_FD_203841 | JGI IMG/M metagenome (GOLD analysis project Ga0306923, IMG submission 203841) | Lab enrichment of tropical soil microbial communities from Luquillo Experimental Forest, Puerto Rico - statanox.12C.anox.44.000.108 (v2)... | ecosystem: Environmental > Terrestrial >... | reverse complement strand
TTCTTGAATGCCCTGGCATGGGTATTTTTCCTTCCGCTACTGGTGATGGCCTGCATTGCGGGCGGGCACGGTTGGATGTCGCTGGGGCTCGGCTTCCTGGCTTTTCTTTGGTCGCTGGTTTTGGCTGGGGCGGGAACCACTTTTTGCGAAGTAGCGTCGCGCAAATTCCTGAGCCTGACGCAATTGAAAAACCTTCAAGCGCTTTCGACGGTTTTGGGCGCGTTGCTTCCGCTGGTTGCTCTTGCCGTCTATATGTCCAAGCCCGTCGATGACTTTCTTGTTATGCACGCTGCTTCGTGGCGATGGTTGGACTGGAGCCCGTTCTCCTTGCCGCTGTACCTGGCTCTTCCCTTCGCCACGGTGCGACAGATGCAGCTTGGCATCCTCGCCATGATGGCAGTGCCTGCTATCGCCGTGCTCGCCGCCCTGCGGGGAAGCGAGTTCCTGACGCGCGACGGCCTGATCCGGGCCGCCGGACCCTACCGGGGCACCAGAAAACCTGCTGGGGCAGCCGCTGGCCAAGGTTGGTTGCGAGGAATCGCTGCGCATGAACTGCTATTGCTGGCGCGCGACCGAAACCTGATGGCGCAGGTACTCTTCGTACCTCTGCTACTTCCCGTTTTTTACTTGCTCGTATTTTCCGGGCTGACCACCGCCGTCGCCGGCAGCGGTCGTCACGCGGCCATGCTGGCCTTCTTCATCGGCGCTTATGCGTTCATGACCAGTGCCATGTCAATCCTCAGCCGCGAAGACAAAACGCTATGGTTCCTGATGTCATTTCCGCAATCCGTCGCGTCCATCTTTCTGAAGAAGACCCTCGTCTGGGCGGCGGTAGGTTTGGTCTATGGCGGGGCGACGCTGCTCTTGGTGGGGCATTTCGGCCATCACTCGCGCGGCGACTGGAGGGATGCCTTCTTCGCCCTCTATGGAATCGTCCTTTATGCGTTTATCGCCGCCGGCATCGGCATTCTGGCGACCAACGTCTTGGCAACCGCGCCCCGTCAGCGTTTGAGGACGGACATGGTGTATTTGTACATGCTTCTGGCCGGCATGTGGGCGAACACGATCTATTCTTTCTCCTTCTGGACCAAGCTTGCGCAATTGGTGGTGACAACGCTGCTGGCGGTTGCGTTATGGCAGAAAGTCATCGATAGTTCTCCCTATTGGTTGGATCCCACGGAGCGTCCTCCTCGAACCGTGAGTCTGGCCGACGGATTAATCGCTGCCTTGGCGTTTTTCGTGGTGCAAAGCGTTGGCTGGCTGATTCTCCATTGGGTAGCGCCTATCTCGCTGTCGGCGCAACTCACCCTGGCCTATTCATTCGCCGGAGTGACGGTGGGAGGGCTCACGCTAATGTATCTTTGGCGCCAGGACATCCCCGACCTTTGGGAAAGAATTGGCCTCACGAGGGAGGGTGGCCGGGCTCTACCACTATGGCGAAGCGTGCTGCAAGCCACGGCATGGGGCCTGGTGGCCGCATTGGGAGCGTTTGTTTATCTCCAGGTATTGAAGCTATTCTCGGAGTGGGAAAAATGGAAAGAGAACGCTGAGCTGGGTTCATTCCTCACACGGGGTGACAATCCCCTCTGGCTCTGCGCCCTGGTGATTCTGGCAGCACCGATCTTCGAAGAGTTTCTCTTTCGTGGTTTGGTACTTAAGGGGCTTCTGCGCAGCACCGGCCCGACCGCGGCTGTTGTGGGCAGCGCCGCTCTCTTCGCACTGGTGCATCCCCCAGTTTCCGTGGTGCCGGTTTTCGCCTTGGGAATCGCCGCCGGTCTGAGCTTCCGTAAATCCGGACTCCTATTGGCTCCGATCGTCACTCATGCGGTCTATAATAGCTGCGTAGTGTTCCTCAATAAGTAAAAGCTGATTCCGGTCGGAATCACGGCGCACTCCAAAGCAAGTCGGTGCTTGGCAGGATTGGGAACGAAAAAAACGGGCCTTGCGGAAAGCAGAGGGGCACATCCTGCATAACTGTTGGGAAATCGCCATGTGTTAAGTGACGGAAGAAGCCAAGTGCGGGTCGATGGACAAGCGGAGCGAAAACTCGGCCACGCTGACACCCTCGGGTCTCTGCAATCCCGGGTCCTACCAGGGCTGAGGCGGGGCGGAGGGCAGCGCGGTGTGGACTGTAGGTGCGGGGCTTGCCCCGCCGGCAAGGGTACCCCAGGATACCCCTAAAGGCACTCCAATGCCAACGGACGAAACCTTGCCCATTGCCAAGCAAATCGCAGACGGGCTCGAATATGCGAACGAGCGGGCCTCGTCCATCACGAGCCGAAGCCAGCGGAGGTGAAGGTGAGGCCGAAGCCGTCTCCTGGAGAAGTACTGAATTCTAATCAGGAATGCCGACGCGGCGAACGAGGTCTGCGAACCGGGAATCGGAGCGAATGGGGTCTAGCCTCGGATCGACCTTCAGGTAGATCAGTTGATCGGAGCGTTCTCGGTAGGCTTTTTCGAGCCAGTCGAAGGCTTGATCGTTTTGACCGAGACCGATATAGATGAGCGCAAGCTCGTACAGATTAACGTAGGTGCGCGTTGACTCCTGCTTCAGCCTCGCAATCGTCTTTTCCGCTTCGGACTTATTCCCAGAAACCGCGTAAACGTGCCCGATATCGGATTGCACTGCCAGGTTTCCGGGGAGGAGATCCTTTGTCTTAGTCAGTTCGCGCAGGGCTTCCGGGTACATCTTTTTCTCCTCGTAGGCCAGGCCGCGGTACCAATGCGCTAAAGCATAGCTAGGCTCCAGTTCCAGGGCCTTCGCCAGTTGATCGAGCGCCCGATCGTGCTGCCTCGTATACAGGTAGTGCCAGCCGAGGTGCACAACAAGGATCGGACTCAGTGGGTCGAGCTCGAGGGAACGAGTGCTTTCCGCCAGAGCTTCGTCTCGGCGTCCACTCGAGAATAGAAGATGTGCGTACCAGTGGTGGCCGTGTGCGTAACCAGGATTGAGCTCGAGCGATCGCTTGAATTCCGCCTCGGCTCCCGACCAGTCCCAGTCGTAGTTCAGCTTCACGTAAGCGAGCGAGTTGTGCGCGTCGGCGAGTGAACTGTCAAGCTCCAATGCTTTCAGAGCAGCGGCTTTAGCCTTTGGCTGCACCTCGCTTGGGGGGTGCCCGCCGACGTCGAATGAAGACCCGAACAAAACATAACAGTCCGCCAAGCCGCTGTACGGAGCGGCGTAGCTTGGGTCCCGGTCGATCGCCTCTCGAAAATAGCTTATCGCGCGGTTGAATGATTCCTGGTTTCTCTTGGCCCAGAAGTAGCGGCCCTTCACGTAAAGCTGATAAGCCTCCGGGTCAACCGGGCGGCCACTGCTGAGGCGTATATTCTCCTCGGGCGTGAGCTTCACTCGGACCTGCTGGGCAATGTTGCGCGCCACCTCATCCTGTAATACCAGGACATCCCGCAGATCTCGCTCGTAGGCCTCGGCCCAAAGATGCTGGTCGGTCGCCGCGTGGATCAACTGCGCGGTGATTCTGACCCGGTTCCCGGCCCGTTGCACCGATCCCTCCACAATCGCGTCGACGTTGAGTTCCTTGGCGATCTCCGGCAACGGCTTCTGTGTCCGCTTGTATCGCATCACCGATGTCCTCGAAACAACCCTTAGCGCATTGATCTTGGCCAAGTCGGTGATGATGGCCTCCGTCATGCTGTCGGCGAAATATTCCTCGTCCGGGTCGCGGGAGAGATTCTCGAGGGGCAATACGGCTAACGACCGCATCTGCGGCGGGTGCACCCGGCTGAAGAGTCCGTCGCGCCAACTGACTACGTTCAGTCCTACCAGGGCTGCCCCTAGCAGCAGGGCGCTAATCCCCGCCCATAGAGCTGCTCGCAACCAAGGTGCCTTGGCTCGCTCTGGCGGTGGCACGCCTTGCGTGGGAGGCGGCATCCCCAGACGCCTCAGGTCGACCTCCATCTCTTTCGCTGCTTGGTAGCGGTTTGCGGGATCCTTGTCCAAACACTTCAGGATGATGTCTTCGAGCTTAAGTGGGAGGTCCGGTTTGATCCGCCCCGGCGGTGGAGGAGCCTTGTGCTGAATGTCGCCCGCCAGCGCGATCGGCAGGCTCGCGTCGAATGGGCGGCGTCCGGTGGCCATCTCATAGAGCACCACGCCCAGAGCGTAGATGTCTGTTCGAGCGTCCACTTTCTCACCCCGCAACTGTTCTGGGGCCATGTAGGAGAGCGTCCCTACCACAGCGTGCGACTCCGTCAGGCTCTCGGTCACCGTCGCCTCACTCACTGGAGGCACCAGCTTAGCCACCCCAAAATCCAGCACCTTCGCGTGTCCACGATTCGTCACGAACAAGTTCGCCGGCTTGATGTCGCAATGAATGATCCCTTTCTGGTGTGCGGCGTCCAATGCGTCGGCTATCTGACCCGTGAGGTTCAGCAACTCGCCCATCTTAAAGGGCTTAACCGCAAGGCGGTCCTTGAAGGTCTGCCCTTCCAAGTACTCCACCACGATGAACGGCTGACCCTGGTGTTCATCGATGCCATGAACGGTGCAGATGTTGGGGTGATTCAGCGCTGACGCCGCGCGTGCCTCACGTTTGAATCGTTCCAGCGCGTGCGGATCACGGAGGCAACTGTCCGACAAGAATTTGAGAGCGACGAAGCGGCCAAGCTTGGTGTCTTCGGCCTTGTAGACCACGCCCATCCCTCCACTACCAAGCTTTTCGAGAATCCGGTAGTGGGAAATGGTCTGGCCCAGCATCGGCGTCAGCTCGCCTGCACGCAGATCTGGCCTAGATTACACCGGTCTGCAGGAATAATGAAGCTGCTCGTAAAACTGTAAGAACTGGCAAGGGCCAGCGCGGATAACCGCGTCGTAACGCAAGATACCAACCCAAAGGCCCGGCTGTCTGGGAGGCGGGCTGCGTCGTGGACAACTGTTGCGAAATCCCCATGTGTTAAACAACGTTCACGCGCTTCCCAATAAGTTCCTTACGACAGATTCCTTTGTGAGGCGAAATGGATCAGAGGCTGTCTGCCAACATGTTTTCCGCAACCGATCGGCTTTTGGCGAAACACAGGGATCTGTACAGAGGGCGCTAGCCCAGTTGAGCACGTTACTGCAAATCGCTGTCGCTGATGGGAGTTTCGCTCAAGTCCTTAGACGGGTTACAGCGCCCAGACTCAGCACCAGCAACACACCCACTAGGGTAACAAAGACGCGCCGTTTGCAGCTCAAGAGACGGCCCGTCAACCACCGTTCTCGCGCAGGACGCGGTAGATGTCCATCCCGTATTTCTCCACGGTGCTGATCCCAATTCCCGGGACGGCGAGCAACTCCTCGCTTGTTCCAGGGCGGCTGGTCGCCAGGGCCCTTGGTGAATGGCGGGCAGCGACAGAGAATCGGCCCTGAATCCTTGATAGGGACGTGAGGAGGCTATTCTGTTGATTCCAGGGCACATTCCGGGTTTGTTCCGTCGCCCCTCCCAGCCGCCCTGGCGTTCCTCGCTCGTCTCCCGTAGCCCTAGCTGATGGCGGGCAACGACGCAAAATGGATGTGGTTGTTCCACGGCAACATTCCGGCTTTGGCCGCTCATTCTTTTCAGCCCCTGGCTCGCGAACGTGCGCACCAGACCAAACCATAGTATAAGGGTAGGTATGGGGGATTGTCGATAGGGTAAACTATGTATCGTACCACAGCGACGAATTTCCCCTTTTCCGTCCACCGCCTCCCACATTAGGAGAGCTTGAGAAGCAACGGGCTTTTCCACGATAAACATTGGCTGGAGACGACTGCAGTGTCGATTACGGTAAGACGGGTTGCTTTTTACCCGCCACAGTTGAAACTGAAAGCACGACTGCGTTACTGGCTCTCCCCCTCCCTCAAAAGGCCCTGTGGAGGTGCAAGCGGAAATTGAACGTGCTTTTGAAATGCATATTTATTTCAAAATTGCCATGTTGCCCCAGAGCCTACTATCAGCGAGAATAACTTCGCTTTTGTGACTCCTGGAGGACGGCCATGTTCAAGCGCTTGCGTTTAGTTTTGCTTTTGTCATCCGTCGCGGTTGCCCAAAACTCCTCGCCTCCCGCATCCAAACCCAACTTCGACGGCCAGAGTTGGTGGTGCTACGTCAAGGTGCTCGCCGCCGATGACATGGAAGGACGTGAGACCGGCAGCGCAGGCTTGCGAAGGGCGGAGGCTTATATCGTCGAGCAGCTCAGGAAGGACGGATTGCAACCTGCCGGAGTGCACGGGTTCTATCAGCCGGTCAAGTTCATTAGCCGCCGGATCGACGAGCCGAATTCCAGTCTGGCGCTGGTACGGGCTGGATGGACAGAGCCGCTGGTCCTCGGCCAGGACGCACTGTTCAGCACTCGCGTTCCCCTCGCGCCTGAAGTAGACGCGCCGCTGACCTTCGTCGGATATGGACTTCGGGTTCCCGAAGAAAAGTATGACGATTACGCTGGACTGGACTTAAAGGGCAAGGTCGTCGTGCTGATTTTGGGCTCACCAGCCGGTATGCCCGGCCCAATTGCGGACCACTATCAGTCGCCGGAACAGATGTTTCAGACGCTGCGAGATGTGGGTGCGGTAGGCGTCATCATGGTCCTCAACCCTGCCGCGATGGATACTCCGTGGGAGCGTATCGCGATGCGGCGCACCGCCGCCACTATGTCATTGGCCGATCCGAAGCTAAGTCCGGCGCGAGGCATCCAGCTTTCAGTTATGTTCAATCCTGCCACTGCGCAAAAGCTGTTTCAAGGGACTGGGCATTCGTTTGAGGAAATCGCGGCACTCGCCAAAGACCGCAAGCCGATGCCACACTTCCCGTTGAACGCCAGCGTTCAGGCGCGTACAAGAGTGATCGAGGCGCCGGTTGAGTCGGAGAACATCGTCGCCAAGTTGCCCGGCAGCAGTCCCACGCTGAAGGACCAATACGTTGTTCTGTCCTCACATATCGACCACCTGGGCATCGGCGCGCCTATCCATGGACACGCAATTTATAACGGCGCGATGGACAACGCTTCGGGCTGTGCGTTGAACCTGGACATAGCCGATGAGCTGCATCGAACGCACGCCAAGCTGGATCGCTCCGTGTTGTTCGTCTTCGTTACCGCTGAGGAAAAGGGCCTGCTTGGTTCCGAATATTTCGCCGCGTATCCGACAGTACCGAGACATTCCATGGTCGCCAACATTAACACGGATATGTTTTTGCCAATCCTCCCGCTGAAAGTGCTGACAGTTTATGGCCTGGCGGAATCAACTTTAGGTGACGAGGTGACGCGAATAGCGCAAGCCAATGGTGTTGAGGCGCAACCCGATCCCGAGCCGCTGCGCAACGCTTTCATTCGCAGCGATCAATACAGTTTCGTGCGAATAGGCGTTCCGGCGCTGGTCATGCAGGTGGGATTCAAGCCCGGCTCGCCGGAAGAGAACACGGCGCACAGGTGGCTGAGCGAGCGCTATCACGCGCCTGCGGACAACCTGGAGCAGCCGGTGGATTTGCAGGCGGCGGCAAAGTTCGAGGACATCGTCGAGGAGCTGACGGTAAAGGTCGCCAATGACGCACAACCGCCGAACTGGAAGAGCGACAGCTTTTTCCGACGCTTTGCCAAGCAACCAGATCCACTGGGAATGCCGCTGGAATTATACGAGGACGATTGTCCGTAGAAGATCATCAACATTTCCGGTAAGAGAAGGAGAGAAGGCGATGAATCAAAGAACAGGTTCCCGGCTGGGTTTTGTGATTTGCCTGGTAGTGTTTGCGCTGGTGCCCGCCATCTGTAGTCACGAACCTACGGTCCGTTCGTGTAGACAATAGCCAATGAGGCAGGCTCCTGAGGCACGATGCCCTGTCTTGCGGAGGACTTGGATGCTGTCAGCCGTTCGCCTGCGAGTCGTTGCCCTGCTGCTTCTCTCGACATCCGTAAACGCCCAGGTCCCACATCTCTCGAAAACGGTCGAGCAGTTCGTGACGCGTTCGAGCATCGAAAACCGTTCTCAGCCATGCGCGCATCATCGACGGGACCGGTGCTTCGGTACTTGAAGATCGGAATATCGTTATCGAGGGCGGCAAGATCTCCGCGATCCAGAAAGGCGCCGATGTAGTGCCGGCCGAAGACACAACGGTGCTTGACCTCCACGGGTACACCGTCATCCCGGGCATCGTTGGCATGCACGACCATCTCTTTTACATTGCGCGGCCGAATCTCGACAGTCAGTGGCATTTCGATCAACCGGATGTCTCCCCGCAGATGACCTTCTCGCCGCGGCTTTATCTTGGCTGTGTCGAGTTGATGTCTTCCTTATTCTACGGTTCCACTTCTCCTTAATGCTTGCGCATGGCCTTCTTACCCGCAGCGGCTTGCTGGCGAGTGAGGGCGACCAGCTTATTTATGTTCTGGGGAGTGGCATCGTAGCCGGCTATGGTAGCTCCGATGATCAGATCGGCGTCCAGCACACCAATTCCGACATGCGTCTCCGCACCCTGGGTCACAACCCCAGCCATACTCTGTTGGCTTACGGTCGGTACGGAAACAGGCTTGTATCCAGGAACACTCTTACTCTTCTCAACCGCTTCCTGAAACGCTGACGATGCGTCACTGGGAGTCGCATATTGATCAACGCTGAGGGTCACCTTCTTCGACCCGTCGGCATTCGCGTAAATGACGAGCCTTGTAGCTCTGGCGCTGGCCGCAGCAGCCTGGTTTTCGCCCGTGCTGGCTTCGTGCGTCACTTCCGGGAAGAAGTGACTGACCACGCTCAGGGGAACGACAACCGAGCGGGGGAGCACAGAGCCCGCCGCAGCCCCCGCGGATGATTGAGATTGCGTGCTCGCCGGCAGTGACAGGGTCACGAGTACCGCAATCGACAGTGCCAACAATAACGTCGGTCGTCCCATGCGTTTATCCATTGTCGTTACCTCTCTTGAGCTTGGTTTGTTAGCCGTCCCAAATTTTACTTCGAAACTGGAAAGGTGTAATTTGCTCCAACACTTGACTCCAGCCAATTCCTTCCAAGTGGGGCATTCTCAATGTGATCGTCTTTGAAGCTCAAATTGGTGCTCCAGGATCCGGTAATCGGCATTGATAATGTTGCCACTCCCATGAGCTGCCGGGAATTGGCTCGAGTGAACGGCGGAACAAAAGCAAAGTGTTCAGGTATACGCTCTTTCCAAGAAATTCTCTGTGCTCGAACCATCCTGTATACCGCTGAAAACGGATCCTAGCCGCGCCCTCTGACGTGAAGGTGTTAAGTGCGTCGAGCGAGAGAGACGTCGTTTGATGGCGCCAATCGGCGCGTTCCGGATTCTGCTCGCGTCCGATGTTAATGTCTCCACCCCAGGTCTGCTGCACGTACGAACGCGCGATGAGGCTTGCAAGGCGCCGACCGACACCGTCCATACGGTCGACGCCTCCTGCCCTGCCACTTTGGCAGGTGCGGGGCTGCCGATTGAAACCAAGTCCGCCTGTGAAATAGCAAAATTCTGGCTGGGGCTCCGGATCTGTAATTTGTCGTTCGTGGTCGCGATTGTTAAGCTGTCGAAATCCATTGCTTCTGGGGTGCTTCCTGGAGCCGGCAGACTCCTGGCGTGGAGCGATGTCTTATGTCGAACTTCCAACTGCTTTACCTGATTCCAGGAGAGAGTGACAGGCGAACCGGCATCCAGCGTGAAGACAACCTGCTTGTCATTAGCCTCCTGAAAGCTGCCGAATAGCTCGTGTCCGTTTCGGGGTATCAAAATGTCAGTCTCAGCGGGCTCCAGTGTTTGACCGTTGGCCAACATTGGCGAGTCCAATGCGAGTAACAAGGGCGGGTATACAGCAGAGGAGCCGATAATTCATCGCTTGCAGCCTCCATTACTCAGAAGGAGCTCCACCAAACTAAACACGAGCCCTACGGCAGTGCTTGCGCTGAGACAAAGTCGCACATTACACCACCGCGCAAAAGATGTCGAGCCTTTGGCTTTCCGTCAAGCAGAGACAAATTGCACGCCAACGCGGTATAGGAAATCACCAGCAATCTTCGGCCAAACAGACCGGTTGCCCGCTCCGACCGCTCCGATAAAAGGGTTCTCGTGCTTGACGACTCCGGCTATAATCGGTTGCCTTCCTCTCTGGCCGGGAGTTTACGAATGCCTGATTTGAACCGCTGTCGCTCCGTCGAAAGCCCCTTCAAACAACCTTTCACTTGACCGGCCAATCTTTCCTCATTTTTCGGCTGTGGCGACGTGCTGGAGTTGCGAAGCGATGGCGAGGAGTCGCTTGTCCAGCCGTTGCAGCTTGCGCTTGGCTTTTTCATCGCGGAGCTGGCGACGATACATCTCCAGGAGATGGCGGGTCGCCGCCAGTGCTTGGCAGATTCCGGGAAGGTCGGCATGGATGATGCCCTTGGGAACTGAGAGTGTGGGCAGGCGATGGCGTTGAGCCGCATTCTGGCGGGCCTTGTGGTATTCGCGCTGCAAATCCTGTTGCGTGACCTCTACGTAGCGTAAGGTCATGCGGATATCGTTGTGGCCGAGCAGGTGCATCAGGGCCGGGAGACTGACCCCGAGTCGGAGCATTTCGGTAGAAAACGAGTGCCTCCTATTCCTCATGCGGAATAGTCGCCACTATTCCGAGTCCCGAACTATTGCCGAGTGACCAGAAAGGCCAGTCGTGCTGAGGCCGAAATTGCTGGTCAATGAGGAGAGTCGGCCTGCCAATCACTCGGCATAGTTTCCGGGTGCCGCGAAGAGGCAATATCGGCATGTTTTACAGACTATTGAGGAAGCCAAGGAGCCGGTCCCCAGGTCGAAAGCGTCTGAATTTGGCGTTCAACGGCTGGGTTTTCTCGAGCGCTTTCTCCTTCATCGCCAAGGTGGCCTCCAGATAAATCTGAGTTGTTTCCACCGATTCGTGCCCCAGCCACAGGGCAATAACCGAGCGATCCACGCCCCCTTGCAGCAGATCGAGGGCCATGGTGTGGCGAAGTCGATGGGCGGTGACGCGTTTCCCTTTCAACGAGGGGCAGACCTGGGCGGCGGCCTTGACATGCTTGACCAACAGGTAATGGACGCCGTCGGGGCTGAGGCGGGTTCCTCGGGCGTTGGGGAACAGGATCTGCCCGTCCCCGCGTGGCGGTTCGCGGAGCCAGGCTTTCAACACGGCGCCCGTAGGTTTGGCCAGAGGGACGCATCGTTCTTTGCGGCCCTTCCCAATCACATGAACATGCGCACCAGTACCGAGCGTGATGTCGTCGCGTGTCAGTCCGGTCATTTCGGACAGACGGAGCCCCGTCTGCACGGCCACCAAGAGGAAGGCGTGATCGCGCCGGCCGAACCAAGTACGTAGGTCAGGCGCGGCGAGCAACGCCTCGACTTCCGGACGCGTGAGAAAATGCACCTGGGTGCGCGTGAAGCGCTTGCTGGGGATGGCCAGCACGCGTTGGATCTGAGCGGCATGGGCCGGTGCTTCGAAGGCGGCATACCGAAAGAAGGAGTGGATGGCGGTCAAGCGCAGATTCCGGCTGCGTGCGCTCAGACCTCGATGCTTCTCCAAGTCATCGAGAAACGCCACGATTGATTGAGGCCAGCAGCCGGCGTATTATGGGTGGGTGATCCCGAAGATTGGCCGGTTAAGCGACACAATTTTGAATAACAGAGCGTTAGCGGCCTGCTTCGCTTTTCTTGTGGTATTTCCAACGACACTGTCGCTTGCAGCCGATGCGGGCCAGGGACTTTCGCCGGCGGTCAAAGCGCAGATCGACGCTCTCGTACAAAAGCAAATTAGTACCGGGGCCGCACCGGGAATCGCCGTGGCAATTACGAAGAATGGTCAGACCATCTACGAGAAAGCCGATGGAGTGCGCGACATATCGTCAAAGGCGCCGATGCTCATCACCACCCCGCAGCCCATCGGGTCCATCACCAAGCAGTTCACAGCGGTTGCCATTCTCATGCTGCAGGAGCAGAACAAACTCTCGGTCGACGACAAGCTCTCGAAATTCGTGCCCGAATACGTTGATGCTGACAAGGTCACGCTGCGGCAGATGCTCAATATGGTAAGCGGAATCTCCGACAACGATCCCGCCATCTATGGCGATCACCTCCAGCAGCCGATCACGCGCAAAGAAATGTTTGTCAATCTTAACAAGCTGCCGCTGATGTGGAAGCCGGGCACTCACATGGTCTATACCAATACCAATTACAACTTGCTTGGATTGGTAGTAGAGCGCGCCTCCGGACAGTCGTACCTGAGCTATTTGCGGGAGAAGATTTTCCTCCCCCTCGGAATGTCATCCACCTCGACGGCTGACCAGCCACCGCCCGGTATGGCGAGTGGATATTCTCACGATAAACCGGGACAGCCGTTCGAAACCCGTGCAGAGCTCCACCCTGACTTCTCATTCAGCACCGGCAACCTGGTCTCGACGACGCAGGACCTTTTGAAGTGGGATTCCGGCCTGCTCGGAGGGAAGGTGCTGAAGCCAGCGTCACTGCAGACCATGTTTGCTGTCCCGGGGGATGGCAAAATCAGAACCATTCTGGAGACAGACAAGCGATTCCCGGCGCTGAAGAACGTCAGCGATGGCGAGCCGACGGTTTACGCGATGGGCTGGATGCTCCCGAACCCACACACCAGGTGGCACGGCGGTCACACCTTCCTTTTTGAGTCGACCAACGCGCTTTTCGATGACGGTTACAATATCGGGATCATCGGCAATGTTCGGGACGGTGGGTATTTCGAGCCGGAGAACTTGGCCACTGAAATCCATAACATGCTCAACCCAGCCGTGCACATTCCGCCACTCACAGTGATTGTGAGGCACCCGTCCGCCACCCCCGATACGCCGGAGGTAGAGTAATGCATACGGTTTCACGCCGCAATTTCGTTAACACATTGGCTGGCGTGCCGTTCCTGATGGCGGCGGGGGCCAGAGCTTTCGCGCTTCCGCAGAGCAGGGCGCTCACCAGTGCCCAGAAGGAAGCAGTTGAGGCCATCCTGCGCAAGCTGGTGGACAGCGGCACGGTGCCCGGCGTCAGCTACTCGATCGGGAACGCAAGTGAGACCCTGGCGGAGGGCGCCTTTGGCGCAAGAGTCCTCGATCCCCGGATGCCCATGGACAAGGACACGCGCTGTGCGTTAGCTTCCGTTAGCAAACAGTTTGTCTCGGCGGCCTGCTACCTGCTGCAACAAAAGGGCGCTCTGTCTGTCGATGCGCCAATTTCAAAAGATCTGCCTGACTATGTCCATGGCGGCGGAGTAACGCTCGCGCAGGTGCTGAGCATGCGAAGCGGTGTTTCCATGGAGGACGAAGCCTGCGAGAAACCGGTCGACGGCAAACTTGATGGCGCAGCGTTGATTGCCAACCTCAACAAGCAGAAACTCGATTTTGCGCCGGGGAGCCATTTCGCCTACAGCAACTGCGCGTATAACGTGGCGGGGGTGATCATAGAGCGTGTGTCGAAGATGAGTTATGCGAGCTTCATCGAAGAAAATTTCTTCAAACCACTGGGAATGATGTCGTCCTACCAACTGGGCTCGCGCGAGGATTCGAACTTCGCTCAGGGCTACGGCAAGGAACCGAATGGCTGGAAGCCTGAGCCTCCGACGCCGGCCGATAAGGCATTTGCATCCGGAAATCTCGTCTCCACGCCGGAAGACATGCAACGCTGGGACCGCTCCCTCTTGAATGCGACGATTCTGTCGCGCGAAACCCTGAAGAAAATCTGGACGGTACCGAGCTCGCACACGCACTATGCGAGCGGCTGGTTTATCGAGCCCAGTGGAATCATGTGGCATGCCGGCACTCTCGCCGGCTATGGGACCAATAACATGCTGGTTCCGGGACCGGCTACGCAATCGTGCTACTCGCGAATACGCCGCAGACCGAACATTGGACTCCGGCGAACGTAACCGTTGAGATGTACAATGCCGGCAGCCTGGGGCCGAAGCTGCCGCCACTGCTGAAGCGCGTGCGGACCACGCTGCCGCACTAGGCGGCGCAGTACACGATACAAACTACTCAGAGCAAGGCTAAACCTCCGGCGGGCATCAACCAGGAAAGCAATCTTGCAGCATATTCTATAGTTCTCGGAGCGGGATTTGCGGGTCTGTGGTCTGCGGTCGGTGCCGCACGGGCGCTGGACGGGCGCGGGATTGGACCAGAGCGGGTAGAGGTGACCGTTGTGAACGTTACACGGTGCCATTCCATCCGAGTTCGGAACTACGAGGCGCAGATCTGAGTGACGCGCGCGTTCCGCTTGCTGACGTCCTCGATCCCATAGGCGTGCGACTGATAGTGGGAGAGGTCTTTGCTGTTAACACCTGTCGCTCCTGAATTACTTGGATCGCGAACGCTCTGAACAGGAAGGCATGTTCAATGACTCAGAAAAAAGCCCAAACAAAGCTGCACGAAGATCGGGAAATGAAAAATACTCTCTTCGTCAACGCGAATGTCATTCTGGACCCTCGAAAAAAGCCAGAACCCAACATGAGTGTGTTGGTCGAGGACGGCCGGATAACGACCATTACACGAGAGAGTATCGATCGCTCGGGTAAACAAGTACTCGACCTGGGCGGCAAGACCCTCATGCCTGGCCTTATCGATTCGCATGCCCACATTACAGGGCTGTCCCTCAGTCCGAAGAACCGCAAGTATCCGATAGCCGAGATTGTCGTTGCCGCAGCCGACTACCTGAACAACAGCCTGCTCGATGGGTTCACGACAATTCGGGAAGCGGGAGGCGCCGATCATACGATCGCGAGGCTCCTCAAAGAAGGCAAGATCGTCGGCCCGCGCCTTTTCTATTCCGGAAAAGCATTGACGCAAACCGGCGGCGGAGCGGATTTTCGCACGCCCGACGAGTTGACAGAACCGACGGAAGAAATCGGACCATTCTCGGTTATGTCGGTGATCGCCGATGGCGTTGGCGAGGTGCGCAAGGCGGCGCGAGAGGAGCTGCGGAAAGGAGTCGCGCAGGTCAAGATTTTTGCTTCTGGCGGTGTCGTGTTTCCGGCCGAGGGACACGTCACGCGGTACGAATACTCGGAAGACGAGCTGGCGGCAATCGTCGAAGAAGCTGAGGCACGCGGTACCTACGCAATGGCTCATGTCTACACCGATGAAGGTGTGCAGCGATGCTTGAAGGCGGGTGTGCGCTCCATCGAGCATGGCAATTTTATGAGTGGGGAAACGATGGCGAAGCTGCGTGATCGTAGAGCCTTTTGGAATCCGACATTCATCTCGCTCGTCCAGCGAATCGAGAGCGCGGCCGAAGAACATCTGTCAGAGGAAATCGTTAACAATCTCAGAAAAACAGTCGCCCGGGGTCAAGAGCTCTACGCCCGCGCAAAAGACCTTCAAGTACCGATTGGTCTCGGAAGCGATTTATGGGGCCCGGAGGCACGGCGATCCCAGATTCGCGAACTGGAGATGCGGATGCCCTTGGACTCTCCGGGCAACATTCTCCACTCCGCAACCGTCGTGAACGCGGAGTTACTCATGCAGGCAGGTGAACTCGGCACGATTTCACCGGGTGCCCAAGCGGACTTGTTGGTGGTCGACGGGAACCCATTGGCAGACTTGAGAATCCTGCTCAGCCCACGTAAAAATCTAAAGCTCATCATGAAGGCCGGGGAAATCATAAAGAATGAGGTTGCAGTCCCTGCGCGGGATGATTCGAGCACCGCTGGCGGACTACGAAACCCAAAGGATGCTGTCTAGCGGATGTAGTGAAACGCTTGCAACCTGTGCCTCATCAAAACTTTGCGCCTCCATGAGGAAGAGCATTCCTGCCCGCATTTTCTCGATTGTCGATGGAAGCAGTTGTTCAAGAAAGCGGTGAACTAACGGACAGACCTCCCGACCGCTCTCGTACTGGGCAATTGCCCTTAAAGCTGGACACACGATTGAGGCATAAACTTGCCGCGGCGGGTGGGAAGACCCCCCTGTTTCGAGAGGGTATGGAATCCGGGGAGAGAACTGGCTGAAGCCGGAAGTCCGATTCTGAGGCATATATTTGCCGCGGGTCGGCACCCGAAGTGGCTGGAGGTGCCCCCGCACAAATTCGGCTGGCAGCCGATTCCCGCCAACGTTCCCAACTACGAATATTCCCTTTTACTAGTCTCCTGTCCCGGTGATTCGTGATTTAAGTCCATCGGATGGAGATGAACATGTGCGTTGAGCGAACCGAGCGATACTGGCCAGAATTTGGTCGGCCGTTTTGGTCCAAACGAAAGGCTTGGGATTCTCGTTGTGCACCTCGATGTACTCGCGGATGGCCGCTTCCAATTCTTTCACGCTTCGGAAGACACCGCGTCGAATGCGCTTGTTGGTGATCTCGGCAAACCAGCGCTCCACCAGGTTGATCCACGAGGCGTAGGTGGGTGTGAAGTGGAGGTGGAATCGGGGACGCTTCGCGAACCAGTTCCGGATGAGCGCTGTCTTATGGGTGCCGTAGTTATCCATGATGATGTGGGCTTCCAGTTCGGCGGGCACATTGGCCTCGATCAGATCCAAGAACTGGCGGAATTCGGAGGAGCGGTGACGGCGGTGGAGTTGGCCGATCACGCGGCTGGTCTTCAGTTCCAGCGCCGCAAACAGCGAGGTGGTCCCGTGACGCTTGTAGTCGTGGGTGCGCCGCTCGCCCTGGCCGGGTCGCATGGGCAATAGCGGTTGAGTGCGGTCCAGCGCCTGAATCTGGCTCTTCTCGTCCACGCAGAAGACCAGAGCGTGATCGGGCGGGTTCATATAAAGCCCCACGACGTCGCGCACTTTCTCGATCAGCAGAGGGTCGGGCGATAGTTTGAAGGTCTCGGTGCGATGAGGTTGCAAACCGAAGGCGCGCCAAATCCGGCTGATCGTCAGGTACACCCCAAATGCCCGCCGCCCGTTCCCTTGTGCTGCCACAGCACGTGGGCATTCCCCTTCAGGTCCACGTAAAGGAGCGTGCGGCTTTGCGGCGAAGCAGAGCCGCAATAAAGCCCCTTCCCGTCAGGGGACCAATTAAGACCGGTGAGGTTCGACCAACCTTTCACTGTAAACTCCCGGTCCGGCTCACCCGAGAGCGAAAGCAAGTGAATGTGAATCTCGGCCTCGCGCTTTCTGGAAAGCGCGATGGTAGCGCCATCGGGAGAGCTCGTCTCCCCGAAGGCATTCGCGGGGTCGATCTGTGTGATCCGGAGCACCTCGCCTCTGCCCTTCAGGGGGTCGAATGCCGTCAGCGTCAACTGCTTTCCATCCACGCTTGTCTCGAAAACCGCGCGGAGGCTCACCGGGCGCGAGCGCACTGATAGTCCGCTTCCTCCTGCGTTTGCAGCACAGGCTGAGGGGCTCCACCGCCTACGGGAATGCGCATGAGGCGAACCGGAGTGGATGGGCCTTCTGTCTTTGAAAGCTCCAAGTAGAGTATCCAGGCGCCATCGGCGCTGAGGCGCGGAAGGATTGCGCTTTGCGGCCCTGTAACCACTGGCTCGGTTGCATCCTGGTTGACCTTGCTTGAAGATGCCCGGTGTCCCGTTGCGGTTTGAGTATAACAATACTGCTTTGCTGTCCGGGGTCCATGCGGTCGCGAAGTCGTTGGCTTCGTCATGGGTCAGTCGCTGAGGTGCATTCATGCGCGTCCCTCCCGCCGCGAGTTCTCCCAGGTAAGCCTGCCTCTGAGACGTTCTCTTTAGGAGCGTCAGACGCTTCCCGTCCGCACTTGCGTATGATGCCGACAACGGACTTGATCTGAGCTTTCGAGGTACTGGAGTCTTTGTCCCCTTCGAATTAGGCTGGCTTACCGGCCACACCGGTCGAGGAATGGAGGGGACTTATAAGGTTGGAGCCTATTACAATTCATCTCCGACGCCTGACGTTCTTACAGATGTGAATGGCAATTCAGCTGGATTAACGGGAGAGCGATTCATGATACATAACGGACGCTGGGGAGCATATGCGATAGGAGATCAAAGGCTTTCCAGGGCGGTGGCTAACTCCGATCGTGGGCTGAGAGTAGGGGGCTTTGTGGGGATCGGCGATTCGTCAAACATCGCAGTATCGATATTTCTGGGGTGGAGGTGGCGTGTATCAAGGCATCTTCCGTCGTCGCGAAAACGATTTCGTTTCGTTCGCAGTATCTTACGCGCGGACCAATCCGCGTCTCACACAATTTCAGGAGGACCGCAATACTATCCGTCCGGGCTCCGTGGCGGTCCAAACATTTGAAAGCATCGCCGAAGTTGATTACAACGTCCAGGCTAAGCCTTCGTTATCTGTACGGCCGAATCTCCAGTACGTAATCAAACCAAACGGCACGGGAAAGATTCCCAATGCGTTCGTTATAGGTCTATACACGGGAGTGACCTTCTAGGACGAGCCTGCATGGGCTTCACAAGGAACCCGCGAGCAGCACTCAGTAGGCAAGCACTCGCACCAAGATATAGCGCTTCGACCTGACTGCCCTGTGTTGGTTTATGTCCAGCCCTGAAAGAGTCACTTTGTCGGTCGAGCAACGGGCAAGTGCCAGCCGTAGCGGAGCGCCAAGAGGCGAAGTGTAATGCAGAGCACCGCTCCTACAGGCGCCGCCACGTGCAATGGCATTCCTAACCTCTGTCCACCGACCGTGAATGCAGCGCCAAGCAGCGCAGCGACTGCGTAAAGCTCGGTGCGCAGCACAGTGGGGACTTCCATCACGAGCACATCGCGAACCATTCCGCCCCCGATTCCTGTCACCATGCCGAGCAGCGTTGCTGCAACGGGTCCCGCGTGAAAAGCGAGCGCCTTGTCCGCGCCCGCCACGCAAAACAGCCCTAGCCCGGCCGCATCGAACAGCAGTACGGGACTTTTCAGCCGGTTGATCAGCGGGTACCCAAAAAACGTGATCACCCCGGCTAGAACTGAGACACCCACATAACGCCAGTCCCTGATCGCCGCGGGTGGAAAAGCTCCAATCATGATGTCACGGGTAATTCCACCTGCGTTGCCAGCAGCGAAGCATAACACGAGGACTCCAAAAGCATCGAGTCGGTGCTTGACTGCGGCCGCTGCGCCGCTGACAGCGAAGACGAACGTTCCGGTCAGATCAAAAAGCACTAGAAACGTATTTACGATCTGTTGACTGGCGACGCCGATCTGATTCATGCTGTCAGCCAGGCTTGAGAGGCCACGACCAGTGCCTCGACCCCTGCCTCCAAAGTCGGATGAATCACCGGTGCGAAACGGGGGTTGTGATTCGTGGGGATGTCGGCAACTGTGTCGGCATTTTTGGCACTGGCATATATGTCAGGATCGGTGCCGCCCACAAACCAGAACACGGAGGGCACGTGCCAGCCCGTTCCAAAGGAGCCAAAGTCCTCGCTCGCAGTTGTCGGTTGCGTTTCCTGAACACGGTCGGCAGGGAAATAGCTTCGAAATGCATCTGCGACACACTTTGTTGCCTCTGGATCATTCTTCACAAAAGCGTAGCTGTCCAGCGGACTGATCTCCGGTTTTTTTGGCGCTCGTGACGCTTCAGCTTCTGCATTGACGATGCGCTCGATCGCAGCGAGTACCCGCTTTCGGACATCATCGTCAAAAGTACGCACATTCAGCTTAATGACTGCCTCGCCAGGGATGACATTCTCCTTTGTACCGGCCTGTAGAGAGCCGACGGTTACGACTACAGCATCGGTTGGGGCAACTTCCCGGGAGACGATCGTTTGCAGACGAAGCACGGCTGCCGCGGCCATAACAACGGGATCGATACTAGACTGGGGCATCGACCCGTGAGCGCCTCGACCAAAGATCCGGATCTGCAGGCTATCTCCAGCCGAGGTGACCACGCCGGAGCGGTAGCTGACTACACCAGAGGGGCCGACCATGACGTGTTGGCCAAGTATCACATCCGGTTTGGGAACACGCTTGAAGAGCCCGTCATCAATCATTGCCCGGGCGCCTTCGCCTGTTTCCTCTGCGGGTTGAAAGAGAGGAATCAGGGAGCCTCGCCAGGCGTCTCGATGTTGCGCGAACAGCGTAGCCGCTCCGATCAGCCAAGTCACATGCATGTCATGGCCGCAGGCATGCATCACGGGGACCGTCTTCCCCTCGCGGTCGGTAGCAGTCAGGTTGCTCGCATAGGGAAGACCCGTCGCCTCGCGGACCGGCAGCGCATCCATGTCGGCCCGGAGCATGATGGTTGGACCGTCACCGTTCTTCAGTACGCCGACTACTCCAGTCTTTCCGATGCCAGTAGTCACATCATAACCGGCGGAACGGAGGTGAGCTGCGGCGATGTCCGCTGTCCGCTTCTCCTGCATCGATAGTTCAGGATGAGAATGGATATCTTTGTAGAGGGATTCCAAATCAGCCACCAGAGTGCCCAGATTTGCAAGTACGCTTGCGGAATGTTGGTGGGTCTCTTGGCTCATGGTTCCGTACCTCTCGTGAAAATTACGATTGTGGCACAACTTGTTGCGTCTCCGGAAAAACGCTCGATATTCAACGATACCATTGTGGCGAGTTTACGCCCGGATTGAGTTGCGGGGAGTGGGAGCAATTGGCGGCGCGCAAATCCTCGCGCGACAAAGTGCGCGGCGGACATGTCGATGCGGAAGGCCTCGACATTATGGCCGCCGATGCGCGGGCCGCGACCGATCATCTGTAGCCTTGGAGGCCGCGACTCCTGAACCGAACGTTTGGACGGCAAAGCCTGCTGCTCTTCGCCTGTTCCTGGGCTTTTTCGGATCCCTCGCCAACGCCTTTAAGGTAGGCCAGCATCAGATCCGGCGATTTCGCCGCGAGACGATTCGCAAGGCATTAAGCCCGAGCACTTGGGCTAACTGTCCCGGTAGGGAGGCCCATCACTTTAAGGGGAAGGCGTCAGGGTGTCACTTTCGGCCATCGAAGAACGGCGGACAACCGTGGTCTCGCGGACACCTTTTTCACTAAGTTGCTAGTCTCATTGAGAGTTGATGCCAAGCGCGGAGATCAGTTCCTACAAGCCGACTTCCCGGTACTCGTCCGAACGTCTTCTGCTGTCCGCTGCTGGTTCAGGTTTCCGGGGCGCAGTTCAGCTGGCTAGAGCGTCTGCCTATCACGCAGGAGGTCGCGAGTTCAAGTTCCGTCGCTCCCGCCAAATTCCGCAAAAATTGCGACTATTTCTGGCAGGAGAATGGAATTCGTTGAGTCAACCTGCTTTGCCTTCGTTCATGAGTGGCATCACGCGCCCGCGCAAGCGAGTCCGCAAAAGTGATACTGTGGGCTCAGCATCTGACTGGCGGCTGGGCCCCGCGCTATAGGCCGCAGAGGTGGCGTGAACCAAAGAGAGGTGCCTGGACATGGCTGAGATACTCCCCGCGATCTTTTTTGGTCACGGCAATCCGATGAATGTCGTCCTCGACAATGGCTACACAAAAGCATGGAGCCGTATAGGACAGACGATACCCCAAGCCGAAAGCGATTCTGTCCATCTCCGCCCACTGGTTTGTTTCAGAAACGGGTGTAACCATCGCCACGGCGCCGAGAACAATCCACGACTTCGGCGGGTTTCCGCGAGAATTGTTTCAGGTGCGTGCGCCTGGTAATCCCTCACTCGCGCGTCGAGTGCAAAAACTGCTCGCGCCGATTGAGGTAAAGCTCGACAACTCTTGGGGGCTCGATCATGGGACATGGTCGGTGCTCCGGCACGTATATCCCGCTGCCGACATTCCCGTCGTCCAGCTGAGCATAGACGAAAGAAAACCGGCGTCATTCCATTTTGAATCGGCAAAAAGCTCGCACTATTACGCGAAGAGGACATCCTGGTCGTCGGCAGCGAAAACTTTTCCACAATCTCCACGCCTATGCGTGGGGTCGGCACATGCCCGTTCCTTACGATTGGGCTGTTCGCTTTGAACAGGATGCAAAGGAGATGATGGTAGCCGGAGAGTACAAGCCGCTTATTGAATACGAGAGTCTCGGACCAGAAGCTTTGCTTTCGATTCCGACACCGGATCATTACCTCCCCCTGCTGTATGTCGTCGCAACTCGGCAGCAAGGCGAAATCGTCACTTTCCCCATCGAAGGTGTCGATGGCGGATCGATATCGATGCTAACTGTGCAGGTGGGCTAGCCCGCTGGTTCTGCCGCTACCGAAGAGGAGGAGTACACAATGAAGATAGCCCTGTTAGGTGCAACAGGTTTCGTTGGCTCAGCCTTGCTTAAGGAGGCGCTCGACCGAGGGCACATGGTAACAGCGATTGTGCGACATCCCGAGAAGCTTGAAAAACGCGAGGGCCTTACTGCGAAGGCCGGCGACATTTATGACACCACTTATCTTGCGACACTGATCCAGGGAAACGATGCAGTTATCAGTGCTTTCAATCCTGGATGGAAGAATCCAAACCTTTATGATGACCAGGTCCCGGGCCATCATTGCCGCCATCATAAATGCGCGGATCAAGCACGTTCTGTGGGTGGGCGGGGCGGGAGGGCTGGAAGTCAAGCCAGGAGTTCGCGTCATCGACAACCCAGACATGCCGATCTGGGTAAGGCCAGGTTCTCTGGCGACCATTAATGCTTTAGAGCAACTGCAGAAAGAACCGGAACTTGAATGGTCTTATCTGAGCCCTTCAGCAGAACTGAAGCCAGGGCAGCGTACGGGAAAGTTTCGCCTGGGAAGCGACCAGCTTTTGGTAGACGCCACCGGCCAGAGCAAGATTTCGGTTCAGGATTACGCGGTTGCGATGATCGACGAACTGGAACGGCCGGCACATATCCGGCGGCGCTTTACGGTAGGGTACTGAAGGCAAGGAAGTATAAAGGATGCGTAGCGAGCGGACAAAACACCTCACATAACTCCAATCTGTTTTAGCAATCCGACCAAGTCATAAAAGAGCTTTTCTTCGACGATCTCGCCGTTTTTCCAGTGTGCGACGGTGCAGAACTCGATATGAAACTTCTTGTTGGTTGGCGCGATCAGCTTGCCGCCGGGACCCTTCATCGATCCGCGCATCGTGCCTGTAAAATCCGCAACGGTGCACGTCCATTCGCCCTGAGCAATCTCCACTTTATAGGGATGATTAATCAGGTGATTGTCGGGGAATGTCTTAAAGAATTCGACGGACTCCGCCTTGTGATTGTTGCGCCCTCTTGTCGGCTCGGCCTGAGCGGGCCAAAATACAATGGTGTCCCTGGAATGCCGCTTTTCAAATGTCGCCCGGTCCTGCGCGTTCCACGAATCGTCGAGTGTCCGCATGAGCTCAAGATTGTTCTGTGTCATGTGATGCTCCCAAAATACGCGGCGGCCCAGGTTCGCCTAAACACGTGCTAGCCGAGTTCATCCTACACCTTGGCTCTCCGGTCAAGCCACAAAATGTTGGATAGAACATCTACCATCTAAATTAATAAAAAAGAGGGAAATTCAAATGCCTCGCTGGCGTCGCTTATAGGTTCCGTATCACTATATCTCGGACCCAATCGTTCCCAAGTTATGCCGAACTTGTATCGCGTCCGGGCGACTCCTTCGGTACTCGCATTTGTTGCGCTCCAACGAGACGTCGTGCCAAAGAGTTGCACTCGCAACAGCATGCGCCTAATATCGTTAGGTTGGCAAAGGAAGTAATGAGCGATTCCGCACAGACCGCAGCTGTAACGACACATGTCGTGATTGTGGGCGCTGGTTTCGCGGGTCTCAACTGCGCCAAGGGGCTCGCCTCCAATTCCAGGCTGCGAATCACGCTGATCGACAAGAACAACTACCAGCAGTTTCAGCCTCTGCTGTATCAAGTTGCCACGGGAATTCTGTCGCCCGAAAATGCTGCCTTCAATCTCAGGAACGTACTTTTTCATCATGAGAACGTTGACGTAAAGATGTCTGAGGTCGTTTCTGTCGATCTCGCGACGCGAACCGTCAAAGGCAAGAGCGGTGACACCTACCAGGGAGACTTTCTCGTCCTTGCTGCTGGGAGCGAGGCTAATTTCTTCGGCATTTCCGGCGCAAATGAGAGCGCATTTCCGATGTACTCGCTGAGGGATGCAGAGCATCTCCGCTCCCGGCTTCTTGAGTTGTTCGAGGCGGCGGACGTCATGGGAGGGACCCCTGCAGAGAGTAGCCTGCACTTCCTCGTAGTTGGTGCCGGTGCCACCGGTGTCGAAACCGCCGGCGCTATTGCGGACATTCTCCATCGTGCACCGAAGCATCTTTACCCCAACGTTGATTTGACCAAGGCTGTGATCACGCTTGTCGACATGGGCACCAAGGTCCTGCCTGCTTTCACGGAACAGTCGCAGCAGTATGCCGCGCGCATCCTGAAGGAGCGTGGGGTCCAGTTGCGGCTGGGCTTATCGGTTAAGGAGGTTACCGAGTCGGATGTGCTCCTTTCCGACGGCTCGCGCGTGCCCGCAAAACTGGTGATTTGGGCGGGCGGGTTAAAGGCGGCGGCTTTATCCGGCTCTCTTGGTATTAAGCCAGGGCATGGCGGGCGGCTCGACGTACAACCCGATCTCACTGTCGCAGGCTGTCAGGGCGTGTACGCGCTAGGAGACTTCGCTAACACGAAAGGCGAGGATGGAAAACCACTGCCCCAATTGGCTTCGGTTGCGCAGCAGGCTGGACGACACTGTGCCAACAACATCATTGCCATAACCGCTGGCAAGGAGCAGAAGCCTTTCGCGTACTTTGATAAGGCATCATGGCGATGATCGGCCGCAATGCGGCTGTCGCAGAGATTGGCTCAAATCATCACCCTATGACTGGGGCCTTCGCGTTTGCTGCTTGGCTCGGCGTTCATGCCGTTTTGCTGACGACGGTGCGTGCGAAGATGGAAGCGTTTTTCGAGTGGGCCTGGGATTACTTTGGTAGCGTTCACGTGAGCCCGGTTCTGGATCGTCCAAGTGTCGACTGGGCGCCTGAGAAACCAAGTACTCCCTGAGCGTCTTCGGTCGTCTTGGGGACGTTCACGCTTTAGACGACCAAAATCGATCGTTGGAGGGCACCATGGGTCAAAAGGTTCTCATTACTGCTGCTGCTTCCGGAATCGGCCTTGAGATCGCTCGCGCATTCGTGTCGGCTGGTGCCACCGTATTCATTACGGATATCAACACGCAAGCCATCGACGCTGCTAAGAAAGAGATCCCTGGCCTGCTGGCCACGTTATGCGACAACTCCAAGCGCTCAGATATCGAAGCGATGGTTCCCGCAGCGGTCAAGGCGCTTGGAGGTTTGGATGTCTTGGTCAACAATGCCGGCATTGCAGGTCCTACCGCGCCGGTGGAAGAGGTAGATCCTGAGAAATGGGAACTGGTGTTGAGAGTTGATCTCGTCGGCACCTTCAACGTCACGCGACTCGCGATTCCGCACCTCAAAAAGTCCTCGGCTGGAAGCATCATCATCATGTCTTCCCTCGGCGGACGCTTCGGCTACCCAAATCGCAGTCCGTACAACGTGGCCAAAGCCGGCCTGATCGGCTTTGCAAAGACGCTCGCCATTGAACTGGGTGATCACAATATTCGAGCTAACGCTATCGCTCCTGGCGCTGTCGGAGGTCAGCGCATAGAAAATGTCCTGGCCGGCCGCGCAAAGGCGGAGGGTAAGAGCGCGGAGGACGAGAGAGCCTCCATGCTCAGCATCCAAACGCTCAAGCGGTTCGTAGACCCGAAAGATATTGCCGCACTCTGCGTTTTTCTGGCGTCGGATGCCGGCAAGTCAATCTCGGGGCAGGTCCTACCAATCGATAACGGCGCGCTGAAGGCTTCATAACACCATAACCTAAAGGAGGAACGCATCATGCCGCAAGGACTTCGTGAACAGCTTATTGGAGCATGGAAGCTGGTTTCTTATGAAGAGCGTCCCGTGGACGGTTCGCCGTCGTTCTATCCCATGAGCGAGCAGCCTATGGGCATCATTATGTACACACCGGACGGCTACATGTCGGCGCAGTTGAGTAAGCCGAACCGCAAGCCGTTTGCCTCAGGGGATTGGTTCAAGGGAACGGATGAGGACTACAGGCAGGAAGCATCCACTTACATTGCGTATACCGGCGAGTTTCACGTGGACGAGAAAGCGAAAACACTGACCCATTCCATGTTCATCTCCCTATTCCCTAACTGGATCGGTCAAACGCAGCCGCGCGTGGTGAAGATTGAAGGGGATGAACTTCATCTTAGCACGGCTGGCCCGATCCAGTCAGGCGGGAAAACAGTCAATTCTCACTTGAAATGGAAGCGTGCCACCAAGAATTGATCACTCCTGTATTGCGGCAGGCTGAGTGCGATGCGAAACGCGCGACGGGCACAGAGAGTTTATGTGCCCTGGCTTATCACTTTTGTGACCCTTTGTAGTGTTCCGTCGTGGGCTGTGGGTCAAACTCCGAGCACCACCTCTCCTCAATCGCGCTCAATTTCACCGCAAGCCGCACCACCTTCCGAATCGACGATGTCTACCATTCATCCGGAGCCTGAGCCGAGCAAACCAACACTTAAGACTCCTCGGTTCTTCACGAGGGCGGCCGATAAGGGAGTTTTCTTCCGCTTGTCCTTCAATGAAGAACTCGCGGGCAATCCCTCTGGCGGGATTCGGCAAGGCTTCAGCGCATCCCAATATATGATCTTCGGATCGGACCTCGACTTGCGAAAGCTTGTAGGCTGGCGAGGCGCTGCTTTCCACGCGATCGTGATTGCGGAAAACAGCAATCCTCTCAGCAAAAACTATATTGGCGGTGGTATCGACGTCCAGGAGAACGCTGCGCCTTTTAACCTGGTCCGCTTCCTGAACTTTACACTCGAGCAAAACATTACCCTTCGCCACGACGATGATCTGCAACTAATAGCGGGGCGGATGGCAGTTACTCCCTACTTCATGCAATCGGTACTCACGTGCCTGTTCATGAATCACTCCTTCTGCGGCGTCATGTACGGTTTCACGCAAAGCACCGGAACGGCAGTTGCGCCTGTGGCTTCCTGGGGAGGTCTCGCCAAGTATAGATTCACGGCTAAGTTTTACGGCCAGTTCGGCGGCTTCGCAGTCGATGGAAATACGCTGAAGGCTTCCACGGATATTTTCGATTGGGGCACAGGTGGCGTATCAGGGGTCAACTACCTCGCAGAGATTGGCCATGAGACCCATTTGTCAACGGAAAGGCTGCCTCACTACTATCGAATCGGTGTCTCGTATCTCGATGCGCCCCGAAACGATGTTCTTTTCAATACAAATATGCAGCCGACCTTTGAGTTTGGGGGAACCCCACTGACCCATCGTGGTGAAATTGCGCTGTATGTAACGGGGGGACAGGCGATATCGCGACCTGATCCGAATTCACATCGCAACCTCGGCCTATTTGCAAGCATGTACTACAACTTCGCGAATAGCGAGGCGATTCGTTATTCGATCAGAGGCGGTATCGTCAAGGCCGGAACCTTTAAATCTCGCGGCCACGACACGGCAGGGCTGGCTTTTTCACCTACTTGTTTTACTTCGAAGGAAGTCGCCTATCTGACGGGAATGAGAAGTAAGGCAGGTGGTGAAGGCCGAGTGCCTTCGAACGAATGGAATCTCGAACTTAATTACGGCTACGAACTCGCTCCTGGTGTCGTTTTACGACCTGATGTTCAATACGTCATTCATCCTGATTCCCGTTATACACCATCGTATCCATCGAATATTCCTAACGCATTTGTAATAGGCCTGCAAGTAAACGCGAATATCGGGACCTTGTTTAACCTCCCCCAAGTTCGCTGAAACCAGATTGCTACTCCTTTTCCAAAAGGATCTTTCCGCTGGACTCCGGAAGAACACAATCTTAGCCCAGAAGTTTGCGAACTCTACGTCAGTTCCGGAAAAGGTTCGTGACTGTCGGTGCGGATTCCGGGGCAAGGCGGGCACGATTCCGGGATCATCCCGGTCAGCATTCCAAAATGAAGCCGGTCACGATTCCGGGGTCAATCCGGTCACTGATTCCGATTTCAAGGCGGTCACTTTGAGCCACTTATCGGAACCCTGACCGGGATGATTTCGGAAAGATTTCCACAGGCCCTACACCTGTCAGTTGACAGGTAGGGAGCAGGACGGAGGACGCTGGACAACAACGCCGGCAATGAGGCTCCACTGGAGGTGGAGGAACCACATTGCCAACGAAAGGTTGTCCATGCGAAAGCTCAAAGAAGTTCTCCGATTACGATTCGAGTTAGGACTGGGGCAGCGGCAGATCGCCCGCAGTTGCTCGATCGGAC
>Ga0306923_10000635_pt1 | contig 28112 bp, 20 predicted proteins | sample sta12Can44000108_FD_203841 | JGI IMG/M metagenome (GOLD analysis project Ga0306923, IMG submission 203841) | Lab enrichment of tropical soil microbial communities from Luquillo Experimental Forest, Puerto Rico - statanox.12C.anox.44.000.108 (v2)... | ecosystem: Environmental > Terrestrial >... | reverse complement strand
GGCATTCGCAACTTCAAACCAACCCTGCGCAAGGCGGCCGAGCGTCTGGCAACCGTGCACACCCCGGAGGGCGTGGAGCTGCCGCCAAACACCTTGGCCGAGCTGCAGCGCGATATGGCGCGGCTGGGCTTTGTCGTCAGCCAGATCAGGGAGATCGAGGACGCTCGTCAGAAACGATTGGAGCAGCAGCCTGAGACCGGGCCCCACGCCATGGTTCGGCTACTGGCCCGAATCGTCGGGGTTGGTGTCGAGACGGCCGATATGCTGGTTCATGAGGTGCTGTCACGGCCACTGCGTGACCGCAGAGCCGTGGCCCGCGGAGCCTGTCCTCGGGCCGGCCAAAGGCCGGACCCGGGGGCCGGCTTAACAGGCTCGCCGGATGAGAGTGGCGCGCAACGGCGCGAGAAAGGGCTCGCCAGAGCCGGCAACGCCCGGGTCCGCCGCGGCATGATCCAACTCGCCTGGCGCTTTTTGATGTTTCAGAAGGAGAGCGCGCTGGCATTGTGGTATCGCGCCCGCACCGCTGATAGCCGTATTGGCACGCGCAAGACAATGATCGTCGCGCTGGCACGCAAACTGGTCATTGCGCTCTGGCGCTTTGTCACTGCTGGCGAGCCACTGGAGGGCGTTGTCTTACGTCCAGCGTCCTGAAAAGGGGCTACCGGAACGAGCATAGCACTCAGCACCATTCGGCGCGCGCTGGGTTTTCAGCACGACTGCCGAATTGACGATCCGAGGTGGCGGAAGCCGTATTCGAACCTGGCACCTGATGCCGACGGAGAGAATGGGCCCGCCACCCGGAGCTTCGCCGCCGATGCGCATGACTGCATCATGGTCAGGATCAAACAATCCTACCGCATACAGATCCTATGCAGAGTGGGCGGCAAAACTCTGGTAAGTCGACGTCGCGCATCACTGAGCCGAGGGAGCGACCAATGCATCAAGCTACCACTCTTCCGGAGCGGACCTGCAGCCGGGGAGACTGTGCCACTTTGTTCGTCTCATTAGAGCTGAGTCGTTCGACCTGGGTTGCAACCACGCTGGCGCCCGGCAGCAGCAAGATGTCCAAGTACACGCTCGTCGGCGGTGACGGGCACCAACTGCTAGACCTTCTTGCGCGGTTAAAGAGCAGAGCCGAGCAACGCATTGCTGCGCCGGTCAAGGTTGTCGCGATCCACGAAGTCGGGCTTGATGGTTTCTGGATTCATCGCTTGCTCGAGGCCAACGGCGTCGAGAGCCAGGTCGTTGATCCGGCGTCGATTGCTGTCCCTCGACGTCACCGGCGCGCCAAAACCGATGCGATCGATGGCGAGACGCTGCTGCGCACGCTGATGGCCTGGCAGCGCAACGAGCCGCGGGTCTGCGCCATGACAGTGCCACCAAGCCCGAGCGAAGAGGACCACCGTCGGATCTCGCGTGAGCGCGCGACGCTGCTGCAGGAGCGCGTTCGGCACACGAACCGCATTCGCGGACTGCTGTTCGGCCAGGGGATCACCAACTACAATCCGCTCCACAAGAACCGCCGGGAAAACCTGGAAGCACTGCGCACCGGAGATGGCCGCTCGGTGCCAGCTCACCTCAAGTCACAGATTCTTCGCGAGATCGATCGGCTCGAGTTGGTCCTACGCCAAATCGGCGAGGTCGAAACTGAACGCGATGAAATGTTGCAGCTGGCACAACCGAGCTCTCCCGCCGCACTACTTATGCGGCTCAAGGGCATTGGCGCGGAATTCGCTACCGTGCTCTACCTTGAGGGTCTGTTCCGCCAGTTTGAGAACCGACGGCAGTTGGCGGCTTATGCCGGCCTGGCTCCCAGTCCGTGGAAGAGTGGCAGCATTGACCAAGAACAGGGTATCTCGAAGGCAGGTAATCCGCGTCTGCGCACCACAATGGTCGAGCTTGCCTGGATGTGGGTGAGATACCAGCCTGGCAGTGCGCTCAGCTGTTGGTTCCGTCAGCGCGTTGGCTCCGAGCGCGGCCGGATCCGCCGTATTTCGATCGTCGCGCTCGCCCGCAAACTGCTCATCGTCCTCTCGAGATACGTCAGCCATGGTGAGATCCCTGCAGGTGCTGTCATGAAGGCAGGCTGAGGCATTCGGGAAGACCGGAATCATTATCGCGAGTTCCACCGCGGGCCTGATCAGCCCCGTTGGATCCGGGCGGGCGGACCGTCGCAAACAGTGGCTGTGATATGCCGACATACAGTGTGGACCCGCCCTCCCGAGCCCGATGACCCTAAGAATGAGGGATTGTGGTGCCAGCCGTTCTGGGAATGGCGACCGGATGTGAGGTTCTGCGGGCATCAAAGCCGCAGTCGATAAATGGGCTCGAGCCACGGATCGCAACGCAACCGCACGATATGTCACCGTAGTGCGGCAATCTCGATCGGAACAGGCGTTCTTTGGCCACCGGCGGTGTAGGTGGCAGCAAGAGCCCTGTGGATTTGCCGCTGCGCTTGGACGACGCTAAGTGCGTCGCCCACAACTCCACAGGGCCTACCTCGGTGAGCAGTTGATCTGAGTTGAAAAGAACCAGAGGGCTGGCCCGGAGACCAATGAGGCGGCGGGAGCAACTGTTGGTTAGGCAATGCAATGCTCGCTTGACACCAACTATCCTCATGTGAGGTTTGCCAGCTCTTTGAGAGCCCGCCGTTTCGTTACGCGCGGCATTAGATATCTGCACGAAGTCGTTAATCAGGCATGTGAGATTCAGCCCACAACTTAGTTAATTTGAGCAGCCCGGTTCAGCTTCAGGCGCTTGTGCGCCGTAGCCTAACTTTGACTTTTTCTCAAGTGTGAACTGCTTCACACCCCCGAACCGGTTGCTTGGTCATCTTGGCGAGCTTTGAAGGGCTGCCGGTACCCTCTGGCCATTCCCTTCACCCACCGGGGGTTTCGCCTGAATGATTGTTGCCGAGTCCATCATCGATCGCGACAGTTTCCCGATCAATCATTCCGGATGCCAGCTGTCGGTCCTTCTGCGCGGTTGAGAGGGGCAATGAGAGCGCCCGTCGAGCGTCGTCTCACCGCTATCCTCGCCGCCGATATGGTGGCCTTTGCGCGGCTGATGGGAGCAGACGAAGAAGGGACGCTCGACCGGCTCAAAGGCGCCCGCCGCCAGCTCATCGATCCGAAGATCAAGGACCACCGCGGCCGTATCGTCAAGACCACTGGCGACGGCATACTGGCGGAATTCCCAAGCGTTGTCGATGCGGTGCGCTGCGCCGTCCAGTTGCAGCGCGCAATGGTCGATAGCAACGCCCAGAGCCCCGAGGACGGGCGCATCATCTTCCGCATTGGAATCAATCTTGGCGACATTATCGGCGATGGCGACGACATCTACGGTGATGGCGTCAACATCGCGGCGCGGTTGGAGGCATTGGCCGAGCCGGGGGGCGTCTGCATCTCGCGCGTCGTGCGCGACCAAATCCGTGACAAGCTCCCGTATCCTTTCGATGATATGGGGGAGCAAAATGTCAAGAACATCGCGCGGCCGGTGCGTGTCTATGGCATGAGTGCCGCCGCCATAGCGTCAACCCCGGCGGTCGCCACAAAGGTGCCGCCCGATCCGGCATTGCGCGCAATACGCCGTCGACGGGCCTTCAAGCTCGCGGCTATTATCGCGGCGATCGGTGTCGGGACGGCAGGTTGGCGGCTATGGCCCAACGCAGACCCGATAGCGGCATCTGTCCAGACGCTTTCGGCAACCAGCCTGCCAAATTTACCCTCTGTAGCTAGCAACGGGACGAAACCCGCGCCACGCTTGTCGATTGTCGTCTTGCCTTTCGCAAATCTGTCGAACGCTTCGCAACAGGAGTATTTCACTGACGCAATCACCGAAGACCTGACTACCGATCTCTCGCGGATTTCAGGGAGTTTCGTGATCGCAGCGACTACCGCCTTTACCTACAAGGGCAAAGGCCTTGGTGCGCAACAAATCGGCCGCGAACTCGGGGTCCATTACGTTCTCGAAGGCAGCGTGCAACGGAGAAGCGATTACGCTCGGGTCAATGTGCAATTGATCGATACGGAAAGTGGCGCGCATCTGTGGGCCGATCGGTTCGAAAGCGATCTTGCCAATCTCGCGAACGCTCAGAACGAGATCACCGGCCGTCTCGCGCGGACACTTAACCTCGAATTGACGGAAGCGGTTGGCCGTCGCGTCGAGCGGGAGGGGGCGATAAATCCCGACGCGCAGGATTTCCTGATGCGGGGATGGGCATCATACTACCGGCCTGCTTCCACAGCCAGCCGCCAAGAGGCTCTCCGGGCGTTCGAACGGGCATTCGAAGCCGATCGACAATCCGTCGAGGCGAGAATCGGCATTGGCACCGTCCTGGTCGATGATTTGGTTCTCAGGTTCAGCGACGATCGGGAGAGAGATACGGCGCGAGCCGACGAGATGCTGGGCGAAGCTCTCGAGCACGAGATGAACGACTCGATGGCACATTTTGCGATGGGGATGCTCCGCCGAATTCAGAACCGATTGAACGACTCGCAGATCGAGCTCGAAACCGCGATCGCTCTCGACCGCAACAATGCCCGCGCTTTCCAGCAGCTCGGCATAACGCTGATGTGTCTGGGCGAACCGGACGCCGCGATTCCGCCGATCGAAAGGGCCATCCGGCTCAACCCGCATGACCCAAATATAGCCAGCTACTACTGGGCATTAGGATCAGCGGACCTGGTCTCCGGCCGGGTGGATGACGCGGTGAGCCTCCTCAGTAAGGCACGCGCGGCGAATCCTCGACTTTATTTTATACATTTGTGGCTTGCGGGATCGCTAGCGCTCAAGGTCGATCTCGACGCAGCGAGGTCCGCGGTGGCGGAGTCGGTGAAGCTGCGACCGGAGATCAAGTCGGTGGCAAGCTGGCGCGCCGAGAATCTCTTCTACACCAATCCTCAATTCACGGCTCTCGCCGAAAAGACCCTGTACGCCGGCCTACGCCGAGCCGGGTTCCCTGATGAATGAACGCCACTTGCATTCTCAACCTGGTGGCGGGTGCATTTCGAAGCCGGCCGGGCGGGTGGCGCAGCGGGCGGCTTCGGCGGGCGGGAGCGACGCGTCCCAGAGGTTGGCGTCGAAGCGGTAGCCGTTGACGTTGTCGGCTTCGCGCGAGACGACATAGAGGAGCGGCGGGACCATTTCTTCCGGCTCGACGAGGCGCGGGGCGCGACCTTCGCGACTCATCGCGCGCATCTCGTCGGCCATGCCCGGCGTGTTGGCGCCGGCGCCGGGGTTGACGATGTTGATCGTGAGGCCCGTTCCCTCGACCTCCTTTGCCCAGACCTCGGTCGCCATTTCGAGCGCCGCCTTCGAGGCGCCGTAGGGCGAGGTGTGCGGGCGGTTCATCGTGTCGAGCTTTGTCGTCACATTGACGATGCGGCCCCAGCCCTGCTCGACCATCATCGGCGCTACGCGGCGGGCCATCTGATCGGCGGCAATGTAATTGGTCTCGATGACCGCGCGCACGATGTCGTCCGACACCTGCCAGAATTTCTGCGGCTCGGCACGGCGGAAGCGTGCGGGGTCGATCGTCGTGAAGGTCAGGCCCGCATTGTTGACAAGGATGTCCGCCGCCCCGAACCGCTGCAGCGCCAATGCGACCACCCGGTCGCAATCGGCCGGCCGGCGCAGATCGGCGACCAGCGGCAGAATCTGCCCTGCCATAGTACTGCCGGCCGTCGCCGCCTCGACCTCGGCGATGTCGGTATCGATGTGGCCGACCGCGACAACACAGTGCCCTTCGCCCGCTAGCCCGAACACCATCGCTCGGCCGAGACCGCGCAACCCGCCCGTAACAATCGCGACCCGCTGCTCCATCGGCATCCCCCGGAATTATTCACAATGAGGCAATGAAATGAGGGGTTCCTCACCGCCTCGCTGTCTCAGTGTGAGGTTTTACTACACCTGGGCGAGGGCCATCGGCTCTTGGTCGAAGGCGGGCATGATTTCCTCGGCAAAGGTGCGGAGACCCGCGACCGAAGCGCCGGGCGCGGCGAACAGCACATTTTCGACACCACCCGCTTCGAGGTGCTTCAACCGCGCGATGATCTCCTCCGGCGTGCCGAGCAAGGGCGCGTCGTCGAGCACGAACGAGTCCTCATCTTCCTTGATGTGCGCATAACGCTCAGCGCCCGGGCCGCGGGCGAGGTCGCCTATGTTCTTCAGCACCTGCCGGCGCGTAACGATCGCCCGTTTGCGCTCCTCCTCGTTGTGCACGATCTGCAATCCGCGGGTGACGCCGACCATCATCGGGTCGTATTGCCGCCCGACCCGCTCGCATTCGTGGCGAAAGGTGGCGACTCGTTCGATGATCAGATCAGTCGGCGCGATCTGATCGAGCAACAGATTGCAGCCTTCGCGTGCGGCGCGGCGGATCGATTCGGCGCTACCGGCGCCGAGCCAGAAGGGCGGATGCGGCTGCTGTATTGGGCTCGGCTCGACGATCACGTTGTCGAACTGCCACCGCTTGCCGTGATGCGAGAAACGTCCCTGGCTGGTCCACGCCTTGCGAATTACCGCCATCGCCTCGTCGAAGCGCTCGGTCGCCTCTTCGGGCGGAATGCAGAACCCAGAGAATTCATAAGTCCGGTAGCCCTTGCCGACCCCGAAATCCAGGCGTCCGTTCGACAGCAGATCGAGGGTCGCAGCCTGCTCGGCGACAAGAATCGGGTTATGCCACGGCAACACCACCACTGCGGTGCCGAGACGGATCCGCTCGGTGCGCGCCGCCAAATAGGCGAGCAGGCTCATCGATGCCGAGACTTGACCAAAGCCGGTAAAGTGGTGCTCGACCAGAAAGACGCTTGCAAAGCCGAGCTTCTCGGCCTCGATCACGTAGTTGACGAAGTCGTGATAGGCGTGGCTGTCGCCGGCCGGGCCGCCGCGGGCGCGTGCCCCGCCGAATAATCCGAACTTCATGCGCCGCCTCCTTGGAGTCGTGCGCCCAATATATGGGGGGATCCAGTCGGGGTCGATGCCGGGGCATCAGCACCGGCGCGCAAGGCCGATCACGTGAACGTGATCGGCATGACAGCTATGCGCAACCGGGGCTGCCACGCTCGCGAGCACGACCTAATTGCTGCAGCGCAACAACTCGGAGCCGAGCATGGCCGACGGTTTCGAAGCTGAGCGCGAGCTGGGTCGCAACGATTGGCAATTCGGGAGTTGGCGTGTTGTCGTCTCGGCCTGGACCATTGTTCTGGTGTTCGTGATCTTGCTCGCGGGGGTAAGCGCGGTGGCGTGCCTGCGTGGTGCTTCGCATTCACCGCATCATCGGCATCTCGCGGGGGCGGTCATCCCCCAACATGATCCTTGCGCCGGACCAGGGGTCGCTTCGGCTCCCGGCATCGACGGGTGCAAAAGCGTTCCGCTGAGCGAGGACGGCTCGGCCTATTGGTGAGACCCCGCGGCCGGCGCGGCGAGTTCAGCGGCCGGCTGCACCGGGTTGCGCCGTGCGTCCACGGCCGCGAGCTGTGAGGTGATCTGGTTGCCGGATACGGCGATCGTCTTCTCCGCAGCCGAACGATCGGTGAAGGTGATCTTCAGACCCTGAGGGCTACTGCGCAGCTCGCTTTCAGGGATGACGGCGGCGAATTCCTCGAGATAGGAGCAACCTCCCTCGCAGGTGATCTCGTTTCGGCCGATCTCGATAAAGCGCAAAGGGTGGCCCGTACCGTCGCGGGCAGCATTCCACCGGCGCTCGGTTCCGAAATAGCTGTCCGAGACATAGAGCTGGTGCTGTGTCTCGCCGGTCTGGCGGTCGACAAAGCTACGCAGGCAATAGAAATTTGTCTCCGGCACGCCGAGAAACGGTGGCGCATGTTGATCCCTGGTGCCGATCACGCCGATAAACCGCGGCGACGGATCTTCGGGCGCCGGGGCAGCGACGGCACCGGGCTGAGCGGGGCCCTCGGGCGGCCGAACCTGAGCGCAGGCGATCAGCACCATGCTCAGCAGGATGGTAACGGCGCTTGGCCGACCAAGTTTCATACCGCGCGGTCCACAATCGTAGAATTGTCCTCCCCGAGGTTGGGCGCCAGCTTGGCGAGCGGCGGACGAATGCCGTCGAAGGAGAGCGGAAGGCCGACCAGCGAAACCGAGCCCAAGTGTTGGATGATACCGAGCGCGTCGGTCTGCGGATCGGTCACGACTTTGTCGACAGTCTGGATCGGCCCGTTCGGGATGCCCGCGGCATCGAGCCGCGCCGCCCAGACCGCAATCGGCTCGGTAGCGAACAGGTCGGAGAGGATCTCGATCAGCGCCTGGCGATTGACCACCCGGTCGCTGTTGGTGTGGAAGCGGGGGTCCTCAACGAGACCTGGGCGCCCGATCGCAGTGCATAAGCGGCGGAACAGACTATCATTGCCGGCGGCCACCATGATGTGGCCATCGCAGGCGGCGAACGCTTGGTAAGGCACGATCTGCTCGACCCCCGAGCCGTGCCGCCGAGGGGTTTCGCCGTTGGCGAGATAGGCCGACAGCGGCAGGGTCATCCAAGCGAGCGTCGTCTCGTAAAGCGAGGTATCGATGACCCCGCCGCGTCCGGTCCGCTCCCGCTCCTGCAAGGCGGCCAGTATGGCGATCACCGCCCACATCGCCGTGGCCATGTCGATGATCGAGACCGTGGCCCGCACCGGCGGCCGCCCGTCCTCGCCCAATAGGCTCATCAGCCCGCCATAGGCCTGCATCATCGGATCGTATCCCGACAGGTGGCGCAACGGCCCCACCGCCCCGAAAGCTCCGATATTGCAATAGACGAGGCTTGGCTTTTCCTCGGTCAATGCGGCGGCCGAGAGACCGCAGCGGTCGAGGGTGCCGTGTTTGAGATTGTGGATCACCACATCGGCGCGCTCGCAGATCAGGTCGTGCAGCTTTTCGACTTGAACCGGCTCGGCAAGGTCGATCGTGATGCCGCGCTTGGCGCGGTTAAACGCGTGGAACGCCGTTGCCGTCCCTTCGGTAAAGGGCGGACCCCAGCCGCGGCAGGCGTCACCGCCTTTAGGGTTCTCGACTTTGACGACTTCGGCGCCGAGTTCGCCGAGGATCATTCCGGCGTAAGGTGCTGCAACGCTGTGGCCGATCTCGATGACGGTGACGCCGGAAAGCGGGCGGATGCTCGACATCGATGCTCCTGTTCAATGCTGATTTCTCTTTACCACGGAGACACGGAGGTCACGGAGGAGACAAGAACCTTTCCGTTTCCTTGGTGCCTCCGTGGTAATTCAAGCGAAGCGGCGATATTTTCGGCGAAATGGCCGAAGAAGGAGGGCGAGATGAGCGACAGGCCAACAATGCTGGCCCTCGGCGAGGATTATCCCGAGCTGCGCGAGTCGGTGCGCAAGATCTGCGAGCGCTACCCCGGTGCCTATTGGCGCAAGCTTGAGGCAGACCAGGCCTATCCGACCGAGTTCATCGCCGAGCTGACGCAAGGCGGGTTTCTCGCTTCGCTGATCCCCGAAGAGTATGGCGGCTCCGGGCTGCCATTGCGCGCCGCCGCGGTGATCCTCGAGGAGATCAACGCCTCCGGCTGCACCGCAAGCCAAGGACACGCCCAAATGTACATCATGGGCACCGTCCTGCGGCACGGCAGCGAGGAACAGAAACAGCGCTATCTGCCAAAGATCGCGTCGGGGGAACTGCGGCTGCAGGCCTTCGGGGTGACCGAGCCGACGACCGGTTCCGACACGACCAAGCTCAAGACCCGCGCGGTGCGGCAGGGCAATCACTATGTGATCAACGGCCAGAAGGTGTGGACCTCGCGGGCCCGGCATTCCGATCTGATGCTGCTGCTCGCTCGCACAACCCCGGTCGACGAGGTCAAGCGGCGCACCGACGGGCTGTCGGTGTTTCTCGTCGATCTGCGCGAAAACCTCAGACGCGGCGTCGAGATCCGCCCGATCGAAGCGATGATCAACCACAACACCACGGAGGTCTTCTTCGACAATCTCCAAGTGCCGCCCGAGAACCTGATCGGCGAGGAAGGCAAGGGCTTTCGCTACATCCTCGACGGCATGAATGCCGAGCGCATTCTGGTCGCTCAGGAATGCATCGGCGACGGCCGCTGGTTGTTGCAGAAAGGCATCGATTACGCCAAGGAGCGGATCGTCTTCGACCGGCCGATCGGGCAGAACCAGGGCGTGCAATTCCCGCTGGCGCGCGCGTATGCGGAGCTCGAGGCGGCCGACATGATCTGCCGCCGCGCCGCAGCCCTGTTCGACGACGGCAAGGAATGCGGCGCCGACGCCAATATGGCGAAGCTGCTCGCCTCGGAAGCGACTTGGCACGCTGCCGAGGCCACCTTCTCGGCCTATGGCGGCTTCGCCTTCGCGAGGGAATACGACATCGAGCGCAAATGGCGCGAGGTCCGGCTCTACCAGACCGCCCCGATCTCGACCAACCTGATCCTCGCCTATATCGGCCAGCACGTCCTCGGCATGCCACGGTCGTATTGAGCCGGGCGTGCCGCTATCTCGACAGACGCAAGATCGCGGAACTCATTTGTTGCAATCGGTAGCACGGATGATGCACTCACCCGCCTGGTCTTTGTCGCAGCTTTTGAGGGCGGCGAGACGGGCGGCTTCGCGATCCTTGCGCCACGCGGCGCCGGCGTGTTTGCCGTCTGCGGTCGTTGCCAGCGCGCCGCACATCGCCGGACCGATCTTTGTTACAACCTTGCAGCCGCTGGCGCCGCATTCGCCAAGCGCCACCTCCTCGGCGCGCTTGGGCGTCGGCTGATTCCAACTCACACCGTATTTGCCGGTACTCCGGTCCCAGGCGAACGCGCCGTAGCCTGCAAAAGCGGGAATTGCCGGCAGCAGCGTATATCCTAAGGCCAGCAAAGCAACAGCGGTCCATAATCTGCTGCGCATGGAGTCGCCCTCTTCAGACAATCATCATCCGGTGGTTACCGGCGGCAGATCGACTTTGCGTCGTCCCCAAATATGCCGTCCGCCCCGGCCCCGCAATCCCGAGGCTCGACCGCGGCCGGGCTAAGGTCTGATGCTGACGCAAAAGCGGTATGTGACCCGCCGGATCCTAGGGCCGCGCGTAGAAAACGTTTCTGCGCAATACGGAGACCCCGGAGAGCCGAGCCGTGCTCCCGGTTGAGCCCTGGATGATCTTGATGGAATTTTTATATCGACCCCTCTAAACATACCGCAAATCTTTATCTACCGTTGGCACGACAATTGCCCAGCTGCGGCATCCGGTTGGTGGAACCAGGGGCAGCATAGCCAGTGACCGCGGACACCTCCCCGCGCCGGGAAACTCTTGACTTAGGCATCGCTCGTACCCTGACGATTGCCGCGCTCGGCGTCGTCTACGGCGATATCGGAACTTCGCCGCTTTATGCCGTTCGCCAATCCTTGATCGAATTTGGCGAAATCAACGAGGGAGCGATCTTGGGTGTCGTCTCTTTGATCACCTGGTCGCTGCTCCTCGTGGTCACAGTCAAATATGTCTCGGTCATCATGCGTGCCGACAACGCCGGCGAAGGCGGCCTCTTGGCGCTGACCGCTTTGACGTTGCGTCGGACGCGTGCGGCTGCCCGGTTCTGGATCATGGCGGCGGGGCTCGTCGGTGCAGCGTTGTTCTACGGCGACGGCGTTATCACGCCCGCGATCTCGGTGCTGAGCGCCGTCGAAGGGCTGAAGGTCGCAACCCCGATTTTCGGCCCGTATGTCGTGCCGATATCGCTGGTATTGCTGATCGCTCTTTTTCTCGTCCAGCGGCGCGGGACGGCAACAGTCGGCAGACTGTTCGGCCCGATCATGCTGATTTGGTTCGCAGTGCTCGCGATTCTGGGGGTGGCGAACATCGCACAGCAGCCCAGGATCCTGCTCGCCCTCAATCCGTGGCACGGTGTCGACCTGTTGCTGAGCGCGCCCTGGCCGGGGTTCGTCATGCTCGGCGCCGTGTTCCTTGCAGTCACCGGGGCCGAGACTTTGTATGCGGATATGGGTCATTTCGGGCGCACGCCACTACGCACCGCTTGGCTTTACATCGTGCTCCCAGCGCTTCTGTTGAACTACCACGGCCAAGGGGCGCGGCTATTGATCGAGCCGGACGCCCTGCAGCACCCATTCTTTCATCTCGCGCCCAGTTGGGGGCTATACCCCCTTGTGGCATTGGCCTCGATCGCGACAATTATCGCCTCGCAGGCGGTCATCTCGGGGGCGTTTTCGATCACTCGCCAGGCGATCCAGCTCGGCTACCTGCCCCGGCTGCAAATTCGCCACACCTCCGAGCAGGAGATCGGGCAGGTTTACGTACCCGTCATCAATACGGGACTGCTCGCGGCCGTCACAGTTCTAGTGGTGGGCTTCCAAACATCCGACAGCCTGGGGGCTGCTTACGGCATTGCGGTAACCGGCATGATGGCGATCACCAGCGGGCTCGCTTTCATCTATATGCGCAGCATCGGCTGGAGCCTCCCGGCGGCAGCGTGCGTCTTTGGCTTTTTCCTGGTGCTAGATCTAACCTTTCTCAGCGCCAACCTGCTGAAGATCGTCCAGGGAGGTTGGTTTCCAATCCTGGTCGCGGTGGTTGTCTTCACCATCATGTCCACATGGTGGCGCGGGCGCCGCATCCTGGCCGAAAGGCGAGCGCGCGAAACCTTGCCCCTCAACGTCTTTCTCGACGGCATCAAGCCGGATCATCCGCCGCGCATTTCTGGGACGGCCGTCATCATGGCGCGCGATATCCAACAGGTACCGACCGCGCTCCTGCATGCGCTCAAGCATTTCAAAGTCTTGCATGAGCGCACCGTGCTCATGAGCGTCGCGACAAAGGACGTCCCGTATGTCGCGGACGACGATCGCCTCGAAATCCGCGACCTAGGCAAGGGCTTTTTCACCGTGAGTGTGTGGTACGGCTTTATGGACCAGCCGAATCTGTTGCGCGCCTTGGCGCAATGCCGGTTGCAACAGCTGCGGTTTAGCTTGATGGAGACATCCTTCATCATCGGCCGGGAGAAGCTGGTTTCGAGCCGTCGCCGCTCGCTGCTGCAGCGTTGGCGCAAACAGATATTCATCGTGATGTCCAATAACGCGCTCGATGCCACCGAGTTCTTCCGCATCCCGCCCAATCGGGTCGTCGAACTGGGCGGGCAGATCGAGATTTGACGTGTTGAGGTTTTTTTACACCTTTCGCACAGGGCGCCGCCCTACCGCGACAAAGTATTGCGTCGGCAAGGTCGCAGCGAGATTGCCCACGGCCTATGCAAGGTCTGTCGGGAGGAAGCGTATGAGGGTATCGATTCGGCTGTGGCTGATGCTGGCTACGCTAGTGCTGTGCAGCGGTGCAGCCGCCGATAGCTATCCCGACCGAGCGATCCATATGATCGTACCGTTTCCGCCCGGTGGACCGGCTAGCGTGGTGGCAGATGTCGTCGGTCCGCAGCTCGGCGAGCGCCTCGAACAGAGGGTCATCGTAGAGAACCGCGCTGGTGCCGATGGGATCATCGGCAGCGAATTCGTCGCCAAGGCGCCACCCGACGGCTACACCTTGCTGTTAGCCACCAGCGCGCAAGTCATCCATCCCGGCACCTACATTTCGCTTCCTTTCGACACCGAAACGGCGTTTGCTCCGGTTTCGCTGCTGCTGACCTCGCAATACCTGCTCGTAGTCAACCCGTCGCTCCCCGTTGACTCGGTCGAAGAGTTGATCGCCTACGCGAAGACCCACCCCGGTAAACTCGTCTACGCCTCAGGCGGCCTTGGAGGCCCGACCCACCTCGCTTTCGAGCTGTTCAAGATTACGGCCGGGATCAACCTTGCGAACGTGTCCTATGAAGGCGGCGGAGCGGCGCTGCTCGGAGTGGTCACGGGTGAAGCGCAAGTGATGCTGGCACCCATCCTTGCGGCGATACCGATGGTAGAGGACGGGCGTCTCCGCGCGCTCGCGGTGAGCGGCCGGCATCATGCTCCCGCTGCCCCACAACTGCCAACGATCGCCGAAACCCTCCCCGGTTTTTCGGCCGTATCATGGTACGGCGTTCTGGCCCCCGAGGGTACGCCTGCGGCAGTGATCAAGCGCCTCAACACCGAGCTTGATCGCATCGTTCATGAGCCCGAAACCAAGAAACGTTTTGCCGACATCGGCGGCGAGGCCGTTGGCGGCCCGCCATCGACTTTTGCCTCGCTGATCCATGAGGAAATCCCGCGATGGAAACGCGTCGCCAAGGAGGCGGGCATCCGTATCGAGTGAGACCCGCCGCGGCGAAGGATTTAAGGTGAGGTCGCCCGGCAAATTCGCTTGATCCAGGCGGGTGGGAGTTGCTGCGGCTGTCGCCGCTTCTGCCATCTCGGGGATCGTCGCCGGCGTGCGCCGTCGGTGGCCGCAAGATGAGCGATCCGGCAGCGCAAATCGACGATAGTGTTTTTATGGTCGGCACTTTCCTGTCCGACTTTGATGCAAAGATCATAACGCGAAGCCCGGCGAACCGAAGTCCGGGGATGGGGCGCGAGATCGACTGGAACCAGAAAACAAGAGGTCATCGATATGGTTGATTTTGCAGGCAGTCACGTTGTCGTCACCGGGGGGACGGGCGCCCTTGGCCGGGCGGTCATCGGGGCGTTGCGCGCCGGCAACGCGATCTGCCATGTGCCGAACCTGATTGCGGCCGAACTCGACGGCTTTCCTTACACCTCCGACCCTGGGGTGCACATCGTCCGCGACGTCGACCTCGCCGACGAGGGGGCTGTCAAGAGATTTTATCAAGCTCTTCCGCCTCTCTGGGCGTCGATCCATCTCGCCGGGGGCTTTGCCATGTCGCCGATCGGAGACACCTCAGGTGAAGATTTCGTCGCACAATTCCGCATGAACGCGCTGTCGTGCTTCTTATGCTCTGCGGCCGCCATCGCGGCATTTCGCGCTCGCAAGGCGCCCGAACCCAGCGGTGCGGAAGGGGGGCGGATCGTCAATGTTTCGGCGCGGCCCGCTCTCGAGCCACGGCTCGGGGCTGGGATGGTGGCTTATACCGCGTCCAAATCCGCCGTGGCTGCGCTGACCCAAGCACTGGCGCAGGAGACTACGGACGAGCAGATTTGGGTAAATGCGGTCGCGCCCTCGATCCTCGACACGCCCGCGAACCGAGCGGCGATGCCAGACGCGAGTTATTCGCGGTGGGTCTCTCCCGCGGACCTCGCGGAGATCATCACCTTTCTCGCCTCTCCCGCCAATCGCGTGACCCGTGGGGCCGTCATCCCGGTATACGGCGGATCCTAAGCCGACCGATAACCAGCTGCGCTGCAAACGCGATTAACATAATTTTTAACAAAGATTTACCAGATTTTCATGTTGCATTGCAACATAGCCGGTGTATGTTAATCGGAGCCGAGGGATGAGTGTGAGGTCTCCGATGAAACACCAATTTCTCCGCCTCGAGCGGATCGCGGGTGAGTTGAATGCCTGGCTTCTCGCGATAGCGATCGGCTTAGGGATGCTCGACCTAACCGTTCTGGTCGCCAAATGCATGCCGGCCTTGCCGAGGCCACCAGCTGCAGTCAGTGCCGACGGTCCGGGGAACGCTGTCTTGCAATCTCCCGCATCCCAAACCTCTGCTTCTCGGAGCTGATCTGTCATTTGCGGGAAAGGAGGGCGGCATGCATGTCTTTGTTGACCCATCGTGATGCGGGAGCGAAGCTTTGCTTTCGCTTCGTGGACGCCCGAGGGAGGTCTGAACCGCGGTTACTCCTATCGTCGTATTGAGGACGCACATTATGCGGGGAGGGTCGAGATCAAATCCCGCTCCAAGGGCCCTATCGGTCCGATGGTCGCCTGCACTACCCTCGATGAATTCACCGCGGCGCTTGCCGATCACGCTCTGGCTGCCGCGCGCCATAGGCTTTGTGGACCCGACCCATCGGCGTGACCGATCGCGCGCGCCTGTCTTCAAGCGCTAGATTTTCGATCATATAGACCCGGCGTCGACGAGCGCATATTGGTGCGCCGGCATCGCGACGTTCCGATTGGGATTAGGCAGCACAGCGAGGGCCGTATTGTCGCACCAGCAACCCTAACGTGAAGGTGGGAGCAAGTTCCCCCGAGGGTCGGATGACAGAAAATCCGTTTTTCGAAAATTGGAATACCCCGTTCGGTGTCCCTCCGTTCGACCGTATTCGGGCCCAGCATTTCCCGCCGGCCTTCGACCGGGGCATGGAGCGGCAGATTGGCGAGATCATCGCGATTACTGGCGCCGCCGAGCCGCCCAGCTTCGCCAACACGATCGAGGCCTTGGAGCACAGCGGGCGGCTGCTCGACCGGGTGAGCCGGGTCTTCTTCAATCTCGATGCGAGCAACACCAACGACGCGCTTGAAGCGATCGCGCGCGATTATGCGCCGAAGCTCGCCCAGCATCAGATGCGGATCGCCCTCGACCCCGCTCTATTCACCCGGATTGCCGACCTCTATTCCCGGCGCCCGACCCTCGGCTTGGCGCTCGACCAGGCGCGCCTGCTCGAGCGACACCACCTTCGTTTCGTGCGCAGCGGGGCGCTGCTGAGCTCCGAGCGGAAGGAACGGATGGCGTCGATTTCCAAGCGCCTCGCAACCCTGCACACGCTCTTTGGGCAAAACGTAGTGCACGATGAGCGGAATTGGCAGCTGCTGCTTGATGATGCTGACCTCGACGGCCTCCCGGGATTTGCTCGGGAGGCCGCCGCGCAAGCCGCCAAGGAGCGCGGGATCGAAGGGCGCTACGCCGTGACGCTCGCGCGCTCCGCGGTCGAGCCGTTTCTGACCTTCTCGACCCGCCGCGATCTTCGGAAGACCCTTTGGGAGGCTTGGACTGCACGCGGCACACATCAAGGGGCCAACGACAACGCGCCGCTGATCCGGGAGATCGTGGCCCTGCGCGCCGAGCAAGCCCAGCTCCTCGGTTACGAGAATTTCGCTGATTACCGGCTCGACGACATGATGGCAAAGACCAGCGGGGCGGTCGAACGCTTACTGACCCAGGTGTGGGAGCCAGCCAAGCAGAAGGCGTGCGAAGAGCGGGCGGCCCTGGAGCCGATGGCTCTGGCAGACGGGTTGAACGAGGCGATCGCGTCCTGGGACTGGCGCTATTATTCCGAAAAAGTCCGTCAGGCCCAATACGACCTCGACGAGGCCGAGGTGAAGCCGTATTTTGTCCTCGACAACATGGTGAGCGCAGCGTTCGACACTGCCGGCCGTTTATTCGGCCTCAGCTTTGTCGAGCGCACCGACATCCCGGTCTATCATCTTGATGTGCGGGTCTGGGAGGTTCGGGACCGGGCCGGCACCCATGTCGGACTTTTTCTGCACGACAATTTCGCCCGCCCAGGCAAGCGATCGGGCGCCTGGTCGAGCCGCTACCGCGATCAGGAAAGCTCGGACGGCGTAGTGACGCCGATCGTCGTCAATAACAATAACTTCGCAAAAGGCGAGCCCACCCTGCTCAGCTTTGATGACGCCAGGACGTTGTTCCATGAATTCGGCCACGGATTGCATGCGTTACTGAGCCAGGTCCGCTACCGGTCGCAATCCGGCACTGCAGTGCGCCGTGACTTCGTCGAGTTTCCGTCGCAGATCTTCGAGCACTGGATGTCGGCGCCCGAAAATTTGCGGAGTTATGCCCGCCACTACCAGACTGGAAAGCCCCTGCCCGAGGGCTTGCTGCAGCGCTTGCTTGCAGCACGAACCTTTAATCAGGGTTTCGCCACAGTGGAGTACGCGGCTTCGGCGCTCATTGACCTCGAATTGCACCGCACGACTGCGCCTGACGCCCTCGATGCCGCCCGCTTCGAGCGCGAATTTCTGGACCGGCTGGCAGTGCCCAGTGAAATCGGATTGCGCCACCGCCTGGCGCATTTCCAGCACCTCTTCGCCGGCGCCGGATATGCCGCGGGATACTATTCTTATCTCTGGGCCGAAGTGCTAGAGGCCGACGGCTTCGCCGCTTTCACCGAAGCGGGGGATGTCTTCAACCCCGAACTGGCGGCGCGTCTCAAAGAGATCTACAATTCGGGCGATACGCGCGACCCAATGGAGCTCTATCGCGCTTTTCGCGGTCGCGAGCCCAACATCGCCGCTCTATTGGAACAGCGCGGGCTCACTATTCCGCAGCACAACTGAAAAGAGGCAGGGTCCCGTCTCGTGACGCGACCCTGCCTAACCGTGTTCCGATCTTGCTTACGACTTGGGTTGTTTGGCGACGACGTGGTCCCTGATCTTGTCGTAGGTCGCCTCGGAGACAACCTTCTTCGAGGCCAGCTGACTCTTGTCGGTGTATGGCCGGCCCTGAACGATCTTAGCTGCGTCGCTGTCGGTGACGCCGGGCAGCATTCTCAGCTCGGCCGCAGTGGCACTGTTGATGTCGACGAGATCCGCTTTCGGCACAGCTGCAATGCCCTTCGGCGAGGACGGTGCCATTGTCGAGGACGGAGAGGTGGCATTGGGCGAGGCGCCCGTCGCCGGCTGAGCCATAACCGGCGCGGCAATTGTCAAGGCTAACAGGCTCACGGGTAACCAAGAAAACTTCAACATCGTCATCTCCTATTCTAGGCGGCAAGTCGCCGTCAGGTCTAAAACGATGTGAAAAGGAGTCTCTTCCGTAGTTTTCCCAAAATTTTTTGCACCTCCCAACGATTTTCTTAACATCTACTAAAGTCATAGTCAGCACAGCCTTGAACGTTACGTTCAGCGCAGGGCAAACTGCCAGTTGGTAACCGAGCCGTGCCGATGACTGGCGCACCTCGTCCATCCGTCATTATGAGAAGAGCCCGTGAGAACGGTGCGCTGAGGCGCGCTCCGAAATTCCTCCGTCATTGGCCAGGCAATGGCGCTCGATGCTTCAACAACTGCTAGCCGGCTTGCGTCGGACATAACGGTGACCAGTTTGCAAAAATTCCCAGTGGCTGGCTTATTGTGCTCGGTTGTTGTCGAGTATGCCTTTTCCCCAAAGCTGCCGCCAGCTGGGACAGCCGCCCAGCGGCTCGGCGGCGAGCATAGCACGCATGATGGCGCGAGCGAGGCAGTCGGCCGCCGCGTTGCCGAGCTTCAGCAAGTCGGTCGGCCCAACGACCGTTCCGTTGCCGGTCGACAATGCGAAAATGGTGTCGCCGTCGAAGGGTGTGTGCGCTGGATGGATCGCGCGGGCGAGGCCGTCCTGCGCCATGATTGCCAAACGTCGGCAGCCACGCTTGTCGAGCGCGGCGTCGGTCGCGACAACCGCAATCGTCGTATTTGCGGCGGGTGCAACAGCGCCGCAGCCGGATAGATCCTCGAGATCTACTGCAGTATCAGGGATGGCGGGCTGCGGATCGATTTCGCCCGCGCGGGCCAGATCGGCCGCCCAGAGGCGCCCGCAATCCGGGCGGACCGTTGCGCCCCAGCTGTTGACGGCGACTATCGCCCCGACCATCGCGCCGCCGGCGAGACGGAGCGAAGCGCTGCCGATCCCGCCCTTCAGCCGACCTGCGGTTGCGCCGAGCCCGGCCCCGGCATTACCCAAAGCGAAGTCCTTTGCCGCTGCCGTCACCGCCAAGCGGCCGAGCGCACGGTAAGGCGGCTCGCCGGTCCACGCCCGCCGGCCGGGAAAGCCGAGATCGAACAGGATCGCAGCAGGAACGATCGGTACTCTGACCGCCGGCGACCGCATCGTCGATCCGACCGCAAAGCCACGACCAGCCTCGGCGAGCGATTCCATCACCCCCGCGGCGGCGTCGAGCCCAAAGGCCGACCCGCCGGAAAGTACAACCGCATCGACCCGATCGACCAGAGTTTCGGGCGCCAGCAATTCGGTCTCACGGCTGCCCGGCGCTCCGCCGCGGACATCGACCGAAGCCATCGCCGGCAGCTCGGCGAGCACGACGGTTGTGCCGGTGATACCGCCCCGATCTTCCGCCTGCCCGACTAGAATCCCCGGAACGTCGGTGATCAGGTTACGGGGGCCCACTGGACCTCGGCTGGATGATGGCTTATCCCCAATCGCGGAGCGAACGGGTCTGAGGTAAGAGCGTCGCCGACTATCCTCAAGAGTGTCTGCAAGGTCCAGTACCATACGCGTGACTGACAAAAGCCCTTGCGGCCGCTGCCATTTCCGCCCAAGGAACGACGATAGATTGGAGCCGCACTGTGCTGGATCGCATTCTCATCACCAATGACGACGGCATCGACGCGCCGGGTCTGACAGTTCTCGAGCGTATCGCGCACGAGCTCGCTCGCGAAGTCTGGGTCGTCGCGCCGGAGCACGACCAGAGCGGCGTCTCCCACGCCGTCAGCCTGCATCATCCGATCCGGGTCAACGAGCGCGGTCAGCGGCGCTTTGGGATTACCGGAACGCCCGGGGATTGCGCAGTGATGGGCGTATGTCATTTGATGACCGACGCGCCGCCGCAGCTCCTGCTGTGCGGGGTCAATCGCGGTGCCAATCTCGGGTTGGAGACCGTATTCTCCGGCACGGTCGGCGGCGCGATGACCGGGATGCTGCTGGGGATCCCTTCGATCGCGCTGAGCCAGGCATGGACCGATCGTGCCAATGTGCGCTGGGAAACTGCAGCCGCCCTTGGCCCCGACATCGTGCGTCGCTTGCTGGCACTCGGCTGGGGCGCGCAGACCTGTCTCAACGTGAACTTTCCCGATCTCCCTGCGGCGAAGGTCGGCCCGCTGACCTTGACCCGCCAAGGCCCCGGGTTGATCCAGGGCATGCAGGTCGAGACCCGCACCGACCCACGGTTCCTGACCTATCACTGGATCAGCTTTCGACGCGGCCCGCGTGACCAGGGAACGGAGAGTGATGCCGATGCGCTGCGCGCCGGCCGCATCGCCGTGACACCGCTGCGCTACGATCGCACCGATGAGGAGGCCTACGCGATGCTGACCAAGGTCTTGCCCCGATAGGAACGCCACATCGGTGATATAGCGGCGAGTTGCCGCGTATAACAGTTCGGCGGTACTTGGGAGGGTGACGCTCTTGGCGCGCGATGCAAAAGAGGCGGCTTTAATCCTGCATCGGTTCGGCTTTGGGCCCCGTGCCGGGTCGATCGAGGCGATCGCCTCCGACCCACGCGCTGCTCTATTGGCCGAACTCGACAAACCAGGCGCGGGGCAGATCGCGAACCCGGAACTGCCGGCGAGCGGTGCTGCCAATCGCGCGGTCTTCGAATACAACGCCGAGCGTAACGCCAGCCAGAAGCGCGTGCGCCGCGAGGCCGAACAGACTGCGATGGCAAATCCGGGCAAGGAAAACACAATGGAGGCGGCGGCAGAGGCGCCTGCCAAGCCCGAGGAAGTGCCGCTGCCGCGACAACTGTTTTTGAATGAGGCCAGGGCGCGGATCGACGCAGCACTCGATGCCGAAATCGGCTTTGTCGAGCGGCTGGTGTGGTTCTGGTCGAACCATTTCTGTGTTAACCAGGACAAGACCGTCATGGCCGGCGCCTATGAGCGCGAGGCGATCCGCCCGCATGTGCTTGGCCGGTTCGGCGACATGCTGCTTGCCGCGGAGAGCCACCCGGCGATGCTGCTCTATCTCGACAATGCGCAGTCGATCGGCCCCAACTCGGTCGCCGGCATCAACCGCGACAAGGGCCTCAACGAAAATTTGGCGCGCGAGATCCTGGAGCTGCATACCTTGGGCGTACGCAGCGTCTACACCCAGGCCGACGTTACCAATTTCGCCAAGGTGCTGACCGGCTGGACGATATTGCAGACGGTGTCCGACCCGGACCATGGCGGGGAATTCGTCTACATAAAGCGCGCGCACGAGCCTGGCCCGCAAACCGTTGTCGGAAAGGACTACGAAGACACCGGACCGGAGCAAGGACGCGCGGTGCTGGCCGATCTCGCGCGCCATCCGGCGACGGCCGAGCATGTCGCGGCGAAGATGGCGCGGCATTTCATCGCCGACGACCCGCCGGCGGCGCTGGTCGAACGCCTCTCGCAGCGTTTTCTCAACACCGACGGCGACCTCAAGGAGATGACGAAGGCGCTGATCGCGTCTCCCGAAGCCTGGGCTCCGGATCAGGCCAAGATCAAGCGTCCGAGCGAGTGGATCGTCGCGGCCTTGCGCGCGACCGGTCTATCGGGCGACATCACCCGCATCACCGGAGGGATGGCCTTGCTCGGCCAGCCGCTATGGCGGCCGCCGGCGCCGAAGGGCTTCTCCGACGATAATGCGGCTTGGCTCGACGGCCTGGCGCAACGGCTCGACATCGCCAATACCTTTGCCCAGCGCGTCGGGGGAAACCTCGACGCCGAGGCGGTCTCCGATACGGCGCTCGGCCCGCTCGCTTCGGCGGAGACCCGCCGTGCGATCAGGAGTGCCGAGAGCAAGCCGCAGGCTCTGACATTCGTGCTGATGGCCCCGGAATTTCAGCGGAGGTGAGGATGCTGACCACCCGCCATGCTCCGACACGGCGCGAGATGCTGCTCGGTCCGGCCGTGCTGTTCGCCTGGGCAGCCGTGCCGCGTATTGCGCGAGCCGAAGGCCGCGACCCGCGGCTTCTGACGATTGTGCTGCGCGGTGGGCTCGACGGGCTCGCGGTCGTCGCGCCGGTCGGCGATCCCGACTGGCTCAAACTGCGCAGCGAGAAATCGCTCACCGCCGACGGCCAAACGCCGGCCTTGCCGCTCGACGGCTTCTTCGCGCTCAACCCGGCGATGCCCAACCTGCACAGGCTTTACCAGGCGGGTCAGGCCACGGTCGTGCACGCCGTTGCATCACCCTATCGCGAGCGCTCGCATTTCGACGGGCAGGATGTGCTGGAAAGCGGTTTGTCGAAGCCCGGCTCCGCGGATACCGGCTGGCTCAACCGGGCGCTTGCGGCACTCGATCCGGGCGGGCGGGTCGACACCAACGGCCGGCAGGCCTTTGCGATTGGGCCGATCACGCCGCTCGTCGTGCGCGGGCCGGCGCCGGTGCTGTCCTGGGTCCCGCCGCGGCTGCCGCCGGTCAGCGACGACACGACGATGCGCCTCCTCGACCTCTATCGCCATACCGACCCGACCTTTGCGCGCGTGCTCGAGGAACGGGTTGGGCTCGCCGCGATCGCCAAGGCTGGCGGCATAAATAGCGAGCCCGGCGGCGAGCGGCCGGCGATCCAGGCCGGCGGCATCGCCCAGGTTCGCACTTACTTTGCCGAGACGGCCGGCGCCGCGGCCAAGTTCCTCGCCGGCGCGGACGGACCGCGGGTCGGCGCACTCGCCTTCGACGGCTGGGACACCCATGTCGACGAGGGCACCGTCAAGGGCCGGCTCGCTAACCTGCTCGGCGCGCTCGACGGCGCAATCGCCGCGATCGAGACCAACATGGGCGAGGCTTGGCGCGACACGGTCGTCGTGCTGGTCACCGAGTTCGGCCGCACCGCGCGTCTCAACGGCACAGACGGCACCGACCACGGCACCGCGACCGTAGCGCTCCTTGTCGGCGGAGCACTGAAAGGCGGCCGTGTCGTCGCCGACTGGCCGGGCCTCAAGGAGGCCGATCTCTACGAGAAGCGCGATCTGAAGCCGACGGCCGATCTGCGGGCCGTCCTCAAGGGCGTGCTACGGGACCACCTTCGCGCCGACGAGCGCAGGTTGGAGGCGGCCGTGTTCCCCGACAGCGCCGCGGCGAAGCCGTTGCAGGGGCTGCTCGCCTGAGGCTTTAATGGTGTCCAGCGCTCAGCCGTAGGACGCCCGATGAATGATTTGAGCCTAGTCGACCCCGTCGCGCGGGCGCGCGACCTCGCCCCCGCGATCGCCGCTGCTGCCGACGCGATCGAGCGCCACCGGCGCATCACCGAGCCGGTGCTCGGTCGGCTGCATGATGCCCGGCTCTTCCGCATGCTGTACCCGCGCTCGGTTGGCGGCGACGAGGTGGAACCGGCGGCCTATATCGAGGCGGTCGGGGAAGTCGCGCGGCACGACGGCTCGGTCGGCTGGTGCGTGTCGATCGCCAACAGCATCGGCCTCTTCGCGCCCTATCTTGATCTGGAGGCGGCGCGCGCGGTCTTTGGCGACCCGCGTGCGACCTGCGCCTGGGGACCGCCAAACGACTGCCGGGGGATCGCGGTGCCGGGCGGCTACCGGGTCACCGGCCGCTGGGATTTCGCCAGCGGCTGCCGCCATGCGAGCTGGATGGGCGCGCACGGCACGGTCGTCGAGCCGGACGGCTCATTGCGCCTCAACAACGCCGGCCGGCCGACGGTGCGAACCTGGCTCTTCCCGATGGAACAGGCCCAATTGCTCGACAATTGGGACCCGATCGGGCTGCGCGGCACGGCCTCGGAATCCTATTCGGTCGCGGACCTCTTCGTGCCCGAGGAATTCACCGGCACCCGCGAAGACCCGAGCCTGCGCCGCGAGCCGGGCCCGCTCTACGCCTTCCCGCAGCAGACCCTCTATTCGGTCGGCATCGCCAGCGTTGGGCTCGGCATCGCCCGCGGCATGCTCGACGCCTTCATCGAGCTGGCCTTGCGCAAGACCCCGCGTGGCACCGGCCGGCTCGCCGACAATGCGGTGATCCAGGCCGAGGTGGCGCGCGCCGAAGCCAGGCTCGGCGCCGCGCGGTGCTATCTGATCGATACGGTGACCGAGATCTACCGCCGCGCCGACAAGGTGGCGCCGATCGACGTCCTGGACCGCGCGCGGGCGCGGCTTGCCGGCTCCAATGCGATTACCAGTGCCGTCGCAGTCGCCGACTGGACCTACAAAGCCGCCGGCGTCGATGCGATCTTCTCCGGCAGCCCCTTCGAGCGCCGCTACCGCGACATCCACACCGTCTCGCAACAGATCCAGTCCCGCGACGCCCATTACGAGACCGTCGGCCAAGTCCTCCTCGGCAACCCGCCCGAGGTGCTCTTGTAGCTTTCCCGGTTTTTCCCGTTGAGCCGGGAATTTCGTCGATTTTGCCCCTTCGCGCGCCATTTGGCCGCAAAAACCGCGGGCGAAATCAATGCCTTGCGACCAAATTCCCGTAGTCATCCTAACCGGGAATTTGCGAAGGCCTAAACGGGAATTAAATCCACCGAACCGGGAATTACGGGAAATCGGGTTCGGACCACCGAATCGTCCCACGACCGTCATGCACCAAAGTAGAATTAGAAAGAGATACATCTCTCCGCGCACTTAAATACAATACGAAATAAATTCAACGAACAGCACTAAACTTAGCGCAAAAGTTAGTCTTTTGTGAGACGGATTAGCCGCTCCCACACCGTATCGTAGCTCTCTTCCTGCTACCTCGCCAAAGCATTCGGGCGCCTGGCGGGGTAGGGCCCGAGATAGGTCGTTTCACGCATCGGCCTAGACCACAACTCGTTGCCGGCTTTGAGGTCTATCGCTGACAGCTTGCGAGGTTGGTCGATCTTCAGCTGCCCGCCTGCCCTTACCATCGTCGCAGGTACAATGTAGAAGAGGCTGCCATCGCGAATGAAGAATTGCGCGGCGGGTGCGAGCATATGTATTTCTGCGATTTTGTCCCCCGTTGTCATCGAATAGATCGACCAGAGCCACCCATCCATCGCTCTGCTGGCTAAGAGATGACGGCAATCGGCTGAAAAACTGCGGAAGGTGAGCTCGCCGCCAAACAGCTTGACATCGGGAAGACCTGCACCGGTCTCGCTTTTCCAGCGCCGCAATATCACGGCTGTTGTGCCATTGGCTTCGCGAGATTCGGTCGCTGTTATCAAATCGTCGACCCGACAAGGCTTACTTGCCAAGGCACCCGAATGCACCAACCGTCCGATGCTGGCGGGCAGATCGTCCTCGCGAACCGACGCTTCGCCGTCGCCCAAGCCAGTGAGGCGACCGGTACTGGGGTCAATGCGTGCCCATCCAGTGGCAATATGAGCAGGCTCATTTGTCGGAGTACCGCTTATCCGGCGCTGAACGGATCGCCACTGAACGACGATCTCGCCGCTATCGATGTGGGCGCCGACATAAAAGGACCGGCCCAGGCGGTCATCTATCAAAGCCTCCACCCCAGCCGGAAGCGGCACGTCCAGTTCGAAGCTTACGGTAAGATCTTTCGCGTCGAGGCCAACGAGCCTCAGCTTTTCGCTCTCCTCGCGGGGCTCAGCCTGCGCCAGGAGAAGGGAGTCATATAACAATAGCGGCTTCGCTGCCCGAGTTGAGGTCGCCAGAATATGTCCGGACGACAAATCGACTTCATCAATCCGAGCCTGAGGAGCCATCAAATAGGCCAGAGGCTTTTTAGCATCTACAACAGCTGCCTGAGCGAACTCGAACGCCAGAGCGTTTCGTGACGCGTCCACAATGATGCAGGCTCCAATTAATGCGAGAGGGAGCAGCAGCTTTCTCATTGCGACCTCCGGCTGCCTCCCCGCGAACAGGAGCTTGGCGGGATCGAAAGGCCCAGCCCCCTTCGCTGCCCCCATTTAATGCGCAGTCAGCTCCTTCGGCATTATGGCCACTGGAGGCGGGAGCGTCACAGGAACCGGAGGGAGCTGCCGCAGCAGTCGTTCGGCGGCGCCCGTCGGTTCGCGAGGCGGGTCCTCGGCGACATCCATTTCGTCCTCGGCCTGAGGGGCCTCGACATAAGCGACATTGCTCCCGAAGAAACCGCTCAGCGTCCAGGCACCGCGGCCGAGGAAGCCCGCGACCAAGACGTCGTCGTTCGCGTCGTAATGAAGGTCGAGGACCAAGCCGTGAGGCAACTGCCTGGTCAATGGCTTCCACTGAGCTCCAGGAGTTCGCGGATGCCTCAGCTGAAACACTCCCCCAAGCCCGCCGGCTAGCAGTACCACCGGCTTCCCCTGCGCCGAAGGCCGGACGAACTCCAGCACCCGGATGCTGGTGCTCAGAGTGGGAAGGTTGGCGGTAAGCTCAAGCCACGATACCCCCTCATCGAACGATCCCCATACGCGGCTATCGGAATCCGACACAAACACATGGCGGTAGTTCTGAGGATCGATCACCAGACTCAGAATTTGGCTGCTCCCGGGATAGTTGCCCAACGTCGTGATCGGACCACCGAGCGCGACCCGATGGAAAATGGCCGAATTCGCCCCCACATAAAACACGTCCGAATATGGCATCCCAGCGAGGTGACCTCCGTAGGCCATCGGGCTAGCTCCCAGCCCATTGCCGATGAGATTCCCTGTGTTGCCGAGGTTGGCGAGCGTATCCCCGCGATCCAGAGACTCATAAATGTTGGACGTCCCGATCAGCATCCGACTCGGATCGATCGCATTCAGGACGAATGGTTGGGAGAACTGGACGTTATCGAACGTGAATAGTGACTCGCCTGTCCCCGGTCCCGAGGTGATCAAAAGTCCAGCGGGGGTAAGCCCTCCCAGCATCGTATTTGTCGCGTCCCATGTGGTTCGATTAAAGAACCCGAAATCTGGGCCGCCGGTATAGCGAATGGTGGTTCCCGGGTGCGCGAACTGGTCATTATCCACGCCGACGTTACCCCCGTCTCCCGACAAGAGAGTCACCCAGGTGAACTCACCCGGCGCCGGCTGGATCGGTACTCCAGTGTCTTGGGCGCCGCCGAAAACGATCCCGCTCAGAGGATCGTACGCGACCGAATGGAATTCTGTGGGGCGGATGTTGCCATTGACGGATACCCACTGGCGCTGATTTAGGCGGTTGTCAGGATCGACCAGCCTATATAGGCCACCGTCGCTCGATTGCAGGAGATTGCCATTCGCGTCGAAGACCATCGCCCGAGAGTCAGGGTGCGGCGCCGTACCATGCGCCGCATCGAAATCGACCCTCGTCCACGGCGATCCGGGTAGCAGCGACGCGTCACCGCGCCAGTTCCCTCCGAAATCACCGGCGATGAAGACAACGTTTGGATCCATAGGATCCGCTGCTACGGAACCCTGGAAGAGTTCCTGACCGCTGGGAAAGAGTGGATCGGAAGGTGCACCCAGCGTGGTCCAGGTTGCGCCGAGGTTGTCAGAGCGGAACACGCCCAACAAATTGGGGACAGCAAGCGTTAGTACCGCGGCGTACACAGCGTTAGTGCGCTGTGAGAGATTATTGTGTACCGCAAGCAATATACGCAGTGAGCTACCGAGGTCGGGCAACCCGGAGTTAACAGCTGCCCAGGTGACCCCGCCATCATCGCTTCGATAGATCCCTTCGCCGCCAGCGGCCCCGAAAAGTCCAGCGGGCACGGCGGCATAAAAGCGATA
>Ga0306923_10000632_pt1 | contig 28137 bp, 26 predicted proteins | sample sta12Can44000108_FD_203841 | JGI IMG/M metagenome (GOLD analysis project Ga0306923, IMG submission 203841) | Lab enrichment of tropical soil microbial communities from Luquillo Experimental Forest, Puerto Rico - statanox.12C.anox.44.000.108 (v2)... | ecosystem: Environmental > Terrestrial >... | reverse complement strand
AGAATTGCTCGAGTTCAATAAGTACGTTCTCGACGAGCAGGTTCATGCGATCTACCTGCTGTGGTGGCAGCGGACCGTGCCGTACCGCTCCTATGTCAAAGGCTGGAAGATCGGTCCCAGTCATTACGTCAACCAGGATTTGGGGACGATCTGGCTCGATAAGTAGCGATCGATAAGGAGGAAGTTGGTGAACATCGGAAAAGCTATTCTAACGATATTCTTTGGCATCCTCCCCGCCGTTCCTGCAGTGGCCGACGAGGAGCCGAAGCGCGGCGGGAGCTTGAATTACATGATCCCGGCAGACGCGCCACCGAGCTTTGACGGCCACCGGGAGACGACTTATGCAACGGTGCATACGGCAGCGCCGTTTTACAGCGTGCTGGTCCGGATCAACCCGGATAACCCGTCCTCGACCACCGATTTCCTCTGCGATCTCTGCACTCGGCTGCCTCAGCCGACAGATGACGGGAAGACCTACACATTCAAGATCCGGGACGGCGTCAAATTCCACGACGGATCGCCTTTGAGCGCAGACGATGTGGCGGCGAGTTGGAACGCGATCATCCACCCGCCGCAGGGCGTGACCAGCGCGCGCGAAAGCTATTACGTCATGGTCGACAAGGTCGAGGCGCCTGATCCGTCTACCGTGGTCTTCCATCTGAAATTCGCGACCGGCGCTTTTCTGCCGGCACTCGCCGATCCCTTCGCCTGGATCTACAAGAAGGAGATCCTCGAAAAAGACCCGCATTGGTACGAGAAGAACATCTTGGGCTCCGGCCCATTCAAATTCGCCGGCTACGAGACGGGTCAATCGATTAAGGGCGTGCGCAATCCGGACTATTATCACAAGGGGTTGCCGTATCTGGACGCCTTCACAGGCATCTACGCCGACAAGCAGGCGGTTCGCGTCGAGGCGATCCGCGCCGACCGGGCAGCAATGGAATTCCGCGGTCTTCCGCCATCGGCCCGCGATCAGCTGGTCAAGGAGGTTGGCGACAAGCTGGCGGTGCAGGAGAGCGATTGGAACTGCGGCAATCTGGTGACGCCGAATCACAAAAAGAAACCGTTCGACGACGTTCGGGTACGGCGTGCTCTACTGCTTGCCATCGACCAATGGCACGGCGCACCGGCGCTCGCCAAGATCGCCAATGTGCATACGGTGGGCGGCATCGTGTTTCCCGGGTCGCCGCTCGCATCGACCAAGGAAGAGCTGCAGACTATTGTGGGATTCTGGCCCGATATCGAGAAGTCGCGTGCCGAGGCGAAACGGCTGCTGAAAGAGGCGGGAGCCGAAGGTCTCAGCTTCGAGATGCTGAACCGGAATGTCGACCAGCCCTACAAATATGTCGGAACTTGGCTCATCGACGAGTGGAGCAAGCTCGGCCTCCATGCGACGCAGCGCGTGGTGCCGACCGGCCCGTGGTTCGAAGCAATGCGCAGCGGCAATTTCGACGTCGTCCTCGAGGCCAACTGTTCGAGCGTCGTCAACCCGCTGCTCGACACCCAGAAAGTTCTGCCGCGCTCGGTCTATACCGAGAACTACGGAAATTACGACGATCCAAAGGAGATCGAGCTTTACCAGGCGATGCTGCACCAAACGGATCCGGCCAAGCAACGTTCTCTGATGCGCGAATTCGAAAAGCACGTGATCGATGCCCAGGCGCATGAGTTTCCGATGCTGTGGTGGTACCGGATCATCCCCTACCGAAATTATGTGAAGGGCTGGAAGATCAGTCCGAGCCATTACCTGAACCAGGATCTGGCGACGATCTGGCTGGACAAGTAGCGCGATGACCGTTGCCGTCGATGATTCCCATCCGCTTCTCGAGGTTAAGGGCTTGCGGATGCATTTTCCAGTCACCGAGGGGATCATCACTAGCCACAAGATCGGCGAGGTCAAAGCGGTCGACGGCATCGACTTTACCGTCCGTCGCGGTGAGACCCTCGGTCTGGTCGGCGAGAGCGGCTGCGGCAAGACGACGACGGGCCGCTGCATTCTGCGGCTCGAGAAACCGACGGCGGGAGAGATCGTTTATGACGGCGTCGATATCGCCAAGATGGGGCGCAAGGACCTGCTGGCTTTGCGGCGGCGCATCCAGGTGATTTTTCAGGACCCGTACAGTTCGCTGAACCCGCGCATGAAAGTCGGCGAAATCATCGACGAACCGATCAGGGTGCATGGGCTCGAGCGCGATGCCGCGCGCCGCACTGCCCGGGTCCGCGAGCTTCTCTCGGTGTGCGGTCTCGATCCCAAATTCGCCGACCGTTACCCGCACGAGATGTCGGGCGGCCAGCGCCAGCGGGTGGGCATCGCCCGCGCGCTCGCTTTGGAACCGGAGTTCATCGTCTGCGACGAGGCCGTGTCGGCGCTCGATGTCTCGATCCAAGCCCAGGTCATTAACCTGCTGGAGGATCTGCGAGGGCGCTTTCGCCTGACCTATTTGTTCATCGCCCACGACCTCTCTGTCGTTCGTCATCTATGCCAGCGGGTCGCGGTCATGTATCTCGGCCGGATCGTCGAACTCGCGGGTTGTGACGAGCTGTTCGACAACCCGCTCCACCCTTATACCCAGGCGCTTCTGGCGGCGGTGCCGGTGCCCGATCCGAGCGTCGAGGCGGATCGTGAATTCCGGCCCGTGAGGGGCGAAGTCCCGAGCCCGATAAACCCGCCCTCCGGTTGCGTTTTTCATCCACGGTGCCCACTTGCCGTCGAAGGCTGCAAACAGGTCCGTCCGGAACTGCGCGAGTTGTGCCCGGGCCACTGGGTCGCCTGCAGCGAGGTGGGGTTGTGATGAGCGGTTCGATAGGAGCAGCCTGACGGCGCACCGTGCGGATACGCTACCGCTATCGCGGCAACGAAAAAATCTTTGACAAGCCTGCTGATTCGGTAATCGTCGGACGGCCGCGGCATGGCGTTCAGGTCGATATCGATCTAACGCCGGATTTGCGCGTCTCACGCCCGCACGCGCGCATCTCGGTCGCCGACGGAGACTACTGGATCGAAGATTTAGGCAGCGCAAACGACACCGAAGTCGACGGGCAGCCGATCAAGGGGGTCGGCAAAATCCGGCTGAGCCCCGGCCAGCAGATTCAGATCAGCGACACCACACTAGTGCTCGATGTCCCGGCCGCCGAGCCCCGCCTGGCCGCCAGTTGGGCTGCGGACGAGCGGACTTTGATCGACACTCATGACGCGCGCCTCGACATCGCCGAAATGCTCGATGCGGCGGCGCCGGTTTTCGAGCCCGGCAAACCGATCGGCCCCGACCGGGCGCAAGCGCTCGCTCTGCTCTACGAGTTGCCGCTGCAATTCGGCGAGCAGACCGAGCTCGATGCGCTATTCCAGACGATCATCGAGCGACTGGTCCAGATAATCCCGGCAGCCAGCCGCGGCGCACTTCTGCTCGAGGATCCAATTACCGGGGAGCTGCTGCTCAAGGCGCATGTTCCCGCCGGCCAGCCTTCGGTAAGCATGACCCTGGCGTCTACGACAATGTCGCGGCGGCAGGGATTTATCTGGCGTGAGGGCGTGGACCCCAGCCAGAGCCAATTCCTCAACCGGATCAAGGCCGGCATGTATGTGCCGCTGATCTGGAAGGGTCGCGTATTGGGAGTGGCGTGCGTCGACAACAGCGACGGCGGGACGATCTTCACCGCCGACGATCTGCGCTTAATGCTCGCCGTCGCCCATTATGCCGCGATGGCGGCCATGCAGAACCAGTTGCAGAGCGAGCTTCGCCATAATGCCGCGCTGCTCGCCCGGTTATTGACCAATTTTTCCCCGAAGATCCGGGACGCTCTCTTGTCGCGGGCGGCTCGCGGGCGACTGCGTCTCGGCGGCGAACGGTCCGAGGTTGTCATCCTCGCTTCGGATATCCGCGGCTTTACACTGCTCACTTCGGGTATGGATACCGATGATGTGATGGACCTGCTCAACGATTATATGTCGGCGCTCGTCGATGCCATCTTCAAACACGACGGGACCGTCGACAAGATTACGGGCGATGCCATTCTCGCAGTCTTCGGCAGCCCCGAACCGGACCCTTTGCGGCACGAAAAGGCAGTACGGGCAGCAATGGCAATGCAGTCGTCGATGACCGAAATCACCGACAACCGTCGGGGGCGCGGACTACCAACATGCACGATCGGGATCGGAGTCCATTGCGGCGAGGTGCTGCACGGGTTTATCGGCACGAACGACCGGATGGAGCTGACTGTCATCGGTGAGGCGGCGAACTGGACAGCGCGCTACTGTGCCGGCGCGGCCGGCGGCGAAATCCTGATCAGCCCAGTATTACACCAGCGTTTGTGGCGGCATATCGACGCTGAGGCGACCACAATAGAGACCAAACATGAGGGTAATCTCAGCGCCTATCGACTCAAGGGTCTCAAAAGCGCTGCGCCGGGCTGAACACGGCCATTCTCATCTCGCGTATTCGACCACGACGACACTGACATTGTCCCGCGCGTTTTGGTCAAGCGCGCACTCGATCAGCCGGTCGGCTGCTGCGGCAACCGGCGAGCCGGCCAATATTGGGGCAATTTCCTCAGGCCCGAGAGCACCGCTGAGCCCGTCCGAACAAAGCAGCAGAATATCACCGGGCTCCAAACAATCGCGCCGTTCTTCAAGGATCAGCTCGTCGAAGGCTCCGATCATGTTTGTCACGATATTCGCCAGCGGATGACCTGCCGCCGCTTCCGATGCAATCTCACCGCGGTCGATCAGATCCTGTACATGGCTCTGATCGCGGCTCAGTTGGAGCAACTGGCCGGCACGCATTCGATACAATCGGCTATCCCCGGCCCAAAGGCAGCAGCTTTCGCCACCGAATATCAGCAACACCGTCACCGTGCTGCCAATCAATGAGTTTGGACCAATTGCGGTAGCCTTCACCCGCAACTCGGAGTTGACCTGTTCAAGGCGCCGCTTCACTGCCTCGCCGAGCGAGGTGCCGGACGGCGCCGCATCCAATTCGCGCAACGCCGCGATGATGCGGCTGCTTGCGTAATCGCCTCGCTCATGGCCCCCCGCACCGTCGGCGACTGCCCACAAGCCGATCTCCGCACGCTCGAGCACTGCGTCCTCATTTCGCCGACGCACTGTGCCGACATGGGTCCGTGCAGCGGAACGACAGACCATTTCAATCCCTCATTTTTGGGATTCTTGCTCGATCTTCAGTCGGCAGTTGTAGTAATCGAGCACTCGGGATTGTCGTTGCACTTCAGTCAGCGCGGAGCCGCCAATGTTGCCGGCGATCTGCCGCGCCTCGTTCAGGCGGTCCTTGAGCATAGCTACCGCGCGCGTTGTCGAGCCCTCAAAGCCTTCCTGCAGGTATTTTTCGGGAGTGTACTGCGTATTCCCGATCCGGAAATCCTCAGCACTGAAAGGGCATGCGGCGAAGCGATCCGGTGCGTGGACGGCCGGCTGTATGGGCGCGAGCGCGGTTGCCGGTGGCGCCGTGGGCGGTGGCGCTGCGGCGGATCCCCCGGATTTTCTCTCGCTCTCGAAAATAACCCGGGACGCTTCGCTGCGCAGGCGCGTTAAGGCCGTCGCCGGAATTTTTCCGCCATTGACCAGATCCGTTTGTGGTAGACCGGTATCCTGCTGAAACTTGGCCCAAGCTTTGGTCGTCTGCGGCCCGATCACTCCGTCTATCGGCCCGGGTTCCATGCCGAGGCGAAGCAGCATGAATTGCATTTCCCGGACCAGTGAGGGCGTGACCCCGATGTCCTCAGCCTTGCCTATAGCCTCGGCAGCACCCCCGCCGGTTGACCAAAGCTGCAGCGGGAGCATGGCGATCAACAGTAAAAACCTCGCGCACCGCAGGATGTCGCGCCCATCCATTACTCGGCTCCGTGCGCATTGAGGAACGCCCGGCGTTGCCTTTCATCAGGAATATGGGTGGCCAATACCAGACACAATTTTGCCAGAGATTCGAATTTCGTAAGCTCTCTCTTGACGAGAATTCGGGCGATGGGGCCGATGTAGCGAGTAAGGTCGGACTCGATCGCCACAATACTTGCCGGGTTTGGGGCGTTGCCGGTGGGGTCAGGCCTCTGCTCGACCGTTCTCGCTGAGCCCGTCCGGGGTGGCGAGTGCTGTCGACCAACCCCCTCAGCGGCCCGTTGTCGGCCTCTCGCCAAGAATTCCGCCCGCTCTCTCGCGTTGGCAACTTGTCTGGCGAGCAACTCGTACAACACCAGCAGGTCGTTCGCTTGCCGGGCTGCCCGTTTCACGGCGATCGACGCCATCGGGCCGATGAAGGTCGCCAAATCGCGCTCGACCTCATGCAAAGTCTCAGCGGCGAATGTCGCCCCGACCGAGGTTGTTTCTCCCTCGGTATCCGATGATTCTACTCCGCGGTCCCGCAACTGACTTGTCGCGGCCGGAAGCGCGTCGCCAGCCGCTCTTGCGAACGTCGCAGCATCGGGGTAGCGCTGCACAGGATCAAAGGCGACCGACTTCGCGATGACGCGCTTCAACGCCTCGGGGACCGCCGGGTTCAACGCTCGGATGTCTTCGGGCCCCCGTTTTTCCATCAACGACATGATCTCGGTGATGCTTTTGCCGCGAAACGGCTTCACCCCAGTCAGCATTTCAAACAGGATGACCCCGGCGGCGAACAGATCGGTGCGGTGATCGATAGGACCGCCCGACAGCTGTTCGGGAGCCATGTAGGCGGGCGTGCCCAACAGATCGCCGACAATCGTGAATTCCGAGGCCTCGATGCGGGCGATGCCGAAATCCGCGACTTTAACGCGGTCGTCTTGCAAAACCATAATATTGGACGGCTTGATGTCGCGGTGGACGATTCCGTTCTCGTGGGCGAAGCCAAGGGCGCTCAGCACCTGGGTTATGATAGCGACACTTCGGGCTGGCTCGATCGAACGGGATGATTTAATTACTTGATCGAGGCTGCGTCCCTCCACCAATTCCATTACCAGAAACGGCATTCCGTCGTCGTCGCCAAAATCCCAGATCGCAACGATGTTTGGGTGGAAACGCCGCCCAGCCGCCCGCGCCTCCCGCCGAAAGCGCTCGAGCAATTGCTCGCCGCCGCTGCCCGCGACCAGCTCGGGGCGCACGACCTTGATGGCAACCAGGCGATCGATGGCCGGGTCATGGGCACGATAGACCTCGCCCATCGCCCCTGTCCCGAGCAATGCCTCGACCCGATAGCGGCCAATCGACCGGACCGTGTGCATTTCTTACGAAAGAATGGCCGCGACCGGCATGCATTCAAGCGGAAATTGTGATTGCCGCGTGATCTCTAAGGCTTTCCCGGCGGCACCAGCCCCTCAATCCGGAGGGTTGGAACGCTAAAACTGAACTGGCCTGCAGAGCCCAACTCAATTCTGCTCCTCCAGCATGCTCATTGCATTCTGCAGACTGCGCTTCATCCGGTTGAACGATGCCGACAGCGATCCGATCTCGTCCCTGCTGTTGTGGACATATTCTGGGGTGTCGAGCTGCCCCATGCTGACCCTGTCCGCCATCTCGGAAATTTCAGCGACCGGTTTCGTCACCAGGGCGCGCAGCAAGAAATCGACTATGATGATGGTGACGATAAAGGTCCCTGCGAGCGCGAGAATAAACCAAAGGAGCGCCTGATAGGCACGAGCCAGCGGCACCGCAAGGGGTATCGAAACCACCTGCGCGCCGACGATCTCACCCTGTTTCCAACCGAAGCCGTTTTGTGATCCGTAAAGCGCGACCATCGTGGCCGGGGCGTTTTCCGGTGTGCTGTGACAGCCCAAGCAGGCTTGGCTGCCGATTTTGACCGGCCGTGCGAGCGTCAGATATCGCCCTCCCGGTGTGTCGCGGGTCACCACCAATTCTTGCTGGCTCGCGTTGCCGCGAAACTCATTGATGATGTCCGCTTCCCAATCCACTGCCCGATCGTTGAGATTGGTCGGGTTCAGGGTCGGTTCGCGATATGTGTAGTCCGGCAGTTTCTGGTGGACCATCTTGAAATTGGTCTGCGCCGCGTACGAGGGGATCGAGTGCGGCAGAAATTGGACCTTCATCTGTTGCTCGAGCAACGGTCGTATACTCTCTGCAGTATAAGACCGGATAGCCGAGGCGCCCTCGATCATGATCCTGGCATTTTGTAGACTGTCCTCAAGCGCGTTCTTGGTGAGGATCGTGTATGCGCCAGCCCCAGCCAGACAGAGCCCGACCAGAAATGCTCCGGCTATCGCTAGATCTATTTTCCATCGTATTTTCATGGCCTGGACTTCAGAACAGTAAACTACGGCAATCCGAGCACTCGCGGGGCAGAGATCTTACAATGAGCGCCTGCATTTTCAAAGCGCCGTAACCGCCTCCGAGGGACAGCGCCGCGCATCGCCGACATGGTGAGGTCAAGATGCCCAGTTTCCTGGGCCGAACCCGGTCTGTGGTGCCGCTAGACTCGCTATTTGTCCCAGGAGATCGCGCGCCTGCACTTCAGTCGAGGCTGTCTGATCAATACGTAACGAGCGGCAATGCGGCCGCTCGTGTCGCTCGCGACCCTAGCGGCTTCCGACCGAGAACCTAAGCCATTCAAATTGCCGTACTTTGTCTTTGTGTGCCAAAGGTTGCGTGTGTTCCGGATCTATGTTAGGAACCCTCGGTTTTGGGCTGGCGCTCTCTGCGCTGGCGGTACCGGCTTGCCGCGATTCGAAGGACAACTAGGACCGCTGCGGGGGCTGGCGCCCGGGCGGGCACCGAGGGCTGCATTTCATTGGCTTCCGAGACTACAGGCGTTTCCGGCTTGGCTGAGCGGTATGCGGCGGCGTTATTCGATCTCGCCGACGAGCGGCGGGTACTTGACCAAGTCGCCGCCGACCTGCGGCAGCTACGGGCGATGATGCAGGCGAGCACGGACCTGGTACGACTGACCCGAAGCCCAATTCTGTCGCGCGATGAGCAATTCAAGGGGATCGGGGCGCTCGCCGAGCACGCCGGCTTTTCTTCTTTGGTCTGGGACTTTCTAGGGGTGGTTGCGCACAATCGGCGCCTTTTTGCCGTGCCGGGGATGATCGAGGCGTTTCTTGCCAAGCTCGCCACGCGCCGCGGCGAGGTGACGGCCGAGGTTACCGCGGCACAACCGTTGAGCGAGGCTCAGCTCGTGGCGTTGAATGAGCAGCTGCGCCGCACGATCGGCAGCCGGGTATCCGTCGATGTACAAATCGACCCCGGGCTGATAGGCGGCCTCGTCGTCAAACTCGGCTCGCGCATGGTCGATGGATCGATTAAGAGCAAGCTGCAGCGGCTGCAGCTGGCGATGAAGGGCACTGCCTGAAAGGGTTCTAATGGAAATTCGCGCGGCGGAGATTTCGGCGATCCTCAAACAGCAGATCGCCAGTTTCGGCACCGAAGCGGATGTCGCGGAGGTCGGTCAGGTGCTGTCGATTGGCGACGGCATCGCTCGCGTCTATGGCCTGGACACGGTCCAGGCGGGTGAGATGGTCGCATTTCCGAACGGGATGCGCGGCATGGCGCTCAACCTCGAAAGCGACAATGTGGGGGTCGTCGTGTTCGGGGAAGATAGCGGCATTCACGAGGGCGACATCGTTAAGCGCACAGGGGCAATTGTCGACGCGCCGGTCGGCCGTGGCCTCTTGGGCCGGGTTGTCGACGCGCTCGGCGAGCCGATCGACGGCAAAGGTCCGCTGACAGACGTGACCCGGGCGCGCGTCGAGGTCAAGGCCCCGGGGATCGTGCCGCGGCGTTCGGTGCACGAACCGGTGCAGACCGGCCTGAAGGCCATCGACGCGCTGGTGCCGATCGGGCGCGGCCAGCGCGAGCTGATTATTGGCGACCGTCAGACCGGCAAGACGGCGCTCATTATCGACACCATCCTTAATCAGAAGCAGATCAATGCCGGCACCGACGAGTCGCGCAAGCTCTACTGCATCTATGTCGCGATTGGTCAGAAGCGTTCGACAGTCGCCCAGATCGTCAAGACGTTGCAGGATTACGGCGCCCTCGATTACTCGATTGTCGTGGCCGCAACCGCCTCAGAGCCGGCGCCGCTGCAATATATCGCCCCTTATGCAGGCTGCGTGATGGGGGAGTATTTCCGCGACAACAAGATGCATGCGTTGATGATTTATGACGATCTGTCGAAGCATGCCGTGGCATATCGCCAAATGTCCCTGCTGTTACGCCGTCCGCCAGGGCGGGAAGCCTATCCTGGTGATGTGTTCTATCTGCATTCGCGCCTGCTCGAACGGGCGGCGAAGATGAACGAGGAGCACGGCGGCGGCTCGCTGACGGCACTGCCCGTCATCGAGACTCAGGCCGGCGACGTGTCCGCCTATATTCCGACCAATGTGATCTCTATTACGGACGGCCAGATCTTTCTCGAGACCGAGCTGTTCTATCAAGGCACTCGTCCGGCCATCAATGTCGGTCTCTCGGTCAGCCGAGTCGGTTCGGCGGCGCAGATCAAAGCGATGAAGCAGGTAGCCGGCCGCATCAAGCTCGAACTCGCGCAGTACCGCGAGATGGCCGCCTTTTCCCAATTCGCGTCCGATCTCGACGCTGCGACTCAGCGACTGCTCGCGCGCGGCAGCCGATTGACCGAGGTCCTGAAGCAGCCGCAATTCTCCCCGGTTCCGGTCGAGGAGCAGGTGGTGGCAATTTTCGCCGGCACCCGCGGCTATCTCGATACGATCGCGGTGTCGGACGTCGGGCGCTTCGAATCGTCGATGCTGAGCGCAATCAAGTCCGAGCGACCGGAGCTGATGGAAGCAATACGCACCGCGGGCGAGATCTCTCCTGAGGTCGAGAAAGGGCTAGAGGAGTTCCTCGACGGCTTCGTCAGGACCTTTGCTTGATACAAGCGGAGCCCGCCCAGTGCCCAGTCTAAAAGACCTGCGGGTACGCATCCGCAGCGTGAGATCTACGCAGAAGATCACCTCCGCTATGAAGGTGGTCGCAGCTTCAAGGCTGCGGCGCGCTGTAGAGCAGGTCGAGGCAGCCCGGCCTTACGCAGAGCGCATGGAGAGTGTGCTCGGCTCTCTCGCCGGCCGAATGTCGGGCCTCCCTGGCGCGCCGGCGCTGCTCGTCGGCACCGGCAAGGATGAGACTCATCTGCTCATCGTTGCGACCTCGGATCGCGGTCTCGCCGGCGGTTTCAATTCTTCGATCTTGCGGGAGGCCCGGCGGCGAATTCGGGAACTCGAAGCGGCGGGAAAGAAAGTCTTGATCTTGATGATTGGGCGCAAGGGCCGCGATGGGTTGCGTCGCGATTATGGTCAGCTGATACGGGACAGCCTGACTGACGTCGGCCGACGTCAGCTGTCCTTCGACGAAGCGCGCGACATCGCTGAGCGCGTTCTCGTCCTCCACCGGGAGGGCGGCTTCGACGTTTGCACAATCATCTACAATCGTTTCCGATCGGTCATGACCCAGATCGTCACCGTGCACCAATTGATTCCATTTGCGTCAGCAATTCCGGATCGAACTGAACCCGAGCCTGAAGTCGGCGTGCGTGCGGGTGCGGTTTACGAGTTCGAACCATCAGAGGAGGAGATCCTCGCGGAATTGCTGCCGAAAAACCTAGCGGTCCAAATCTATGCGGCGTTGATCGAGAACGCAGCAAGCGAGCAGGGTGCTCGCATGACAGCGATGGACAACGCAACCCGCAATGCCGGCGACATGATTGACCGCCTCACCCTCAACTACAACCGCACGCGCCAGGCCGCCATCACCAAAGAGCTGATCGAGATCATTTCCGGTGCCGAGGCGCTGTGATGCCACACAGGAACTTCTGAGAAATGCCCACCAATAACATCGGCACGATCACTCAGATCATCGGCGCGGTTGTCGATGTCCGCTTCAATGGCGAATTGCCGGAGATCCTTACCGCGCTCCACATTGATCGGGGTAGCCAGACTCTGGTCCTCGAAGTGGCGCAGCAACTCGGCGAGAACATCGTACGCACCGTTGCGATGGACACCACCGACGGGCTGGTGCGTGGCACCCAGGTCGTCGACACCGGTGGGCCGATCACGATGCCGGTTGGTCCCGAGACCCTAGGTCGCATCCTCAACGTCGTCGGCGAGCCAGTCGACGAACGCGGCCCGGTGCAGACCAACCGCCGCTCGCCAATCCACAAGGAGGCGCCGGAATTCATCGACCAGTCGACCGAGGCGGAGATTCTGGTTACCGGAATCAAAGTCGTCGACCTCCTAACGCCTTACGCCAAGGGCGGTAAGATCGGCCTGTTCGGCGGCGCCGGGGTGGGTAAGACTGTGATCATCATGGAATTGATCAACAACATCGCCAAGGCGCATGGCGGCTACTCGGTCTTTGCCGGGGTCGGCGAGCGCACCCGCGAAGGCAACGACCTCTATCATGAAATGATGGAATCGGGGGTCATCAACATCAACGGGCCGGGGTCCAAGGCCGCTCTCGTCTACGGGCAGATGAACGAACCGCCGGGAGCTCGCGCTCGCGTCGGTCTGTCCGGCCTCACTCTGGCCGAATATTTTCGCGACGAGGAAGGACAGGACGTACTGTTCTTCGTCGACAACATCTTCCGTTTTACACAGGCGGGCTCCGAGGTTTCGGCTCTGTTGGGCCGGATCCCTTCCGCGGTCGGCTACCAGCCGACCCTCGCAACCGATCTGGGAACATTGGAAGAGCGCATCACGAGCACCAAGAAGGGGTCGATCACCTCCGTTCAGGCGATCTACGTGCCCGCCGACGATCTGACCGACCCAGCGCCGGCCACGACTTTTTCCCATCTCGACGCGACCACTGTTTTGTCGCGACAGATTGCCGAACTCGGCATCTATCCAGCGGTCGATCCGCTCGACTCGACCTCCCGGATGCTCGACGCGCGTATCATTGGCGAGGACCATTACCAAGTCGCGCGCGAAGTGCAGCGTGTGCTGCAGACTTATAAGTCCCTGCAGGACATCATCGCGATCCTTGGAATGGACGAGCTCTCCGAAGAGGACAAGCTGACTGTTGCCCGGGCACGCAAAATCCAGCGTTTCCTGTCGCAGCCGTTTCACGTAGCTGAAGTGTTCACCGGTACTCCCGGCGCCTTCGTCGATCTCGAGGACACGATTAAGGGGTTTAAAGGGATCGTGGCGGGCGACTATGACGATCTGCCGGAGAGTTCGTTTTACATGGTGGGTAAAATCGAAGAAGTAGTCGAAAAGGCTCGCAAAATGGCCGCCGAGGCGGCGTAACTGGCGGGACGGACCGGGTGCCCGACCGTGTGCAATTCGAGTTGGTCACGCCCGAGCGCTTGTTGCTCTCGGAGAGGGTCGAGATGGTGGTCATTCCCGGTACTGAGGGCAATTTCGGGGTGCTGCCGGGTCATGCGCCGCTCATCTCGTCTATCCGGCCGGGAACGATTGATATCTACGAAGGCCAGGCGATCGCCCGCCGCATCTTTGTAGTGAGCGGCATCGCCGAAGTGACCCCGGAACTCTGCACTGTTCTAGCTGACGAGGCCATGGCTCCGGGTGAACTCGATCGCGGCGCGATCGAGGCGGAACTACAGACCGTTCAAGGGAATCTGCCGAGCTTGCGCGATCGTGTTTCACGTGCCACCGGTGCCGAACACGAGACCTTGCTCGTCGAACTCCACCGCCTCGAACGGCAGCAAAATATTCTCCAGGCCAAGTTGCAAGCGCTCGCGGAACTTCCTCGCTGATCTAACTGCCTCATCCAAGCCGCGGTCGACATTGACGCCGGCCGTCTGCTCGCGCACCGTCTCTTCATGGCGCAAACCGACGCCGAGGAAGGGGTCGCGGAAATGTTGTCGAGCGTTCGTACCCAACAACGACTGGCGCAGCGGTCGATCGCACTGGTTCTCGCCGGCGGTCGCGGCAGCCGGCTCAAGCAATTGACCGACCGGCGAGCCAAACCGGCCGTGTTTTTTGGCGGCAAGTTTCGAATCATCGATTTCGCATTGTCCAACTGCATCAATTCGGGGGTGCGGCGCATTGGTATCTTGAGCCAGTACAAAGCGCACAGCCTATTGCGCCACTTGCAGATGGGCTGGTCCTTTCTGCGCCCGGAGATGAACGAATTTCTCGACCTGCTACCGGCGCAGCAACGTCTGGACGAGGTGACCTGGTACCGCGGGACTGCGGACGCAGTGTACCAGAATTTCGACATCTTTCGCGCCGCGGCGCCGGAATACTTTATAGTTTTGGCGGGCGACCATATTTATAAAATGGATTACTCCAACATTCTTGCCGATCATGTCGATAAAGGCGGCGATTGCACAGTCGCCTGCATCGAGGTACCGATCGAACAGGCTTCCGATTTCGGCATTATGGCAGTCGATGATTCGATGACCATCACCGATTTCCTGGAAAAGCCGAAAGACCCACCGGCAATGGCCGGCAGGCCCGGCCGTGCGCTCGCCAGCATGGGTATCTACGTTTTCACCGCCGACTTCCTCTATGCCGAGCTGGAACGCGATCACCGGCGGGTGGGATCGAGCCACGATTTCGGGAAAGACGTGATCCCCGACCTGGTCAGTCGCGGCCTCGCCGTCGCCCATTCCTTTGAGGAGAGTTGTGTCAAAACAACCCCGGAGGCCGAGGCCTACTGGCGCGATGTCGGGACGATCGATGCTTATTGGGCTGCCAACCTCGATCTCGTCAGGCCCACCCCTTCGCTCGACATTTACGACCCTAACTGGCCGATCTGGACCTATCAGCAGCAATTGCCACCGGCGAAATTCGTGTTCGACGATGATGACCGGCGTGGTATGGCGGTCGACTCAATGGTCTCTGGCGGCTGCATCATTTCCGGCGCCACGGTCCGCCGCTCATTGCTGTTTTCCAATTGCCGGGTCAACTCCTACGTGCAAACCTGCGAGGCCGTACTGCTGCCGGACGTACTGGTCGGCCGCCACGCGCGGCTCAACAAGGTAGTGATCGATCGCGGCTGCCGCATCAAGGAGGGACTGGTGATCGGAGAAGATCCGGAGCTGGACGCCAAACGGTTCTACTGCAGCGACGGCGGAGTGACATTGGTCAATGCCGAGATGCTGGCTGCCCTCGATTAGGGATCGAGCCCGACCAGGCTGCGCGCATAGGCCCGAGCCTCGAACGGGCGCAAATCGTCGGCGGTTTCGCCGACCCCGATCGCGTGGATCGGAATCCCGTATTTTTCGGCCAACGACACGAGGACCCCGCCGCGCGCGGTGCCGTCGAGTTTGGTCATGATGATGCCGGTGACACCCACCATCTCGCGAAAGATTTCCGCCTGGGCGTGCGCGTTCTGACCGGTTGTCGCGTCCAGCACGAGGAGTACCGAATGCGGCGCCTGCGGGTCGACCTTCTTGAGCACGCGGACGATCTTCTGCAGCTCCGACATCAGGTTGGCTTTGTTGTGCAAGCGCCCGGCCGTATCGATCAGCAGGATGTCGCTGCTCTCGGCGCGGGCTTGCTCGAAAGCCTCAAACGCGAGTCCCGCCGCATCCGCTCCTGCCGGTCTGGTGACGATCCGGCAACCGGTCCGCTCGCCCCAGATCTGCAATTGCTCGACCCCCGCGGCCCGGAACGTGTCCCCGGCGGCGAGCACCACGTCGTGCCCGGCATCGCGGTATTGCTTGGCGAGCTTGGCGATCGTTGTCGTCTTGCCGCTGCCGTTGACGCCGACGACGAGAATGACAAAGGGTTTGCGCGCAAGGTCGAGGCGGAGCGGCTTCATGACTGGCTCGACCAGCCGGATCACCTGCTCGGCAAGCGCGCCGCGGACCTCCTCGGGTGAAACCTCCTGGTTGAAGCGGCTGCGGCGTAGCTCCTCCGTCACCTCGGCGGCAATGCCGACCCCCATGTCGCTGCCGATGAGCAGCTCCTCGAGCTCGAGCAGCGCCGCGTCGTCGAGCCGACGGCGGTTGAAGATCGTATTGATGCCCTCGGTAAGCCGCGCCGAACTGCGCGCCATCCCCGCTCTGAGCCGGTTGAACCAGCCTGGGCGTTCCGGCGCTTCGGTGGCCCCAAGGCGCGTAGCGGCCGAAACTGTCTCTATTGGACCGGACGCCAAAGGCTCCGAGGGCTCGGGTTGTTGGGGCTGCAGAGGCGGCCCGGTGCGCCGCCAGAAACCGCCGTTCGACGGCGCCTGGGTGTCGTGTTCGATTGAAGGCGCCGGTTGTGACGCGCCGACCGCTGCCTCCTCTTGCGGCTTATAGCTTTCCGTATCGTCCGCGTCCGCGCGCGGATCGAGACCGGGAACCGGTTCGGGTCCTTGGCGTCGCCAGAACCTCATTGAACGGCTACTCCGACAAGATCGCATCCGCTGGCCCCGACGACGCGCATGCGCCGGAGCGATCCCGCTTCGCCGGGCCCAGCGAACCTCACGGGCGCGTAGAAAGCTGCTCGGCCCATACCGGGGCGCTCGACCAGGACCTCGGTTTCGCTGCCGATCCGAGTGGAAAGCTCCGCGGCAAGAGCGGCGGCCCCTGCCGCCCGCAGCCTTGCGGCACGCTCCTTGACCACTGCATGGGGGAGTTGCGGCATGCGCGCGGCGGGTGTCCCGGGCCTTACGCTGTAGGGGAACGCATGGACAAAGGCGAGACCGCATTCCGCGACAAGGTCTTGAGTGTTGCGGAACATCTCCTCGGTTTCCGTCGGAAACCCGGCGATCAGATCGGCACCGAGCGCCACCTCGGAACGCAACGTTCGGGCGCGCTCCGCAACGGATATCGCTTGAGCGCGGGAATGGCGCCGCTTCATGCGCTTGAGGATAAGATCATCGCCGGCCTGCAGCGACAAATGCAGATGCGGCATCAGCCGCTCTTCCTCGGCCAGCAGTTGCCACAGTTCATCGTCGATTTCAGCCGGGTCGAGCGAGGAGAGACGTAGACGTCGCAGCTCGGGAACGGCGGCAAGAAGCCGCCTTACCATCTGCCCGAGACTGGGCTTCCCAGCCAAGTCAGCCCCATAGGCGGTCAAATCGACACCGGTCAATACGATTTCGCGATAGCCGGCCGCCACAAGACGGCGCGCTTGATCGGCGATGAGACCCATCGGGACAGATCGGCTGGCGCCGCGGGCATAAGGGATAATGCAAAAGGTGCAGCGGTGATCGCAACCCTGCTGGACCTGCAGAAAAGCACGGCATCTGCCCGCGCCGCCGTCAACGGAATGCGGCGCGGTCTCGACCGGATCCGGGAGCCCAGCCTCCTTCGACAGATAGCTCTGCGGCAGCAGCTTGGCCCGATTGTCGAGCACGCGGTCGACTTCGGGCAGCGCGGCATAACGTTCGGGCGACAGATGGGCGGCACAGCCCGTTACGACAATCTTTGCCTCAGGGTGCTGACGTCGGGCGCGGCGGATCGCCTGGCGCGCTTGCCGCTCGGCCTCGGCAGTGACCGCGCAGGTGTTAACGATGACCGCGCCGGTAAGCCCTGAAGCGGCAGCTGCCCCACGGATAAGCTCTGCTTCGAACGCGTTCAGTCGGCAGCCGAAAGTAATGACCTCGTTATCATGCATGACGCTTAGCCGGCGGTCAGCAGATCCGTGTCGAACGTCCCCTCGAAGCTCAACGCTGCCGGCCCGGTCATAATCACGTGGCCATCCTCCCGCCACGCGATGTCGAGCGCGCCGCCGTCAAGTTCCACGATGGCGCGGCGGCCAGCGAGCCTTCGCCGGTGGGCAGCAACGAGCGCGGCACAAGCGCCGCTGCCGCAGGCCGCGGTGATCCCCGCGCCCCGCTCCCACACCCTCAGCCGAATTTCTCCGGATCCGCGGATCTCGGCGACACCGATATTGGCGCGTTCGGGGAATAACGGATGACGCTCGAGAGCTGGCCCCATTGCGGCGAGATCGATGGCCTCAACGTCATCGACGAAGAAGGTCGCGTGCGGGTTCCCAATATTTGTACAGACCGGCTCCATCAATGGACCCACCGACAAGTCGACCCGATCGGTATCCATCGCGCGTGCCAACGGGATCTCGCGCCAACCGATCCGCACCGGCCCCATGTCGACGGCAAACAACCCGTCGGCCAGGGCCTCCGCTTCGAGAAGGCCCGCTGCGGTCTCGATCCGCATCCGGGAATCCCGGGTCTCGCGATAAAGGAGATCGGTGACGCAGCGCGTAGCGTTGCCGCAGGCCTCGGCCTCGCTGCCGTCGGCATTGCGGATGCGCATCAGCACCTGGGCCGCAGGATGGCGGGGCGGTTCCAACAGGATCACCTGGTCGCATCCGACGCCGGTCCGCCGATCGGCCAGCTTACGTACGGCTCCCTCATCCAGAGCGATTGCGCCGCAACGAAAGTCGAGCACGACAAAGTCATTGCCGAGCCCATGCATCTTGAAAAACCGCACCTTACTCATCGCGCCGCGTTATATGGCGGCGGGGCCAGGTCTGTCCAACAGCACCCGCGCCGGTGCTGGGCGGTCGGCCTATTAGTTCATTGTATAGTGGGCTCCACCGGCGCTTGCGTGTCTGGCGCTTGGTTTATGCTTCGCGCTCGGTACCTTGGCCGCGCTTCTGCTGCCCCAGCTAACGGTGCGCACCCAATGCGAGCTGCTACCCGACCTGCTCACGCCCTGCCGGCCGGATCGTCCGGCAATCGCGTATCTGCCATGCCGTCCGCCACTGCCGTGGCTCGAGCGGGCGCTCTCATAGCGTCGCGCCGGGGCCATCTCATCGACGGCAGACCAATCGCGCTCGGTCGTGTCCGCGGTCCTGGCGGATACCGGAGCGCTCTCATTCGCGAAGTAGCTCGGCGTGTCGCCCGACGGGCTAAAATTTTTCGAGCCGTAGTCCGGAAGATCCACAGCGAACGCCGGCACATAGGCGAAGGCCGCCACACCCGCCAAAACGGTGATCGTCAGTTTCAACATTGCAGTGTCCCCCACCGCCATTTCCATAGCCGGAACGGCGGGGGACACCAAATTTTGCCGTTAGCCCCCGGAAACCATTAGCCCGCGCGGGCGCGGGACCTCGAGCTTCGAGAGAATCGCTCTCCTGAGCCGCCGCCTTTTATCACCGTTTATGTTTTTCCCAGCTCTCGAGGTCAAGCCGGTCCATCAGAAACAGATCGCTCGTCCGCGCATACCAGCCGCGGCCGTGCATCCGGCCTATCAGGCGCATCTTCTCGGTGCGCACGTACATCTTTTCTGGGTCTATCAGATCATTGCGGATATGGATGTGGATGACCTTGCCGATCTCAAGCATCGAGCGGGGTCCGAGTGATACCCCGGTGATGCGGCGACATTCAAAGCTGACCGGCGATTGAGCGATCCGGGGCGGGCGGACTCCGGCGGACGGCAGCGCCGTCAGCCCCGCCTCGTTGAGCTCGCCGGTTCCAGCGGGAAAATCGACGGCGCAGATGTTCATCCGCTCGGCTAGGGCCTCGTCGACCAGATTGACGACGAACTCGCCGCTGTCCCGAATGTTGCGCTCCGTATCCTTATAGCCGTCCTCCGTGGCTGCGCCCGGGCTGATCCCGAGCACGACGACTGGCGGCACGGAGCTGACCGCGTTGAAAAAACTGAACGGCGCGGCATTGACCCGCCCTTGCTCGTCGACCGTCGTGGCCAGCGCGATCGGCCGCGGCACCACGGTGGCGACAAGGAGCTTGTACGCGTCTGTTGCCGGGATCTGCGCTAGATCGAAATGCATCCTTCCCCCTATCTTGGGCCGCGTCCGAAGGCGCGATAATGGGGAACTCGCGCATCGGCGCGCAATTGACAGAAAAGCAGGCCAGAACTACGTTTGGCTGCGCTTCCACGGGAAGTCAGCGAAAACCCCTCGGAAGAAGGCCCGGGGCCGCCAGTCCGCGAGTGTCGCGCACTGGCCTTTTTGCTGTCGCAAACGAGTTTGAGGATCGGGATGTTCGACAGCCTCAGTGACCGCCTCGGCGACGTCTTCGACCGGCTGCGCCGCTATGGGGCGCTGACAGAGGCCGATGTCGGAACGGCGCTGCGCGAGATCCGTGTCGCGCTGCTCGAGGCCGATGTGGCGCTCCCGGTGGTCAGGGACTTTGTCGCCGCCGTCCGCGAGAAGGCGCTCGGGCAGGAAGTGCTGCGCTCGGTCACGCCGGCGCATATGGTCGTCAAGATCGTCCACGACTATCTCGTCGAGATGCTCGGGGGTGGCGAAACCACCGCCCGGGCGAATGGCATCGACTTGAACGCCCCGTCGCCGATTGTGGTCATGTTGGTCGGGCTGCAAGGTTCCGGCAAGACGACGACTGCGGCAAAGATCGCTAGCCGGCTGAAGGCGCAAAACCGCAAGAAGGTGTTACTCGCCTCGCTCGACGTGCAGCGGCCGGCGGCTCAGGAGCAGCTCGCCATTCTCGGCCGCCAGATCGGAGTCACCTCATTGCCTGTAGTACCGGGCGAACGGCCCGTCGCAATTACCCGGCGAGCCCTGCAGACCGGACGAACCGAGGGTTACGACGTCGTGATCCTAGATACTGCTGGACGGCTCCATATCAACGAAGAGCTGATGCTCGAAGTGGCGGCGGTCCGTGAGGTCGCGGCGCCGCACGAGACATTGCTCGTCGCCGATGCGATGACCGGTCAGGACGCGGTCAACGTCGCAAAGGCCTTTGGGGAACGCGCCGGCATCACCGGAATTGTTCTGACTCGCGTCGACGGCGATTCCCGGGGCGGCGCGGCTTTGTCGATGCGCGCGATCACCGGCAAACCGATCGTGCTGATGGGTGTCGGCGAACGCATCGAGGCGCTCGAGCCGTTTCACCCGGAGCGCATCGCCGGGCGTATCCTCGGGATGGGCGATGTCGTCAGCCTCGTCGAGAAGGCGGCTGAGACGGTCGACCAGGAGGAGGCGGAAAAGCTTGCCGCCAAATTGGAAAAAGGACGGTTCGATCTCGACGATCTCGCCGCGCAATTGCGTCAGATCCGGCGCATGGGCGGCATGGGCGGGATGCTCAACCTGCTGCCTGGGATCGGCAAGATCAAGAAGCAGCTCGACGAGGCGAATATCGACGAGCGGATCATCAAGCGCCAGGAGGCAATCATCTCGTCGATGACGAAGAACGAGCGGCGCAACCCAAAGCTGCTCAACGGCTCGCGCCGTCGGCGCATCGCCTCGGGCTCCGGCACTTCGGTGCAGGAGATCAACCGGCTTCTCAAGCAGTACCAGGATATGGCCGACATCACGAAAAAGATGAAGAGGCTCGGTCCCAAGGGTTTTGCGCGGCACGGGCTGGCCGGACTGCTGCCCGGCGGCTTACGGCACTAAATCGGAGGTAGCAGCATGTCATTGAAAATCCGTCTCGCGCGGGGAGGGGCAAAAAAGCGCCCTTACTACAGCATCGTCGTCGCGGATTCGCGCAGTCCGCGCGACGGTCGCTTTATCGAAAAGCTCGGAACCTACAATCCGATGCTGGACCGGTCCCATGCCGAACGGGTTACGCTCAAGGGCGAACGGGTCCAGCATTGGCTCGGGGTCGGCGCGCTGCCGACCGATCGGGTCGCACGCTTCCTCGGTGACGCCGGGCTCATTGAGAAACCCCAGGTTCGCGAGACGCCGGTCAAATCGCGGCCGAAGGCGCGAGCGCAGGAGAGGATGAAGGCCGCCGAAGAAGCAGCAGGCGCCGCTGCCGGCCGCAGCTGAGGGCAGCGAGATGCTGGCTGCAGCCAGATTGTGCGTGCTTCGAGATGCGCCCCTCGGGGCGTTCCTCGGCATGAGTAATACTTCCGATGGCATTGACGGGCTTTCCTCATCCTGAGGAGGGCGCCGAGCGGCCGTCTCGAGGGACGCAGGCCGCTGATCCGGCCGGAGCAGCGCGCCGGATTTGTGTCGGTATCGTCACGGGGCCTCAGGGCGTGCACGGAGCCATGCGGATCAAAAGTTTTACTGAAGTTCCCGAGGATGTCGCCGGCTATGGCCCGCTTGAGGACGAAACCGGCGCCCGGCAATTCGATCTGCGGATCCACGGCGCCGCAAAGGGCGTGCTGATTGCACATCTTCCGGGCGTCGAAGACCGCGACCAAGCAGAGGCGCTGCGCGGGATGCGCCTTTATCTGCGCCGCGCGGCGCTGCCTCAGACCGAGCCCGATGAGTATTACCACGCCGACCTGATCGGCCTCGAAGCTGTGCTCGGGGACGGGACGCGCGTCGGGCGTGTGCGCGCAATTTATGATTTTGGTGCCGGCGATACGCTGGAACTGGCGCGCGACTGCGCCCCACCGCTGCTGGTGCCCTTCACCCGGGCTGTCGTGCCGACCGTCGCGCCGGCGGAGGGGCGCCTCGTGCTAGACCCGCCCCCCGGGCTGCTCGACGATGGTAAACCGTGACCTGGCGCGCCACGGTATTGACGATCTTTCCGGAGATGCTCCCGGGCCCGCTTGCCTATTCGCTTGCCGGCAAGGCGCTACGGGCTGGGCTCTGGCGGCTCGAAACCGTGGACATCCGTGATTATGCCAGCAATAAACACCGCTCCGTCGACGATGCGCCTTTTGGCGGTGGGCCGGGGATGGTGATGCGGCCAGACGTGCTCGACGCGGCAATCGCCGGGGCAGGCGGGGTGGGACCGCTCATTCTGTTGTCGCCACGCGGACGCCCCCTCGATCAACCGCGGGTGCGCGAGCTTGCCACGATGCCGGGCATAAGACTGGTCTGCGGCCGTTTTGAGGGCGTCGACGAGCGCGTCCTTGACGCGCAGGATGCCGAGGAAGTGAGCCTGGGGGATTTCGTGCTGTCGGGCGGCGAGCCTGCGGCGATCGCCCTGATCGACGCTTGCGTGCGATTGCTGTCCGGGGTCGTCGGATGCGCCGAGACGCTTGCCGAGGAGAGTTTCGCCGAGGGGTTGCTCGAGTACCCGCAGTACACGCGGCCGCAAATCTGGCGGGAGCGCGCTGTGCCCGAGGTGCTCATCTCGGGTGATCATGAACGAATCCGGGCATGGCGTCGGGGCGAGGCCGAGCGCTTGACCCGCGAGCGCCGCCCCGATCTATGGGCGCGCTATTCGGCGGCGCAGAGTGACAATTGAAATGATGAGGTGGACCCGTGAACCTTCTGCAGCAACTCGAACAGGAGCAGGTCGCAAAACTGGCCGCCAACCGGCCCGTCCCGGAGTTCCAGCCCGGCGATACGTTACGGGTCGGTGTCAAGGTCGTCGAAGGCGAGCGTGAGCGCATTCAGACCTTCGAAGGCGTTTGCATCGGCCGCAAGAATGCCGGGATAAACTCGAATTTCACATTACGGAAAATTTCCTACGGTGAGGGGGTGGAGCGCGTTTTCCCGCTCTATTCGCCCCGCATTACTTCGATTGCAGTGGTGCGGCGCGGGGTGGTGAGGCGGGCAAAGCTCTACTATCTGCGCGGGCGCACCGGCAAGGCGGCGCGCATCACCGAGCGCGCGCGCGAACGCCCCGATGCCCAACGCGCCCGCGCTGTCGCACAGCCTGAAACCGAACCGACGCCGGAGATGGCCGAGGTTGAAAGCAGCCAGTCGGAGTAACCGCAGCCATGCCCTCGCCGCGCACGTTGTTCGACAAGATCTGGGACAATCACGTCATCGCCCCGCAAGGCGAAGGCACGTACCTGATCTACATCGACCTTCACCTGATCCATGAAGTCACGACGCCGCAAGCCTTCGAGGGGTTGAAGCTCGCCGGCCGCAAGGTGCGCCGTCCCGACGCGACAATGGCCGTGGCCGACCACAATATCCCGACAACCAACCGGGCGGCCGGGGTTGCAGGCATCGACAATCCGGAATCGAAGCTTCAGGTCGACGTGCTCGAGCGCAACGTCAAGGAATTCGGGGTTCCGTACTTCCCCATCACCAGCCTCGACCAGGGCATCGTCCACATCATCGGGCCGGAACAAGGGCTCAGCCAGCCGGGAATGACCATCGTCTGCGGCGACAGCCACACCGCGACGCACGGCGCGATGGGCGCGCTTGCCTTTGGCATCGGCACCTCTGAGGTCGAGCACGTGCTGGCGACGCAGACTTTGATCCAGTCGCCAGCCAAAAACATGCTGGTCGAGGTCAACGGCGACCTTGGGGCCGGGGTCAGCCCGAAGGACGTAATCCTGGCGATCATCGCCAAGATCGGCACGGCGGGCGGTACCGGCCATGTCTTCGAATATGCCGGCAGCACTTTCCGCGGCATGTCGATGGAAGGCCGCATGACGGTCTGCAACATGTCGATCGAGGCGGGCGCGCGCGCCGGGCTGGTCGCCCCCGATGAGACGACCATCAACTATGTGAGGGGCCGGCCCTACGCGCCAAAGGGTGCCGCCTGGGAACAGGCGGTCGCCTATTGGCGTACCCTGCCTTCGGACCCCGGTGCCAAATACGACAAGGAGGCACACCTCGACGCCGCCGACATCGCGCCGCATGTTACCTGGGGCACCAACCCGGAGCAGGCCGCACCGGTTACCGGCCGGGTGCCGGACCCGGCTCAGATCGACGATCCGCTCAGGCGGGCGGCGGTCGAGCGCGCTCTACAGTATATGCAGCTGAAGCCGAGCACCCGGCTCGTCGATGTGCCGGTGCAGCGCGTGTTTATCGGTTCGTGCACCAACAGCCGGATCGAGGATCTGCGCGCGGCCGCGGCGATCGCCAAAGGTCGCAAGGTCGCCGATGGGGTTACGGCGCTGGTCGTCCCGGGTTCCGGTCATGTCAAGCACCAGGCCGAGGAGGAGGGGCTCGACCGCATCTTCCTCGAAGCCGGTTTCCAGTGGCGCGACGCCGGATGCTCGATGTGCATGTCGATGAACGACGACAAGGCGATGAACGGCGAGCGGATCGCCTCGACCTCGAACCGCAATTTCGAGGGTCGTCAGGGCAAGAACGCCAAGACCCATCTGATGGGCCCGGCGATGGCTGCAGCCGCTGCCGTTACCGGCCACATCTCCGACGTGCGCGATCTTGCCTGAGAGGATCGGATGGAAAAGTTCACCACCCTGACCGGCGTCGCGGCGCCATTGCCGATCGTCAACCTCGATACCGACAAGATCTTCCCGGCGATCTATTTGAAGACAATCAAGCGGACCGGCCTGTCGCAATGGCTGTTTCAGGAGATCCGCTTTCGCCCGGACGGCTCGGAGAACCCGGATTTCGTGCTGAACCAGGCTCCTTACCGCGACGCCAAGATCCTGATTGGCGCAGACAATTTCGGCTGCGGGTCGAGCCGTGAGCATGCCCCCTGGGCGCTGCACGATTTTGGCATCCGCTGCGTCGTCGCGCCGAGCTTTGCTGACATCTTTTACAATAACTGCTTCAAGAACGGCATCCTGCCGATCGCCTTGCCCAAGGAGATCGTCGATGTGCTGATGGAGGATGCGAGGAAGGGCGCTAACGCGGTCATGACCGTCGATCTCGAAAGCCAGACGATATCGCGCCCAGACGGTGAAAAAGTGCATTTCGAGCTCGACGCATTCCGCAAGCACTGTCTCTTGAACGGGCTCGACGACATTGGCCTCACCGAGCAAAAGGCTGCAGATATCGGCGCCTACGAGCAAAAGGCGCGGCTGGCGCGCCCGTGGCAGTTTGGCATGACCCAGCGCGGGGTCTGACGGTGGCCCAGACCCGCGCATCCAACCGCAAGGTGCTCGTGCTAGCCGGCGACGGCATCGGCACTGAGATCATGCGCCAGACCTTGCGTGTGATCGAGTTCTTCGACCAACGTCGCATCGCCAGCTTTGAGATCACCGAGGGTCTGGTCGGCGGGGCGGCTCTAGACGCCTCGGGCGTGCCGCTGACCGACGAGACCTTGACCCAGGCGGTCGCCAGCGACGCTGTCCTTTTCGGCGCGGTCGGCGGACCCAAATGGGACGATTCCCTGCCTTTCGAGCTGCGTCCCGAGCGCGGCATCCTGCGGCTTCGCAAGGAAATGGACCTGTTCGCCAATCTGCGGCCGGCGGTGGTGTTCGACGCGCTCGCCGACGCCTCCAGCCTCAAGCCCGAGTTGGTCGGCGGCCTCAATCTGATGATCGTGCGGGAATTGACCGGCGGCATCTATTTCGGCGAGCCGCGCGGGGTCGAGAGATTGCCCAACGGCAGCCGCCGCGGGATCAACACCGAGGTCTACACCGAAGCCGAGATCGAACGGGTCGTCCGCGCCGCCTTCGACCTGTCGAGACGGCGCAACCGCCGCGTCTGCGAGGTCGACAAGGCCAATGTCATGGAGTCGGGCGGGCTGTGGCGCGAGGTCACGCAACGGGTTCGCGACGCGGATTATCCCGATGTCGAGCTGTCCTTCATGTATGCAGACAACTGCGCGATGCAGTTGGTGCGCAACCCGAAGCAGTTCGACGTCATCGTCACCAGCAATCTATTCGGGGATTTGCTGTCCGATTGCGCGGCGATGCTGACCGGCTCGCTCGGCATGCTGCCCTCGGCCTCGCTCGGCGCCTCTGATGCAAGCGGCCGCCGGAAAGCGCTCTACGAGCCGGTTCACGGCAGCGCACCAGACATTGCCGGCAAGGACATCGCCAACCCGCTCGCCTGCATCCTCTCCTTTGCGATGATGCTGCGCTATTCCTTCGACATGGCCGAAGAGGCCGGTCTCGTCGAAGATGCCGTACGGCGGGCGCTCGCCTCTGGTGTGCGGACCAGCGACATCGTGCAGCCCAACACCGGGCGCGTCTCGACGCGGGTCATGGGCGACACGGTGCTACGCGAGCTCGAAAAGGCCGCGTAAAGCGGTTATTGGCGCTTATAAAACACCCCGTCTTTCATGATGTGGGTGAGGTGGTCGCCTTGGCCATCGAGTAGCGAGATGTCGCTTAGCGGGTTGCCGTCGATGGCGATCAGATCGGCGCAGGCGCCGGGTGTGATGACGCCGAGCTCGCCCGCGCGATTGAGAAGCTCGGCGTTCACGGCGGTCGCCGAGCGGATGATGTCAAAGGGCGCCATCGCCTCGGCGCGGATCACGAATTCGCGCGACTGGTAGCGGTGCATCGGGCCCAAAAGATCGGTGCCGAAGCCGAGCTTGACACCGGCTGCTCGCAGGATTTCGAGCGAATGCAGGCCGGCTTCGCGGACCTCGCCGAGCTTGGCCATATTCGCCTCGGTAAACCCTAATTCCCGGCCGTCGCGATGCAATGCGTCGTAGGTCGCGAGTGTCGGGACGACAAAGGCGTCGGCTCCCGCGACATGCTCGGCAGTGGCTCGGTCGATCAGATTGCCGTGCTCGATCGAGCGCACGCCGAAGTCGATCGATCGGCGGATCGCCTCGGGCGAATAGGCGTGCGCCATCACATAGGTGTGCCAAGCCTGCGCCTCCTCGACGATCGCGCGCACCTCTTCCTCGCTGTATTGCAGGTTCCAAATCGGATCGTAGGGTGACGCGACTCCGCCCGAGGACATGATCTTGATCTGCGTCGCTCCTTTGCGCAGTTCGTCGCGCGCCGCGCGGCGGCATTCGGTGACGCCATCGGCAATGCGCGAAAGGTTGATGCCGCCCTCGCAGCAGGCACAGGTGACGACCGACTGCGTGCGCGGTCTGACATCGCCGTGCCCACCGGTCTGGGTCAAGGCGCTGCCCGACGGGAAGATGCGCGGACCCCGGACAAGCCCCTGCTCTACCGCTTCGGCGAGCCCCCCATCGGCGCCCGCGGCATCACGGATTGTCGTGAAGCCGCGCTGCAGCATCTGCTCGAGCACCTTGGCCGCCTGCAGGGTCAGCAACGTCACCGGCCGGTCTGACAGCAGGGCGAGAGCTGCATCCACAGCAAGCACATGGACATGCGCGTCGATCAGACCCGGCATCAGAGTGCTGCCCCCAAGATCGATCGTCTCCGCGGCGGCGCTTGCGATCCTCCGGTCGGAAACCTCCCGTATCCGCCCGCCCTCCACCAGCACATGATGGTCTTCGCGCCGCTCGTTGCGGGTGCCGTCGAGCACCGCGCAATTGGCAAAAATGAACCCGGTCATTACACCCTCTTTTCGGCCCGAAAGATTAGGCCGGATTGCCACGCCGGCGAAAGTGGCGACGGTGCGTTGGAGGACATCTCGTATGGCCGACCCGGTCGCAAATCTGGACGAGATTAGGGAGCTCCTGCGCCATCTGCCGGGTCCTGACCTGGCCGCAGGCACGGCAGCGGCCGCGCGCCAGGCGCAATTGACGAAACCGGCTGGATCCCTCGGCCGGCTAGAGGAGCTGGCGATCTGGCTCGCCACGTGGCAGGCCAGGCACCCGCCGCGGCTCGACCAGCCGCGAACTCTCGTCTTCGC
>Ga0306923_10000630_pt1 | contig 28160 bp, 25 predicted proteins | sample sta12Can44000108_FD_203841 | JGI IMG/M metagenome (GOLD analysis project Ga0306923, IMG submission 203841) | Lab enrichment of tropical soil microbial communities from Luquillo Experimental Forest, Puerto Rico - statanox.12C.anox.44.000.108 (v2)... | ecosystem: Environmental > Terrestrial >... | reverse complement strand
TACACCGCTCCCTGCTTCACCCATTCCCGCAGCAAGGCAATCTGCTCGGGCTTGAGCGTCTTGTGCGCCTCGGGCGGCGGCATGCGGTCTTTGGCCTTCTTGGCCTCGATCTTTCGGACCAGCGGACTCTGCTCGGGCCGGCCCGGAACGATGGCCGGTCCGCTTTTATCATGTGGAGCGTAGGCGAATTCCGCGCGGTCCAGGCGCATTTTGGCCTTCCGCGCACCAGGGTCCGGGCCGTGGCAAGGGTAGCAATTCTCGGAAAGAATCGGCTGAATCCTCTGATTGAAGGAGAGTTTTGCAGCCGGCGCGATACCCCCCCGGGAGCGAGGAGCGGCTGTTTGCGCCTTCGCGCCGCCGGCGGAGAGGAGAGGCAGAATCAACAGCATGGCGGCAGGGGCCCAGGCGGGACTCCATAATCCGCACCTTCTCGCCGCAACACGGTTCGACGACATCTCTTAAACGCTCTCCCTGCGCTGGGGTGATAGCCTATCCGTCGAGCTGAAAGCTTACTCCCGCGTGTCGCCCAAAAGCGACAGGTATCTAGGCTTCGATTCTCGTGTCGATCGCTCGCGGACGCAAGCCCGTCAGGCCGGTTGGGCGGCGGGTGTCTTTCTTCTTAAAACCGCCGCGGAGAGCAGCGTTACGCCCAGCCCGATCGGGAACACCCTGGCAAAACGTCATGGCGATATTGACCGCCGAAAGCGTCGGCGGCCTTCGCGTGTTGCCGCCCGATTCATGGCGGTCATGATACCCGAAGAGTCTGGCCGACGTGCGCGGCAGGAAACCGCGGTGTATAGTGGCGGCCGCATGGGGAGGTTGCCAACGTGGAGGAACGCATGAGTCTTTGGTCGCGCCGCAAATTCTTTTTGACTTCCCTCGCGGGAACTGCCGCAGCCGGAACCACGAATCTGCTGGGCGCTCGGCCGACGGTCGATCCCGGAATCCCTCGGGACTCACGACCCGTCCAGGGCGCGGGCAAGGGCGGACGGCCGGTGATGATCGCGAGCGCCAACGGAGTCCATGCGCTGTCGAAGGGCATGGAGATTCTGAAAAGCGGCGGCGACACCCTCGAAGCGGCGGTCGCGGCGGTAACAGTTGTGGAAGACGACCCCAACGACGACTCGGTCGGCTATGGCGGGTTGCCCGACGAGGAAGGCGACGTGGAGCTCGACGCCAGCGTGATGCACGGCCCCACGCGTCGCGCCGGCTCGGTGGCGGGGGTGCGGCGAATCAAAAACGTCGCGCGGCTGGCCAAGGCCGTGATGGAGCGCACCAACCACGTGATGATCGCGGGCGACGGCGCCCGGCGCTTTGCCGTCGCGCAGGGCTTTGAAGAAATGAACCTGCTGACCGAACACTCGCGCAAGATCTGGCTGGCCTGGAAAGCTTCGAGCTCGTTCAATTGGCGGCCGGGCACCGACAGTCCGGAATGGAACGGAAAGGCCGCCGGAAGAACCGGGCTCGATTCGGACGAATTTCGCGGGCAACTGGCGGAGATTTGCGGAAACGACGAACGGCTGATGGCGCGCGCCAGGGAAGTGATCCTCGATCCGCCCACCGGCACCATCAACTGTCTCGCCGTAAACCACAAAGGCGAAATCTCCGGGACCACCACGACTTCGGGCTTGGCGTGGAAGATTCCCGGCCGCATCGGCGATTCGCCGATCATCGGCGCCGGACTCTACGTGGACGGCGACGTTGGCGGCGCGGGCTCGACCGGAAAGGGCGAGGAGAACATCAAGATTTCGGGCGGCCACACCATCGTCGAGATGATGCGCAAAGGCATGTCGCCCACCGATGCTTGCCTTGAAGCCCTGCACCGCGTGGTCCGCAACTACAACAACGACAAAAAGAAGCTCGGAACCTTCCACATCTATTTTTATGCCTTGAACAAGGACGGCGTGCACGGCAGCGCGTCGCTTTGGCGGAACGGCTACGATCCGAACAAACGCGCGAAATACGCCGTACACGACGGCACGGAAGGCCGCCTGGAAGATTGCGCCGCCTATTTTGATGAAGCAAGCGGCGGCTGAGACGCGCGTTGCCGGTTATTCCACCACGACGCGCAGGAATTTCTTCTTGCCCGCGCGCAGCAGAAATTCCTTTGGCTGGGTGAGATCCACGTCCTTGCGGAAATCTTCCACCCGTTGACCGTCGATTTCCGCGCCGCCCTGCTTGATCAGGCGCTCGGCTTCGCTCTTGGAGGGCGCCAGGCCCAGTTCGACCAGCAGCGCCGTCAGCTTCTTGGCCGGGCCGCGCGAAACTTTCTTGACGGCCGCCTCGGCCGGCGCCTGCCGATCGCGGAACACGCGCTGAAAATGATCGGCCGCCTTGCGGCCGGCATCGGGCCCGTGAAAGGTCGCCACAATTTCTTTGCCCAGCTTCATTTTGGCATCCATCGGATGCAGCTGGCCGGAGGCCACCGCGCTTCGTAAGCGCGCGATTTCCTGCTCGGAGCGGTCCGTCGCCAGCTCATAGTAATTCCACATCAGTTCGTCCGGAATCGACATCAGCTTGCCGAACATCTCCTCGGGGGGCTCGGTAATGCCGACATAGTTGCCAAGGCTCTTGGACATTTTGCGCGAACCGTCGAGCCCCACCAGAATGGGCATGGTGAGAACCGACTGGCCGGGCAGCCCGTAGGCGCGCTGAATCTCCCGGTGCACCAGCAAGTTGAACTTCTGTTCGGTCGCGCCCAGCTCCACATCGGACTGTAGCGACACTGCATCGCATGCCGTGAGCAGCGGGTACAGCAACTCATGCACCGATATGGGCTGCGCATGCTCCAAGCGCGAACGAAAATCCTCGCGCTCGAGCATTCGCGCCAGCCGGTAATGCGAGCACAGCCGCACCACATCGGTCGCGCTCATCTTGCCGAGCCACTCGCTGTTGTAGCGGACTTCGGTCTTTTCGCGATCCAGTATCTTGAAAACCTGATCGAGATACGTTTTGGCGTTGCCATCGACCTGCTCGCGCGTGAGCGGCGGCCGCGTCTCGGAAACCCCGGTCGGGTCGCCGATCATCGCGGAGAAATCGCCGATCAGAAAAACCGCCGTATGCCCCAGATCCTGAAAGTGCTTCAGTTTGCGCAGCACCACGGTGTGACCCAGGTGAAGGTCCGGCGCCGTCGGGTCCACGCCCAAATAGACGCGCAGGGGCTTTCCGGTCAGGTGCGATTTCTGGAGATCGCTCTTCAGCTGATCCTCCGGAATGATCTCCGCTACGCCCTTTTTCAAGTAGGCCAGCTGCTCATGGGCGGGTTGGAAGTTAGTCTCGGTCATGATGTGAGGAGTACGCGGCGCCCCGCAATTTTGAATTTTCCCTCGCAAACGATCTTCACCGCTTCCGAGTAGATGCGGTGCTCTTCCTTAAGAATGCGCGCGCTGAGGGTGTCTTCGTTGTCGCCGTCTTCCACCCTGACCACGGCCTGCAAGACGATCGGGCCGGCGTCGAGATTCTCGTCCACAAAATGGACCGTACATCCGGCGAATTTCACGCCGTAGTCGAGCGCCTGCTTTTGCGACTCCAAGCCGGGAAACGAGGGCAAAAGCGACGGATGGATATTCAGGATGCGCAGCGGAAAGGCGGCTACGAAGTAAGGCGAAAGCAGACGCATGTAGCCGGCAAGGCACACCAGCTCCACCCCGGCCGCGCGCAACGCCAGAACCACCTGCCGGTCATAAACTTCGCGCTCCAGCCCTTTCGACGGAATCACAAGGGTAGGAAGGCCGCGCGCGCGGGCGCGATCGATTCCGGGGGCACCCTCACGGTTGCTCAAAACCAGTGCGATTTCCGCGTCAGGAATTTCTCCGGCCGAGACACTGTCGGCCAGCGCTTCGAAATTCGAGCCGCGGCCGCTTAAAAGCACGCCAATCCGCTTTTTCATGAGCAAAAAACGTTAGCACAGGAACGCCGCGCTTCCCAACCGCGCGCTAGGGAGGCCTGATGCGAAATTCCGCTTCGCGCGAGACGGGGCACGCTCGGTTTCTAAATCGCCTCGTCTCTTTGCGGGGTTGCAACCTGTCAGAGAGGCTCCGGGCGGCTTGGCTCAGGCCCAGGAATAGCCGTGCTTGGAAAGCGGAAGCGAGCGAATCCGCTGTCCTGTAGCTGCGAAGATCGCATTGCAAACCGCGGGAAGCAGGGGCGGCAGCGCCGGCTCACCCAGCCCGGTCGGAGGATGATCCGTCATCACAAATCTCACCTCGATTTCGGGCGGCGCCTGCGGTATGCGCACCGGCGTGTAGGAATCGAAGTTGCTCTGGACGGCGCGGCCTTTATCAATGGTGATCTCGTAGTTCATGAGCGAACTTAAGCCTTCGATCACCGCGCCCTGGCATTGGTTTTCGGCGTTCAGCGGATTGATGATCTGGCCGCCCACGTCGCCAACCACCCACACCTTGCTTACCTTCACCTTTTTCGCCCGATCTACCCTGACTTCGGCCACTTGCGCAAAGTAGCCGCGGTGCGAGAAGTAGCAGGCTGCGCCGAGGCCGGTGCCCTGCGGCAGCTTCCGCGCTCCCCACTGGGATTCGCTTCTAACGCGCTCGAGCACACCAGCCATGCGCGCCGCGTCGAACTCGGGCGGAGGCGGAGCGCCCGGCGGGGTAGGGCTCGGGGCTTGATTCTTCACCCGCGGCGCGCGCAACAGCTCGAGTTGGAACTCGAGCGGATCCTTTCCAGCCGCGTGCGCCACTTCGTCCAGAAACGACTGGAACACAAAGGCGTAAGCATTGCTGCCCGGAGCGCGCAGCGCGTAGGTCGGCACGCCGCAGGGCATGAGCGTCGCACCAAAATCGTAGTTGGCGACAAAGCTGCCTGGAAATTCGCCCGGGCCGATTCCCGCCGAGGGAGCAAAATTCTTGTCCTGTCCCAGGCTGACGAAGTGGTTCTGCCAAGCCGCAATTTTCCCCGAAGAATCAAGGCCGGCCTTCAAATAGTGAAAACCGATGGGCCGGTAGTGGTCGTGATGAAAATCGTCCTCGCGCGTCCAGAGCAGCTTCACCGGAACGCCGACCTCTTTCGCGATCGCCGCCGCCTCCAGCATGTAGTCGTTGGTCAGCCGCCGCCCAAATCCTCCGCCGATGCGGCAAATGTGCAGCGTAATGTCGCTTTCCTGAATCTTCAGAAGCTGCGCCACCTGACTTCTTCCGCGCGCCGGCGTCTGGCTGGGCGACCAGAATTCGATCTTCCCGTCCTTGTAGTGCGCCAGGCAGTTTTGCGGTTCGAGCGGCGCATGCGCGATGAAGGGATAGGCGTAGGAGGCTTCGACCACCTGGGCCGCCGACTTCATGGCACCCGCTGCGTCGCCGTCGGTGCGAATCGAGAACGCGGGCGGTTGTTTGGAAAGCTCTTCGGCGCGCGCTCGGAACCCTTCGCTGCTCTGCGCGGCGGTGGTGCCCTCGTTCCACGTCACGCGCAGCTTCTTGCGCGCCGATTGCGCCTGCCACCAGGAGTCGGCAACGATCGCGACACCGCAGTGCAAGCCGAGCAGTTCGGTGGTCCCGTCGATAATGAAGCAGTGGCGCACGCCGGGCATGGTTTTGATTTCATCGACGTTGGCCGACGCGATCTTTCCCGCAAACACCGGGCACTTTTCAAACGCCGCGTAGAGCATCCCCGGGACCTTGGTGTCGATGCTGTAGGTCTGCTGGCCGCGAACAATCTTGGGGTTATCGACGCTGCGCGTCGGCTTGCCGATGATCTTGTAATCCTTGGGATCTTTGAGCTTCACGCTCTCGGTAGCGGGCGGCGTCATACGGGCGACTTCGCCGGCCAGCGGGCCATAACCCGTCGAGCGCCCGGAAGCGCTGTGCACGACGCGCCCGGATCCGGTGGTGCATTCTGCCGGCTTGACGGACCACTTCTCGGCCGCGGCGGCGACAAACATCTGCCGAACGGCGGCGCCGATGCGGCGCAGCGGATCCCAGTTGGTGGGGGTGGAGGTGCTGCCACCGGCGACCTGCCGGCCGTACCTCGCTTCGTCCAGGTCGGCCTGCTCGATGCGCACGTCTTTCCAGTCGACGTCGAGCTCTTCGGCAAGGATCATGGGCAGGTGCGTCTTCACGCCCTGGCCGACTTCGGGATTTTTCGAAAGGATGGTTACGACGCCGTCGGATGCGATCTTGATGAAAGCCACGGTGTCGAAAGCCATGGCGGGCGCGGCTGCGGCACCGGACGCGGCCTGCGCCACCGCGGCAGCCGTCGCGGCCGGCTTCAAGCAGCAGGCGACAAGCACGCCACCGCCTGCAAGCGAACTAACCTTCAGGAAGGATCGGCGATCAAGGGCAGCCGTTTGCATCGGGCACCTCCGGAGCAGGCAGGCGAATCCATTCTACCGCTCTGACGCGAGACGGTAGCAACTGGTTTCGCCCGCGGCCGATTCACCGAAGGACTAGCTTTCTAGCTCCGTGTAGGCGCCATGGCGGCCTCCATTCCCTTGCCTTCCGTACTTGCCGGGATCGCGGCCGCTCGTGCGCGGCCAGCGCCGCCGCAGGGAACTCTGCACTTGTCGGTGAAAAAAAGCTGCTTTGCCTCCGGATAGGGTCGTTCGTGGCGCGATCCTCGAGGCTTCTAGCCGTCTTGGGCGGCGGCAGACATTTCAGAAAAGGTGAGGAAGTGGCCGGCCGGATCACGCACGCCGATTTCGCGCGCGCCATAGAAGGTCTGCCGTTCGGGCAGGTACACATCCCGAGACAGCAGCGCCGGTTTCAGCGAATCGAGGTGGTCCACCTCGATATAGAGGAACGTGGGGCCTTTTCTGACGGCGGCGGCCACGGCCGGCAGATCCTTGTCCGCGCTGGCGTAGGACTGATACATCACTTCCACCTTCCCCTGCTGCAGGATGACGAAGCCCAAACGATCGCCTTCCGGGACTTCCACGGTTTTGCTGAAGCCCAGATGTTCTGTCCAGAACGGCAGCACCGGCTCAATGGTTTCCACGAACAGGACCGGGGTAAGTCTTTTGACCGCCATGACCAATCTCCTTGCGGAACTCACTAGTCTAAATTAGACTAGTCCTTGCACGCGGAGCTGTCAAGGAGGTGATATGAAACGGGACAGTCGCCGGTTGGAGGACCTGGTTTCCGTCGGACCCGCCATGCTGCGTGACTTTGATCGGCTCGGTATCGGCAGCGTGGCGGAGCTCGCCCGCTTGGACCCCCGAGCTCTCTATGAGCGGCTCGCGCGTGTCACCGGGCAGCGGCCTGACATCTGTGTGCTCGACGTCTTCCGGGCCGCCGTCGCCCAGGCGCGTAACCACCGCCTCCCCGCCGAGCAATCCCGGTGGTGGTGGTGGAAGAGAAGGAGGTTCGAGACCCGACCATCCCGGTCCCGCGCGGGAAGGCGGCGGTGAAGAAAAGCCGCGGGAAAAGTCTCACCACCGCCGATCTGGTGTTGCTGAGCCTGCTCGCCGAACAGCCCATGCACGGCTATCAGGCCAACGCCGAGCTCAAGCGGCGCGAAATCCGCGACTGGGCGGCCATTTCCCGCCCTCAGGTCTACTACTCTCTCGACAAGCTCGCCCGGCTCGGCCTCTTGCGGCCGGTTCGAAGCGCGGGCGCCTGCTGCGGCCCGGAACGGCAGCGCTTCGCCGCCACAAAATCGGGCTTGGCCGCACTTCGCGACGCGCTCGAACGCGAGGACTGGTCGACCGGGCGCGAAAAGCCGCCGTTTCTCACCTGGATGGCGCTTTCCTGGCAGGCCCGCAAGGGCGTTTTCAAGCGCCAATTGAAGCTGCGGGAGGCGTTCCTCCAGCGGGAACGCCAGCGCGAACGGGAAACGCTATCGAGCGTGCTCGCCGAAGTCGGCCATCCCTACCATGAGGCGGTATGGATGTTGCAGCTCATGGCCGCTCAATTTGAAACGGAACTGCGTTGGATCTCCCGGCTGCTGAAAGAGCTCGGCCGGAGGGCTCGGGCCAAGCACCCAACGCTTACCAAACCCTGAACGATTCGCTTCACCCTACGTCGGCCAGCGGGAGGCCCGAGCGGGCCCTCACTTCCGCCTAAAGTAAGGTACACTCGGGATGAGCATGCTTCCTCCGAAGCCATCCGAGCAACTGAAGGAAATCCGTTCCAAGTTGGGGATTACCACGCGCGATGTCGCAGTCCTGACCCAGCGTCTTGCCGAAGCGGAGAACAACCCCGAGTACGCCATCTCCAATGCCTGGCTCACCCAGGTCGAGAACTCCACCTCGGTTCCCAGCATTTACAAACTTTACGCCCTGAGCGCCATCTACAAGATCAAATTCACCGATCTGCTTTTGTTGTTTGGCGTGGATCTGCAAAAGCTCGGGCAGCACCAGAGAGAGTTGCAGCTCCCGAACACCCACCTGGTGACGATGGAAGTCTACGATTCGGAGCGAACCGCGTCCTTCCCCATCCGTTTCGACCGTTCCTTTGACATCGACAACACCAACCTGCTGAACCGTATGGTGGAGATCTGGGGCGAAGTCCCCATCTCGCTCATCCAGCACCTCGATCTGCGCCACAGCTTGTACGGCTACGTCGGCCTTCGCGACTACACGCTCTATCCGCTGCTGCGGCCGGGTTCTTTCGTCCAGATCGATCAGAAGGTGCGCAAAATCCGGCCCGCCCGCTGGCGCACCGAGCATGACCGGCCTATCTATTTCGTCGAACTGCGAGACGGGTACGCCTGTTCCTGGTGCGAAATCCAGGACGGCTATCTGTTGCTGCTGCCGCATCCGCTGTCGCCTGCGAGCGTGCGGCGTTTCAGCTACGGAACGGAAGCGGAGATCGTTGGGCAGGTGACGGCGGTGGCAATGCGCCTTGCGGCGGACGATCCGGCGTCGCAGCCAGACGATGCCGCAAGACTGCCAAGGCGATCTTGATATTGGAAATAAACAGCTCGGCAATCGTCGGATCGACCCGCAGAGGAACGGCCACCCGGTAAGGCTCAAGTTTCTGCCACGCGTTCAAGAACGCCTCCGGGCTTTCGCGCGACGACTCCATGTATCTCCGCAGCTCCTCGGTCAGCCGCCGCAGCGACATCAACGAAACCGCCTGGAATATCTCGGAGTGCGCATATTCGAGCGCCGAGGCCGCCGCCCCCGCTCCGAAGCGGCGCGCCAGCCCCTCATGCTGATAGACGCAGGAGTTGTAATCGCGCGTGGACGCGACGTAGATCAATCGCTCCATCTCCGATGAAATCCGCGAGAGCGTACGACTGCGAAGGTCCTCGTAAGCGTTACGGGCGTCGGCTGGCAGCACTCGGCTCAACTTGTTCGGTCGTCCTTTTCCCTGGCTTCGGTCGCGGTGCTTTCTAAGCAGAAATGCTTCGATTGCTTCCGCCGAGTGCCTTGACATTCTCTATGCCGTGCAAAACCGCGTCGGCTTTCTCCGCCAGTCCGCGCAGCCCTTCCGGACCAACCAGCCAGACCGAAACGGCCAGAGCCTCTAACAGCAACTTAAGCTGGCAATAGCGCAAAAACAAAGTCGCTTCGCTCGCCGGCTGCAAATCGGCTGCTCTTCCCGACGCCTCGCGGTGCCGGCGCATGATCGTAGACGATTGGTACTTCTGGCGTTCGATCCACCGCAGTGCCAGCCGCCTGCGTTCCCGGTGAAAAAGCGAGTTCACCTGCTTATCGCCCTGTTCAGAAATGAATTGCTGGTCTTCGCTCGAGAAAATTCCCTTCAGCGCCGCCGAGCCGACCCGCGCGCTCGAGAAATCGGCGCCCCCGCCGTCGCTCGTTCCTAGTTCCCGGTTTTCCTCATAGGCGTCGCGCGTCGAACGAAGAAAGAACACCGCGAACAGCACCGTTCCCGCGACGGCCGTCGAGACCAGAAGATAGTCCATCATGGCAGGATGCTTTCCACGGCGCTCTTCGATTGGGCCAGCTGTTCCCGGGTTTCCTGGCAAATCGCAGAGTAGCTTCGCGGCTCCGCCGCCACGGCCGCGACGCGCACCCGCTCATAAGACCACAGCGCCACCGTCCATATGGCGAGCGTCGCCAAATACGAGGAGGCCTGAATGCGCGAGGCGGCGGCTTGTACGCGCTCGCCGAACGCACCGAGAAAGGTCAGGTTCGTCACCACCGCGCCCAAATAGAACCCATAACCGAAGATGATTCCCTTCAGATTGCGACCTATCGCAATGCGGTAAGCCAGCACAATCCCGAGAAGAATGACGATGGCCGCGATCTGCACGAATCTGATGTCTCTTTCCAGCAGAAACGTCAGCGCGGGGGTCCATCCGTCCGCTCCCGCCGCGGCCGTAAAAAACACCTTGCTGAAGGTGAACAAGAACGCCAGAAGCAGGCCCGCGCGGGCCATCTTGGCGACGCCCGGATAGCCTTTGAGTCCCAGGCGGCAGAACTCAAAAACCACCGAACAGCCGGCGATGATCGCTACGAATTCCGTAAACCAGTAGAGGCTGGCATACCAGTCCGGCCTCAGGTGATAGACGGTGAACCGCGCGACCGACTGCTGGAAAACGAAGGAGATGTAGGAGTAGAAGATCGGGTAACGCTTGAAGTAATCGCCCTGGAGGCTGCGCGCCAGCAGTATCAGCTCCAGGAACAGGGTCGCGAACCAGATGGAATAGTCAAGCATAGGCGAACGCTGGAGAGTCCCGTCCTCAAGTGGGAAATGTTATCAGAAGGAGGAGGGAGTCAAGAGAAATCTTCCCTCCTGATTGCAATCCTGTCCGAACTTGTTCGCAAGCCGTCTTACGCGAGTGGATGCGGAGGGCGCGGCAGGGGATCGCCCCCGTCGATCGCTAAAACACCGGCCTGGACCGCTGCTCCCCGACTGGGTCTCGGAAAAGGCATGGGATCGCCTCCGTCCGGGGCGAGCCGCACTTCGTCAACCGCCCTCCGCCGGACCTCCCCGGCAAACGAGGAGCCGCCCGCCAACACTGAAATCGCCAGCACCAGAAATAGAGATTTCCGAACGCTCATGAATCCTCCTCAGGCCTGTCATGGTTTATAAAACACAAGGAATGGCGCGGAATTGCAGTACCACGCACCCGCAGGATAGGTAGTAAGACCCTTTTTCGCAGGTCGGACGTTCCCCTGGTTGGGATTGCAACCACAACTCTGGCGGCGCCCGGATGCCCGGGCGATTCGCGCCTACCGCCGAGAGAGCCCGGGCCACCCTCGAAGCCCCCTACGTTCTCCGTGCTTTTGCCCGTGCCCGGTTCACCTTTAGGCCTGACTCGCTCGGCCCGCGGGGCGGTTCCGCCCGGCCCCGGGTTCCGCCGCTGTTTGGAATTCAGAACAACTTTCGTTTTACCCACCGGACAATCGGCGCCTGACGCAAAATCGCCTGGCGAGGGCGAAGCACAGTCGGAATATGCGATTCAGAGAAGGGCAGGTTTGGCGCTGCTTGAATGACGCTTGTGGCGCCCAGCTGACCGTCACCGCATCCGGGGAGCTTGAGGAGGGCGGTAACCCGCGCTGCTGTTGCGGCAGTCAGATGAAAATGCCGTACGAGCAGCCGCGAATCCGCTTTAGCGACAACTCGCAAGAGGTTAGAAAGCTGTTGCAACAGTTAGCGGCGGCGTTGCATTAGCAACCCCCCGGCCAGGTTGGCTCACGAGACCCCAGGGGACCTACAGAGGAATACGGGAGAGGCAGCGGAGGTTCTCTGGTACAGATAGCGGCTCCCTGTGGCTGGGAAGGGAGCCGCTTCTGTTTTTTACCAACCGCGCTCTAGCCCTTCACGCGTTCACGATTTTTCCGGCTTCTCCTTGGGCATCAGCTTTTTCATCGCCGCTTCGCCTTCCGGAGTCAAAGGCGTAAGAGGCTTGGTGGCTGCGGCGCTCGAGCCAGCCCCCCCGTTGCCCGATCCGAACAAGCGCATGGCCGTGGCCGCCAGTCCTTCGATGGCGCCGTTCCCGTTGCCGCCTCCGGCCACCAGCACATCCGGCACGAACTTGGCTTTCCCTTCCGCCAAGGCCGCCACCACGTTTACGATCGCCGTGGCATTGGAACCCAACGCTTCCACCTGCGCGCGATAACCGCGGGCCCTTGCCAAGCCGATCGCTTCCACTTCCGCGCCTTTGGCTGTACCGGTCTGCCGGATGTACTCGGCCTCACCGGTCGCTTCCGCGACGCGCGCGTCGGCATTGTTTTTCTTGATATCCACCCCCACCTTGGATCGCGCCAGGTCCGCCTGCATATCGGCCGTACCCTTGGCTTGCTCCATCTCGATGCGCTGTTCTTGCGCCGCTTTCTGCTTCTTGAACGTCTCGATTTCCTGATTGGCCACTTCCCGGTGCGTCAGCACCGTCACCATATCTTCCGGCAGTATCACGTCCTGTATATACACGCCTTTGGTCTCCACCTGGTATTGCGCCAGCTGCTCGCAAATGTGCTGGAAGGCGTCGACCTGCACCTGCTGCCGCGTCTCGATGAAACTGATCGCCGGCATGCTTTGCAGCGAGTTGCGGAAGTGGTTGCCGACCGCCGCCTGCAGCACTTCGTTCACCAGGTTCTTCATCGTTCCAACCATCGAGATCACGCGCGGCGCCTTGGTGTCCGACACGTGGATCTGCACCTGCAGGTCGATCTTGAAAACGAAGCCTTCCTTGGACTTCGCCACAATCTGCTGCAGTTGCGCGTCGAGGTTGTGCGCTTCGCTCACCGCATCGGCCCAATTCAAGTTCAAGATGGCCGTCGGCACAATTTCCGACTCGTAGCAGCGCGGGTTCAGCGGATACTTGCCCGTGCGCAGCGGCTCCTGCCACACGCCGCGATGACCGGGGCGTACCAGCGAGCCGTATTTGAACTCCGCTCCGGAGGTATCTTCCGTCGCCAGCCCGACGTAGGCTTTGATCACCGCCACCTGGCCCTGCTTCACCACCATCATCGGCACCAGTTCCACGCCGACCAGGAACGGATTGAGCGCATACGCTCCGTACAGCAGCGGATCATGCTGCAGTCCGATGCGGCCGCCGTGATCGAGAAACGCCTGGAAGTCCTGATAGTTGTTGTGCAGATGGTTCTTGCTGCCGAGCAGCGACTCGATGATTTGCGCGTCGGTCGCATGGCCTTCTCCTTCCAGTTTGGAAATGTCGGCAAAACCGCCCAGCCGGCTGGCGATATCGCCCGAGGGCAAAGGATCGCCTTCATACGTGGTCACGATACCCACGATGTCTAAAGTCGTTCCATCTTTTGCGCGAGGTTGCGGTTCAATGCGCATCAACTCCAGGCTCTCGGGCCGCAGTCCGAGCACCGCGGGACTCAGCTCCCCGCTGCGACCCATCTTGTTGCGCAAGTCGGGCGATACCGGCACGCCATACACCCGGCTCCGCGTCAGCACCAGAAATCCCAGCGGATGAATCGGTACCAGCGAACCCGGAGGCAGCACCGGCCGCTGCACACCTTTCTGTCCGCCGTTCTGCACGAATCCGCGCAGGTCTGAAAAATTGCCGAACTCCTTTTTGTAGGTCGCCGACTTCGCGCCGATCGGCAGCGGGTTTCCTACCTGCGAAATCACCACGCCGATCTCGCCCGCCGGCACCTGCACCCAGGGATACTTCTCGACCGCGTACAGGAAAAACGGCTTCCAGCGCAGGCCCGGCATCAACAGGTCGGCTTGATAGCCGGCCTCCCCGCCAAAAGCCACCGGGTTGTCCTTGGCCAGCTTTCTGAAGGAAAACCGCTTGGTCACCAGGCCGACCTCGGTCGGCCCGATTCGCCGCAAGGACGCGATAAAGGACCACGCCGCCAACGCCAGCAGAACCATCAGCAGCGGGAACGCAAAAAACACTTTGCCAAGCGACTCAACAAGGAACATACGCACACCTCCGGCGCTCCAGGCGCCACCCCAAATCCTGCCCGCCCTTGCCGGGTCCGCCTGTCTCTGGCAGCCTCGTCAGTGAGCGGGTTTGCCTTGTCTAAGGGAGTTACATGTTCAGACGCCACGAGAATCTGCGCGCCCGCAACGCGCCTGTCAAGTGGAGCACCAGTACGAGACTTAAAGTCGCTTGATTTCAATGAGATACTCGGTTAGCGCTCCTCTCGCCCTCTCCGCCCTTCCCGCCCGGGCCTAAGGGCAACGCCAAGGGCCACGACAGGCACCAGCCGCGCGGCGACGAAGATCCAAGCCGCACCTACAAGAAATAGGGTTTCCGCGCCCGCGACCGCTTGCTTGTCACAGCCTATTACCGGACCCAAGGTTCCGGTCTGCCTCCCGGAGGGTCCAAGCCGAACGGCCGTCTCCCGCCCGGCCTGACAAGGCAGCTCGAGGGCAACGGCACCGTGCCTCCCGGCCTAAAGAAGAAGCTTCGCTCTGCCCGCTTGAAATCATGCGCGCTCCAGCGAGATTTTCCGCTTCCCCGTACGGGTGTAGCATAGCGGGCGCCGCGCGAATCGACGGGTTCGCGCGAATACCGTTTTCGATAACCGGTTCGCCAAAATGATTGACCAGACCATCTCCCACTTTCGCATCACCGAAAAACTCGGGGCCGGCGGCATGGGAGTGGTCTACAAGGCCTTCGATACGCGCTTGGACCGTCCGGTGGCGCTGAAATTCCTGTCCGACAATCTGACGCGTGACGCACAGGCGCTCGAGAGGTTCCGACGCGAAGCGCGCGCCGCCTCCACCCTCAATCATCCCGGCATTTGCACTCTCTATGACATCGGCGAGCAGGAGGGCCGCGCATTCATCGCCATGGAATTTATTGACGGCGAAACGCTGCGCAGTTACGTACAAAACAAGCCGCTGGGGCTCGAGCTCGTCTTCAGATTCGGCATTCAGATCGCCGAGGCCCTCGACGCGGCCCATAGCGAAGGCATTATCCACCGCGACATCAAGCCCGCGAACATTTTCATCACCAGGCGCGGCCAGGCCAAAATCCTCGACTTCGGCCTGGCCAAGCTCGTTCCCAAAGGAATCGCGAAGGGCGGCGAGGATGCGGAACGAGAACCCCCGGATGCTTCCTCCCTAGCCGGAATCATCAGCGGTACGCCCGCCTACATGTCGCCCGAACAGGTTCGCGGGGACGATCTGGACTCGCGCACCGACATTTTCTCGCTCGGCTTGATCTTGTATGAAATGGCGGCGGGACGCCAGGCATTCGGGGCGGCGACCCCGGGCATGATTATCGAAGCCGTTCTCACTCGTTCTCCGGTTCCCCTGCGGACCATCCGTCCCGAAATCCCGCCGCGGCTCGAGGAAATCATCGACCAGGCGCTAAACAAAAATCGTGAGCTGCGCTATCAGCGCGCCGCTGACGTGCGTGACGATTTGCAGCGCCTGGAGCGGAGTTGCGATTCCGCTCTTCCCTGGATAACGGCGCAGGAACAAACGCTCACGGGCTTTCGAGCGGCCGCTGGGCCCTCGCACGCGACAAACACCGAGAAGGTGCGCGTGTCCGCGCACCAGACAACCGCCCGCACCCGACGTGTTCTAAGAAAGCCGGACTCGCTCGCCGTCTTGCCCTTCGAAAATCTGAGCCGCGACCCCGAACACGAATACCTCAGCGACGGAATCACCGGCAGCCTGATCAATATCCTGGCCACGGTGCCGAAGCTTCGAGTGATGGCGCAAAGCACAGTCTTCCGCTACAAGGGCCGGTCGCTCGACCCTCAGGCCACCGGCCACGAGTTGAACGTGCGCGCCGTCCTCACCGGAAGAATCATGCAAAGCGGCAATATCCTGCGCATCGGTGCCGAACTCGTTGATGTCGCTACCGGCTCGCAACTGTGGGGAGCGCAGTACCATCGCCCGCCGGGCGATATCTTCGCCATCCAGGATGAAATCTCCCAGGAAATTTCGGAGAAGCTGCGGCCGAAGCTCACGCGCGCCGAAAAAAAACGTCTCAGCAAACGGCAAACCGACGATCCCGAGGCCTATCGTCTCTATCTCCAAGGGCGCCATCACTGGAACCGCTGGACCGAGGACGGATTCTACAAAGCCATCGACTGCTTCGAGCAGGCAATCGACAAAGATCCCGGTTACGCGCTGGCGCAAGCGGCCGTCGCCGATTGCTATGTTCTGCTCGGATGGAACAGCTATTTGCCGCCTAAAGACGCCTACCCCCAAGCAAAGCTGGCGGCTATGCGAGCCTTGAAGCTCGATCCCGCCCTGGGTGAGGCCCGCGCTTCCCTAGCCGCCGTCTTGTGGCTCTACGACTGGCAGTGGCAGGAAGCGCAGGCCGAATTCGAGCGCAGCATCGCGCTGAATCCCGCCTATCCCACCTCCAATCACTGGTACGCGGAGTATTTAATGACCGCGGGCCGGCACGAGGAAGCCATCAGGCGCATGAAAAAGAGCCAGGAACTCGATCCTTTGTCTTTGATCATCAGCGTGGCCATCGGCTGGAACCAGTACATGGCCGGGCGCTACGACGACGCGATGGCGCAGCTTCGGCGCACCATCGAGTTGGATCCGCACTATCCCGTCACCTACTGGATTCTGGGGTTGCTGCTCAGAAAACTAGAGCGCTACGAAGAAGCCATCGCCCACGCCGAGAAAAGTGTCGCTCTTTCGGGCGGCAGCCCGGTCATGCGCGCGGCATTGGCGCAGACCCTTGCCCTCGCCGGCCAGCGGCCACAAGCAAACTCTATCCTCGACGATCTGCTGAAACTCTCGCAACAAAAATACGTCGCGCCTTACTTCCTCTCCGGAATCTACCTGGGCCTCGGCCAGCAGGATCGCGCCATCGAAGATCTCGAAAAGGCCGCCCAAGAGCCGTCGCACTGGCTGATCTACCTGCGCATCGACCCCGGCATGGACGCCGTGCGCTCCGAGCCGCGTTGCCAAGCCCTGCTGCGCCGCATCGCTTGGCCGCGGAATCCTTGAGAGGGGCCGGCCGAAAGTCTCGGCCAGACCCGCGCGCGCGCACCACTCCGTCATGAACCCGTCCTAGGCGTTGTTTCGTTTCAACCGGCTTCCGCCTTCTCTCGAGACCCCGCCTTCAGAAGGTCCGCTCGAGCGCCGCTCAAGCGAGGGTCTGGTCGTCAAGGCGGGACGGGCCGAGGCACGGCGGCGCGTGCTCCGTTACAATGGAAGGGCACTCACAAAGCCACTGGCAAAGGATCATTCCCAGAATGTACGTTGCCCAACCCATTGAGTGGACCGACCGCGGCGTGGTCATGCTCGACCAGCGCCGCCTTCCCGCCGAGGAGATCTCCTACACCTATACCACCTACCAGGACGTCGCCCGAGCCATCCGCGAAATGGTCATCCGCGGAGCCCCTGCGATCGGCGTGGCGGCGGCCATGGGCGTTGCCATCGGCGTAAAAAATTCCGCGGCCCGGTCCCTCGACGAACTCCGGGCCGAATTTCCCGTGATCGTCGACACGCTGGCCAAGACCCGGCCCACCGCCGTCGACCTTTTCTGGGCGCTCGACCGCATGGGCCGCCGTTTCCATGACCTCGCCGCAGAAACCTCCGATCTGGCCAAAATCAAATCCGCGATGGTCGATGAAGCGAAACGGGTGCACGCCGAAAAGCGCGCCACCGATGAAGCCCTGGGCCGCTTCGGCGCCGAACTCATGCCGGAAGAGGGCATCGTGATGACGCAGTGCAACGCCGGCGCCCTCGCCACCGCCGGCATCGGTACCGCCTTGGGCGTGATTCAGGTGGCTGTCGAGCAGGGCAAGAAAATCCATGTGCTGGTGCCGGAAACGCGTCCCTATCTGCAGGGAGCGCGCCTCACGGCCTGGGAACTTCACCGCAGCAATATTCCGCTGACGCTCATCACCGACAACATGGTCGGCCACTTTCTGAAAACTCGAAACGTCGGCGCCATCGTCACCGGAGCCGACCGCATCGCCGCCAACGGCGACACCGCCAACAAAATCGGCACTTACCAGATCGCGGTGCTCGCGCGCGAACACAACGTGCCCTTCTACATCGCGGCACCCGTGTCTACGTTTGATTTGTCCATTCCCGATGGCAATCACATTCCGATCGAAGAGCGCTCCGCCGCCGAAGTGACCGAGATTCAGGGAATTAGAATCGCACCCGACGTCAAAGCTGCGCACCCTGCATTCGACGTCACGCCGAACCGATATATCGCCGCCATTTTCACCGAACGCGGAGTGGCCCGCGCTCCCTACACCGAATCGCTAGCCGCCCTCGCCGCTGCCAAACATTCTTTTTCCGCAGCGTGAGTGGACCGGTATTTCTTGCCGGCGGCCCGGGACCGCGGTTCTGACGCCGGATGGAGTCTAACGCGCTGTGGCGGTCGTCGCGGCCGGTGCGCCGTAGCGCTGTGTGGCCCATCCGACAAGCGCGCCTACGATGCTGCCGGGCAGGATGATTTCGAAGTAGTAGCCATGCTGCGCGTAGGCCACCAGAAACGCCAACACAAAGCCCACCGCGAGCCCGAACAAGATTCCGAGCGGCACGGAATGCACTTTGCGCGCGAAAATCCCCGCAGCGACGCCGGCAACGAGTCCTTTGATCGTGGATCCAAAAATGATTACCACCATCTCGGAGCGGACGGCGGGCGTAAACCACGCCGTGCCGCCGTCAATCGCGCCGAGAACCGCTCCCACCAACAATCCGAGCAACACCTTATTCATTGCCTCTCCTCCGAGCTGCGTGCCTGGTTGCACGCCGGCTTGGTGCGAATCGCGGGGCTTACCGGCCCGCATTTTCGCCCGGTTTCTAGGTTCTTTACAACGCCGGTTGGCATTTCTTTAGGCCGCAGGAGCTAGCGGCGGCTGTAGATGACAAACAGCGTGCGCATCAGCAGGTAGGCTGCGATCAGGAGGATCGCCGGCTGGTAGCGGCGGTAGAAGCGCAAGAAGCGTTCACCCCAGTTTTCGCGGTGGGCGGAAACCGGCGCACCATCGAGGTAGCGAGAGATATCTTCAGAAAGCGCCCGAACGGCCGGATAGCGGAGGGCGCGATCGGGCGTGGTGGCCCTGTCGCAGATGGCGCGAAGCGGGCGCGAGAGCGGCAAGCCGGCGGAGCGGCCGCCGACCGGGAACTTGACGGCGAACTCAAGCAGCCGTCCGAGCGAGAAGATGTCGCTGCGTTCGTCAAGAGCGGAAGAGCTGCCCGCCGTCTGCTCGGGCGACATGAAACCGGGCGTTCCCACGACCAGACCGTCTTCGCTGTCGCCGCCAGGCGCCACATCGCCGGCCCGGCTTTGCCGGGAAGGGCGCGGCAAAACCTTGCCGAGGCCCCAGTCCATCACCAGGACTTCGCCGAAAGCGCCGACCATGATATTGGCCGGCTTCAAGTCGCGATGCAGAATGCCGCGCGAATGAGCGAAGGCAACGGCATCACAGATACGCAGGACCAGACGCAGGCGTTCGGAAAGGGATGGCAGGCGGGCGAGGAATTGGTCGAGACGCGCGCCTTCCACGAATTTCATGGCGTAGAAGACGCGGCCATCGGCGAGACGGCCTAGCTCGTGCACCGGAACGATCCCCGGATGTTCGAGCTCGGCCAAAATGCGCGCTTCCTGCTCCAGGCGATCCGCGCGCTGGCCGCCGGGGTCGGCGGCATCCAGAACCTTGATGGCGACGCGGCGCGACAGTTTTCTGTCCTCGGCCAGGTAGACGGCGCCCATGCCGCCGCGGGCGATGAATTCTCCGAGGGAGTAGCGGGTGCCCGAGAGGTCAGGCGCAATCTCCAGATTGCGCAGTCTTTCCAGGGCCTGATCGCTTAGAAACGGCATCACAACTTTCCCCCGAATAGCGCTTTCGCTTCGCGGGAAAATTCTTCTTCCGTGGAGCAAACCGCTCGCAGCCGGTCTTGCGCAAAGCGGCGAAATTCGCGGCGGGCCCAGGCCAGCTGGTTGGTGACGTCACTGACTGAGATGCCGCGCGCTTCCGCCAGCTGCGAGTAGGACACGTTGTTGCCGGCGAGATCGTAGGATTCAAACAGCGCAAAGGCCGCCTCTTTTTCGCGCGTATTGCACAACTGCCGCAAATCTTCGACCGCAGAAGAAAAAAGGCTGCGAATCCACTCTTTCTCGAAAAACTCCTCGAATTTTTCGGGCGATGCGATGGTAGCGGGATCGATGGTTTGTTTGTCTAGCTCGTTTTCCGCGGCGGAGTAATCGAGCGCCAGATGGACGGCGTCGCCGCCGCGCTTCTGCCGGCCGGCGTGTTTGATTTCGTTGAGCACGAAGCTGTCCGCACACAGGCGCATGTAGGTGCGCAGCCGGCTCTTGGCGGGGTCGAAACGCGAGAGCAGGTCGCGCTCCAGCACTTCGGCGAAAAATCCCTGTGTCAGATCCTGGGCTTCGTCGGGCGCTTTCGAATATTTCAGGCGGATATATTTGTAGACGGGCTTCCAGTAAGCGTCGCACAGACGATCGAGCGCGCGGGCGCGTTCGGCCGGGTCGTCGCTGCGCACCGCGGCAACCATCGACCAGCGCGTCAGGGGAAAATTTCCGCCGGCGATGGGAGCGTTCTCTGACGGCATGGTGATCCGTTGCTGAGTCTATGCAGGATCAAGGACGCGAGGCAAGCTCCTATCATGGACGGAGGCCTCTGGACTGCCTTTTTCACCGCTCTTTCTCGGGAGCTGCGGGAGCGGAAAAAGGCGGCCCCGTTTGAGGCTACGCAGCTGGTTGAAGCGAGATTCAGGCCAAGCCGGCGGCAGCGCGAACAGCCCACCATCACGTCTATTGCGAAATTTCTGACCGCAAGCACTTCGCGAGCTTCTCGATTTGTTTCAATTGATCGCTCAGGTCCCTGGGCAGCTTCTGATGGACGTTCTTGATTTGCTCCGGAATGGCGGCGGATAAGCGCGCCAGCTCTTCGACATCCTGCTGCTAATAGTTTCTTGTCTAAATCAGAGGAGCTAGTGCTGGACTCTGCCGAGCAGAAGCTGAGCTCTTTTGCGGGCCACGTCCACGAATTTGGGATCATTCGCGATTTGCTCGAGTAACGGTACCAATCTTCCGGGCTCCGGCAGCAGGCCGCGATTTAGGTCCGACTCGAACTGCAACAGCGCATCGTAAATTCCCAGACGGTCGTAGCGCATCCGCCGTGTGATCAATTCGTAGTGCTCCTGTTGGCGCGCCAAGCCTTCAAAGATCTGAAGCAACTGGGTGGCGGCAGGATTGAGCGTGTAGTTGAATTTGGTTTCGTGCGAAATGCCGGCCTGTTCCCAGCGAAACGTCTTCTCGCCGAGGTTGGCGATTTTGCGGTGGACGTCGAGATCCAGGCCCTGAAAATTGTGCAGTTGCGCGGTCAGGCCAAAGATCTTGCTGCGCAAGGCATCGCCGACCTCAAAAGGCGCCGACCCGGGGTCATCGTCCATCTGGCGAATTTCGTAGGTGGCGGTCTTGGCGTCGTCCCAGATACAGAGTTCGACGTATTCGGGCGAGCTGCCCTGGAAAATCCTGCGAAAGGTGATTTTCGCGTTCTGCAAGGAGGGTTTGCTGGCGGTGGAAGCGGAGGCCCGGGCTTGCGCCGAAGCCAGAGTCACACCGGAACCGATCATTACGAGCAAACCGAACGCGGCGAGCAATCGTTTCATGGCGAGAGCGGCACCTGAGGGAAAACTGGCGCGCGGGGTCGGCGCGGCTGCGCTGAGGCCGGGGGTCGCAACCGGCCTGCGGGTCTGGCCGCCTCTGCGGGAATTTCAAACCGCGCGCGGAACTGTTCGCTCTGCAAGTGACAAAGCGCCACCGCCAGGGCATCGGCGGCATCGGCGGGCTCGGGAATTTCCGCGAGCTTCAGCAACGACCGCACCATCAGCTGAAGCTGCCGCTTGTCGGCGTGACCGTAACCGGCGACCGAGGCCTTGATCAGTCGAGGCGCATAACTGTGAACCACCACACCGTGTTGCGCCGCAGCCAGCAGCACCACTCCGCGCACTTCCGCCAGCCGCAACGCGGTTTTCACATTCAAAGCGGAAAATATGGACTCCACGGCCAGCGCGTGCGGGGAAAATTCGCGCAATAGATCAGAAACAAGCGAATGCACTGCTTGTAAAGCCGCCCCCGCCGATTCCTTGCGGATCTTGTCGGCAACCTGGAGCGCTCCGTAGCGCAGGGAGCGGCACTCTCGCCCGTTGGACTCCACGATGGCATAACCGGTCGGTCCGGCGGCAGCGGGATCAACGCCAAGCACGCGTATGCATTGCGATTTGCCAAGCGCAGCCATCACCCATCAGTCTAAGCGGAGGAAACAGAGGACGCAATCAACTAACGTAAAAATGTGTAAGCCCATATCTCGGCTTTATTACGCGCCGGAAGGACGGAATTGCGAGCCTGGTCGCTAACTAGTTGGCGCCGACGGCGGCCTGAATCTCGCTCTCGTCGATGTCGAAGTTCGCGTAAACGTGCTGCACGTCGTCGTGCTCTTCAAGCGCTTCTACCAGCCGCAGCATCTGCTTGGCCTGCTCTCCGGTGAGCTTTACGTAATTTTGCGGCACCATGGCCACTTCGGCGCTGGCAGGGGTAATCCCGGCCTTGCTCAGGGCGTCCTTCACGCCCTCCAGCGCTTCCGGCGGAGTCACGATATACCAGCTCGAGCCGTCGTCCTTCAAATCCTCCGCCCCCGCCTCCAGCACCAGATCGATCAGCTGGTCTTCGCTGGCGGCTTCTTTGGGAATGTTGATCTCGCCCTTGCGGTGGAACATCCAGCCCACGGCGCCCGCTTCGGCCAGGTTTCCGTTGTTTTTCCCCATCAGGTGGCGCATTTCGCCCACTGCGCGATTGCGGTTGGTGGTCACGACCTGGATCAAAACGCCGACGCCGCCCGGGCCGTAGCCTTCAAACGTCACTTCATCGTACTGCTCGCCTTCGAGCTGACCGGTACCACGCAAAATGGCTCGCTCGATGTTGTCGTTGGGCATGTTTTCACCCTTGGCAGCGAGAATCGCGGTGCGGAGGCGCGGATTCGAGTTTGCGTCACCGCCGCCGATGCGAGCCGCAATGGTGAGTTCGCGGATCAGACGCGTGAATACCCGGCCGCGCTTGGCGTCCGTTGCCGCCTTCTTGTGCTTGATGGTGGCCCATTTTGAATGCCCGGACATGACACTTCCTTCGTTTCGCGAATTTCGTTTATGCCCCGCTGGGCGGGGATTTGTCGGGAGAGCTGCAGCGAGCCGCGCCCCGCAAGGCGCGGACAAAACTTCAGCAGAGGGCTTGCAAGTAAGCCCTCGAACCTGTCCAAGCTTAACACAGCCCTTCGGGCAGTCGAAACACGGTTATACTCACATGGATCGGTGCGGATGGCGGCTTTTTGCTTTGCGCATCTAATTCCCGGCTTCCGTTGGACCCGCCGGTCCACTCGACTCATGGCCAAGCCGCGTTTCAGAGTTTTGGCGATCGCTTCCCACCCCGTGCAGTACATGGCGCCGCTTTTCCGGCGCATGGCGGAAGAACCCGCGCTTGATCTCGAAGTAGCGTACTGCTCACTGCGCGGAGCCGCGGCCGCCGGTTATGACCCGGACTTTCAGACCGCCGTACAATGGGACGTCCCGCTGCTCGACGGCTATCCGTGGACCGAAGTGCCCAATCAAGGATCCGGCGAGGAGTCCTTCTGGGGACTCCGCAATTCCGGCCTGCGCGAGCTGATAGCGGCGCGAAGGTTTGACGCGGTGCTGTGCTATTTGGGCTATCGCTGCGCTTCGTTCTGGATCGCCCGGCGCGCTGCTCGCGCCGCGCGCGCCGCCTTCTTGTTTGGGACCGACGCGCATTCCTTGGCGCCACGTGACGCCAAAGGCTGGAAAGTCTGGGCCAAGAAGCTCTGGTGGCCGCTTCTGTTCCGCCAGGCCGATCAGATTTTTGTTCCCTCCAGCGGTACCTTGCAAATGATGGAGAGTCTCGGGATCGTTCGCGACCGAATCACGCTCACACCCTACGCCGTGGACAACGACTGGTGGAAGGCGCGTTCGGCTGAAGTCGACCGCGGCTCGGTGCGGGCCGGATGGCAAGTCGGGCCGGAAACGCCGGTGATATTGTTCTGCGCCAAGCTGGCCTCCTGGAAGCGGCCGATGGATTTGCTGCTGGCCTTTGCCGAGGCGGCCATCCCCGGCGCGGTTCTCGTCTATGCCGGCGAGGGCAGCGAACGCAAGCGCCTCGAGCAGGCAGCGGCGCGGCTGGGCGTTCAGAGCAGCGTAAGATTTTTGGGCTTCGTGAATCAGTCCGAGCTTCCGGCTCTGTACACGGCCGCCGACGTGATGGCGCTTCCGTCGGAGTACGAGCCGTTTGCAGTCGTCGTAAATGAAGCCATGTGCTGCGGGTGTCCGGTGATTGCCAGCGATCAGGTAGGCGCCACGCGCGATCTGGTCGCTCCGGTTCGCCCGGAGTTTGTCTTTCCGGCGGGAGACGTTTCCGCGCTCGCGAAGACGTTGCAGCTGGCCTTTGCCGACCGCGAGATGCTGCGCGAAACCGCCCGCCGCTGCTATGCGCAGGTTGAAACGAATTCTCCGCAGCGGACCGTAGCGGCGACGGTCGAAGCAGTCGCCAGGGGAGTAGCGCGCGTCGGCCGATTGAGCCCGCCGGTATGAAATGCCTTTGCCGGTCCGGTCTGCGCGTTCGGGAGTTTGCGCCTTGCGCATAGCGCTTTTTACGCCGTATTCGCCGGAAATCGGAGGTGGATCGGCCCAGTTGCGCAGTCACTTGCGCGACCTCACCGATCTGGATGTCCGCTGGTATTACCTGGCCGCAAAGGCAACCGCGGTTAGAAACGAAAAATGGCAACGGATAGGCGAGCCCTTGTCGTTCCAGGAGCTGATCAGCGATCTCGGCGCGCGGAGCGGCCCTCTGCCCGGATCGCGCTCCCGCGTGCGCGAAATCGTCCGCCGGATGGAAGCCGATCTATTCTGGATCGTCGGCCACCACGAGGGCATTTCCGTCGCGGCGGAGCTCTGCGAGCAGGGAAAACCTGTTCATTTGACGGTGCACGACGATCCCTTTGCAAGCTGGAGGCGCTCGGAGCGTTATCGCTGGTTCCAGCCGCTATTGCGACGTACCTTTCCCGGCGTCCTACGCGGGGCCCGTAGTGTGGATGTAACCAGTTGGGGCATGCGCAATCTCTATCGGGAAAAGTACGGTGTAGGGTGTTTTTCCGTTTACCTGCACGTGCCAAGCCTTCCCGAACTACGGCTCTCGCCGGAAACGGGAAAATTGACCGTGGGACACATCGGAACGCTCTACGCCGTGGAACCGTTTCGAAAATTTGTCGCCGCCTGCAGGGGAGTTGCCGCCGAACAGCGGCTCGAACTCAAGATTGTACGCGTCGGGTCTTCCGCTCAAATCGACCGGGTGGCGACCGAAGATCCGCGGAGCTTCGTTTCGCTCGGTGAACTTGCCGAACCGGATGCGGTCCGCGCGCTCGCCGCCTGTGACCTCTGCTACGCCATGTATCCGGAGGGAGAGACTTTCGCGCCGTTTCGCCAGACCAGTCTGCCCATCAAGCTTTCCACCTACGTGCAGGCGCAGCGGCCGGTCTTTGCCCATGCCCCTCGCGACAGCACGCTGGCGCGTGCGGTCGGCGGATATTCGATTGGAGCGGTGTGCGAAGGTAACGACATCGCCGCTCTGGCCAAGGCGCTTTCCGCCATTCGTTCGCAATCGGTTTCGCGGGAAGCGTTCGAGCTCATCAGAAAAGAGCTTATGGGCGCCGGGCAGGTCAGGCAGCTTGGCGCGGCGTTGCGCGGCCAGAACTGGCGAGATTTTCCCGAATACGATTTCCCGCCGACCGGCGCTTGAGCAAGAAAACGCGCGCCGTTCTCCCTGTAGGCTTTGCGTGTTAGCCTAAATGCATGATGCGTAGCTTCGAGCGGTGTTGACCGAAGAAGGCCTGCCTTTTTGCCCGACTACCTCCACATCGACCGACTGGCACCAGGCCGGCGCAGGCTTCTCGGCCGGTCTGCGCTGCTTTTGGCGGCTTTAGGCGCCGCCTGGCTGGTTTCTCAATTCGTCGTCAACAGCGACTGGACCAGCCTGGGCTTGGCGTTCGGGGCCCTGGCCGGTGTGGCCGTCGCGGTCAAGGTCCTCAATGATTGGCGGCAGGGCCTGTACATTTTTTTCGGCTGGTTGTTTTTCGAGGATCTGGTTCGCAAATACCTTGGCAACAACATGGTCGTTTATTTTGCCAAGGATTTTCTGGTGATCCTGGTCTATATTTCGTTTTTCGCGGCCCGCCGCCGGCACAAGGACATCGCAGTTTTCAAGCCTCCCTTCCTGATGCCGCTGTTGCTGCTGGTCTGGTTTGCCGTGGGCCAGGTTTTCAATCCCGCTTCGACCAGCGTCATTTTTGGACTCCTCGGCTTGAAACTGTATTTTCTCTACGTTCCCTTGATGTACCTAGGCTATGCCCTGATGGATTCCGAGAAGGACCTGCGGCGCTTCTTCATGTTCAATGCGGTGCTGCTCCTGGTCGTCGCAGGCCTGGGGATCGCGCAGGCCATTATCGGGCCCACATTCCTCAATCCCGGCACGCTGCAGGAGGACATCCGGGAATCGGCCTCGCTCTACCGGGTTTCGCCCATCACCGGACAGGCCGCCTACCGTCCTGCTTCGGTGTTTGTCAGCACCGGTCGTTTTCAGAACCTGATTATCACCAGCTGGATCATCCTGATCGGCTTTGCCGGCTATCTGTTGTTTCGCAGCAAAAAGGGGCGCACCATCCTGTTCACAACGATCGCCGTGCTGGCAGGCGCCGCCGTGATGAGCACCTCGCGCGGCGTGGTGATGTGGTGCGGCGGCAGCACGCTGGTCATTGTGGCCGCCTTTCTGCGGGGCGCTCCCTGGAAGCAGAAGAAAGCGAACAGGGTTTTCCGCTCGCTGCAGCGGATCGCGCTTTTGGCTGGCCTGATGATCCTGGCTCTTGCCGTGATCTTCCCGGAGCAGGTCGGTTCCCGCTTCGCTATTTATAGCGAGACGCTCAGCCCTTACAGCCCCACCAGCGAACTTGCTCATCGCACCCGCGACTATCCCCTGCGTAATTTCCTTAGTGCGTTTGACACCCCGCGCTGGCCCTATGGCTACGGAACCGGCACCGCTTCGCTCGGCGGCCAGTACATCTCCCGCATCCTGCACATCCAAGGCACCGGCGTGACCGTGGAAAACGGTTACGGCCAGCTGGTCATCGAGATGGGAGTGGTCGGATTGCTGCTGTGGATTGTTCTGGGTTTTTCCGTCTGCTCTTTTGCGTGGAAGCTCGTAAAGAGCCTGCACGGCTCGCCCTGGTTCCCGTTGGCTTTCGTGATTTTCTGGCTGATGTTTCTGACTTTCTTCCCGATGGGATACAACAGTGTCATTTTCTTCCAGGACTTTATCGTGAACGCTTATCTTTGGATTTTGCTGGGCGTGCTGTTCCGCTTGCCGAAGCTCGCGCTTTCCGATCCGTTTGCTCCGGTTGTCGCGCTCGGGTCGCAAGCCGAACTGGCCAGCCAGGCAAATCGGCAGCCGGCCTTCCCGACCATGGCCCCGGATCCCGGCAGCGCCGAACCGCAATGAAAATTAACGTTCTGCGCCGAGCCTCGATAGCGGCCCGCGCGTTTCGGGACATCGCCAATTGGCGCGAAGTGCTTCCGCGAGGCGCCAAAGGAAGACCGGTTACGGAAATTCGCCTGCGCCGCGGCGCGGTGATTACGGCCACGGCCGAACACGCTTTGTGGCCGCACTTTAGCGACATCTGGTACCACCGCTCCTACACCAAACATTTCGCGCTGCCTGCAGGGTCTTTGGTCGTGGATATCGGCGCCAACGTGGGAGTCTTTTCTCTTTTCGCTGCGCGCAAGGCCAGAGTTGTCTATGCCCTCGAGCCTTCTTCCAGGAATTTCTCGTTGCTGCGCGCCAACACCGCCTCAGTAGAAAACATTGTTCCACTGAACCTGGCCTGCGCCGCGGAGGATGGCGAGGCTTCGCTCGATGTGAGCAGCAACCCGGTGTCTTTTTCGCTTTCCGCGGGCGGCGCTTCGCACCATCGTGAAACCGTAGGCGTGATCTCGCTCGCGAGCCTGTTTGAGCGATACCAGATCGACTGCTGCGACTTCTTGAAGCTGGACTGTGAAGGCAGCGAGTTCGCCATCATCTTGGATTCGGAGCCGGCCCTCATTCGGCGCGCCAAACGTATCGTTATGGAATATCACGACCACCACTCGACTCGACACACCCACCACGATCTGCTGGAGGCTCTAAGACAGCTTGGGTTTGACGCCGTCTCCTACAATCCAGCCGGGACGTTCGGCATGATTGCCGCCATTCAATCGCAAAAATGAGTTGAGCGGTGAGGCGCTGGCTGCGGTGATCCCTGCTTG
>Ga0306923_10000627_pt1 | contig 28201 bp, 23 predicted proteins | sample sta12Can44000108_FD_203841 | JGI IMG/M metagenome (GOLD analysis project Ga0306923, IMG submission 203841) | Lab enrichment of tropical soil microbial communities from Luquillo Experimental Forest, Puerto Rico - statanox.12C.anox.44.000.108 (v2)... | ecosystem: Environmental > Terrestrial >... | reverse complement strand
GAACGGGTTCCTGATGAAGGACGTCGTGCTGCTCGGGGCGTGCATCGCCACCGCCGCCGAGGCGCTCAAGGCGGCGCGCGCGCGACGCGCGGACCGCGGTGCCCGAGCCGTGCCTGGCATCCCGGCAACGCGCGTCGCCTGACGTTCCATCCGACCGCTCCGTCGTGCCGCGCGCGGCTGCCCTCCCCGGGGGCGGCCGCGCCGCTTTCTCCCGGGCGGGCACGCGCGTAACGCGGGGCCGCGTGCTCGACACCGGAGCGCATGACCACGAACACGAACCATTACGACGTCATCATCGTGGGAGATCGCCTCGCCGAGCGGCTCGGCTGACCCTCGCCCGGTCCAACTGGACCACCCCGATCGTGAGCGGGTGGCGACGCGAGCCCATCACTACATGGGCTCGCGTCGTCGTGTCGGCGCGGGGGAGGTGCCGTGCAGCCGAGCGCGTTCGAGCCATCGGCCGCGGACGCTGCGGAGCGGGAGCTCGCGGCCCTTCGCGCCGGCGACGAGGCCGCGTTCCTGGCGCTCGTGAACCGCTACCACGGCGCGATGCTTCGCGTTGCCTCGATGTTCGTGAAGAGCCGCGCGAGCGCCGAGGAGGCCGTTCAGGAGGCCTGGATCGGCGTCCTCAAGGGCCTGCACCTCTTCGAGGGGCGCTCCTCGCTCAAGGGGTGGATCTTCAAGATCGTCGTGAACTGCGCGAAGACGCGGGGCGTGCACGACGGGCGCGCGGTGCCGATGTCGGGGCTCGACGATCTCGCGGATGAAGGACCGTCGGTATCGCCGGATCGCTTCAGGGACGACACGGAGCGCTGGCCCGGGCACTGGTCGCAGCCGCCCGAGCCCTGGCCTGACGAACGGGTCGAGTCGAGCGAGATGCTCGCGCTGGTCCGCGAGGCGCTCGAGACGTTGCCGGAGGCGCAGCGGACCGTGATGAGCCTGCGCGACGTCGACGGATGGGACTCGGGCGAGGTGTGCGAGCTGCTCGGCATCTCGGAGGGCAACCAGCGGGTGCTCCTCCACCGCGCCCGCTCGAAGGTGCGCGCGTTCGTGGAGGAGCAGCTCGGATCGGAGGGTTCGCCATGAAGCTCTCCGTCCCGGATCTGAGCTGCCGCGAGCTCGTCGAGATCGTCACCGACTACCTCGAGGCGCGGCTTTCGGTCGAGGACCGCACCCGGTTCGAGCTGCACCTCGGATACTGCGAGTGGTGCCGCACGTATCTCCGCCAGATGCGGCAGGTGAGGGACGCCACTGGGGAGCTCACGGAGGAGTCGCTCGCGCCGGAGGCGAAGAACGCGCTGCTCGCCGCATTCCGGGACTGGAAGCGTGGGTCCGGAGGCGAGAAGCCGTGATCGCCTTCAAGTTCCTCGCCGCCGGAGCCGTCGCGCCGTTCACCGGCTTCCGCTGGTCGCGCGGTCAATGGGTGACGGCGCCCGCCGATCGCTCGGACGTGTGGATCCACGCCTGTCGTCTGGCCGATCTGCCCTACTGGTTGGACGACGAGCTTTGGCGCATGGAGCTGGACTCCCCCGTTCACGAGGCGCGATACCAGATCGCGTCGCCGCGGGGACGGCTGCTCGAGCGCGTCGAGGCATGGGACGGGTTGCTCGCGGTGGCGTACACCCACGCCTGCGCGTGGCGCGCCCGGGACGTGGCGCTCCCGCAGCTCGCGCCGGCTGTCCGGGACGCGGTGGCCCGCGCTGCGAGCCTCGAAGCGATCCGCGCGATCGATGTCGCGCCGGGGTCGCTCGTCGGCGCCTACCTTGCGGACGTGGTCAAGTGGGGGCAGCGGGGGCTGCCAGCCATGACGTCGTACGTCAGCGCGGTGCTCGCCTCGTCCTCCGGCGGAGGGCTGGCCGCGTTCGAGTCGGAACGCGCGTGGCAGGCGCGCTGGCTCGCGGAGCGGCTCCGTCTCGAGTAGTCGTCGCGGCGCCGCGTAGCGGTGGTCCAAGCCGCGGCGGCCGACCGCGGGAAGGCCCTCAGCTCAACGCCCGCTCGACCGCGGCGAGCGCGTGGAGCTCCGTCGTGTCGAAGAGCGGGGCGGCCAGGTCGGTCGGACCGACCAGCATCCCGATCTCGGTGCACCCCGCGATCACTCCCTGCGCGCCGCGGTCCACGAGCCGGTTCATGATGGCGAGATACCGCTCCTTGGAGCGGGGCTCGACGCGGCCGAGCACGAGCTCCTCGAAGATCACCCGGTGGACCTCGTCCCGGTCGGCCTTCTCCGGAACGCTGACCTCGAGCCCGTGGCGCTCGGCGAGCCGCCGTCGGTAGAAGTCCTCCTCCATGACGTAGCGCGTCCCGAGCAGCGCCACGCGCCGCAGGCCAGCCGCCCGGATGCGCTCGGCGGTGACGTCGGCGATGTGGAGGAGCGGGATCCGCACGCCGCTCATCGCCTGATCGGCGACCTTGTGCATCGTGTTCGCGCAGATGACCAGCAGGTCGGCGCCGGCGCGCTCGAGCCCGAGCGCAGCGCGGTTGAGGATCTCGCCGGCCTTCCCCCACTCGTTTGCCCGCTGCAAGGGCTCGATGTCCGCGAAGTCGACCGACCAGAGGATGCACCGCGCGGAGTGGAGCCCGCCGAGCCGCGCCCTCACGGCCTCGTTGATGAGCGCATAGTAGTGCTGGGTCGACTCCCAGCTCATTCCGCCGATGAGCCCGATCGTCTTCATGGCGCGAGTATAGCGCCGGGCGAGTCGGCTCAGATGCGCTCGGGCCGCTCCACCGTGCGCTCGCTCCGGACGTTGCCCGTGTTGAGCGTCGAGGCCGGCTCGAAGAGGAGGACCTCCGCCTCGCCGTCGGCCACCGGCCGGTGCTCCACGCCGCGAGGCACGACGAGGAACTCCCCGGGCCCGAGCTCGATGGACCCATCGCGCAGCTCCATCCGGAAGGCGCCGCGAACCACGAGGAACATCTCGTCCTCGGCCTCGTGGTGGTGCCACACGAACGGCCCGGCGAGCTTCACGAGCTTCACGTGCTGGCCGTTCAGCTCAGCGACGATCTTGGGCTGCCACGGCTCCTGGATGCGGGAGAGCTTCTCGGCGACGTTCACCTTTTCCATGGGGCGACTCCTCGGCCCATGATAGCCGCGCGGCGCTCGGCGAGCGCGTCGGACTACGAGTGTTCATCGGGAAGGCGAGCCGTTCGGAGCGGAGCCAGACGAGCGGTGCCACGACCGTTGCGCAGCAGCACGGCCCCCGGCCGCGCGCGCTTGGGGGTGAGCACCGTGCCCGCCCTCATCGCGCTGCGCATCGTATCCCGAGAGCTCGGGGGGTTCGCATGGTGACCGCGTGGAGCTGGGTCCGGTTTGGCTTGGTGGTGGCATCGGCGGCGGCATTTCTCGACACAGCGGGAGCGCAGCAGGGGCCCTGTGAACGGGACGTGCAGACGTGGTGCAGCACGGTCCCGCCGGGTCAAGGGCGGATCGCCCAATGCCTGGCGGCGCACCAGCAGGAGCTGTCGCCCAGGTGCGCGGGCTACCTCGCGGAGCTGAGGCAGGAGGCGAAGCAGATAGGGGCTGCGTGCCAGCCGGACGCCGAGCGGCTTTGCTGGGGAGTCCTTCCGGGCCAGGGCGCCATCGCCTCGTGCCTCAAGTCACACCAGGCGGAGGTATCGGCGGAGTGCAAGATCGCGATCGCGAGGGCGCGGGGTGGTGGATAGAGAGGCGTAGGGCTCGTGGTCCTCGCCCGGCCGGCGACGCTCATTCGGGCACGTGTGCGTTCTCGAGCGCCGCCTCGAGCTTCTCTCCGAACGAGGGGTCCCTCGTACCGAAGCGCCACTTGAGGAAGTGGTGCCTGTGGCTGAGCCCTTGGCCGAAGACGCTCTCGAAGTTCGCGCGCTTGTCGTCGAACGTGAGGTCGACGAGCAGGCAGCGGACGTGCTTCCGGCGCTCGCTGTCGTGCAGCGCGCTTCGAATCGCGGCGCGCGTGAGGAAGTCGTCCCGGGGCAGCGAGTATCCCAGGAACACGAAGTCGCGCGCCTGGCGGCACACGCTCACGACGTCCTGCCAGATGAACTGCTGCTCGCGGAAGTCGAACCGCTTCGAGAACGTGGGCGGCGTAATGACCGGCGGGCACTCGAACAGCGAGTGGCGACGGCGCGGAGGCACCACCCAGTCCAGATCGAACGGCGTCTCGTTCTCGGGATAGGCGACGATCCGGCGCAGCGCGCGCGGCACCCGACCGTCCTCGTCCGCGATGAAGTACGCGCCCGCGTTCGCGATGCCCTGCTTCACGTCGTACCAGCCGATCGAGCCGTGCGGCTTCAGCATGAGCGCGTTTCCGTCTGCGCTCGCGGCCTGCAGCATGTAGCCGAGCCCCGCCGTCTGCGCGTCGAGCTCGAAGTCGAGCTCCTCGTCCCAGTTGAAGTTGATCACCACGTCCTGGCCCGGGCGGATGCTCCGGACGAGCGAGTGGATGTCGGCGGGGGCATTCCCGGCCAGCCGCCCCAGGTCGTAGAAGTACGACCGCGTGACGGCCGAGAGGTCCCGGAACAACGACGTCGCGCTCGGGATCCCGTCGACGCCCACGCCGTGCTGCGTCGAGCCGTCCGCGAATAGCGCCGGCGACTCGGCCAGGGTGTGCGCGATGCTGAAGAACTCGGCGACGTCGATCTGACCCATCTCGTCCAGGTTGACCGCGAAGTAGCGCTGCAGCACCTGGCCGACGACGTCGATCATCTCCGCGGCGCGCGTTCGGTTCGCGGGATCCTTCCGGAGGGAGTTCGAGACGCGCCTCCCCTTCGCCAGCCGCGGCGTCCGCTCGCCCCGGAGGTACTGGACGAGATCGAGCATGAGCGTGCTGCCGACGGGGTACAGCATGCCCGCCGAGAGCCCCGCGCCGACGAAGAAGACGCGCTGAATTTCCGGCCTGTGGTGGTGATCCGCTGTGCGCCGGCGCGTCTTGCGGCCGCGGCTGTGGGAACGCGGGGCCATCGAGTTCACCGTACGCGCTACGTCACCCTCAGTCCAGGCGCACCCTGACCCTGACTTCCGCACCCCAAGGCGGTACCCCATCGAGGCCTCTCCTCGTCGCCGCGGGTATGTCACGGTGGGTGTCTACGCTTCACTCACAGGGTCGTCCGTCGATCCGACCCAGATCACGCGCTGGCGTCTCGCGACGCGCCGGCGCGCACAGGGGGACATATGCCGAGTGATCCGCAGGGCGCGCTGCCTGGGCTGGAAGATCTGCAGCGCGCCCTCGCCCGCGGCGACGCCGACGGGATCCGCGCAGCCATCCAGCGGCTCGATCCCCGGGAGCAACGGGTTCTCGAGGCGCGGCTCGGCGCCTCCGAGGTTGGCCGCCTCGTGGCCCGCGCCTGGCGCGGGATCCGCCGCGGCGCGCGGCTCGGCAAGGTGATCGTCATCCATGGGATCATGGGCGGCCTCCTCGACTCGGTGGAGCCGGACGGCGACGTCGAGCGAATCTGGCTGAGCTATCTCCGCCTCGCGTTCGGTCAGCTCGACCGGCTCGAGCTGATGCCCGACGGCACGCCGGCGAAGCCCGACCTCGATATCCGCGTGGCGGGGATCTTCCCCGAGTATCTGTCGCTCGTGACGGAGCTGGCGGAGCGCTGGGAGGTGCTCCCGTTCGCGTTCGACTGGCGCAAGGACATCGACGAGTCGGCCGATCGGCTCGCCGGCGCGATCGAACGGTTCGCCGGCACCGCCCCCGTGCATGTCGTGGCGCACTCCATGGGCGGCCTCGTCGCGCGCCGCATGATCCAGCGCCACGCCGCCCTCTGGAACGGCATGGCCGACGGAACGTCGCTCGCCCGCGGAGGGCGGCTGGTGATGCTCGGCACGCCTAACCGCGGCTCGTTCTCGATCCCGCTCGTCCTCACCGGCGCGGAGCGCACCGTGAGGCTCCTCGAGCTCCTCGACGTGCGCCACGACATGCCTGCGCTGCTGCGCATCATCGGGACGTTTCCTGGCGTGTACCAGATGCTCCCGTCCCCGGTGCACGCGGCCGTCGACGACCGGGCCAGCCTCTTCGAGGGCCAGACCTGGGGCCGCCTCCCCATCTCGCCCGTCCACCTGAAGCGCGGGGCCGAGCTCCAGCGCGAGCTCGACGCCGTCACCGACGCGCACCGGCTCGTCTACGTCGCCGGCTACGACCAGCCGACGCCCTTTCGCATCAAGGTCGAGCGGCCCGGTGACTTCAGGTACCAGGAGACCCGCGACGGAGACGGGCGCGTCCCCCACGAGCTCGGGTTGCTCGAGGGCGTCCCCACCCTATGGGTGAAGGAGGCGCACGGCGATCTCCCGAGGAACGAGAGCGTCCTCGCCGGAATCCACGACCTGCTCGCGCGCGGAACGACCGACGCGCTCGAGCGCGAGCGGCCGGCCCGGCGCGAGCTCGTGCCGGAGCAGTGGCGCACGGCCGCCAGCGTCGCCGGCGACGTCGAGGACCTCGTCGGCCAGGAGCTCGCTGCGCGGCTGCGCGCCGCCGCTCGACGCGGCGGGAAGCGTGGCCCCGCCTCGGCGGACCTCGCGCCCGACGACGGCGTCCGGATCGAAGCGGGCCTCGCTGCCGCTGGTCTCGGCGGCGGCGGCGCTGGCGCGCGCGGCCCGGTCGGCGGAGCCCGCGGGGCGGAGACGGCGGCGGCTCCCCGGGCGAGCCCCGCGAAGCTCCGCGTCCGCGTGTGCTGGGACGACATCACTCGCGTCCGCGCCGGCGTATATGCGGTCGGGCACTACCAGGGCGTGCTCCCGCAGAACGCCGAGAAGGCCCTCGACTGCTTCGTGTCGAGCCAGCCCGCCTCGAACCCGGACGACTCGCGGCTCGTGCTCACGCGTTTGACGCGCCGGGGCGTGCTCCGGGGAGCGCTGGGGGACATCAACTTCTTCCCGGTCCGGACGAGACCGGCCGGTTGCAGCACCGTCGCGGTGGCGGGCATGGGGTACCCCGGGACGTTCGGCGCTCCGGAGCTGCGCCGACTCGCGCGGACGCTCGCGTCGGCCGTGACCGCTCTGCCCCGCGTCAAGATCGTCGCCTCGGTGCTCATCGGCAGCGGTGACGGGAGCGGCGCCGGGGCGCTGTCGACCGCCGCGGCGGTCGAGAGCTACTTGGTGGGCTTCGCCGAGGGGCTCGACGCGCAGGGGCAGCGCGGCGAGCTGAAGGAGGTCGTGTTCGTCGACACCCACCTCGACAAGGCGTTCGCCGTGCACGCGGCGGTCGAGGATCTCGTGGCCCGCCCCGAGCTCGCCTCCCGCGTGTCGATCGAGCTCGCACCCCTCGACGTCCCGCCGGACGCTCGCACGAAGCCAGGCCCTGCCTTCTGCCGCGGCGTGGTCCTCGCCGCGGCCGCCGCTGCGACGAACGGAAAGGCCGTGTCTCGGCGTGCCCTCGACACCCTCCTCTCGCAATCGCCCGAGCTGAGCCGGTTCCGCGAGACGACGCTGGAGGCATTGACCGACCTGGCGCCCAAGGTCGGGGGTTCGCTCGCGAAGCTCGCTGCTCAGCTCGGATCCAGACCGCGCCGCGATGACCCGACGCGACGGGACTCGTCCATCCGCCTCTCCTTCCATCGCAGGGGGGAGACTGTCGTGGCATCCCGGAGCGAGCCATCCCGATGGAGTCGTTCATGCTGCAGGGGATGATCCGCGAGCTGACCGATCCCGCCCCCGAGCGCGTCGCGACCCTCGGCCAGCGGCTCGCCCGTTTGCTCATTCCACGTGATTTCCGGAGGTACGCGCCAAAGAGGAACACCACCACGATCTTCGAGGTCGATCGCTCGATGGCGAGCGTTCCGTGGGAGCTCCTCGCGAGCGAGGTCGACGGGGAGCTGGGCGCGAGCACGCCGCTCGCCCTCGACGCGGCCGTGTCGCGCCAGCTCCGGACGACGTACAGCCCGCCGCCCAGCGCGGCGCCGCCGCTGCGGTGGCCGCTCCGTGCCCTGGTCATCGGCGATCCTGGAGACGCTGCGCACTCCTTGCCGGGCGCGGCGCGTGAGGCGCAGGAGGTCGCCGAGCTCCTGCGGCGGCTGGGGGTCGACGAAGTGGAGGTGCTCATCGGTGCACCTGGCTCGCGCCGACCCGGCTTCGAGCCGGCGGAGCTCTACGGAGTCATCGCGCGGCTGATCGACGGCGGCTACGATCTCCTGCACTACGCAGGTCACGCCGGCTTCGACCGGGACAATCCCGAACGAGCCGGTTGGCTCTTCGAGGGCGGCGTCCTGACCGCTTCGCAGATCGAGCGCGTCGACCTCGCCCCACGCCTCGTCGTGGCGAACGCGTGCCTCTCCGGGCAAACCTCGGACCGGTACCGCACCGCCGCCGGGTCGGATGGGCCACGGCTCGACGCCGACGTCCTTCCGAGCCTCGCCGACGGGTTCTTCCAGCGGGGGGTCCGCGACTACGTCGGGACCGCCTGGCCGGTGAACGACCTCGGCGCCATGCGGTTCGCGAAGGCGTTCTACGAAAAGCTCCTCGACCGCAGCGGGCGCCCCGCGACGATCGGCGAAGCCCTCGTCGCCGGACGTCGGGTGCTCGCGGCCGAGCCCCGCTTCGGGACGCTATGGGCCGCCTACCAGCACTACGGCGACCCGTTCCAGACCGTCGCTGCGCCGGCAGCCACGTCCGGCCGCGCGCGAGAGCCCAAGGCGCGAGCGACCGCCGGCGCGAAGAGCGGAGGGCACGGCGAGAGTGCGCAGCATCGCCCCGCGCGCGAGAGCGTGGGCCGGCGTAGTTCGAAGCGAGCGCGGTCCAAGAGGCGTTCCAATAGGAGGAGCTGAGATGGCGACGAGGAAGAAGACTCCGAAGAACAGAAAGACGGCAACCCGGGCCCGGAGCACGAAGACCGTCCGCCGCCCCAAGGCGGCCAGCGCACGGCTCAGGAAACCGAAGAAGGCTGCGGGTGCCCTGAAGGCGACCGCGGCGACGGCCAGAGGCTTCGTCCGCAGCGTCCAGCTGCCCCCGGCGCCCGAGCTGCGGCGCGGAGAGCCCGGCGAGGCGACGAAGATGGTTCTCGACGGGTCCAAGACGCAGGCCGCGGTCGTCGGCTCCGACATCATTTCCTTCGTGTCCGGCGTCACGCCCGAGCGTCGGCAGGACATCATCAACTCGTCGATGTTCGCCCAGCTCGTCGCGCAGAAGAAGGTCGGCAGCTCGGAAGACCCGCTGGCGTGGTACGAGGCTTACTTCGACGCGCTGACCCGCATCGGCTGGGTCATCCAGGAGAAGACGTTCGCCGAGTACCACGAGGAGAGCAGGGACTTCTCGGCGCACGAGGCCATCGGCAAGGTCGCCGCCGTGCTGCTGGGAGGGGCGGCCACCGCGCTCGCCGTCGTTCAGACCACGCTCGAGTCGCTGCGGTCGATGGACTCCGGGAGTCCCTGGATCACGCTGTACGACCGCAAGAGCCGGGTCGGGAGGACCGCGCATTTCCAGGCCACGCTCGTGTCGCAGGAACCGGACGGGCAGTTCCTCGTCGCCCTGATGGCGTTCAGCCTCGTGGCGAAGACCACGCTGACGCAGGTGCTCTTCTTCCGGGTGCGGACGAACGACGCGACATTGAGACATTGCTCCGGCAACGTGACCATCAACACGAAGGTGCTCGACGCCATCCGCCCGACGCTGGACGAGCGGCTCGCAGCCTTTGCGCTCGAGTTCGTGAACGAGGTACCGCTGCCGCCTGCGCCCTGACGGACGATTCCCCCGCCGCGGCGACGAGGGCCGTCGCCGCGGCGGAAGAGCGCGCGAGCAGGGCCCGTAGCGTGCGCGACGGCCAACGCGCGCGCCTCAGCGCAGGCGACGACACGGTCCGTCACGCTCCGAAGAAGAACCGCTTGAGGTCTCGGCACAGCCCCGGCAGCTCCGGGAACACGGCGGACTCGGAGATCCCGGCCACAGAGAGCTCGCGCCGGACGCTTGCCACGGCGCCTCCCGGCAGGACGAGCTTCCGGATACACGCGTCATCCCCCGCCTCCGCGAGCGCATCGAGCCCGCCGCGCTCGCTGCCGTGGATCGTGAACACGCCCCGCTGCGCTTGGATCCGGGCGCTCTCGTGCGCGGGGCGCAGAGCAATCGGCGCGCGCGCCACCTTGTCCGCAAGCTTGCCGGGAGCCCATGGCGCGGCGCACGGCGAGTCGGCCGAGAACAGCTCGTATTTGCCGAACGCCTGCTTGTTGATCCACCACGGGTTGATCGCCCACACGGCGCTGTCCCCGCGCCCGTCATGTTCGGCGACGGCGAAGTACAGCGCGACGAGGGCGCTCTCGGTCCAGTCGAGTAACCGGGTCGGGAGGCCGTAGTGCTGCATCAGGAACAGCCACTCCCAGTCGCTCCGGGGCAGGCGCGGCAGATACGGCGGCGCGCGCAGCTTGAAGCTGTCGAGGAGCTCCTGCTCCGTGTAGTACTCGGCGCCGAGGCCCCGAACGGTTCGCAGCCGGTAGAGCCCCGGACTGAGGCTCCACGTCGCGTCGACGTGCCCCCGGAACCAGGGCTGCAGGTACCACTCGACGCGCGGCGGGGTCCAGTCGTGGACGACGCGCTCCACCTCCATCATGAACCCGGCGAGATCGTCGAACCGGTAGGTGCGGTCCGGTCGCCTCGTGCGGCCGCGCGACGTTCGCGAAGCAGTCCGTGGCGATCGCGGCATGGCTGCCTCCCTGAGTGAAAGCGCGCCGTGCGGGCGCACTCGCGAGCATATCATCGCGTACCGCACGAGATTCCAGCAGACCGTCCCGGAGGAGACGGCGCTGAGGCGTACCTGCCCGCCGTTCCCTTTCGCTCATCGCCTGTCCCCCTCATTCGCGCGACCGGCGCCGTGGCGCTCGGCCCGGCGGTTGAGTCGGCTCGGGGCGCTCCGTCGCCGGTGGAATCGGCCGCACGACCGGAGGATCACCCACCGTCACCTTCAGCCGCTCTCCATGATGTGCAATGCTCAGGGCCCCCGTGCCGCGCACCGAGTATCTCGCCTCACGCGACGTCACGTCGACGCGGAGGCACAGGCCGCGACGGTTGACCGAGAACGCGAGGTGCGTCAGCCCATCTGGAAGCCGCGGCGCGAACTCCAGGAACTCGCCCATGTCTCGCATGCCGCCGAAACCGAGCACGAACGCGATCCATGTGCTCGCGAGCGAGGCCACGTGCAGCCCGTCGCGCACGTTGTGCTCGAGATCGTCCAAGTCCATGAGCGCCGCTTCGGCGGCGTAGTCGAGCGCGAGCTGGAGATGGCCGGCGTCGGCCGCGGCCACGGCCTCGATGCCCGGCGACAGCGACGAGTCCCGGACGGTGATGCGCTCGTAGTAATCGAAGTTGCGTGCCCGCTGTTCCGGGGTGAAGGCGCTGGCGCAGATCTCCATCGCGAGGACGAGGTCCGGCTGCTTGACCACCTGTTTTCGATAGAGATCGAAGTAGGGGAAGTGCAGCAGGAGCGGGTACTGGTCCTCCTTCGTCGCCGCGAAGTTCCACGGTTCGTGCCTGGTGAATCCCTCCGATTGCGGATGGACGCGCAGGGTGTCGTCGTAGGGGATGAAGATGCGATCGGCGGCGGCTCGCCAGGAGGCCAGCTCCTCCGCGGTCACCCCGAGCTCGCGCGCCTTGTCCGGATGGCGCTCGCACGCGCTGGCGGCGCCGCGCAGGTTCTGCTGGGCCATGAGATTCGTGTAGATGTTGTTGTCGCCGAGGGCGCTGTACTCGTCGGGTCCGGTGACGCCGTCGATGCGGAAACTGCCGTCCAGGGCGTGGTGCCCGACCGAGCGCCACAGGCGAGCCGTCTCCACCAGGAGGTCGACGCCCGTGTTGCGCTCGAAGTCGTGGTCGCCGGTGGCGTTCACGTAGTGGACGACCGAGAAGGCGACATCGGCGTTGATGTGGAAGGCGGCGGTGCTGGCGGGCCAGTAGCCGGAGCATTCGTCACCGTCGATCGTGCGCCAGGGAAACGCCGCGCCAGCCAGGCCGAGGTCGCGTGCACGCCCTCTCGCCTTGGGCAGCGTCGAGTGCCGCCAGCGGATGGCGTCGGCGGCGGCATCGGGCGCGGTATGGGTGAGCACCGGCAAGATGAAGATCTCGCTGTCCCAGAACGTGTGGCCGTCGTACCCCGTGCCGGTCAGCCCTTTGGCCGGGATCGCCCTGCCCTCCGCCCTCGCCCCGGCGGAGAGGACCTGGAACAGCGCATACCGGACCGCTTGCTGAAGCTCGAGGTCGCCTTCCAGCTCGACGTCGGCGGTCGCCCAGAAGTCGTCGAGGTACGCCCGCTGCTCCGCGAGCAGCGCCTCCCAACCGGTGTTGCGTGCGGCGAGGAGTGCGGCCGCGACCTGATCGCGCATCGCCGGCTGGCTCCGCTCGTGAGACCAGCCGTAAGCCACGAGCTTCACGAGCCGAAGCCGCTGTCCCGGCTCGAGGACGTCGGTCGCCACGACCCGGGCCACGTCGGGCATCGCCTCGGCCACGACTCGTAGCCGTGGCGAGCCGCTGATGACGTGGTCCATCACCACGGCCATGCGCAGACCGCTTCGCCGGGTCCTGTGGATGAGCAGGCCCTCCGCCTCCTTCGCCTGGTGCTCCTCGGACAGGAGCGGCGTGTCGAGGACGGCGGCCGAGCGCGGGTCGCCGGCGATCGACGGCAGCTGCTCGTTGGCCACCAGCTCGGATTGCACGACGACGCTGGCACGCCCGTCGAGCGGCTCGACCTCGTACGCGATGCCGAGGATGGCGCGCTGCGTGAAGGAGACGAGGCGAACCGACGTGACGCGGACGGTGCGTCGCGCGGGAGAGCACCATTCCGCGGTCCGCTTCAGGGTGCCGGCGCGGAAGTCGAGCACGCGGTCGTGCGCGACCAGCTCGCCGTATCGCACGTCGAGCGGCTCGTCATCGACGAGCAGCCGGATGATCTTGGCGTTGGTCACGTCGATGAGCGTCTGGCTCGACTCCGGCGCGCCGTACTGGCTCTCCGCCGATGGCAGCGGACGCAGCTCGTAGAAGCCGTTCAGATAGGAGCCGGGCAGCCCGTGCGGCTCACCCTCGTCGAGGTTGCCCCGCACGCCGATGTGGCCGTTCGAGAGCGCAAACAGCGACTCGGACTGCGCCAGGACGTCCAGGTTGAGCGAGGTCTCGTGGAGCGACCAGGGCTCGACGCGAAACGACGGATGCTGGATCACGCGTGCTCCAGGAGCTGGGCGAGATCCGTCACGACGACGTCCGCGCCATGCCGGCGGAGCTCGGCGGCCTGGCCCACGCGATCCACTCCGACGACATAGCCGAAGTGTCCCGCCCGTCCAGCCTCGACCCCGGAGAGCGCGTCCTCGAACACGGCCGCCTGCGCGGGATCGACGCCGACGGCGCGCGCGGCCGCGAGATAGGTGACCGGCGCGGGCTTGCCCGCGAGGTGCTCCTCCTCGGCGACGACGCCGTCGATGCGCGCGTCGAAGAGATCGGCGATGCCGGCGGAGGCGAGCGTCGGTTGCGTATGCTTGCTGGAGGACACGACCGCCGTCCGCAGCCCCGCTTCACGCACGGCATGGACGTAGCGCACCGACCCGTCATACGTCTCGACACGCTCGTGCTGCAGGATCTGGAGCAAGAGGTCGTCCTTGCGGTGAGCCAGATCGCGCACCGCGTCCTCCGGGAGCTGGATGCCGCGAGAGGCGAGGAACGACCGCGCGCCATCCACGCGGAGCTTCCCGTCGACGTACAGCGTGTAGTCGTGAACCGGGTCGAAGGGGACGAACGGATGGCCCGTCTGTGCCGACCATTGGCGCAGGTACGCGTCGAACATCTGCTTCCAGGCGGCGGCGTGGAGCTTCGCGGTCTGGGTGAGGACGCCATCGAGGTCGAAGAGACAGGCACGCGTGCGCGGAGGGAGTCCGAGCGTCGCCTCGACGGTGAGCGGATCCGCGAGGATGAAGGAGTCGACCGCACGGGCGAAGCCTTCCTCCTCGTTCGAGCTCGTCACATGCCGCGCGGTGCGTTGGACCTCGGGACTGGCGTTGCCCATGGCGATGCTCATGCCCGCTTGGCCGAACATCAGCACGTCGGTGGGCATGTCCCCGATGGCCGCAATCTCATCGAGAGGAACGCGCAGAAAGCGCGAGGCGAAGCGCACCACCATGCCCTTGTTCGCGTCGGGGTGCGTGACGTCGAGGTAATACGATTCCGAACGTGATGCCGATGCGTGCCCCCCGACTCGCCGGCGCAGCTCGGCTTCACAGCGCGCCACGAGCGGCGCATCATCGCTCACGCCGACGATCTTGAGGGCGCCGTCGAGCACGCTGCGCACGTCCTCGATCACGGTCGGGTCGAACTCGACGGTCGTCTTTTCGTGCGCAACGTGGGGAGCGCCTGGGTTGCGGATGAACCAGTCGGCGCCGCGGTACACCCAGACGTCGAGACCCGCCTGAACCAGGTAATCGACGACCTCCCTCGCGACGGTGAGCGGAAGCGTGCACTGCTCCAGCACGGTCGTGAGATCAGGTTTGACGAACACGCCGCCGTCGAACGCGGCGATCGGGGTCGTGAGCTTCAGCGGCGCGACCAGCATCGCCAACCCGCGGGGCGGTCGGCCGCTGGTGATGGCGAACTGGACGCCTGCGCCGCGCAGTCGATCGAGGGCTGCGCGCGCTCGAGGGGTGAGGACTTTGTCCCGCGTGACGAGCGTCCCGTCGACGTCGGCAACCAGCAACTTGATCGGCTTCACGGCTGGCTCCCGAGCAACACGAGCGCCCGCTCGACCACGTGGTCGACCGTGAAGCCGTACTCCTTCATCACCACTCCGCCCGGCGCCGACGCCCCGAACCGATCGACCGAGAGGATGTCGCCCTCTGAACCCACCCAGCGCTCCCAGCCGAGAGATCGAGCGGCTTCGACGGCGAGCCTGGCCTTCACCGTCCGCGGCAGCACGCTCCCGCGATACTCTGCGCTCTGCCGCTCGAAGAGCTCCCACGACGGCATCGAGACGAGGCGCACTCGCAGTCCGCGCTGGCGGAGGATCGGCTCGGCGCCGACGATGAGCGACACCTCGGACCCGGTCGCGATCAGGATGAGCTCCGGATCGCGCTCGGCCGGATTGAGGACGTACGCGCCGCGGCGCAGCTCCTCGGCCGGCGCCAGGACGCGGCGATCGAGCGTGGGTACGTGCTGGCGGGTGAACACCAGCACCGTCGGGCCGTCGTGGTTCTCGATGGCCACCTGCCAGGCGACGCGGGTCTCGTTGGCGTCGCAGGGCCTGAGCACGATCATTCCGGGAATGGCACGCAGGCTCGCGATCTGCTCCACCGGTTCGTGGGTCGGCCCGTCCTCGCCGACACCGATGCTGTCGTGCGTGTACACCCAGATCGTTGGGAGCTTGGCGATCGCCGACAGGCGAATCGGCGGGCGCATGTAGTCGGAGAACACCAGGAAGGTGGCGCCGAACGGGATGAACCCACCGTGATAGACGAGGCCGTTGATGGCCGTACCCATCGCGTGCTCGCGGACGCCGAAGTGGATGTTGCGCCCGGCGTAGCCCCACCCTCCGCCGACGGTGCCCTGTACGCCCTCACGCGACCGAGCGGACGACTCGAAGTCCCCGTCCTCCTTGAGCCAGGTGTACGTCGAGGGATCGAGGTCGCCGGAACCCCCGACCAGCTCGGGCACCGTCTTCGCCAGCTCCTGCAGCACTGCCTCGGAGGCTTTTCGCGTGGCCATCCCCTTGGCGTCGGCAGGGAACTGCGGGAGCTTGCTGTCCCAGCCGCTCCGGAGCTCTCCCCTGAAACGCCGCGTGATCTCCTGCGCCAGCTCGGGAAACTCCTTCGCGTAGGCGGCGAAGCGCTGGTTCCACCCTTCCTGCAGGGTCTTGCCGCGCTCCAGGGCCGAGCGAAAGTGCGCGAGCGCCTCGGCCGGGATGTAGAAGGGCGGATCCTCGGGCCAGCCCAGGTTGCGCTTGGTCTTCTTGACCTCCTCCACGCCCAGCGGGTTGCCGTGCGCGTGCCACGAGCCGGCGAGATCCGGCGAGCCGTAGGCCATCACCGTCTTCACCTTGATGAGCGAGGGCTGCGACCGCTCCGCCCTCGCCGCCTCGATGGCGCGCGAGATCGCTGCCACGTCGTTGCCGTCGTCGACCTGCTGGACGTGCCAGCCGTACGCTCGGTAGCGCGCGCCCACGTCCTCGGTGAAGGTCAGGGAGGTGGTGCCGGAGAGGGTGACGCCGTTCGAGTCATAGAGGACGATGAGCTTGCCGAGCTTCAGTTGACCCGCCAGCGACGCCGCCTCGGCCTGCACGCCTTCCATGAAGTCGCCATCGCCGGCGAGCACGTACGTGTAATGGTTGAAGACCTCGTGGCCCGGGCGGTTGTAACGCGCCGCCAGGTGCGCCTCGCCGATCGCCATGCCCACCGCGTTGCCGATGCCCTGGCCGAGCGGTCCCGTCGAGGCCTCCACTCCTCTCGTCAGGTGGCTCTCGGGGTGGCCGGGCGTCAGGCTGTTCCATTGGCGGAAGCGCTTGAGCTGCTCGAGCGTCACCTCCTCGTAGCCCACGAGGTGCATGACCGCGTAGAGCATTGCGGAGGCGTGGCCTGACGACAGCACGAAGCGATCGCGATCGATGAAGCCGGGGTCGGCTGGATTCCGGCGGATGAAGCGCGTCGCCAGCACATAGGCCATGGGGGCTGCGTCGAGCGGCATGCCGGGATGGCCCGAGTTCGCATTCTGGACCGTATCGACGGCGAGGAAGCGGATGGTGTCGATGCACAGCTTGTCGAGCTCGTCCTGGTTCATGACGTTTTCCTCGGATCGATCGGTCGCTGCCAGCCACCCGCGACCTCGGCCACCAGCCGATCGGCTTCCGCCGGTCCCCACGTGCCCGGCTCGTACGGATAGGGCTGGGTAGCGCCAGCAGCTCAACCTCTCGGCCGGCCATGGCCTCGCCGGGACGCGCCCCTGGACGCCGAAGTTCTCCGCCATCGTGATCTGCACGTTGCCCACGTTGTCACGGTTGAGCACGCCCTCCAGCGGGCGGTTGGTGAAGCGGAAGTAGAGCAGGTTCAGCACCGGTTCCTTGCCGAGGTAATGGTCGATGCGGAAGATCGCGGACTCGGGAACACCTCGTGGAGCGTCCGGTCGAAGGCACGTGTGGACGCGAGGTCGCGGCCGAAGGGCTTCTCCAGGGCGACCCGCGCCTGCGCGGAGCTGCCCGAGCCGTGGCGCCGAAGAAGACCAGGGCATCCGAGTGCGGCGGGGAGGTCATGAGTGTCTCTCCTCGTGACCGCCGAACTGGAAGCGCATCGCCGACATCACCCGGTCGGCGAACACCTCCTCGCCGCGAGACGCGAAGCGCTCTCCGACGGCGGTCGAGAGGATCGGCGCCGGCACGCCCTCGTCGATCGCCGCCTTGAGCGTCCAGCGGCCTTCGCCCGAGTCGGAGACGCGCCCGGTGAACTCGCTCAGGTCGGGGTTGTGCACGAGCGCCGCGGCCGTCAGATCGAGCAGCCATGAGCCGATGACGCTGCCGCGGCGCCACACCTCGGCGATGTCCCGCAGGTCGAGATCGTACTGGTAGAGCTCTGGGTGCGGCAGCGGAGCCGTCTCGGCATCGGCAGGACGTCGTTCCTTGCCGGCGTTTGCGCGGCGGAGGATGTTGAGCCCCTCGGCGTACGCGGCCATGAGCCCGTACTCGATTCCGTTGTGCACCATCTTGACGAAGTGGCCTGCGCCGCTGGGCCCGCAGTGCAGGTAGCCGTGCTCGGCGGAGGTGGGCGAGCCGCTGCGGCCGGGGGTGCGCGGGGCCGCGTCGACGTGCGGGGCCAGCGCGGAGAAGATCGGATCGAGCCGCTCCACCACCTTGGCGTCGCCGCCGATCATCTGGCAATAGCCACGGTCCTTGCCCCACACGCCGCCCGAGGTGCCGACGTCGACGTAGCGAATGCCCGCCGCGGCCAGCGATTTGGCGCGGCGGAGGTCGTCACGGTAGTACGAGTTGCCACCATCGATGATCACGTCGTCCCGCGCCAGGAGCGGCGTGAGGGCAGCGAGGGTGTCATCGACCACCGCCGCCGGCACCATGAGCCAGATCGCGCGAGGCGGCTCGAGCTTCCGCACGAGGTCCTCGAGAGAGCTGGCGCCGATCGCGCCTTTGCCGGCGAGCGCTTGTACCTTCTCTGCATGGTGATCGAAGGCGACCACCTGCTGGCCCGCCTCCAGGAGACGTGCCGTCATGCTGGCGCCCATTCGACCGAGCCCAACCATCCCGATCTTCATTGCCCCTCCTCCTTCTTCCAGGCGACCAGGCCGGTGCCATCCCCTGCGCCTCGTCGCCATTCGCCCCTAGGGTGCGCCGACGCTCATGCCTGGAGGTCCACGCGTACGTCCCGCTTCTGGCCTGCTCGACCACGCCTGCGCATTCGGCTGGGGTCTCGAACCCCGCGACCTTCCAGATGTCCGGCTCGACGCCGCCTTGCTGCAGCTCCCGCAGCGTCTCCACGACGAGGCTCGCGCGCAGCTCTCGGTCGTAGCGCTCCTGGCCGCCGGAGCGCGCGAGCTGTGCGGGCGTGGCGGGGACAAGGAGCTCGAACAGGAGCTTCCTCTGGCGCGCGTGCAGCCAGTCCGAGAGCCGGGCCAGCCTTCCCGTCTGCCGCTGGTTCAGCTCGCGATCCCCCTCGGGGTTGTAGCGGACCAGCACCTTGGAGAAGTCGGGATCGAAGGCCTCGATGTGTCGCCCGAAGTCCTCGCCGTACTCGAGCTGGAACTCGGCCTGGCCCGATCTCTCCACCGGCATCGCGAGCAGAGCGCCGCTGAGCTTGACCTTCCTTGCGACCGCGGAGCCGAATTGCTCATCGACGAGCGCGCCGGCGAGCTCCCGCGGCGCACCCCGGGCGATGGCCTGCTCGAACGCCTCGAAGATGAGGTCCTTGGTATCGCTGACCTTGGCCTGGATCTCGGGTGACAGCGGCTCCGTCGCGCCGAAGAGGCCCTTCGAGAAGGAGCTGCGGTGGTCGAACGCCAGCACGTAGAGCGGCTTGTCGTATCCGAGACTCATGACGGTTTGGCGCGAGCGCGAACGCGCGCCGGTGCGCGTCCCCCCTGACTCCCAACCTATGGTGATGGACATCAGGCGCAATGCGGCAACGGGCGAGGGGCGGCCGTGCGGTTCCCCATCGCGCTGGTGTGCGGAGGCAGCGCGCGCACAGCTCGGGCACGAGCGATCTCCACGGCGACGGGCATGAGGCCCTCCGCAGCCTCGGTAGGAACGATGCCGTCACGTTCCGTGGATCTGTTCCACCCACCGCTCCCGGCCTCGGTCGAGGAGGCATCTGCGCCGTCGTCTCGGTGACGACGGGGAGGGAACGAAGCAACGACCTCGATACCTCGCCGTCGAGGGCGCGATCGGCCGTACCAGATCGCGCCACACGACTTTCGGCCGACAGCGCCGGACCCAGCTGAAAAGCCGGGTCGGCCCTCCGCGAGGCCCACACAGGGTGAATGCCACGACGCCGCTCAGGAGAGAGCGTAGCGGTCGAGCGCCATGACGACGGACTGGAGCCCCTCCGAGAACGTCGGGTGGACCATCTCCATGTCGACCAGGGCGCGAGCGGACGCGCGCGCCTCGATGAGCGCAGCGAACACGTGGATCAGCTCGCCCGCCTCCGCGCCGACGATCCACGCGCCGAGGATGCGCTCCGTCGCGGGGTCGAGGAGGACCTTCATCAGGCCGGCCTTCTCGTCGGTCTCGAGCGCGCGCGCGATCTGCGCGAACGGGATCGTCGCGACCTCGCAGCGGACGCCGTTCGCCTTGGCCTGCCGCTCGGTCATCCCCACGCCGGCGAGCTGGGGATCGGTGAAGACCGTGTACGGGATGAGCCGCTCGCTCCGACCGCGGCCGGGCCGGCCCATGAGGACCTCGAACAGGAGCCGATGGTCGTCCCAGGACGCGTGCGTGAACTGGGGTCCGCCGGCGCAGTCGCCGACCGCGTACACGCCGGGCGCGCTCGTGGCGTAGTGGTCGTCCACCTCGACGAACCCGTGTCGATCGAGCTTCACGCCGGCGGCGTCGGCGCCGAGGTCGTCGGTGTTGGGGCGCCGTCCGGTCGCGACGAGGAGGTGCGAGCCCTCCAGGGCGGCGCCCGTCGAGACGCGGACCGAGACTCGTCCGGCGCCACCCGAGACCTCCTCCGCGCGCACGCCTAACCGCAGCGCGACACCCTCCTCGCGGAACACGCCCTCGATCGCCTCGGAGGCCGCCGGGTCCTCGCGGCCGAGGAGATGCTTGCCCGGCTCCACGATCGTCACCGCGGCCCCGAAGCGGCAGTAGGCCTGGGCGAACTCGCACCCGATGTAGCCGCCGCCGATCACCACGAGGTGCGCGGGAAGCTCGCGCAGCTCCATCACCCGGCGGTTGTCGAGCCACGGCACGCCGGCGAGGCCGGCGATGGGCGGCTGAACGGGGCGGGCGCCGACGTTCAGGATCACGACGCCGCCGCGGTGCCGCTCGCCCGCGACCTCGACGGTCCGATCGCCGACGAGGCGGGCCTGCCCGCGAACGAGGCGGAGCTTCGGCCCCGCCGCGGCGATCCGCGAGGAGACGCCCTCCCGCCACAGCTCGACGATGGCATCCTTCCGCGCGATCACGGCCGGGAAGTCCACCTCGACGGCGTCGACACGGACGCCGAGCCGGCCGCCGGTCCGCGCGACGTGGGCGGCGCGGGCGCTCGCGATGAGCGTCTTCGTGGGCGTGCAGCCAGTGTTGGTGCAGGTGCCGCCAAGGGGGCCGCGCTCGGCGAGGAGCACCGTCTTGCCGCGCCGGGCCAGCCGCGTCGCGAGGGGGACGCCCGCCTGCCCGCTGCCGATGATGATCGCGTCGAAGTCCACGGGCTCCTCCCGTTCTCGTCGCCGGTCCGTGGTCCGCGCAGGTCGCGCGGCGCGGCGGCTGTGCTCTACATGATGGGGCGCCGCGCCCGCTCGTGCCGCGCGGCGCTCGCGCCAGCTCCCCACGCAGCCGGCGCGATGCCCTCCGGGCGCGCAGGGGGCCCAGGCGTCGCGCTACGAGCCTACCCCGCGAAGGTTCCGAGTACCGCGCCCGCCCATCGAGCCACGTGTGCCGATCCATCGTTCGTACCGACAGTGGCAACGCCACGGGATCGCCGTGGAGCGTCACGGTGATGAGGATGTGGTGCACGGCGGCGCCGCGTTCTTCATCTCGCTACGTTCCAAACGACGCCGCGAGATCCTTCTCGGGCGAGGTATGAAGCTGCCGGTCCGACGCCCGTTTCACCTCGAAGCGACCGTCCGGTTATTGCAGAGGCGGCCGTCGAGCCTCATCGATGGCTGGGACGCGAGCGGGTATCGTCGCGTCCTCCGCGCCGACGAGAAGTACATCCTGTGCACCGTCCGTAACGTGGGCTCGATCGACGCTCCGTCCCTGGAACTCTCCACCGAGCCTCGCGCCATCTCACGCGCGGGCCTCGCCGGAATCACGCGCACCCTCGCCACCATACTCGGCCTCGAGGAGGATCCGAGCTTCGCGCTGCCCGGAGCGCGCGTCCCGCAGCTCCACCTCCTGGAGCAAGCGCTGAGGGGCGCGAGGCCCCCGCGCTTCCCCACCTTGTTCGAGTCCTTCTGCCGCATCATCCCCTACCAGCAGTTGAGCCTGGACGCCGGCGGCGAGCTCGTGAGGCGTTTGGTGGAGCGGTTCGGGAGGCGCCTCGACACAGCGGCCGGATCGGCCTGGGCCTTCCCGGAGCCCGCCGACGTAGCCGCGGCGCCACTCGAGAGCTTCGCCGGAATTGGCTTCAGCCAGAAGAAGATCGAGTCACTGAGGAACATCGCAGCGCTCGTGGCCACCGGGAAGCTGGCGGAGGACGAGATCGAGCGCCTGCCCACAGAGGCCGCACTGCGCCACCTGGATGCGCTGCCGGGGATTGGGCCCTGGACCGCCGCGGTCGTGCTGCTGCGAGGATTCCGGCGGATGGACGTCTTTCCAGCTGGAGACGTCGGGGTCCTGCGCGGCCTGCGGCGGATCCTCGGCCCGAAGGTGGCCATCGCCCCGCTCGTCGAGCGCCTCGGCGACAGGCGAGGCTACCTGTACTTCTACTCGCTCGGAGCACAGCTCCTGGAGCGCGGACTCATCCACCCGGCGACGGCGGAAGGTCCGCGCGAGGAGGCCTTGCATCGCGAAGAGCCCGGCGGCCGTCCGTGACCGTCGACGCCTTCGCCGAGGCGGGGCCCGCGAGCTCGCCGCAGGCGACGTGGACGCCGACGTTGCACCGAGAAGGTCCGGCTGCTCCGCGGGCTCGCCGACGCGCGAGCCCCCGCGCGCGCGAACGCGTCCACGTACCGCTCCGGCTCCACGATCATGAGGTGGACGTCGAGGGGGAGCGGAGTCACCTTCCGCACCGCCTCGACGACGAGCGGGCCGATGGTGATGTTCGGGACGAACCGGCCGTCCATCACGTCGACGTGAACCACGTCGGCGCCCGCCGCCTCGATCGCCCGCACCTCGTCCGCCAGCCGACCCGAAGTCGGCCGACAGAATCGACGGGGCGACCAGGATCGGGGCGCGGATAGCGATCCGATCCATGTCCCCTCCTCGCGCGGGCGCTACCGGGCGTGCGATCGGAGGGCGTCCTCGATTGCCTCGCGCAGCACGACCGCTTCGTTGTGCTCGTGGTCCCGCGCTCCGTAGATGAGCGTCACCGTGCCGTGCGCGGCGCTCCGCGCGAGCTCGGCGAGGAGCGACCGGGCCGGCTCGTGGCGCAGCTCGGCGTGGTAGCGTCGGGCGAACTCGCGGAAGCGCGCGGGGTCGTGTCCGAACCACTTCCGCAGCGCGGTGGTCGGCGCGAGCTCCTTCTCCCAGCGGTCGAGCCGCAGCGATTCCTTCTTGATGCCTCGCGGCCACAGCCGGTCGACGAGGACGCGGTGGCCGTCGCTGTGCGCCGGCTCCTCGTATGCACGCTTGATCCGGACCATCTTCCCCTCCCTGCAGGTGCCGTCGGCCGTCAGGAACTCGGTCCGCGTGCGACGGAGCGCCGAAGCTCCCGAGCACGGAGGAGGTGGTCATCATCGAGTTCTGCTCGTCGACGCCGCGAATCATTTAGCAGAGCTGCTCCGATAGTAACCCGTGAACTCCTCGCTGCGGAGGTCGTCGTCGTCGACGCCGCTCTTGTTGCTCCTCCATCGGCGGAGCAGCCCGCTGCGGCACGACTCGTACGACTCCGTGTCGATCGTGGGGCCGGCGTCCGAGCTGGAATCTCACCCCACCCGGCCCCCCGCACGCCAGGCCGCGGGCGGCTGCGTCCGGTGGGCACGGTTCACATGTTGGTCGAAAGGCGATGCAGCGTCAGCGGCCGGACGGCGGAAGGTGCCGCCGGTCGTCAGGATGTCGTGGGCGATCGCGTCAGCGTCGCCTTCGCAGCCAAGTCGTGAGGACGATGAGCATCGAACACGAGAAGCAGCTCGCCGCAGAGGCTGCAGCGAAGCTGGTCGAGCCTGGCATGACTGTCGGCCTCGGGACCGGCTCGACCGTCGCCTTTCTCCTGCCGGCGCTCGTGCGGCGCCAGCTGTCCCTGCGTTGTGTCGCCACGTCCCCGGCCACGGAGCAGCTCGCTCGCGATCTGGGTCTCCACGTCGAGTCGTTCGATCGTCTCGAGCGGCTCGACCTCGTGATCGACGGCGCCGATCAGATCGCTCCCGATGGTTGGTTGGTCAAAGGCGGCGGCGCCGCGCTTACGCGCGAGAAGATCGTGGCGGCCGCAGGCGATCGGTTCGTGGTCATCGCCGACTCGAGGAAGCCGGTGCCGAAGCTTCATGGCCCCGTCCCCTTGGAGTTGCTCCGGTTCGGGCTGCCTGCGACGATGCGCCGACTCCGGCCCACGACCCTGCGCGACGTGCCGCCGAGCCCCGACGGAGGGGTCATCGCCGACTACCAGGGATCGTTCGACGATCCCGCGGTCTTGGCGACGTGGCTGGAGGCCACCCCGGGCCTGGTCGCGCACGGCCTCTTTCCACCGTCGCTCGTGAGCGAGGCGTTCGTCGCGCGGGGCGACTCGGTCGAGCGAATCGTGTTCAAGCGGCGGTCCGACCACGCTCCGTAAACCCCGAGCGGCGTGCCGGCGGCTTCCCTCCAGCCAGCGCTCGCGAAGAGTGAGCAGCGACGCCCTCAGTCGCCATTCGAGGTGGGCCCATCCGGCTTCCATCCACAGTGGCCTTGCCGCCGCACGGGCGCGCTCTCGTTCGTGATTGGCGCGAGCGAAGCAAAGGCTGCACGTCTCTTGCCGTTGAAGGGGCGGCGCGCATGGTGAGATTGGGCATCATGCTCTTGCTCGTGCAGAACGGCTTCCGCCTGCTCGATGAGCTCGTCTCGGGGCCACCGTGGAGACGCAAAGATGGCTTCTGACCAAGGACCCACGAGTGACCGCCCCGTCGACGTTGCGGTCTTTTCCGATGACGACACCCTCATGCGCGCGGAGGCCGAGCACGTGACCAAGCTCGCCCGCGCTGCGATCGCGGCGCGTGGGCGTTTCCTGCTCGCGCTCTCGGGAGGTTCGACGCCGCGCAGGCTGTACGAGCTCCTCGCGAAGCCGCCGTTCCTCGAAGGCATCGACTGGTCGCGCGTGTGCGTGTTCTGGGGCGACGAACGATGCGTTCCGCCCGACGACCCGCAGTCCAACTACCGGATGGCGCGCGAAGCGCTTCTCGAGCGCGTGCCGATCCCGAACGAAAACGTCTTTCGCATCCACGGTGAAGACGAGCCGCACCACGCCGCCCAGGCCTACGAGAGGGTACTGCGCGGGTTCTTCGGGCAGGCAGAGGGGCCGCCCGATCGCAGCTTCGATCAGGTCCTCCTGGGCATGGGCGACGACGGGCACACCGCCTCGCTGTTTCCTGGCACACCGCCGCTCACAGAAGGGCGTCGCTGGGTGATGGCGCAATATGTCGAACGACTCCCGGTCCAGCGGCGCATGTTCCGCACCGCTCGGTTTGCGCAGAGCTTGCCCGTCCTCATGGGGCTGCTCGCGGTCTGGTACGGCGACTTCTTCGGGGCGCAAACCTTCGGCGTGATGCCCTATGAGCAGTACATGAAACGGTTCCCTGCGTATCTGCAACAGCTGACGATGGAGTCGAACGGCAAGCACGTGACGTTGGATGGAACCGCCGTCGACTACCAGACCGGGGGCGTCTACTGGGGCGAGCCGGGAACGAACGGCCAGCACAGCTTCTACCAGCTGATTCATCAGGGCACCAAGCTCATCCCGCTCGACCTGATCGGCTTCGGCAAGCCGCTCAATCCCCTCGGCGATCACCACGATGTCCTCATGTCGAACGTGTTCGCCCAGGCCGAGGCGCTGGCCTTCGGCAAGACCGAGGCAGAGGTGCGTGCCGAGGGGACGCCGCCGGCGATCGCTCCGCATCGGGTCATGGAAGGCAACCGGCCGACCAACGTGATCCTCGCAGAGAAGCTGACGCCGCGCACGCTGGGGACCCTGGTCGCGCTTTACGAGCACAGCGTCTTCACCCAGGGCGTCATCTGGGGGATCGACTCGTTCGACCAATGGGGCGTCGAGCGGGCAAGGTCCTCGCGAAGCGAATCATCCCCGAGCTCGAGAGCGAGACCGAGCCGCAGCTTTCCCACGATGCCTCGACCAACGCGCTGATCCGGCGCTACCGGAGCCTCAAGAGCAGCCGCTCATGAGTCACTGCGGATGCGGGTGACGGGGAGCGGACGCAAGGCGGCACCAGGCGAGGAGCGGCCGCACGGTTCCTCGCCGCGCTGGTATGTGAATTGGCGAACAGCGACGAGGTTCGCGACCCACTCTCGTGGCTGCTCGAGCCAGGAGGCACATCTTGGGAGTGCGTTCGAGATTTCGCCCCTGAGGCCAGCCGTTCGAGCGCCCTGACCACTTCTGGCTGAGCTGATCAGCCGCCGAGGCCATATGGAGCCACTGCAGGAGCACTTTCCGGCGCCCCGCGAAGGGTTCGTCCTGACGCACTTCATCACGAGCCGTGACGTCGCTCGTTCAACCGCCTTCTATCGCGACGTGCTCGGCGGGGAGGTCGTCTTGGAGGGCGAGCCGACGGCCGTGAAGCTCGCCAACGCCTGGATCATCATCAACGTCGGAGGTGGACCGACCGACGACAAGCCGGACGTCGTCCTCGAGCCACCGCGAGACCCGCACAGAACGAGCTCGTTCCTGAACATCCGCGTCGCCGACATCCACGCCGCCTACGACCAATGGCGGCGCAGGGGCGCGGAGTTCCTCACTCCCCCCAAGCAGCACGAGCAAGAGATCCGTTGTTACATGCGGGATCCCGACGGCTATCTCATCGAGGTCGGACAGCTGACCGCGGCGATGTGACGGCGGTCGGAGACGCGCTCGGACGTGCTGCCGACGCTAGCGCCTCCAGCTCGTCCTCGACATCACTTTCTCGTCCTCGACATCACTTTCTCGGATCGATCGGTCGCTGCCAACCGCCCGGCACCTCGGCCACCAGCCGATCGGCTTCCACGGGTCCCCACGTGCCCGGCTCGTACGGATAGGGCGGGGTGGGCATGTCCAGCACGGGGTCGACGATGCGCCACTGCTCCTCGATGGCGTCCTCGCGCCCGAACAGGCCGGCGTCGCCCCGCATCGCATCGCCGAGCAGCCGCTCGTAGGGCAGCATCTCGCCCGCCTCGTCCTCGGATACCAGCAGCTCGACCTCCTGGCCCGCCATGGCCTCGCCGGGACGCTTGACGTGCATGCCGACCGCCAGGGCGGTCACGTCGGGCCCGACCCGGAAGCGGAAGTACTCGGGCGGTGAAGCCCCCTCGTGGAAGATGTCACGCGGCGGCCGCTTGAACTGTACGCGCACCTCGATGGCGTGGGCCGGGAGGCACTTCCCGGTGCGGAGGAGGAACGGGACGCCGGCCCAACGCCAGCTGTCGATGTGCAGCCTCGCGGCCGCGAAGGTCTCGACCGTCGAGTCGCGGGCGACGCCCCGTTCGTCGCGGTAGCCGCGAAACTGGCCGCGGACGACGTGCTGGGGGTCGAGCGGGGCGATCGCCTTGAGGACGCGCGCCTTCTCGTCGCGGATGGCCTCCGGGTCGCGATCTCCCACCGGCGGGTCCATCGCCAGGATCGCGGTCATCTGCAGCATGTGGTTCTGGACGACGTCGCGGATCGCGCCCGTCTCCTCGTAGAAGGCGCCGCGGCCCTGGACGCCGAAGCTCTCCGCCATCGTGATCTGCACGCTGTTCACGCTGTCGCGGTCGAGGACCTCCTCCAGCAGACGGTTGGTGAAGCGGAAGTAGAGCAGGTTCAGCACCGGCTCCTTGCCCAGGTAATGGTCGATGCGGAAGATCGCGGACTCGGGGAGGACCTCGTGGAGCATCCGGTCGAGGGCGCGCGCGGAGGCGAGGTCGCGGCCGAAGGGCTTCTCCAGGGCGACCCGCGCGTGCTCGGAGCAGCCCGAGCTGCGAAGCCCGCCGAGCACCGCGGCGAACGCGCTGGGCGGGATGGCCAGGTAGTGCAACGGTTGCACCGCCGCGCCGAGCGCGCGGCGCAAGACGTCGAAGCCATCTGCCTTGGCGTAGTCGAGCTGCACGAACTTCAGCATCGAGCTCAGCCTGTCGAACGCGGCGCGATCGAGCGTCCCGTGATGCTCGATGCTCTCGCGCGCGCGGGCGCGGAGCTGCTCGTCGGTCCAGGCCGATCGGGCGATGCCGACGATCGGGCCGTTCAAGATGCCCCGACGAACCAGGGCCTGCAGCGCCGGAAAGATCTGCTTGTAGGCGAGATCTCCCGTGGCGCCGAAGAAGACCAGCGAATCCGAGTGGAGCGGAGCGGTCATGAGCGCCTCTCCTCGTGACCGCCGAACTGGAACCGCATCGGCGACATCCTCATTGCCACGTCCTCCCTCCTGACGGCTCCCGCATGCGCGACCACCCGCGTCGGTACGCGTCCCCCTGACTCCCAACCTAGGGTGATGGGCATCGGACGCAAGGCGGCACCGGGAGAGGAGCGGCCGTGCGGTTCCCCGTCGCGCTGTGCGCGGAGGCGGAGCGCGCCCGAGCACGTCGCTCCCCGCGCTGGTCACTCGGGCCGCGAGGACGCGCTACGTGATCGCGCGGAGCAGCTCGTCGCGCGGGACCGCTGTCTGGCGGGCGATGAGCTCTCGCGCCGCGTCCACCTGGCCGAACCTGCCCCACAGCAGCACGCCTCGCACCCGGCCGTCCTGCAGGTAGTAGACGACGCCGTCGCGCCCCTCGGTCTTCCACGACTCCACGGTCTCCAGCCGGGAGTCGAGCTTTCCCAC